>Ga0302046_10002053_pt1 | contig 18849 bp, 6 predicted proteins | sample RVTome_11_FD_200261 | JGI IMG/M metagenome (GOLD analysis project Ga0302046, IMG submission 200261) | Soil microbial communities from uranium-contaminated site in the Upper Colorado River Basin, Wyoming, United States - RVT147D111 (version 2) ...
AGCGTTCATTCAAGTGCGACCACATGCTATCAAACTTTTGACGAAGCACCTGGAGTCGATCCATGGCATCGCATGCTGCCGCATCACTTATCAGATGTAAAGCTTATTCCTTGACAGGCCCTAACCGCGGCGGACCTTTTCCTGTAGTGCTTCGGCGTTCGCCCACGCCGCTCTCTCATTGGGCCCTCCCATTGGGCCCGGGCTGCGTTGCGTTCGCTGGTTATGCATCGTTTTCTCATGTTTGCTGGCACAGCCATCTGGCTGGGCTGGGGTCTGGCGCCTTCGGGGAGGGCGCAGTGGGTCACCCAGACCAACACCCTTCGAACCGGGTGGAATGCGGTGTCCCTGCACGTCAATGCGTCCCATGCGACGATCGGGGAATTGGTCGGCGCCGGTGATCCGATCGAGGAAATCTGGCTGTGGAACCCTGCGTTGCCGCCCGGTCAGATGCTGGCGACACCGCAACTGCCGGTCGGAAGCCAGTGGGCATCCTGGACCCGGACCGAGGGGGATGCCTCGATTCTGCAGACCCTGTACGGGAACGCATCGATGTTGGTGCGGGTCCGCGATGGGGTGTCGTCCTTCGCCTGGAAGATCAAGGGCCGCCCCGTTGCGCCCCACTATCGCTGGAGCCTGACCGGCCTTAATTTCATCGGGTTCCCCACACCGCCGGCTGCCCCCACGTTCGAATCGTTTTTGGGTGCGGATGCGCAGGCACTGGACTGGGCGGTGGAAGGACAGGTCTTCCGCTACCAGGGCGGGCACTTGGGGATGACCAACCCCATCATCATTCCTCCGGTGGCTTACCGCACCACGCCGGTTCGGCGCGACCACGCCTATTGGGTGCGGACCGGGGACACCTACAACCAATACTTCGGACCGTTTCAGGTGAGGGAGACCGGCTCCTCCGGAATCCGGTTTGGCGCGTCTTCGAGCCAGACGCGGTTTGTCCTGCAGAACATGACTCCGACCCCGCTCACGGTGACGATGAGGCAGGTGGGGTCCGAAGCGCCTCCTGCCGGCATCGAGCCTGCGGTGGGCACGCTGCCGCTTCTGGTGCGGGGATCCTTGAACGCGAGCAACCTGACCTTTGGATATACCAGCCTCGGCACGGGCGTGCATGATTGGCTCCTGGCGCCGAAGGGGCAGAAGGGCAGCGAGGTGGAAGTGGTGTTGGGGCTGAATCGCATGCAGATGAACGGCGCGGCCGGGGCGGCGTTCGAGGGCATCCTTCGATTCACGGACTCGCTCGGGTTGTCCCAGGTGGACGTCGGGGCGTCGGCGCAGGCCACGTCGCGGGAGGGCCTGTGGGTCGGCCGCGCCACGGTCGCGTATGTGGGGCAGTACCTGAAGAACTACGCCAGAGCCGAGACGGCGTCCGACCTGGATGCCCTGCTCGCCCGGCTGCAGCTTGAGCAGGGAGGCAACGGCTATCGCTATGCATGGGAGCCGACCTCGGGTCGGGTGCTGGTGTTTGGCGGGCCCGACAACCGGACCGGGTCCTACCTCCTGGACGGCCCGATCAAGCTGGATGCCGGAGGCGTGGCGCGCCCCTTTCCGTTGCGCCTGATCCTGCACAACGATGGCGCGATGGCCTTTCTCCTGCAGCGGGTCTATCTGGGGGTGGGGATGAATTCCAACCTGGTGGTGGCCACCGGCCAGGAGGCGCTCCTGCCGTCCGAACTCGCCACGGCCCGGCGCATCACCTCCGTGCACCTGCCCACGGCCGATGGGAATCTGCCCTGGGCCTTCACGGGCACCCTGACGGAGGGGCAGACCCTGACGACGACGGTGACGCTGGCCCACGATGACGATGGATCAAACCCGTTCCTGCACGCCTACCATCCGGATCACGACAATCTGGACGCGCTCTTCGACACACCGTTGCCCGCAGGCGTGGAGTCCTATGGGGTCCGGCGTGTGATCTCCCTGCAAATCCAGTCGCCATCCGACGATTTCGAGAGCCTGACCCAGGGGGGAACCAGCCTTGCCGGGAACTATGCCGAGACCGTGACGTTCCTGCGGCAGGGAGGCGACACCAAATCCTTCAGCGTGCTCGGCATGTTTCGGATCCATCGAATCACCGACATCGCCACCCTGACCACTCCCTGACGGCCCAATGCGTTACACAACTCCTGTGAACTCCATGATTAGCATCCTCGCTCATTTCACGTCGTCTTGCCGTCGGTGCCGTGCGACGCATCCACTGGCGGGTCTCACCGCGTTGACCCTTCTGGGCAGCCTGCATCTTGCCCATGCCCAGTCCAGCACCAATGCGCCGCCGGATCGGTTGTCCTATCAGGGGTACCTGGCGGACGCCAACGGCGACCCGCTGGCGCCTCTGGCGCCCGGGAATTTCACCATCGTGTTCCGCATCTGGACGGCGCCCAACGGAGGGTCGCGGCTTTGGAGCGAGCAGCAGGTGGTGACGGTGGACAAGGGCAACTTCAGCGTCGTGCTGGGCGAGGGCACCCCCTACCTGGGAGAAGGCCGCCCCAGTCTGAGCTCGGTGCTCGCCAGTCAGTCGGATGCGTCCGAGCGGTATATCGGGATCAACGTGACGGTGGGTGGCACGGCAACGGAGATTCTCCCGCGCCTGCGCCTGCTCCCCACCCCGTACGCCTTCCTCTCCACCAGCGCACGCCAGTTGACTTCGGCGACGGGCGGTACCGTGGTGACCCATGCCAACAACCGTGTCGAAGTGACGGGCCATCTTCAGGTCAACGGCATCGTGTCCGGCAACGGTTCCGGCTTGACCCAGCTCAACGTGCCGGCCAATGCCGTCACCTCCGGCACCTTCGCCGATGCCCGGATTCCCACCAGCGTGGCCCGCCGCAGTGGAGGCAACACGTTCACTGAAAATCAGGTCCTCTCGAACGGCCGACTGGGCATCGGAACGGCGGTTCCCGGTTTCCCCCTCAGCTTCCCTGACACCTTGGGCGACAAGATCAGTTTGTACGGCCAGTCGGGCAACCATTTCGGATTCGGCATCGCCCCATCGACCTTGCAGATTCATGCCAACGCCTCCAACAGTGACATCGCCTTCGGCTACGGAAACAGCGCCAACATGACCGAGACGATGCGCATCAAGGGAAGCGGCAATGTGGGGATCGGCAATCCCAACCCTGTCAAACGGCTGCACATCGGTTCTGACACCACGCCCGGAAGCGAAGGCATGATTCGCCTCGGTTCCACGTCGCCCGGAGGCGTCGCGTCGCGCTCCTGGGACGTGGGCGTGCCCCAGGGAGGCAACTCAGCGGACGGCATCAACTATTCCTTTGTCATCGACGACACCTTCCTCCCCGGGACGGAGTTCATGGTCAAGTGGGGAACGGGCAACGTCGGGATCGGGACCACCAATCCGGTGGCGAAGCTGGATGTGCGCGGGGACATCAAGATGGGAGACGCGGGACAGTTTTCCGCGGCCGCCGGGGAGGAGTCCCTGCGCGTTGTGCGGGGCAAGGTGTGGGTGGAGTTGTCGGGTCCTCCCGTTCCACGCATCAGCTCGGGAAGTGGATTCACGGTCACCCGCCTCACCACTTACAACAACAACATCGGAGGCAACGCCCTTGCCTATCGCATCAACTTCTCGACGCCTTTTGCCGACCCGCCGGCGGTTACGGTTACCGTCACGCATGACACCGGTCAGTCACCTCCCCGCTACATCGGTTACCATTACGTAGCCAAGGTTGAAGAAACCACCACCACCTTTGCGGTCGTTTCCTTCTACAACACGAACGCCACCGGCACTCATGATTCCCCGTTCAGTTTCATCGCCGTCGGCGCGCGATGAGAAAAGGGATGAAGTCTTCCGGCAGGAACTGAGTATGAATTCCCCATGCCAGCGCTTGATGGGCCGGCCCGTGAAGGGGACTTCCCCGGAGCACTTCTCAGAGCCCCATGACACGGAGAGGCTCCCGCCAAGCCGCCAAGCCGCCAAGGCGAGGCGGCGGCTCCCGAATCCCTCCTTGGCGTCTTGGCGTCTTGGTGGGAGGAAAAGGTTCTTCGCGGGACCCCTTTGGCTCGTGGCAGTGAGAGCGTTGCTGGTCCTCACAGCCCTTATTCCCCTGGCCGCTTTCAGCCAGACCCTGCCCCTGGAAGCGTTGCCCACCGAGACGCTGCACAACTTTCAATCCCAGCGCGGCGTTCCGCTCAGCAATGTGCCCGGCACGCCGGCGGGATCGGATGGGCGCGCCCCCGGCCCCGGGTCGGGATCCGTCGGGACAAGCAACCAGTTCCAGGGGCTGCTCAGTTTTGGGGGTGGCCTGGGTCGCACCAACCCTCCGCCCAGCGGGGGTTTCGGGGCGGGGAAGATCCAGTTGTTTCGCCCGCGCGTGGGGCATCCGCTGGTTGGGCGGTCTGTCGCCTACTTCTTTGGGGAGGTGATTCCACCGCCGGGCACCGACGAGTATGGCATGGATCTGGCCGTGCCCAATACCACCCTCAACCCGGTCCGCCCCGCAGTGGATCCTTACGAGTATTGGCTGGCGGAACCCTACACGTCCATGGGCCACACCAATGCCGGCTACTATTGGAGTCCCCATGCCGAGCAAGTCTATGCCACCGAGCCGGGTGCCATCGCCCTGGTGTGGCGCAAAGCCGTGCCTTCCACACCCGTGGGCGCCCCCAATCATGTGAACACCGTCGTGTTGGGGGGCAGCACCTACACCATCTACACCAACCGCCACGTCGTCTCCTCCCTTCCTGCCAAACCCCCCCGCCGGATGTATTGGACCGAGGGCCCGCTCTCGCTCATCGGGAAGGCGGTGAGCATTCCCACCGGACGCGTCCGCGACATCCAGGTGGTCTATCACAGCCGGTTTCCCGCCGTGACCAATGAGTTCCGATTCGAAGGCAAGCAGGCGGGCCCGATCGAGATCACCAACACGCTCTGGTTCGACCGCACGCTCAATTCCATCCGCGCCTACAATGTCGAGGGGCGCGTGTTCGTGGAGCTCCTGGGGGACAAGCGTGGGCAGATCGCGGGGAGGGACATTCATGAACAGCTCGGCTATGAGATTGTGGACCTGATCCAGCGGCCGGTCCCCGCGGACGTGACCGTGGAATTGGGCGACCGCATTCCCCCCTACCAGGGCCAGCCGCCGGCCGGCACGCCGGTCCTCTTCCCGGATCCCGTCCTCAACACCGGTCCAACCTTTGCCTACGGCCACAGCCTGGCGGGCACCGCCCTGTTCGATTACTACGCCATCCGGGAGACGCAGAACCAAAACGATTACCAGGTGCACTGGTTGGAGGAAGGCCTGGAGGGTCTCCTGTGGCCTTACCGGTTTGTCCGTTACGACATGGTCTGGCCTGCGGAAGTGTCGCGATACAGTCATTACTTGCGTCCTCTCGTGGCCAACGAGGCGGAGGCCAAGGCTACCGCGGTCGCATTACCTGCGCAGAATGCGCCTTTCATCGCCTATCAGGATCCGCTCGATCAACCGCGCGGCAAACTGACCGAGAGCTTTGCCTACTACAGCTTTCTCGATGCCCAACACCCCGCCCATCGGGCCCTCCTGCAGTTCAATTCCGGGGAACATGTCCGGTTCGAACGGGTCTTCTCCTGGCTGGACGACAGCCTGCGCCTCCAGGAGTCCGGCACTCCGGCCTTTGTCGGCTCGGTGGCGACCAACCTCAACGCCTGGATCTTCGACGGGACCTTCAACTGGCCCGATCCGTTCGTCCGGCCTCGTGTGGTCCAGACCACGGTCCAGGTCGGGGACCGCATTCCCGCCCCGGACGGAGAGATCGGAGGCGGGCTGGACACCAACTATCTGGCCGGATTCATTCAGTCCAGCCAGGGCGACCATTACCATCCGGACGCCTACCTTGATCCCTTTGTCAGCGGCTTCGACCTCGCCAATCACGGGGCGATCATTCCGGTCAACGCCGTGCCCGGGAAGAACCTCATTGAAGTCTGGTGGTTTCGCCGCAACCAGGTGGACGCCAGCCGTGGCTTTGCCGCGAGCTACTGGCCCGCTGTCCTGGGACGCTACACGATTGAATGGCCGGACGATCCGGCCGAGATCGTCCTGGCCAGCAACGATGGTTCCGGGCCACTGGACAGCCTGCAGGCCGCGGGGCGGATCTACTTTGAGAACGATCCGGCCCGTCCTGGCTACAATCCGAACGAGGAACATGCGCTCATGCAGGGCGGCCAGGCCTTCGCCCTGCGCGACGACCTCAACATCACCACCCAGACCAACGGCGAGTATTCCTCCCATCCGTTCGTACTGCTGGAATACACCGCAGCCGATGGCAAGCCGGCCGTCCGCCCTTTCCGCGTGCGGCGGGAGGCTCCGGAAGCGGGCATCGTATTCGACTATGAGCGCCCTGCCGGGACCATTCTCCAACCCCCGATGCCGCTGCCGTTGCTGGGCGTTCCCTTTGCCCCGAAACTCCCGGGGCAGCCGCGCCAGGGATTGAATGAGGAGATTGCAGCCTGGAACGTGAGCGACTCCGTGGTGACCCCAGTCAGTCCTCCGTTCTGGACGCTGACGCTCAACGCCACGCACGGGTTCCTGCCCTACTGGCCCCTGGCCCTGCAGGACATGGCCCAATCCCCTCCCACGCTGCGATGGTTTTACGCGACGGAGGTGAGTGACGCCACGCTCGACGGGGTGATCTCCTTGAACCGGCCCGTGGCGTTGGTCAGTCCGGATCCTGCCGTGGTGCAGCCCGCCAGTGCTTCGCGTTGGCGCTTTGGCATCGGTGGCGAATCTCTGCCGTCCGGAGCGGAGGCTCTTCTCGCCGTGCCTGGCCTGGCGATGTCGTGGTCGGTTGGCATTACGGCGGTCGAAACCAATCCGCCCGCGTACGTCGAGGTGGATTTCGGCGGCAGCCCTCCGGTTGCGGCGACCAATGCCAGCACCCTGGTGCTGGTGATTCTGGTCACCAACGCGACCAGTGGCGCGTTCAATCAGTGGTCACTGGCCTGGAACGAACGGCCGGCGGGTTCTGCCGGGCCGTCCGCACTGTATGCCTCGGCCACCCTCGAGGATCGGAAGGGCAATACCTGGATCTACCGTGGGCCGCACGAGGGGAGCCGTCCCGAGGTCTTCACCATGCAGTTCTATTACAACACCCTGCCCGGATTCCATTTCCCCAGCCTGCCGCTGGCGAATCAGCCTCCGGTGGGCACGGTCACGCCCTATCTGCGCCCCGTGACTCCGGATGGCGAGTTCGTGGGGGATCCGGTCTTTGGCAATCCCACCTCCAGTCAGTCGGGTGCGCGGAATCCACTGTCCATTCGGTACCGCCCGGTCTGGCCGGACAACGCGCCGGTCTTGCTGATGGGCGAGACGCTCACCACCCCAAAACGCGGTCTGCCTGCCGTGCGCGGTCAGACGAGCCTCCAGGTGCTCTACCAACAATCGCAGATCGAGGTGCATCCCACCACCGGTGTGGTCATTCATCCCGACCAAACGTCCGTCCTGCTGCACGACCCCACCCGGGAGAAGTCGATCCTGTTTGGCTCAGCTCAGATTCCGGCCTCGGTGCGAACGGAGACCGCCCGTGGTCTGATTCATTTTCCGAACCTGCCACCGCACCTTGTCCAGCGGTTCTTCCTTGACCCGAACCGGGGCGTCTCCGGGGCGCTGGTGTTCAAGGGCGAGTTCGTGGAAGCCTCCCTGGGCGAAAGCCACCTCCTCCTCAACGTCGCCGGGTCGAGGGATGCTGCCCTGTTGCGCGGCCTGTGTCTGGCGGAGGATCCGGGCAAGGGCGCCTGGGACGCGGCCATCGCGGGCTTGGCGACCGAGATGGAACGGTTCGTTGAGAATCCGGCCCAGCCGGGCAGCTATGTCGCGTTCGCACCGCACACCACCTCGGTGGGGCTGGGTCACCCGGCCGAGGTGACGGATGACGATGTGGCGGTGGATTCCTATGCGCTCACGGCGATCGGCCCGGCGACAGGCTACGTGAGCTTGATCGCGGGGAACGGGGAAGCCTTCACGCCCGGGGGCGAGCCGGTCAGCATTCATGTGCTGCGCGTGGTGTCGCAACTGTATCGGGGCGAGGTTCATGTGGTGGCCTCGGACAACCCCCTCAGCGAACAACTCACCATGCAGCAGACGGTGGACCTGGCCGGGAAAGCCGAGGAGTATGTCTTTGACTGGCGCATCACCGCCCCGGTGGACGGCCAGCCCGCGGACATCTACGACAAGGAGCCGCAGCTTTTCACGCTTCCAGCCTGGTCTCACTTGAGGCACGTCCAGGACTCCGATTCGGCCGCCGCGGTGGAATCGGTCGCGGCCGAGCGCGTGGTCCAGGACGTCTCGGACCTTGTCGTGTCGGTCAGCGTAATCAGCTTCCAGTCCGTCACCCAGCAACTCGACCGGTTCCGGTTCACCTTGTTGCCGGGGCAGCCGCACGGATTGTCGCGCGGTGACTTGTTGGTCATGAGGTCCGCCGCCGGCATCGAGGTGAACGGGACGGTTCACGACGTGTTTCCGGCGAGCCGTGAGGTGGAGGTCCGCGTGGATCCCAACCAGGCGATCAGCCTGACGGCGGGCGAGGTGTATCAGTTGGAGGAGCGCATCGTTCCCGATCGCCCGCAAAGCATTCTTTTCAGCCGGTTCGTGGTGCCGCCCGGCGGGAACCTGACCGAGTTATGGCTCAGCCTGGATCTGGCGACGGGCCTGGGAGCCCGGGCGTATATCAACGGGGCACTGGTGGCCACGGCGGGGCTGGGTGTGGAGGATACGATGGCCCAAAACCCGCCCTCGGATCTGGCCACACCGCGACTGCAGCGTTCTTTCCGGCTGCCGGCGGACGTCATGGCCGCGGCGCTGCAGGGGCCGGATGGGTCACGGACCAACCTGGTGGCCATCGAGCTGAAGGCTCCCGCCTACGCCGGCCAATACCAGGTTTTCCGAGCCCGTGTGGAAGCCTATGCGTCGATTGACCAGGTCACCCAGGCGGGCAGTGTCTGGCTGCCACTGGATCCCTCGCAATATGAAGACGGCGTGCGCGCCATCCTGGGCGGCACTGCCGACGTGCGCAGCCTGACCGACAACTACCTCACCATGCGGTATCGCCCGATGGCCGACCCGGACGGCTGGTCCCCATGGACCGAGCCGCAACTGGCCGAAGGCTGGATCAAACGTGTCCTGGCCGGCATCAACCCGTTCAACCAACGCGTCAGCGATCTGTTCAACAACACGGTCAATACGGACGTGAGCATCGTGGCCCAAGCCGGGCCGCGCTGGGAGGGAGACGTGGCGCTCAGTCTTGAATCGGTCAACGACTACGGTCTGATCGAGATCTACGAGACGGTGCTCAACCGCGGAAGGATGCTCAGTATCGGAGGCGGCATCAACTACGGGCCCGCCAACGACGCGCTGCTCCTGGCGGTCGGTTATATCAACGACCTCTACATGCTGGTCGGCAACGAGGCCGCGGCCGACGCCGCCAACCCGACCATCGGCATCGGCACCAAGGACAACACGTATGGCGACATTGCCACCGCCCTGTTTGCGTTCCGCGGCCAGCTCCCCACCTTGCTGGAGGAGGAACTCGCCCTCCTCCGCGGCCGGGATGACTTTCTTGTGCCGGGCGTGGAAACCCGGCCGGTCTATAACCGCATGGTCTGGAACTACACGCGCGGCATCGACGCCGGCGAGGTGATCTACGCGCTCAATTACAACATCCTCGACCAGAACGTCGATGGAACCGTGGACGCGGAGGATGCACGCCAGCTCTATCCCCAGGGGCATGGCGATGCCTACGGTCACTACCTCACCGCGCTCTCCGGCTACTACCACCTGCTCCTGGACTCGAACTTTGACTGGGTGCCGCGCAGCGAGGCCGTGCTCGTGCTGGGCAAACCGGTGTCCGTCGATTACCAGGACGAACGCAAGTTCGCCGCCGCCGCCGCCGCCCTGGCCCGCACCGGCAAGCAGGTTTTCGACCTGACCTGGCGCAAGGATTACCGGTCGGGAGCCGGGCAGGGGTGGAACCACTATCGCACGACCCGTTCCAGCAACCAGCGAACCCGTCATTGGGGCATCGACCACTGGGCCGCCCGCACCGCCCAGGGCGCCTACTTCAACTGGATCGTCGGCAACGCGATCCTGCCCGAGACCGATCCGGATCCCGCGCACCTTGACACCATCCAGCAGGTGGACCGGACCAGTGTGCCCGAGCTGAAGGAACTGCCCGACGTGGTGGACGCCCTTCAGATCACCATGGACAACGCCGAATCCGGCAACACACCGCTCGGACTGCCCGAAAACACGGTGCCGTTTGATCTCAATCCCAACGTGGTCGTCTCCTCAGACAACCAGACCCACTTTGAACAAATCTATGGCCGCGCCCTGGCCGCGCTCAACAATGCGGTGGTGGCGTTCGACGACGCCAAGGACGTGACCCGGCTGCTGCGGTCCGAGCAGGACTCGCTGGCTGATTTCAAGACGGTGGTGGACCAGCAGGAACTGGCCTACACCAACGCGTTGATTGAATTGTTCGGCACCCCCTATCCCGAGGACATCGGACCCGGCAGGACCTACCGCACCGGCTATGCCGGACCGGACCTGATCCATTTCAGCTACGTGGACAATGTGGAACTGGCCTTCGCCGGACCCCAGGGCTCGTTGCTCGATCCCGCTGACGATGTGCAGTGGCGCATTGACACTCAGACCTTTACCGACACCTGGATCAACGGCACGAATGGCGTCTCGGATTTCAACTGGATCCAGCCGGCCCGAAACGGACCCATCGACGGCACGGGCCTGTTGCCGGAGTACGAGACGAACCGGACGCTCTACGTGGAATACAACCTGGCCTCCCACGGGTTCTTCCGCAAACCCGCCACATGGACGGGACGGCGCGCCTCGCCGGGCCGGATCCAACAGGCCATCTCCGACGTGATCAAGGCGCGCAACGCCGCCTTCACGGCCTTCTACTGGGCTGACGCCGCGAAGTACGACCTCGACTGGGCCATCCAGTCCTTTGAATGGAAGATGACCTCCCACCAACAGGTGCGATCCCTGAAGGAGAGTCTGTTGGCTGCGCAGATCTTCCTCGACACGGCGAAGACCGCCTGGGAAGTCACGGACAAGATCCTGGAATCCAACAAGGACGATGTGAAGGACATCAGCGTGACCGTGAAAACCACCATTCCGAAGAACATGATTGTAGGGGTGGCGTCCGGCGGGGATCTCACCTCCACGGTGCTGGGGAGCCTCACGGCTGCGGAGAAAGCCGCCACCAAGGTCATTTCCATCATTCAGCAGGTCGGGTTCTCGGTGATCAAGGCGCTCGAATCCGCCACCAGCACCTCCGACAAACTGGTCGAGTTCTATCAGATCGCGCCCGAGGAATGGAACCAGGAGCTGCGCGACGCCACCAGCCAGATCCGCGACGCGGTCTATGGCATGAACAACCACTTCATGACCATCAACCAGCGGCTGCAGGAGCTGGACGACGCCCAGCGCCATTACCTCTCCCTTCTGGCCGAAGGGGAGCGCATCCAGCAGGAACGCGAGGTGTTCCGCCAGCGCGCCGCCGCCGTGATCCAGGGCTTCCGGACCCGCGACGCCGCCTTCCGCATCTTCCGCAATGAAAAGCTGGAACGCTACAAGGCCCTCTTCGACCTGGCCGCGCAATACACCTACATGGCGGCGCAGGCCTACGACTACGAGACCGGCCTGCTCGGCACACCGCAGGGAATGGAGTTCATCCAACGCATCGTCAACGCCCGCGCGCTTGGCGTGATCCAGAACGGCCAGCCCCAGTTCGCCGGCAGCAACACCGGCGACCCAGGCCTCTCCAGTGTCCTGGCCGAGATGCACGCCGACTGGTCGGTGATCAAGGGACGCCTTGGCTTCAACAACCCCGATGCCTACGGGACCACCGTGTCCCTCCGTCATGAGAACTTTCGCATCACCACCGACGAGGCGGTTTGGCAAAACGTCCTGCACGTGGCGCGCAGGGAGAACGTGCTCTCGGATCCGGATGTCCGGCGCTATTGCCTGCAGATCGATCCAGGCAACGGGTTGAGCCAGCCCGGGCTGATCCTTGAGTTCAGCACCACAATCGACGAGGGCCTGAACCTGTTCGGGCGTCCGCTCGCCCCGGGCGACCATGCCTTCAGCGCCAGCTCGTTCGCCACCAAGATCTTTGCCGCCGGCATCGCCCTGGAGGGCTACGTGGGGATGGATGATCCCGCCGCCAACGGGGGCGCCGTGTCCGGGTCCGGCGGGAGTTCCCCGTCGGATCCGGACCTGGTCTTCCTCGATCCCGATGCGCTCTCGGCCACGCCCTATGTGTATCTCGTGCCCGTGGGCCTGGACACCATGCGCAGTCCCCCCCTCGGTGACGTGAACGACCTTCGCACCTGGGACGTGGACGACGTCGCCATCCCGCTGCCGTTCAACCTCGGCGGGTCGGATTTCTCGACGGCCCCGCTGTGGCAATCATCGGATTCGCTCACCGAACCTCCGTTTGCCATCCGCAAGCACCAGGCATTCCGGCCGGTTTCTTCGTCCGGATACTTCGATCCCAGCATCTACACCACCACGGGCGGCCTCCAGCGCTCGCAATACACGAGCAATCGTCTGATCGGGCGTTCCGTCTGGAACAGCCGCTGGAAGCTGGTCATCCCGGGGCGCACCCTGCTCAACGACCCGGAGGAGGGGCTGGACCGCTTCATCCGAACCGTGAAGGACATCAAGCTGCACTTTGTCACCTACTCCTATTCCGGCAACTGACCCGACCCCATGAATGCTCCGCCCGTCAATCCGGCATCCGCCCGCCTTTCCGGGGGCGATCGACAAAGAGAATGTCCATCCCCAGTCGCGGCCGGGAAAGCAAAGCTCTGCCGCGGGTTGCGTCGCAACGAGAAGCATGGGAGACCAGAAGACAAAGTATCGCATTACTTCAAGGGCCCCTCACCCCAACCCTCTCCCGGGGGGAGAGGGAGTGTCGACTTCCGCGCGGAGAAGGACAACCGATCGGAACCTGTAATCTCCACGAGGGCTTGCGGCTCCCTCTCCCCCCGGGAGAGGGCTGGGGTGAGGGGCCCCACAAAGCGGCATCATGCGGAGCGTCCTTCCGAGGCTAAGCGTTCCTTCACACCTCTTCATGAGAGTCCCCTCTTCATGGTCGCCGCCGACGCCAGGCTGTGGACCGCTCGCGCGCGGGGTGGTCAACGTGCAACGCGCAACGTTCAACGTTCAACATTCAACGCGCAACGCGCAGTGCTCTTAGTTCAATGTGCAGGCTCCCTCCTCGTCGGCCTGTTGCTGGCCGCGCTGCCTGCCCTCGCGTTCCCTCCCGCTCCACACCACACCCTCTACGGCATGGTGCGCAACCAGTGGGGCGACCCCATCAACCTGGCAGGAGCGCAGGTGCTGATCCTGTCCACCAATGGAACCAGCATTCAAACCACCGTGGTGGTGCCCGCGGCGTCCGACATCAATTACCGACTTCTCGTTCCCCTGGATGCCAGCGTCACTCTGGATCTCTACCAGCCCACCGCCCTGCGTGCCGGCCAGGCGTTTCAACTGCAGGTGCAGGCCGGCGGCAAAACCTATCTCCCCTTGGAGATGGTCTTCGCCTCACCCGCCGTCGGCCAACCCGCCCAGGCCACGCGCATCGACCTGACGCTGGGCGAGGATGCGGACGGCGACGGCCTGCCCGACGCCTGGGAGGAGGCCATCATCGCCCTGCTCGGCGGCACGCTCGGATCGATCACCCCCGAGGGCGATGCGGATGGGGACGGGATCAGCAATCGGGACGAGTACCTGGCCGGAACGCTGGCGTTTGATGCGAACGATGGATTTGTCCTGGACTGGTCCGGCACTACGGCTGGGGCCTCGCGCGTCGAGTTTCTGGCCGTGCGCGGACGCACCTACACCCTGCAGGTCTCAACCAACCTGCAAACGTGGTCGCCCGCGGTCTTCCGCGTCGTCGAGGGGGGCGTGGCCGGTGCGCTGCAAGGAAGGTACTACTCCAAGGACATGCGCCTGCTGCAGGTCGAGATTCCCGCGCTTCCGGGAGACACGTCGCGCCACTTCTACAAGGCGCGCGTGGAATGACCGCTCCATCCAAAAACTCCGCGTCCCTCTGCGCTTCTCCGCGGGCTCTGCGTTAAGCTGAAACGACGCAAGACCGGCGCCTGGGGTCTGCATGCCAATGCAAAGCGCAACCCTACGCTTTCCGTACCAACGCAGAGCCCGCAGAGAAGCGCAGAGGGACGCGGAGGGGGATCGGGGTGGCTCGCGACTCTTGAAAATGCCTCGACCCGCCGCGGGGCGGAGTGCTAATCAATCGCACCGTGACCTCCCGCTCCAAACGCAGGGCATCCCGCCGATGGGTATTCCTGGCCTGCATCGGCCTCGGTCTGGTGTACCCGATCTGGAAACTCACCCATCGCAGCACCGGCCACGAGGATGACGCGGTGGTCCGTGCGCTGGTGGCCGATGAGGAAACCAAGCTTCAATTGATTCCACGGATGGCCCTGCTTTCCCGGGACCTCATGGAACGGCGCTTGCCCGGCCCGGCCGCCTCGGCAGCAGGTGTGCTCGCCGATTCGGCGACGGTGCTGGACTTGGGTCCGGCTCCGGACAGCCCGGCGACCCGCACGCTCCAGGTCGAACCGCGCTCCTGGCCAGTCGCACCATCCCCCTCGTCCGCAGGACCTGTGACCCTCTGGCGATCCCTGCTGGATGAGGTGGCGAGCTTCGAGCATGCCCGGGTCTTCGTGGTGGAGGGGAGCCATCCGGACGCGGACATGTGGCGGTTTGAATCCACGGCAGGGTTCGAGGCGCTGGCCCGCATGACGTCGGGGGAGTGGCGTTCGTTTCACGGGCGCATGCAACTGAGTTGGGCCCGGGCCAAGACCGCGGCGGGCGGGGCAGGCCCGTGGCAGATCACCGCGTGGACGACCAGGGCCTTGGAGTGGAAGGCCAGTCCGAAGCGTCTCTTCGCGGAGGTGCTCGATCAGGCCATGCGTGGGGCCGAGGCCGCCGCGACACTGCGTCGTTCCCTGCATTACGAAGCCACGGTCCAGCATTACAAGACCGGCATGCAGAAGCTGCCCCACCCTTACTTCGCCCCCATTTCGGCCAACCAAAAGGAGGGGCTCGCCGTGGCCGACGTCAACGGCGACGGCTTGGATGACCTCTACATCACGGTGCGCCTGGGCAAGAACATGCTGCTGGTCAACCAGGGGGACGGGACGTTTGTCGAACAGGCCGCCCGCTACAAGCTGGACCTGCCGGGCCACACCACCTGTTCGCTCTTTGCCGACTTTGACAATGACGGCGACCTGGACGTGATCCTCGGCCGCAGCCTGCTGCGCAGCAGCTACATCGAGAACCGCGATGGCACCTACTTCCAGCATCCCATCCCGAAGTTCATGCCGATGGCGGTCATCTCGATGGCGGCCGCGGATTACAACCGGGACGGGTTGCTCGACGTGTACCTCTGCACCTACCGGCCCGCCGCGCCCATGGGCGCCAGCCCGGCCGGCGGCGTCGCGCTGACCGAAGAGGGCGGCATCGAGTGGCAGGACGAATTCCTCCCCCCGGAACTGGCCCGGGAATACAAGCGACGCGAAGCCGAGATGCAGCAACGCAAAGGCGGTTCGGTGCTCGAACAGGTGGGGCCGCCCAACGTGCTGCTCGTCAACCGCGGCGGCGGGCGCTTCGAGCCGGCTCCGGACAATCGCGTCGTGGGGTCGTGGCGGAATTCCCTGCAGGCCACGTGGGGCGATTACAACCAGGACGGCTGGCCGGATCTCTACATTGCCAACGACTGGGCCCTGGACGAGCTCTACCGCAACGACGGGCCAGATGGTTTCAAGGAAGTAAGCGCCGAACTCGGCCTGACCGCCTACGGCTTTGCCATGGGGGCCTCCTGGGGAGACTACGACAACGACGGGCGGGACGACCTCTACGTATCCAATATGTACAGTGAGCCGGGACGCGCCATGACCTCCCGCATCCCCGGCGTGAGCCCGATGTTCATCGAATCCGCCGCCGGCAACTGGCTCTATCATCATGAGGCCGACGGCACCTTCCGCCAGGTCGCGGGCATGGAGCCCCCCGCCATGACGGTGATGGATGCCGGCTGGTCCTGGGGCGGATGCTTTGCCGACTTCGACAACGACACCTTCCTGGATCTCTATGTGTTGAGCGGCTACTTCACCGCGCCCAAGGGACTGGCCTCGGAGGTGGACCTGGAAAGCAATCTCTGGCGCACCATGCTGCGCACCGATCAAGGCTTGGCGCGGCGCAGCTTTCGCTTTTCACCGGAATGGCGCCGCACGCCCGCCCCCGACAACCTCGGGCCCGAGATCGACGCGCGCCTCGCGGGTGTCGAGCGTCAGGGCGATCAGGTCCGTGTTCACTCCCTCAACGGCAGCGAGCGCAACCGCTACTTCAGCAACCGCGAAGGCCGCGCCTTTCAAGATGTGTCCGGCTTGTCCGGCCTGGATGAGGTGGCGGACAGCCGCGGGTTCGCGGTGTTCGACTACGACCGTGACGGGTGGCAGGACGTGGCGCTGGTCAACGCCGATCAACCCCTCTTCAGCCTGTATCGCAACGAAATGGCCTCCGTCGGCCTGACGGGTGGGGTGATCGCCATCCGCTTCGTGGGCGGGAACCGAGCGGCCGCGCCTTCCGCGGAGTTTGCCTGTCGCGACGGGTTTGGCGCGCGGGTGATGGTGGATCTGGGCGGGGCCACGATCCAGCGCGAGCACCGGTGCGGCAACGGTTGGTCCACGCAGAATTCCGCGACGATGATCCTCGGCATCGGCACCCATCCGGGCGCCACCTCCCTCACGGTGCGGTGGCCCTCGGGACAAACCAGTACCGTGCGGGAGGTGGCGGAAGGCACGTTGCTGACGGTGTATGAAAACCCGGCCGACGCGCCGAACGGGGAGCCGTTCGTGCGCGGCGTCTATCGCCTCCAGGGCGGCTCTCGATGAACCGGGACAGCTACGTGTTGCGTGGCGGAAGGGGCAGGGCGGGGAGTTTGTGCGCCTGACACGTAGCCACGCCCGTGAGGGCGTGGATTCTGACGCTAAGCATCATGAATGAATCCACCGCCTCACGGCGGTGGCTACGCGGCCCTAGTTTGCTAACAACCTGGCGGAAAGAGATTGACGGCGCGGGTCTTCATGCCAAGGAATGAGCAACATGACCCCGGACCCACATCTCGGCCGGCGCGAGCGCCAGATGTTGGACATCTTTCACAAGGTGCGAGAGGAGAAGCAATGACAATGAACACATGGTTGAAACAGCGCATTGTGGTCCTGGTGGATGGGAGGCGTTCGCGCGGGCTGCGCGTGGCCGGGGCACTGACCGTGGTGGGAGTGATGCTCGTGCTGGTCGGGTTGTTGGGGGGTGGCTATCGGCCGCTCATGGCGGCCTCGAGCTCCTCGGAGGACGAGGCACTGCGCATGCAGCAGATCGACACCCTGAAACGCTTCGCCGCCGCCAAGGAGAAGCAGTCGCGGGAATACTCGGGGAAGAAGGGGGATGACTATTCACCGGACTTCGCCAGGTTTTTCGCCGCCGCCGCCAAGGGGGATGGCGCGACGGTGACCAACCTTTACGAGAGCTTCAAGAAACGGCACGGCCAATATGAGAATGCCAAGGACGACCTGCCGCATGATGCCAGTTGGGCGCCCGTCCTGGAGGTGGCCCTGTCCTATTATGAGATCATGGAAGGCGAACCGCGCTACGAGCAGTTGGTCATCGACGGCACCATGGCGGCCGTCCCGCCGGGGAGCATCTATTTCGGCGGCACCGATCCGGGGCGCGGCCTGCCGACGGCCTTCAGCAAGTCGCACATCGATGCCGATCCCTTCTTTACCCTCACGCAGAACGCGCTGGCCGATGGAACCTACCTGGAATACCTGCGGCTCATGTACGGGGACCGCATTGCCATTCCCACCGAGGGAGATTCCCAGGATTGCTTCAAGGATTACCTCAGCGATGCCCAGCGTCGTTTGGAATCGGGCCGGCTCAAGCCCGGTGAAGATGTGCGCGTCGTGGACAATCGCGTCCAGGTCAGCGGCCAGGTGGCGGTGATGACCATCAACGCCATGCTGGTGAAGATCATCTTCGACAAGAACCCGGAGCGGGAGTTCTTCATCGAGGAGAGCTTTCCCCTCGACTGGATGTATCCGCAACTTTCCCCAAAGGGGCCCATCCTGAAACTGCATCGAAAGCCGCTGGTCGAGATGCCGGAGGATCTGGTGGATGCGGACCGGGCCTATTGGCGCCCCTTGGTGGCGCAGATGGTCGGGGACTGGCTGGATGAGCAGACGACGGCCCGGGAGGTGGCGGACTTCGTGAAGAAGGTCCATGTGGACCATGACCTGGAGGGGTTCAAGGGAGACCCGCATTACATCCGGAACGAGCATTCGCAAAAGCTCGTGTCCAAGCTGCGCTCCTCGTCCGGGGGTGTCTATGCCTGGCGGGCCGATCATCGCGTGATCGGGAACGGGGAGCCTGAGGGCTCGAAGGAGCACTCGGAGCGGGAACGCATGCAGCGTGAGGCGGACTTCGCGTTCCGGCAGGCCGTTGTCCTGTGCCCGCGCAGTCCGGAGGCGATTTTCCGCTACGTCAATTTGCTGGTCGGCATGAGCCGCGTGGACGACGCGCTCGTCATCACCGAGACAGCGCTCCTCGCCGACCCGGACAACGGGCAGCTCAAGTCGCTGCGGACGCAGTTGCAGGGGATGAAGAAGGAGTGAGCCGCCTAATGCACGGACCCCCGAAGGGGGCTGGAGGGGAATGAAACGTTCGGTACGACGGCTATGGAAAGGCCCCTCACCCCCGCCCTCTCCCGGCGGGAGAGGGAGCCGCAGTCCTCGTGGAGAGGACGGGTTCC
>Ga0302046_10002054_pt1 | contig 18846 bp, 15 predicted proteins | sample RVTome_11_FD_200261 | JGI IMG/M metagenome (GOLD analysis project Ga0302046, IMG submission 200261) | Soil microbial communities from uranium-contaminated site in the Upper Colorado River Basin, Wyoming, United States - RVT147D111 (version 2) ...
CACGAGGAGATCGTCATCGCCGCGGAGCGGGACATCGAGGTGCGCTGAGCCCCCGCGCGAAGCCGTTCGTGAGCTGGTTCCGTCGTCTGTACGGTCTTGGCCTTGAGGGCCAGGGTCGAGGAGAAATGAGCAAGCATGGCTAGAAAACCCGTGGTCCTGGTGACCGGCGCCAACGGCGAGATGGGACACGGCCTGATCGGCCGCCTCGCCGACTACGGCGGCTACGACATCCTCGCCCTCGACATCAAGGCGATCGACGAAGAGATCGCCGGCCACTGCACCCAGACGATCACCGGCGACGTCCTCGACCAGCGGCTGCTGGCGCGCCTGGTGAGCGAGTTCGAGATCCACGCCATCTTCCACCTCGCGGCGCTGCTGTCGACCCGCGCCGAGTTCACGCCCGAGACCGCCCACGAGGTCAACGTGCAGGGGACGCTCAACCTGCTCAGGCTCGCCGTCGAGCAGAGCCGCTGGCACGGCGAGACGGTGAAGTTCCTCTTCCCCAGCTCGATCGCCGCCTACGGCCTGCCCGACCTGACGACCAAGACCCAGGCCGGCAAGGTCGGCGAGCGCGAGTGGAACCTGCCGGCGACCATGTACGGCTGCAACAAGCTCTACTGCGAGCACCTCGGGCGCTACTACGCCCACCACTACCGCCAGCTCGCCGCCGAGGAGAAGAAGAAGGAGGTCGACTTCCGCGCCATCCGCTTCCCCGGCCTCATCTCCGCCTTCACCCTGCCCAGCGGCGGCACCAGCGACTATGCTCCGGAGATGATCCACGCGGCGGCCAGGGGCGAGCCCTTCGACTGCTTCGTGCGCGAGGACACGCGGATCCCGTTCATGGCCATGCCGAGCGCCATCGCGGCGCTATTGAGGCTCATGGACGCGTCCGCCACGAGCCTGACCCGCGAGGTCTACAACGTCACCAGCTTCAACCCCAGCGCCGGCGAGCTCGCCGAGCTCGTGCGCGGCGCCTTCCCGGCGGCCGAGATCCGCTTCGTGCCCGACCTGCGCCGCCAGGCCATCGTCGACTCCTGGCCCGCCGACGTGGACGACGCCCGGGCCCGCGCTGACTGGGGCTTCGAGCCCGAGTACACTCTGCAGGGGGCCTTCGACGACTACCTGCTACCCAACATCCGGCGGCGCTACGCCTGAAGCCGGATTCGAGAAAGAGAGACGACGATGTACGCCACCTTCCAGAAACGCATTGCCGAGACCCTCGGGGAGATCCGCGAGACCGGCCTCTTCAAGGACGAGCGGGTGATCGAGAGCCCGCAAGGCGCCACCGTGACGGTGGGCGGCCGCGAGGTGCTCGTGTTCTGCGCCAACAACTACCTCGGCCTGGCCAACGATCGGCGGCTCGTGGAGGCCGCCAAGAAGGGCGTCGAGCGCTGGGGCTTCGGGCTCTCGAGCGTGCGCTTCATCTGCGGCACCCAGTCGATCCACAAAGAGCTCGAGGACGCCATCTCGGGCTTCCTCGGCACCGAGGACACCATCCTCTACACCTCCTGCTTCGACGCCAACGGCGGCCTCTTCGAGACCATCCTCAACCATGAGGACGCGATCATCTCCGACGCTCTGAACCACGCCTCGATCATCGACGGCATCCGCCTGTGCAAGGCCAGGCGCTATCGCTACACCCACGGCGACATGGAAGAGCTCGAGCGCTGCCTGATGGCGACGCAGGACTCGCGGCAACGCCTCGTGGTCACCGACGGCGTCTTCTCAATGGACGGCGACGTGGCCAAGCTGCCCGAGATCTGCGACTTGGTCGAACGCCACGACGCCCTGCTGGTGGTCGACGACTCGCACGCCACGGGCTTTTTCGGTCCCACCGGCCGCGGCACGCCGGAGTACCACGGCGTGCAGGACCGGGTGGACGTGGTCACCTCGACCCTGGGAAAGGCCCTGGGCGGCGCCAGCGGCGGCTTCACCGCCGGCCACGGCGAGCTGGTGGCGCTGCTGCGCCAGCGCTCGCGCCCGTACCTGTTCTCGAACACCCTGGCGCCGGCCATCGTCAGCGCGTCGCTGGCCTGCCTCGAGCTGCTGGCGCAGACCACGGAGCTGCGCGACAAGCTCGAGGCCAACACCAGGTGGTTCCGCGGCGCCATGGCCGACGCCGGCTTCGACATCCGCCCCGGCGAGCACCCGATCGTGCCGATCATGCTCGGCGACGCGAAGCTCGCCACCGACGTGGCCGCCGACTTGCTGAAGGAAGGGATCTACGTGATCGGCTTCTCCTTCCCGGTGGTGCCCAAAGGCGAGGCGCGCATCCGCGTCCAGGTCTCGGCGGCCCATGAGCAGGAGCACCTAGAGCGCGCCGTCGACGCCTTCGTCAAGGTCGGGCGCAAGCACGGCGTGGTGGATTAGCTCCGCTCTTCAGATGCCGCGCAGGGTCATGAAGGACGAATTGTCGTTGAGGACCATGGGGCCCCTGCGGTCATGACGGACAAGCCCTCGTTGAGGTCCACAGGTCCCGCGGTCATGAAGGACCCTGCGCGTGGCCAGCGACCAGGTATACGCCCATTCCGCGGCATGACCCGACGGAAGGTGTCAATGACTTTTCGGCGGAGAAGCAAGGCGACCAGCGTCTTCACGGCTCGGGAGAACCTGCTCCGGATCCAGGTGGCGGGTCAGACGGCCCACGATCTCGTCGAGAACGTCGGCGCTGGAGGGTGGTGGAATCCCCGTCATCACTCTGATGATACCAACTCGCCCTTCACGCGGGGAATTCCTGGCCGGACGCACGGAGTCGGGCTTGGATCCGCGAACCACCGGTGGCAAGATGACGCAATCAGATGAGCGACATCTTCCTCAGCCACAGCAGCCAGGACAACGCCGCCGCCGCCGAGCTCATGGCCCGGCTCGCCGGCGCCGGCCACGACTCCGTCTTCCTCGATTTCGACCCCGCCGCCGGCATCCCGGCGGGACGCGACTGGGAGCGCGAGCTCTACGACCGGCTGCGCGACTGCCAGGCGGTCATCGTGCTGTGCAGCGAGAGCTCGATGGCGTCGCGCTGGTGCTTCGTCGAGATCGCGCACGCCAAGGCGCTCGGCAAGCACGTCTTCCCGGTCAAGGTCGACGGCTGCGCGATCGACCCGGTGCTCACCTCGCGCCAGGTGCTCGACCTGACCGCCGACAAGGAGGACGCCTACGCACGCCTGTGGCGCGGCCTCAAGGCCGCCGGGCTCGACCCGGAGAAGTCCTTCAAGTGGGACCGCGAGCGCCCTCCCTTCCCGGGCCTGCTCGCCTTCCAGGAGGACGACGCCGCCGTCTTCTTCGGCCGCGAGCCCGAGATCCGGCAGGGACTCGACGCCCTCCAACGCCTGCGGCGCTTCGGCGGCGCCCGCGCCCTGCTGGTCTTCGGGGCCTCGGGCTCGGGCAAGTCGTCGCTGGTGCGCGCCGGGTTGCTGCCGCGCCTGCGCCGTAGTGACGAATGGATCGTGGCGCGGCCCTTCCGTCCCCTCGGGCGCCCGCTGCGCGAGCTCGCCGCCGCCCTGGCGGCCGCCTTCGTCGAGCACGGAAAAGAGCGAGACTGGCGCGAGATCGAGAGCCGCCTCGAAGCCGACGGCGACGCCCTCGGCGACCTCGCCCGCGACCTGCGGCTGGCGGCCCGGCAGCCCGACGCCGTGGTGCTCCTGACCGTCGACCAGGCCGAGGAGCTGGTGGGCGGCGAGGCGTCGCGGGTCGAGCCCTTCCTCGGCCGGCTGCGCGCCGCCGTCGAGGCGCCGGGGAGCCCGCTGATGGTGATCTTCACGGTGCGCGCCGACCTGCTCGGGACGTTCCACAAGTACCCGGCGGTGCGCGGCTTCGAGATGGCGGACCTGCGCGTGGGGCCGGTGCCCAGGGAGCGCCTGCCGGAGATCGTCGAGGGACCGGCGCGGCTCGCCCGCCTCCAGCTCGAGGACGGCCTCGCCCGCGCCATGGTCGACGACACCGAGACCGACGACGCCCTGCCGCTGCTGGCCTTCGCCCTGCGCGAGCTCTACGACCGCCGCGTCGACGGCCGGCTGACGCTCGAGACCTACCGCGAGAAGCTGGGCGGTCTCGAGGGCTCGGTGGCCCGCGCCGCCGAGGCGGTCTGGGCCGCCCGTCCGCTCAGCGGCGAGCAGCAGCAGGCCCTGCGCCGGAGCTTCGTGTCGCTCGCCCGGATCGACGAGGGGGGCGATTACGCGCGGCGGGCGCTGCCCTGGTCCGCCGTGCCCGAGGACGTCCGCGAGGCCATGGAGCGCTTCGCCGGCGCGCGCCTGCTGGTGCGGCGGGGCGAGGGCGGCGAGCGCGTGGCGGAGGTGGCGCACGAGGCCCTCTTCCGCTCCTGGGACCGGTTGCGCACCTGGCTCGACGAGAACCGCGAGCTGTTGCTGTGGCGCAAGCGGGTCGAGCCGGCGCGCCTGGAATGGGAGCGCGGCGGACGCGATCCCGAGGCCCTGCTGCGCGGCCCGGCCCTCGGCGAAGGACGCCTGTGGCTCGAGCGCCACGGCGACCGGCTGCCCGGCGACGAGCGCGAGTTCGTCGCCGCCAGCGTCCGGGCCGAGGCGCGGCGACGGCGGCGCAAGGTGCTCTCGGCGGCGGCGGCGTTCGTCGTCCTGGCCCTCGCCGCCACGGCCATGTCCTTCCTCTACGCGCGCTCGGAGCGGCTGCGCGCGCTGGCCGAGGACCAGCGGCGCGTGGCCATCGCCGACGACCTGATCGCCCGCGATCCCACCCGCGCCGCCCTGGTGCTGCTCGACGTCCGCGATCCCGAGACCACGACGCGCGCCCTCGCCGCCATGAGCGAGACCCTGCAGCAGTCGCTCGCCTACGTCGAGCTCGAAGGCCACGACGGACGCCTGAGCTACGCTGCCTTCAGCCCCGACGGCCGGCGCGTCCTCACCGCCTCGAACGACGGCACCGCCCGCCTCTGGAGCGTCGACGGCACCCTCCTCTCGCCGATCGACGAGCGCGCCGAGGCGACGACGGCGGCGGCGTTCAGCCCCGACGGCCGGCTCGTCCTCACCGCCTACGAGGACGGGCTCGCCCGGCTCGTGAAGGTCGACGGCGGCGCCGTGGCCGCGACGCTGGGAGAGGCCGGCGGGCGGGCGGTGACGGCGGCGGCGTTCAGCTCCGACGGCGGCCGCGTCGTCGTCGCCTACGACGACGGCGTGGCCCGCGTGTGGAGCGCCGCCGGCGAGCTCGAGGCCGTCCTCGAGGGACACCGGAAGCCGCTCACAGCCGTCGACTTCAGCCCCGACGGCGGCCGCGTCGTCACCGCCTCGGAGGACGCGACCGCCCGCGTCTGGGACGTCGGCGGCGCGCTCGAGGCCGAGCTGGTGGGACACACGGAGCCGTTGACGGCCGCCGTCTTCAGTCCCGACGGCGTGCTCGTCGCCACCGCCTCTCGGGACGCGACCGTCCGCCTCCGGACGGTGGACGGCAAGCTCTCGGCGCTCCTCGAGGGCCACCAGGACGCGGTCGTGGCGGCGGCGTTCAGCCCCGACGGCACTCGCGTCGCCACGGCCTCGGAAGACGGCACCGCGCGCGTCTGGAGCGCCCAGGACGGGCGAGTCCTCGCCGTTCTCGAGGGGCACGAGGATTCCCTGACCGCGATCGCTTTCAGCGCCCGGGGCCGCCGCTTGGTCACGGCTTCGGAAGACCAGACCGCCCGCGTCTGGAACGACGACGGCGAGGGCGAGGTGGCGGTGCTGCGCGGGCACGCCAACGCCGTCAGCCACGCCGCGTTCAGCCCTGACGGGCGGCGCGTCGTCACCGCTTCGTGGGACGGCACGGCGCGGGTCTGGCTCACGGACGACCCGATGCTCGCGGTGGTCGTCGACGACGACGCCAACGAGATCACGGCGGCGGCGTTCAGCGCCGGCGGGCGGCGCCTGGTCACCGCTCACCAGGACCTGACCGTCCGCCTGTGGAAGGCCGACCCGGACACGGGAGCGTACGGCTGGCCGGTGGTCCTCGGCGAGCACGGCGACTCGGTCACCTCGGCGGCCATGAGCCCTGACGGCCGGCTCGCCGTCACCGGCTCGCAGGACGCCACCGCCCGGATCTGGGACGCCGACCGCCCGCCGGTCGTCCTCGGCGCTCACGCCGCCGCCGTCTCCGCGGTGGCCTTCAGCCCCGACGGCGCCCACGTCGTCACGGGTTCGGAGGACGCCACGGCGCGCGTCCGGAGCGTCGACGGCGGCGATGTGGCCGTCCTTTCGGGACACACGGGCGGCGTGACGGCGGTGGAGTTCAGCGCCGACGGCCGGCGCGTGATCACCGGCTCGGAGGACGCCACGGCCCGCGTCTGGGAGCTCGACGGCCGGCACCTGGAGACGCTCGAGGGCCACTTCGAGATGGTCACGGGCGTCGCGCTGCTCGCGACCGCCGCCGTGACCTGCTCGGCGGACCGCACCACCAAGGTGTGGCCCGGCGTTCCGGACTTCGGCGGCGCCGCTCCGCGCGCTCCTCTGAGCTTCCCCGAGCACAGCGTGAACTGCCGGTCGATCGCCTGGAGCGCCGACGGCGCGCAGGTCGCGACCGTCCGCGGCCGGGGCACGATCTGGGTGCGCCGGCTCCGGAGCCCGGCCGGGCGACCCCTGGTGCTCGAGGCCGACGCCGCGATCGTGGCGGCGGCGTTCACCGCCGAGGGCGACCGGCTGCTGACCGTGGCCGAGGACGGCGTGGTCCGCCGCTGGCACCTCTCGGCGGAGCGCCTGCGCCAGGAGATCGAGAGCGCGACGCGGGTGTGCCTCGAGCCCGAGGTCCGCGAGAGGATACTCGATGAGAGCTCGGAGGAAGCGCGCCGGATGCACGCGGCGTGCGTCGAGGCGCGGCCCCATTGACGTGATCGGCGACAAGCCTGGGAAACGGCAAGCCGATACTGAGCTTGCCTACACTTATCTTGATTGCTATCTCCCAAAGGCACGCAATGCTCAAGAGCCGCTCGTTATCCTGTGACTCGATCAGCTCACGAGCATGAGAGCCGAGCCGTGAGTCGCCGCTGATGAACCACAGAAACGCATGCGTATCCAAGAGAACCCTCATGGCTCATAGGCCTTGAAATCATCCAGCGGGTCGTCAGCGGACGCAGGAGATGGGCCTGCGCATGGCTCTGGGCGCGCGTCCCGCCGAGGTGCTGCGGCTGGTGCTGCGGCTAGACCAGGCCCTGGTCGAGCATCGCGTCGGCGACCTTGATGAAACCGGCGACGTTGGCGCCGACGACGTAGTTGATGAAATCGCCGTCGCGGCCGTACTTGACGCAGGTGCGGTGGATCTCCGTCATGATGAGGTGGAGGCGCTTGTCGACCTCGCCGCGCGTCCAGGCCATGCGCTGGGCGTTCTGCGTCATCTCGAGGCCGGAGACCGCCACGCCGCCGGCGTTGGCGGCCTTGCCCGGGCCGTAGAGGATGCCGGCGGCGTGGAAATGCTCCACGGCCTCGGGCGTGCAGGGCATGTTGGCGCCCTCGGCCACGCACCAGCAGCCGTTCTTGAGCAGGACCTTGGCGTCGTCGGCGTTGATCTCGTTCTCGGTGGCGCACGGCAGGGCGAGGTCGCACTCGACCGTCCACGGCCGCTGGCCTTCGAGGTAGGTCGCGCCGGGGTACCTCTCGACGTATTCCGCGATGCGCCCGCGGCGGTTGTTCTTGAGGTCCATGACGTACTTGAGCTTCTTGCGGTCGAGCCCCTCCTCGTCGACGACGGTGCCGTTCGAGTCGGACATGGTGAGCACCTTGGCCTTGAGCTCGAGCGCCTTCTCGGCGGCGTATTGGGCCACGTTGCCGGCGCCGGAGATGAGGACCCGCTTGCCCTCGAGGCTCTTGTCGCGGGTGGCGAGCATCTCGGTGGCGAAGTACACGGCGCCGTAGCCGGTGGCCTCCGGCCGGATGAGCGAGCCGCCCCAGTTGCGGCCCTTGCCGGTCAGGACGCCGGTGAACTCGTTGGCCAGCTTCTTGTACATGCCGAAAAGGTAGCCGATCTCGCGCCCGCCCACGCCGATGTCGCCGGCGGGCACGTCGGTGTTGGAGCCGATGTGGCGGAAGAGCTCGGCCATGAAGGCCTGGCAGAAGCGCATCACCTCGGCGTCGCTCTTGCCCTTGGGGTCGAAGTCGGAGCCGCCCTTGCCGCCGCCCATGGGCAGCGTGGTGAGGCTGTTCTTGAACACCTGCTCGAAGGCGAGGAACTTGAGGATGCCGAGGGTCACGCTGGGATGGAAGCGCAGGCCGCCCTTGTAAGGCCCCAGGGAGCTGTTCATCTCCACCCGGAAGCCGCGGTTGACGTGGATCTCGCCCCGGTCGTCCATCCACGGCACCCGGAAGAGGATCACCCGCTCGGGCTCGACGATGCGGTCGAGGATCTTGCCGCTCTTGTAGCGCGGTGTGCGCTCGATGACCCGCCAGATCGATTCCACGACCTCGTGGACCGCCTGGTGGAACTCCTTCTCGGAAGGATTCTTGGTCTGCACGCGTTGCATGAATCCGTCGATCGTCTCGGACACGTGGTGGCTCCTTGAAGAGTGGATGGAGGGTATCACTCGCCGGCATAGGAGACCAGGATGCGCCGCAGCGTCTCGACGCCGCGCAGGAAGGCCGCCACCGGCAGGTGCTCGTCGTCGGCATGGATGCCCCGGAGCTCTTCAGGGTTGAGGGCGAAGGGCTGGACGCCGTAGGCCGGGATGCCGCGCTCGCGGAAGTAACGCGAATCGGTGGTGCCGGCGATGAAGAGCGGCACCACCGGCGCGCGCACCGCGAGCACGCGCTCGACCGCCCGGTAGATCGGGTGGTCGGTGGGCGAGGCGGGCGCCGGCGGCGCCGCGAGCAGGACCTCGACCTCGAGCTCGCGGCCCAGCACCTCGCGCACCTCGCCCAGGAAGGCCTCGGCGTCGGTGTCCGGCAGCAGCCTGACGTCCACGTAGGCGCTCGCCTGAGCGGCGACGACGTTGGGCCCCTGGGCGCCGTTGTCGAGCTGGGTGACCTGCACGGTGTCGAGGAAATAGACGGGCAATCCGGGCGGCAGCGGCCGGGCGGGGCCCTCCTCGCGGATCACCTCGTCGAGGCGCTCGGCGAAGCGCACGGTGTTGCCGCCCTCGGCGGCGCCGAGGGCCGTGAAGAAGTGGCGCGCGGCGTCGGTCACGCGCAAGCGCGGCGGCCGCTCGAGGAGGCGGGCCAGGCCGCGTACGAGCTGGTGGGTGGGGCTCGCCGGGTGGAAGCCCGAGCCGTGGCCGCCGCGGCCGCTGGCGGCGATGCGCAGCCACAGCGGGCGCTTCTGGGTCACCTCGATGCCCCACCAGACGACCCGGTCGCCTATCGTACGGTTCGAGCCGCCTTCGCCGAGCACGGCTTCGAGGCCGGCGAAGAGCTCGGGATGGCGCTCGAGCAGCCAGCCCGTGCCCTGGCCGCCGCCGCGCTCCTCGTCGGCCACGGCGAGGTAGATCACGTCGCGGGTCAGCGCCGTCCCCTCGCGCCGGCACGCCACCAGCGCGGCGAGGTGGGCGATGCCGAGGCTCTTGTCGTCGACGGCGCCGCGGCCCCAGAGGCTGTCGCGGTAGGGACGCCCGGAGAACGGCGCCACGCGCCACTCCTCGCCCGCCGGCACCACGTCGATGTGGTGGACCAGCGCCAGGGCGCGCCCGCCGCTGGCCGGCGACGCCAGCCGCGCGTAGAGGCTGGTGCGCCCTTCCGGGCTCTCCAGCAGCCGCGCCGGGATGCCCTCGCGCGCGAGGATCGCCGCCAGGAGCTCGGCTCCCAGGTGCTCGTTGCCGGGGGGGTTGGTGGTGTCGATCTGGAGGTACTCGCGCAGCCACCGCACGGGCTCGGGCGGCGGCGCCTCGGCGCGGGCGGAGAGGGCGACGAGGACGACGGCGGCGAGGATCAGGCCGGCGAGACGCGGCGGCGACATCGCCGGCAGTCTAGCACCCTCACCTCCGGCCCCTCTCCCAGGGGGAGAGGGGAGCAGGCATCCGTAAACCGCAAGCCCCCTCTCCTCCTGGGAGAGGGGGTTGGGGGTGAGGGTTCCGGCGTCTTGACCCGGCGGCGCGGTCGTGGTAGGTTGCGCTTCCTGCCGTCCGGCTCCCCGGGCGGACGTCTTCGTCCGCCCACCGAACGCCGGCGCGCTTCTCCGCGGAGCTCAAGAGATGTATGCAGTGATCGAGACAGGTGGCAAGCAGTACCGCGTCGAGCCCGGCGACGTGATCGACGTGGAGCGGATCCCGGGCGTCTCGGAGGAGTCGTCGGGCGTCGTCTTCGACCGCGTCCTGCTCCTCGGCGGCGGCGACGAGGTCCGCCTCGGCCGTCCCACGGTCGACGGCGCGCAGGTCAAGGCCGTCCGGCTGGCGGACGTGCGCGGTCCCAAGGTCGTGGTCTTCAAGAGGAAGAAGCGCAAGGGCTACCGGCGCAAGAACGGTCACCGGCAGGATCTGCTGCGCCTGCGCATCCAGGACGTCACGACCGCTTGAGAACGGAGGTCTTCTCCCATGGCACATAAGAAAGGACAGGGCTCGAGCCGCAACGGCCGGGACTCCAATCCGAGCAACCTCGGCGTCAAGCGCTTCGGCGGCCAGGCCGTCACCGGCGGCTCGATCCTGGTGCGCCAGCGCGGCACCCGGATCAAGCCGGGGCTCAACGTCGGCCGCGGCCGCGACGACACCCTCTTCGCCAAGTCCGACGGCACGGTGCGGTTCCAGGACCGCGGACGCCACGGCAAGTTCGTCCACGTGCTGCCGCCAGAGTAACGCCGTAAGCGTGAGGCCGCCCCGTGCCGTCGCCGGCGACGGCGCCCCGTGAGCCATGGTCTTCCTCGACGAAGCCGTCATCGAGGTGGCGGGAGGCCGCGGCGGCAACGGCTGCGTGGCCTTCCGGCGCGAGAAATACGTGCCGCGCGGCGGCCCCTCCGGGGGCGACGGCGGCCACGGCGGATCGGTCTTCCTGGTCGGCGACGGCGGCCTCAACACCTTGCAGCACCTGCGCTACAAGTCGCGGTTCGCCGCCGAGCGCGGACGCCACGGCGAGGGCTCCAACCGGACGGGCCGCAGCGGAAACGACCTCGAGGTGCCGGTGCCGCTGGGCACCCTGGTCTTCGACGCCGCGACCGGCGACGCCCTCGGCGAGGTGCTCGCCGAGGGCGCGCGGCTGGATGCCGCCCGCGGCGGCCGCGGCGGCCGCGGCAACGCCCGCTTCGCCTCGCCCACCCAGCGCACGCCGCGCCATTCGACGCCGGGGGAGGAGGGCGAGGAGCGCACGCTGCGCCTGGAGCTCAAGCTGCTCGCCGACGTCGGTCTGGTGGGTCTGCCCAACGCCGGCAAGTCGACGCTGATCTCGACGATCTCGGCGGCGCGGCCGAAGATCGCCGACTATCCCTTCACCACCCTGGTGCCGCAGCTCGGGGTGGTGGCCGAGGGGCCGCTCGCCGAGCCTTTCGTGGTCGCCGACCTGCCGGGCCTGATCGCCGGCGCCGCCCAGGGGGCGGGCCTCGGCTTCCAGTTCCTGCGCCACGTCGAGCGCTGCCGGGTGCTCGTTCACCTCGTGGACCTTTCGAGCCCCGACGGCGGGCCCGGCGACGTGACGGCCGACCTGGCGACGATCGAGCGCGAGCTCGCCGCCTTCGACCCCGAGCTCCTCGAGCGGTCGCGGCTCGTCGTAGGATCCAAGCGCGACGCGGCGGTGGCGGCGCGCCGCGACCGCCTGCGGCAGGCGGCGGCGGCCCGCGGCCTGCCCTATCTCGAGATCAGCTCGGCGACCCACGAGGGGCTCGACGACCTCTTGGCGGCGCTGCGCGGGCAGCTCCGCGAGGCCCGCGCACGCGAGGCGCTCGTCGGCGAGGGCGCGACGTGAAGATCGGACTCTTCGGCGGCAGCTTCGACCCCATCCACCGCGGCCACCTGGAGCCGGTGCGCCAGGCGCGCGCCGCCCTCGGCCTCGAGCGGGTGATCTACCTGCCCACCGCGAGGCCGCCCCACAAGGGCGAACGCCACGCCCCGGCCCTGGCCCGCTTCGCCATGGTCGAGCTGGCGCTGCTCGGCGAGGAAGGGCTCTACGCCTCTCCTTTCGAGATGCGCGACGCCGTCTGCTACACCGTCGACTCGGTGGAGCACTTCCGCCGCGAGCTGCCGGGGGCCGAGCTGGTGCTGCTGATCGGCGCCGACTCGTGGGCCTCGTTCACCACTTTTCGGTCCTGGGCGAGAATACTCGACCTGGCCGAGCTGGCGGTCATGGTGCGTCCGGGCTGGGAGAGCGGGGAGATGGCGCCGCGGCTGGCCGAGGAGCGTGCCCGCGGCGGTCTCCGCTTCGTGGCCAACGAGCCGTGCCCGGTGTCCTCGCGCGAGCTGCGAGAGCGCCTGCGGCGCGGCGAGGACGTGTCGGCCGACCAGGTGCCGCCGCTGGTGATAGACTACCTGCGAAAATACGGCCTCTATCGATCCTCATGAATCGTCCTCTCCGCACCACCCGACCGACCCCTACCCCTCCCAGATGAAGACGCTACCTGCCGAGCTCCCGGAGCCGCCGGAGCAGATCCGCCTGGCCGTCGACGCGGCCCTCGACCGCAAGGCCGAAGACGTCAAGGTGCTCCATCTCGCCCCGGTGAGCGACTTCACCGACCACTTCCTGATCATCAGCGGCACCAACGAGCGCCAGGTGCAGGCGATCGTCGACTCGATCCTCGAACGGCTGCGCGCCGCCGGCGTGCGGCCGCTGCACGTGGAGGGCTACGACCACGCCCACTGGGTCCTGCTCGACTTCGGCGGCGACATGGTGATCCACGTCTTCCTCGACGAGAGCCGCCGCTTCTACGGCCTGGAGGGCCTGTGGGCCGACGCGGCCGAGATCACGGCCGAGTTCGTGTGAGCTCCGACGCGCGGGCGACCGGCGAAGAGCCGGCCGAGCAGGAGGCGATCGCCGCGCTCGTCGCCGCGTCGCCCTCCCTGGCCTCCTGCCTCCACGGCATCGAGCGTGCCGCCGCCAGCGACTCGCCGGTGCTGCTGCTCGGCGAGGGGGGCACCGGCCGCAGCGCCCTGGCGCGGGCGCTCCACCGCGCCAGCCCGCGGCGCGCCGGGCCGCTGGTGGAGGTGGACCCGGGCGTGGTGCCGCCGACGCTCTTCGAGGGCGAGCTCTTCGGCTTCGCGGCCGGCGCCTTCACCGGCGCCGAGCGCCCCTCCGAGGGCCGGGTGGGCCGCGCCCGCGGCGGCACCCTGGTGCTCGACCACGTCGAGGAGCTGCCCCTCGAGGCCCAGCCCAAGCTGCTGCGCCTGGTGGCCGAGCGGCGCTACGCCCCCCTGGGCGGGCGCGAGCGCGCCGCCGACGTGCGCTTCGTGGCGCTCGGCGCCGCCGACCTGGCGCAGCGCGTCGCCCACGGCGCCTTCCGCGACGACCTCTACTACCGCCTCGACGTCCTCGCTTTCCGCCTGCCGCCGCTGCGCGAGCGCCGCGGCGACCTGGAGCCGATCTGCGCCTTCCTGCTCGCCGACCTGGCGCGCCGCTTCGGGCGTCCGCTGCCGCGGCTCGGCGAGCGGGCGCGGCGGTGGATGACCGACTACGCCTGGCCCGGCAACCTGCGCCAGGTGCGCAACGTGCTCGAGCGGGCGCTGATCCTGGCCGCGGGCGAGGAGCTCGATCCCGAGCCGCCGGAGGGCGCCGGGGAGCCGCGTCCGCGTCCGCTGCGCGAGGTCGAGCGCGAGCACGTCGTGCGCGCCCTCGCCTACGCCCGCGGCCACCAGGCACGCGCGGCGGCGATCCTCGGCATCAGCCGGAAGGCGCTGTGGGAGAAGCGCCGCCGTCTGGGGATTCCTTAGCGGGAGGTTCCGCGGCGCCTCGCTCGAGCTCCTCGTATTCGAGCGGGTGCTCGTGGCGCAGCCGCTCGGCGGTGATCTTGCCGGTGAAGATGCTGGCGTCGAAGGGGAAGGTCGTGGGATTCAGGTGGGCGTTGTACATGTGCCACACGATCACGATGAGGAACGCCAGCAGCGCCTCGTAGCTGTGCATCACCTTCGACGCCGGAATCAGCTCCGCCGGCAGCCAGCGGGCGAAGAAGATCGGGAAGTAAAGGATGAAGCCGGTCGCCACCATCACCGCGCTGCCGAAGATCATTCCCCAGTACTCGAACTTCTGGCGGTAGTCGAAGCGCCCGAAGCGCGGCTCCGACTCGGCGTAGCCGAGGTAATAGCGGATGTTGTCGACGGCGTCGCGGAAGTCCTTGCGGGTGATGAACATCGAGGGCTGGAAGCGCCGGGTCAGCACCCCCCAGAGCACCCGCGCGAGGTGGACGACGACGAGGGCGCTGAAGACGAGGCCGGCCATGCGGTGGATGAAACGCGTGGCGAAGATGCCGCCGAGCTGCTCGATCGTCCAGCGGCTGGCGTCGGCGTAGGGCCACTTCTGCGGCAGCCCGGTCACCAGCAGCGCCGCGAAGAGGACGATCACCAGCACGTGCTCGAAGCGTGCCCAGCGCGAGAAACGGACCACCGCCTCGGGAAGAGCCTCCGCCTCGGAGCGCGCCTCCGCCTCGGAGCGCGCCTCCGTCTCTGGAAGCGCCTCAGTCTCGGAGCGGACCACTGTCTCGAAGGTCGTATCGTTCATCGTGCTCCTCCTAGCGCCGGCTGCCGACCCGGTAGAGGTGCATCCCGACCTGGAGCAGCAGGCCCGCGACCATGAACGGGATGAACACGCGGTAGAAGAGCCGCACCAGGAAGACCAGGGGCGCGCGGTCGAGGTCGGGCGGGTAGTGCGAGAGCCAGGCGGCGGAGAAGTCGGGCGTGGCGTCCTCGTGGCAGCTCGCGCAGGCCGCCTCGACCCGCCGCGCCATCTCCTCCTTGCCCACCAGGCTCGGCGAGGCGATGTCGTGGTAGCCGTGGCAGTCGATGCAGACGACCACCAGTTGCTCGGGCTCGGCCGCGGACGCGGCCGCCAGCGACGCCGTCACGCCGTGAAAGTCGGCGAGGTAGGTCGTGGCCACGGTCGAGAGCATGCCGTACTTGGCGGTCAGCTCGCCGTCGCCGTGGCAGCGCATGCAGGTCTCCGGCGACACCAGGCGGAAGCGCACGCTGTCGGGATGGGCGATGACGTGGGCCGTGTGGCAGTCGGCGCAGCCCGGGATGTCCTGGTTGGTCTCGGACAGCGCCGCGCCGTGGACGCTGCGCTTGTAGACCTTGTAGACGTCCTCGTGGCAGGTGCCGCAACTGCGCGAGATCATGACCGACTTCTCGTGCGGGTCCTGGACGTCGTGGGCGCCGTGGCAGTCGGCGCACACCGGCACCACGTCGAGGCCTTCGCTGAGGTACTCGTAGTGCACGCTCTCGAGCGTGCGGGTGTAGGTGTCGAAGTGGCACTGCTTGCACAGGTCGTACGAGGCGATCACGTAGTCGCGGCGGCTCGCGATCTCGCGGCCGCCGGGATGGTCGTCCTCGTAGCCGTGGTGGCAGTCGGTGCACACGAGGGCCTCGCCGTGAACCGAGGCGAGGTAGGTCTCCTCGTCGACGAAGAGGCTCATCTCGTCCCCGTCGTCGAAGGTCATCGTCAGGGTCTCGTCGACGTGGCAGGCGAGACAGTCCTCGATGGGGACCTCGGCGGCGAGCCCGGCAGCCAGGAGCGCGGCGCCGAAGAACGCGCCGAGGGCGAGTGCGAGCTGGTGGTATCGGGAGCGCATCCATCGTCTCCTCGGCACCAGTCTCGCCGCCGCCCGCCGGCGGGCCAACGCCTGGAAGGTGAGTCTCGGGGGGTTTTCCGGGTAGGGTCCGCGGCTACCCTTTCGGGTAGCCGCGCGTGGGATTTCAGGCGGCGCTGCGGGAAGGAGCCGGGCCGCCGAGACCGGGAACGCTCTCGACGCGGATGCCGGCGTCTTCGAAGGAGACCGTCAGCGTGCGGACGACCTCGGTCTCGGAGCGCCGGGCCGCGGCCTCGCCGCGGCGCCGGCCCTTGCCGGAGAGCTTCTCCGCAACCGCTCCGAAGAGCATCACGAAGCCGATCACCGGCAGGAAGATCACGTAGGCGATGCTCAGGGGCAGGCCGATCAGCAGCAGGAAGAGGGCCGGCACCCGGAAGTAGGTGTCACCATCGCGGCCGGGAAGAACTCCGGGCTCTTCGAGCGACCGGAAGGCGAGGTGGCGAGGGTTGAAGTAGATGCCCTCTTGGGCGGTCTCGTTGGCGGTGTATCGCTTGGTCGTGTATCGCTTCATGGGGCACCTCCGTTGTTCGTCTACAAGGTTAGGGCCTGGAGACGTCGGCGTCTCTCGGGCAGGTGCCCGAGATCGGCGGAGATTGCGCCCGATCTTCAGCGGGGAGAGTGCCTGAGGACTCGGGGGCGCCGCCTCAGCCCAACCGGTTCAGCCGTTCGAGGTGCCCGTCCTCGCCCGCCGAGCTGGATCAGGAGCAGCAGGAAGGCCTGTCCCGCGGGCGTGAAGTACGTGGCCGTGTCCACGACGATGAGCCCGGTGACGCACACGGCGCTGGTGGCCGTGAACAGGGAATCGAGCCAGCCAGCACGTCTTCGGTGCTTCTTCGCGTCAGCTTCATGTTCGCTCCCGGAGCCGAGCTCTGAGGATCGCTCCTGCAGGAGCCGGGCCAGACCGCGGGGCTGCTCGCGACGACTCTGCGGCCGACGCGGTGTTGCACCTTGCAATCCGTCCTCGCCGCGGAACGTGTCCTCGATGTCTCGAGTCGAGCACCCCCGCGCATACATCTCCACCGCCAACTGCTCCAGGGCCTCGCTGCGGCCCTGGACCTGACGGCGAAAGGCCTTCAGCTCACCCCCATCGACTCCGCGCACCTGCGGCACACCGTAGCGCACCTCGCCTTCACTGGTCTTCAGACGACCCTGCCGGTAGCCGTTACGGTACCCGGCCTCCTCCCTCCGACGACGAACGCCGCCCATAGTAGCCGCGGCCACCCAGCACATCCCGAGTCTTCGCCTCCAGCACCTCTTCGACCACCCGCTGGGTGGCCAGACGAACCAGCTCGCTCAGCGGGTCCTCAGCTCCAGCCAGCCCTGATTCCAGCATCTCCGTGATCGCTTCCCGTGTACGCTCTGACGGTGGTAGCCTCTTCATGGGTTGAGCCTCCATTTGGTTAGTGGTTTCCGGGATCCTACCCGGAGAGGCTCAACCTCTGCTTGTTTACAGCAATCCTAGGACGTTACCCCTTCCGAAGGCCACGGCGGCCGAGAGCAACGAAACGGCGTTTCGACCTGGCCGAGAGGACTCGAATCGACTCGGGGGACGCCGCACGCCGTCCGGTTGGACGATGACGACTCGCCGTTGTGCCGTGTGCTATAAAGACAGATCGTCATGTCGTCGAGCCCGAAGTTCCAAGAGGAAGCGCTGCGCGCAGCCAGGGCCTTTCTGCTCGGGCGATCCGCGCCGGGCCGGGAGTCCCGGCGCGCTGGCCTTCAGCGGTCGCCGGCTCCGGAATCCACCTCCCCGGCTTCGGGCCTCGCCCCCCCACCACCCGCTGGGCCTCGAGTCGAGCTTTCCGCGCCCGGCATCCGCCGCACGGGCTCGGGTTGGCGCGCGCGGTGCATTCACGCTCGCGGCATCGACGTGCGCCACGTGACCGACGAAAGACTCGCCAGTGTCGCCGTCGTTTGCGCACCCTTCTCGGTCTTGTTGCCCGCGCTGAGCTTGCGATGGACCACGCTGGGTCGGATCTGGCGCTCGCCCAGGTTGTTGGTCGCTGGCAACTCGGGATGCTCAAGGATCGGTACGATCCGCTCGCGTGCCTTGGCCAAGCGCTCAAGAAACGCCTGATTGCGCTTGTTCGGATCGCTCCCCTGAACGAGCTCGTCGAAGCATTCGACCAACTCCGTGGCTTCGCGCGAGTACTCCTCCTCGGAGAGCTCTCCCACTCGACTCTTGAGCGAGAACACTCCGTCGAGCCAGAGAGCAAACAGACCGGGCGTCTCCACCGCCTCGCCGCTCTGGATCTGCTCCAACTCCACTGCATTGCGCTTCAGATGAAGTAAACAGCGCAGCATCCGATAGTCCAGACGGGTGTCATAGGATCGCCAGCCGTCGCGCATCAGGAAACCCGCGAAGCTCTCCCCAAGAACTTCGCCGACCACGGTGGCGCAGCGGTGGGACGTGATTACGTAGATCGTGAACCGCGGGCTACAAACGACCCACAGCCAGGCGCTCTCGGCCGCCACCCGCCAGCCTGTCTCATCGGCATGGGCCACTTTCTCTTGCGCCAGCTCTTGCTTCATGGCTTGCACTGTCGGCGCCGCCCGCTGGGCCAAGTGGTGGTTGGACTGCACCAGTCCGCCCGCGCTGACCTCGATGTCGAACTGCACGCGCAGGATGTCCTGGATCTTGCGGAAGGGAATCCCTAAGCGACCCTTCAAGTCGGCCGTGAAGGCCCGTAGCCGAGGCCCCAGATGGTGGCCGGCCGCACCGGTCGCGGTCGAACTTTGCTCCTTATGAGTCGAGTAGACGCGCTTGTGACAGGTCTCGCACCAGCCGCTCTGGAAAAGGATGCGGGCGACCTCCGCCTTGATCGGCGGCAGCTCCGTCTGATAATTCTCCAACTCTTTGATGTCGGTGAGCGGCCCGGCACAGTGGGGACAGCCGACCAACGGCGCAGCTTGCAGCGTCCGGTCGGAGTGCTCCGGCGTCGACCGTCGTGTTCCGGGGTGTCCGTCTTTACGACCCGGCTTCTTGGGCGCGCTGGCACGCTGGCGGCGGCGAAAGGGCGCCGCCTGACGCCGGGAGGCTCGACGCTCCTGCGCCAACAGCTCCTCCAGATCGGCGATCTTCTTCTTCAGTGCCTCGTTGTCGCTACGCAGCGCTTCGTTGTCGCCGCGCAGCGCTTCGTTGCTCGCGAGGGCCTCCTCGAGCCGACGCCGAAGCGTCTCGATCTCCTGGCGCAGTCTCTTCGAGCTCCCGAGCAGGCCCAT
>Ga0302046_10002058_pt1 | contig 18829 bp, 19 predicted proteins | sample RVTome_11_FD_200261 | JGI IMG/M metagenome (GOLD analysis project Ga0302046, IMG submission 200261) | Soil microbial communities from uranium-contaminated site in the Upper Colorado River Basin, Wyoming, United States - RVT147D111 (version 2) ...
GTTATACTGCGTCAGGGAATGCTCCGTTTCGAAATCACCCTCGCCTGTCTTTGCCTCTCCAATGACAAATCTTTCTGTTTCCTCGTCAAACGCATAGATGTCGGGAGATTTGGACTCCTGATCTCCGTAGCCGTCATTGTGCAATGGCCTCGGAGAGGGATATCCGCTGATTCCGTCGACGCCGAGGATCTTGTACTTCCGGTCAAGAAAGATCTTGAGCAACTCAGCGATGAGAGCCCGATGAAGTTCTTGAGGATTCATGGAGGCGGTGGAACGAAGTGGTAATGGTTAACGGGAGGAGGACGCCGCGGAAATCTCCGCGGAAGAGAGAATTCGGTCGTAATACTGTTCATACTGTGCAATGATGGCTGGGGAGTCGAACTCCAGCGCTCTGGCGCGGGCTGCGTCGGCAAAGATGCGGTGCTTTGCCGGATTCGTCAGAAGCTCGATGGCATACCGAGCCATCCGATCGATATCTCCGAATTCTGCAATATAACCAGTTTGCCCATGTATTTGGAGCTCCGGCAATCCGCCAACACTCGAGGAGATAACCGGCACTCCACATGCCATGGCTTCCAGGGCCGAGAGTCCGAAACTCTCCGACTGGCTGGGCATGAGAAATATGTCTGCAATCGAAAGGAGGCTGACAAATTCAGTCTGCTTTCCTAAGAATTTTACTTTGTCCTGAATGCCAAGCTCGCGTGTGAGAAGTTCGCATTGAGACCTGTCGGGACCATCTCCAATGAGAATGAGCCTGGAGGGAATCTTTTGCTGAACAAGGTGAAAGATCTGAATCACGTCTACCACACGCTTGACGGGGCGGAAATTGGATGTGTGAACCAGGATCTTTTCACCATGAGGAGCGCAGGATGCAAGGACGGAGGCGTCGGGGGTTCGCTTATACTTCTCCGTGTTGATAAAATTTGGTATGACCTCGATATCCTTTTCCACACCGTAGTTCGTGATCGTCTTTTCTTTTAGAAACCTCGAGACTGCAGTTACCCCGTCGCTTTGTTCTATACTGAATTTCACCACCGGAAGAAAACTCGGCTCAAGGCCCACCAGAGTGATGTCGGTTCCATGGAGTGTGGTGATAACCCGAACACGGTGCTCCGAAAGAATTTGCCTGGCTAAATAAGCACTGGCAGCATGGGGGATAGCGTAGTGACAATGGAGCAGATCGAGCTTCTCGTACCGGGCAACTTCGACCATTTTGCTGGCAAGGGCCAGTGTGTACAGCGGAAAATCAAACAGCGGATAATTCGAAATCTCAACTTCATGAAAGCTCAGATTCTGATAAAATTCATCACCTAAACGCGTGGGGAGTGCATAGCTGATGAAGTGTACCGAATGGCCCTTCTGAGCCAGCGCTTTCCCAAGCTCGGTGGCCACAACGCCGCTTCCGCCATAGGTGGGATAACACGTAATTCCAATATTCATGGGACGTTCCTCGCAATGGTAACGTAGCGAGAAATGAAGGAAGATTCAAGGGGATCGGAATCAGTAATCCTTCCGGGAAAACCTCCAGGACGCGATTGCATAGAGCAAAGAAGATGAGAGGAGAGAGTAGAGGAACGGAAGCGGATCAAACCCTCCTTGGGCCAGAGCGGTGGGCCGTCTCATAATGTCGGGCCCGATCAGCTTTGTGGCGGACTCGAGCATTGCAGATATCTGGGGAGTGGCGTAATAGAGAGAATCAAGAAGCCGGTGGAATACCGGGTTGTCCCACCAAGGGTAGAGCGCCATCTCCCGAACATGCAAGGCAGATGAGAAGAACCAGAAGACAAGTGCAAACATTATGGAAAAACCAGTACTGTTGCTTACAAGGGCGATCAGGGCAACAACGGAATAGTAAAAGAAGAAAAGCGGAATGACCGTGAGGGAAGCAAGCAGGAATCCCTGATGCCAGATGCCGGTCTTGACACCAATGATGAGCCAGATAGCGAGGGCAAAATACACAAGGTTGAGAGCAATGCCAGCACACGCACCCACGGACCGTGACATTAGGAGCAGGGGGCGGGAAATGGGCTTGCTTACGTAAAGTTCGACTGTCCCCTTTTCGAGCATTGCCGGAATAAGCCCTGCTGTGGCAAAAAGGCCGAACAGTATAACCCAGAACGTTGAACCGGAAAAGAGTTGGAGAAAGAGAAAATCGACGGCGTTGAAATCAGAAATGCCGCGGGGTGTGATGGGATTCCCGAAAATGGAGAGGTCTCCATTTGTTGAATCGATCGCGAAAATGAAGAAAGCAATGATAACGTTTGCTACGGCAAAAAAGAAGAGCAAGGTGCCCTTGAAGACAGCTTCGCGGACCGTGAGATAAGAAAGCCAAAACGCGTTCATTCAACCCCCGTCGTGATAACACGCAGGAAGTAATCCTCCAGGCGGGATTTACGCGGAGAAAAGGATTCGATCTCGACCCGTTCCCGGCGAAGAATGTCGAGTACTTTCTGAAAATCAATGCGCTCATTGACGATAACGTGAAGAATGGCTTTTTCCTGTCGCACGGATTCGCAGAATGAGCTCAGCTGTGAAATGACTTCAGTAGAGGTGGGAGTGAGAAGGTGAATTTCATATTCAAGTTGATGAGAGGTAATGTCCGCGATCGTCCCGACATGGAGGAGCTGGCCTTTATTGAGAATAGCGACACGGTCTGAAATCTCTTCCACTTCTGAGAGCATATGCGAGTTGAGGAAAACGGTTTTGCCTAGAGACCGCAAGGACCGCAGAATGTCCCGGATTTCTTTCCTCCCGATCGGATCGACGCCATCGGTCGGTTCATCAAGGAAGAGGATCTTCGGGTCGTTCAGCATGGCAACTGCCAGGCCGAGCCTTTGAAGCATCCCCTTGGAGAATTTCCGGATTTTCACCCGATGCCAGTCCGCCAAACCAACAAGCGCAAGGAGCGATTGAGTCCTTTCGCGAAGTGTCTGAGATGGGATTCCGGACAACCTCCCAAAGTGCTTCATCGTATCAATTGCGGTGAGAAAGGAGGGATATCGATGATTCTCCGGCAGGTACCCGATGTTCTTTCTGATTTCGACCGAACCGAGCGGGTGAGCAAGCACAGTCGCTGTACCGCTGGTTGGGAAGACGATGCTAAGGAGGATCTTGATCAGCGTTGTCTTGCCTGCCCCATTTGGGCCAAGGAGCCCAAAAATCTCCCCTTGATTGACCGAAAGAGAAACCTCAGAAAGGGCTTTGATAGGAGTCTTCTTGATGACCCCAGTTGTGTACGTTTTTGTGAGATTGGATATTTCTACGATGGCCATGTTGGGTTAGGAAAATACCCAAATCGCTAAGGGATGTCAATTGGTAGACCGTTAAAATGATAGGAATAGTTACTGATATTTTCCTTGACATAGACGTTCGAAAATGAGTACATTGCAGTGGTTATCGTGGGTGCCGGTTGGGCCCTTTCTTTTTGGACTGATCTACGACTCAGAAAGTCGGATTTTATGCTCCAGTTATCAAAAAAAGTCGAATATGGCCTTATAGCCCTTCGCCACATGGCGATGAAGCCGCTAGGCCAGATATTCACGGCAAAGGAGCTTGCCCAGGAATACGATGTACCTTACGAGCTTCTTGCCAAGGTTCTTCAGAAGTTGGCGCGGTCCGGTATTATAAACTCCCTTCAGGGTGTTCGTGGAGGCTACTCTCTCGCGAAATCTCCCAAGGATATGCCCGTTTCACACATTCTCAGAATTATCGAAGAAGAAAAGCCCATGATTGCAGAGTGCTACGTGGAGGGACCTGACAGTTGCTACCTCTTCGGCAATTGTACCATCCGGCGGCCGTTGGGAAAAATTCAACGTTCGTTGAACGTACTCTTCGACCAAATGACGATTCAGGAGATCATCTGACCACATGAACATACTCAAAGGAAGACTCACATTTCTCCTTGAAAACCAAAAAGACTTCTTTTCCTTTCTGAAAACGAAGTACAAGCTTTTTCATCTTTCGAATGTTTTTTTCCGGGACCTGCACTATGGCGTCATGTCATACCTTGAATGGAAGGACAAACCTCTTCACTACCCCGAGGCTGAGGAATTGACGAGGCAATTGATTGGCAGACTCGAATCGGATGGAGTTCTTAAAAACGTCGGTCGTCAGGCTTTCGTTCTGCACTATCCTGATTTCAAAAAACCATCGGTGAAGCTTGTAGCGCCTGCAAAACCGGCGCCACCAGCAGCAAAGCCGACTGCGCCAACCGCCGCGGCACCAAAAAGTTCGGCCGAATCCAAAGAACCACCGCAACCGGCGGTCTGAGTACAGGTTCAGGCATCGTCTTACAATGATTGAGCGTTTATGAGCACGTCAAACACGACAATTGAACAGCTTGCAAACAGGGAATACAAATGGGGGTTTATCACCTCAATCGAGGCGGATTCCGCGCCGAAGGGCCTCAACGAGGAAATCATCCGGTTTATTTCGCTCAAGAAGAATGAGCCGGAGTGGCTGCTCGCATGGAGGCTGAAAGCCTACCAGAACTGGCTCACCATGAAGGAACCGCGCTGGCCGAATGTTACGTTTGCGAAAATCGATTATCAGGATATTATTTATTACTCCGCCCCAAAGAAAAAGGTCAGTCCCAAAAGCCTCTCGGAGATCGACCCGGAACTTCTTCGCACTTATGAAAAGCTTGGGATCTCGTTACAGGAACAAGAGCGAATCAGCGGGGTTGCAGTGGACGCGGTGTTCGACAGTGTTTCTGTGGCAACGACCTTTAAGGGGAAACTCAAGGAACTGGGAATTATCTTCTGTTCCTTCTCAGAAGCGGTCCAGGAATATCCGGAACTGGTGCAGAAATATCTCGGATCGGTTGTTCCCTACAATGACAATTTCTTTGCGGCCCTCAATTCCGCCGTTTTTACCGATGGATCGTTCTGCTACATCCCAAAGGGAGTCCATTGCCCGATGGAGCTTTCAACCTACTTCCGTATCAACGCAGCCGACACCGGACAGTTCGAACGGACACTGATCATTGCCGAAGAAGAAGCGACGGTGAGTTATCTTGAAGGTTGTACGGCCCCCATGCGCGATACAAATCAACTGCACGCCGCAGTCGTTGAGCTGGTTGCGGTCGGAACAAATTCCCGGATCAAGTATTCAACGGTGCAAAACTGGTACCCGGGCGACAAGGACGGCAAAGGTGGGATTTACAACTTCGTGACGAAACGCGGAAAATGCATCGGCAGAAACTCCAGAATTTCCTGGACGCAGGTCGAAACCGGCTCCGCAATTACATGGAAATATCCGAGCGTCATCCTGCAGGGCGACGACGCTGTTGGAGAATTCTATTCGGTGGCGGTTACGAATAACCGTCAACAGGCAGATACCGGCACGAAAATGATTCATTTGGGAAGGAATACAAAAAGCACAATTGTTTCCAAAGGGATTTCCGCCGGATTCGGGCAGAATTCGTACCGAGGATTGGTCGAAATTAAAAAGGGGGCCACGAATGCAAGGAATTTTTCCCAGTGTGACTCGCTGCTCCTCAGTGATAAATGCGGAGCCCATACGTTTCCCTATATCGAAGTGCATAATAAAAGTGCAAGGGTGGAGCATGAGGCATCAACATCGAAAATCGGAGAAGATCAGATTTTCTATTGCAAGCAACGCGGACTATCAGCCGAGGATGCTGTGAACATGATTGTCAACGGGTTCTGCAAGGAGGTGTTCAAAGAGCTTCCCATGGAATTTGCGGTTGAGGCTCAAAAATTGCTCGGGGTCAGCCTCGAAGGAAGTGTTGGATAATCTTTTCATAATGGAAGAACAGAAAGACCATCAATGCTCGAAATAAAGGATTTGCACGCGAGTGTCAACGGAAACGAGATTCTCAATGGGATCAATCTGGTCGTAAACCCGGGCGAGATCCACGCCATCATGGGCCCGAACGGATCAGGAAAAAGCACGTTGGCCCAGGTCCTGGCCGGCCGGGACGCGTATGAAGTGACACGGGGCGAGGTTCTGTTTGAAGGGAAGAATATGCTGGAATTGGATCCCGAAGAGCGCGCCCGGGAAGGCGTGTTTCTTGCGTTCCAATACCCTGTGGAAATTCCGGGTGTCAGCAATACGTACTTCTTAAAAACCGCTCTCAATGCTGTTCGGAAACATCGCGGTTTGGAAGAGTTGGATGCGATGGAATTTCTTCAATTGGTGAAGCAGCGCATGAAGCTCATTGAAATGGATGAGAGTCTCCTCGGCCGCCCGGTGAACGAAGGGTTTTCCGGCGGAGAAAAGAAGCGGAATGAAATTTTCCACATGGCCGTGCTGGAACCAAAGCTGGCCATTCTTGATGAGACTGATTCGGGCCTTGATATCGATGCTTTGCGGATTGTGGCTGACGGCGTGAACAAACTTCGCAGGAAGGACAACGCCACGATCGTTGTCACACACTATCAGCGGCTTCTGAACTACATCATCCCGGATTTCGTGCATGTCCTTGTTGATGGGAGGATTGCGAAATCCGGATCGAAGGACCTGGCCCTTCAGTTGGAAGAAAAGGGATACGACTGGGTGAGAGAAAAAGAAGTTACAGCCTCGGTTGAGGAGAACACATGAAGTCCCTTGAAGAACAGACAGTGTGGTACCAAACAACGTTTGAGGATTTCGAAAAGAGCCTGAACGGCGAAGCGGGATTGGAGTTTCATGCCCTTCGCAAAAAAGCCCTCGCAAGATTCAAAGAGCTGGGCTTTCCAACAACGCGTCACGAGGAATGGAAGTTTACGAACGTTGCCCCTATTGCGCGCGCGCCGTTCCGGCCAGTGCCGCCGGGTCGGACTGCGAGGGTCTTGGAGACGGATCTGAGACTTCCGGACCTGACAGACAACAGGTTGGTCTTTGTCGACGGTCACTTTAATGCTTCACTTTCAAGAGTCCGACGGGTACCGGACAAGGTCGTTATCGGAAGTCTCGCGGATGCCCTCAAGCGCCATCCGGCCCTGGTTCAGAAGCACCTTGGGAAACACGCGCCGTTCGATGAGCATCCATTTGTTGCCCTGAACACCGCCTTTGCGCGGGATGGAGCCTTTGCTTGGATACCGGATGGAAAGGGAAATGATGAACCAGTTCATGTGCATTTCATTGCCACCGGTGACAATCATGACCTGATCTCTCCGAGGAACCTGTTTATCGTCGGCAAAGGGGGGCGACTCTCTGTTATCGAGAGCTATTATGCATTGCGGGACGGCGCTTATTTCACGAACGCAGTGACGGAGTTGGCCGTGGGAGAGGGCGCTGCGGTGGAACATGATAAGTTGCAGGACGAAAGTGTCGATAGCTACCATGTTTCATGGACACATTCCGCGCAGACAAGCCGCAGCACGGTGACGTCAAACCTCATTGCGCTGGGCGGCTCAATCGCGCGTAGTAACATTCATGCATCCCTTGATGGTGAAGGTAGCGAATGCACGTTGAATGGCCTCTCGCTTGGCACGCGCGCGCAATTGATCGATAACCATACAACCATCGATCACGCAACTCCCCATTGCGCAAGTCACGAGTTGTATAAGGCCGTGCTGGCCGGCAAATCACGCGGTGTATTCAACGGCAAAATATATGTTCGCAGGGATGCCCAAAAAACAGACGCAAAACAGACAAACAAAACACTCCTCTTGAGTGATGACGCAGTCATGGACACGAAGCCGCAGCTGGAGATTTTCGCGGATGATGTGAAGTGTACGCACGGCGCGACGATCGGCCAACTAGACGCCGACCAGGTCTTTTATCTCCGCTCGCGTGGATTGGACCTTTTGTCTGCTCAGGATATGCTCACGTTTGCTTTCGCGGCCGATGTTGCGAACAGGATACATGCCAAAGGGTTGGCAGAGCATCTTGAGACGATTGTGCATGAGAAACTCCACGAAGGTCGACAAGGATCATGACGGTTCACGCAGGCCATGAAATAGTGGAATCCGCAAGAGTTCTTGATGTCGCCCGGCTGAGAAAGGACTTTCCTATCCTCGAGCGGACGATTCATGGGAAACCGCTTGTCTATCTTGATAACGCCGCGACAACGCAAAAACCGCTTTCCGTGGTAGAGGCTGAGAAGTCGTTCTATTTGACCCTTAATTCGAATATCCATAGAGGGGTGCATAGCCTGAGTGAAGAAGCCACGGCCGCTTATGAGATGGTTCGGGAAACAGTCAGGAACTTCATTGGCGCTGCAAAGACCCAGGAGATTATCTTTGTCAAGGGAACGACGGAGGGGATCAACCTCGTTGCGCATTCGTACGGATTGAAAAACATCCGGAACGGCGATGAGATCCTTATAACGGGCCTTGAGCATCACTCGAATATCGTGCCGTGGCAGATTCTCTGCGAGCGAACCGGTGCCGTGCTGAAGGTGATTCCTCTACAGGATGACGGCAGTATCAGTATCGACGATGCTACCCGGCTGATGAGCGGGCGTACGAAACTGCTGGCGATTGCCCATATTTCAAACGCGCTGGGGACAGTGAACCCGGTGAAGTCGATCATCCGGACGGCCCACGAGCACAATATCCCTGTGCTCATCGATGGGGCCCAGGCTGTTGCGCATCGCAAGGTGGACGTAAAGGATCTCGATGCCGATTTCTATGTGTTTTCCGGACACAAGATGTACGGCCCCACTGGGATTGGAGTGCTGTACGGCAAGGAAGACCTTCTCGAAGGCATGCCTCCGTATCAAGGCGGCGGCGATATGATCAAATCGGTGTCATTTGAGAAGACTGTCTATAATGATCTGCCCTACAAATTTGAAGCAGGCACTCCCAATATTGCCGGTGTGATCGGATTGGGGGCGGCAGTCAATTACTTGCAGGGCATCGATGCGTCGGCGCTTGAGGCCCATGAAACAGAATTGCTCGAGTTCGCGACGACATCGCTGGAGCAGATTGACGGAATTCGAATCATTGGTACTGCCAGGGAAAAGGCGGGTGTTCTCTCATTCATCACAAAGAACGTTCACCCTCATGATGTTGGAACGATCATGGACAGGGATGGGATTGCCGTTCGGACGGGACACCACTGTGCACAACCGGTAATGGATCGCTTCCGGATTCCGGCAACAGTGCGTGCTTCGCTCGGGATGTACAACACAAAACAGGAAATTGACCGGATGGTTGAAAGTGTTCGGAAGGTCTTCGAGGTGTTCGGGTGATGTCCGATTTGAGAACCCTTTACCAGGAGGTAATCCTGGATCATAACAAAAGTCCCAGAAACTTCCGGGCAATGGAAGACGCCGATATGACGCTGGAAGGCTACAATCCGCTCTGCGGCGACCATTATATGGTCTATGTGAAGATGGACGATGACGTTCTGGCGGACGTCAGTTTTACAGGATCGGGATGTGCGATTTCGAAAGCTTCCGCATCCGTGATGAGCACGATTGTGAAGAACAAGACGCGTCAGGAAGCAGGAAAGTTGTTCGATCAGTTTCATGACCTGGTAACGGGGAAATCTGCCCCTGGAAATAAAGAGGAACTGGGACGAATTGCGGTGTTTGCCGGTGTTTCGGAGTTTCCGGCAAGAGTAAAATGCGCAAGCCTGGCCTGGCATACGTTGAAGGCCGCATTGGAAAAACAAGCGAATCCTGTAACGACGGAATAGGAGGAAAAAGGTATGACGACCGAAACACTTGTAAAGTCTGAGACTGGAGAATGTGTTGTTATCACGTCGCGGGCTGCTCAGGAGATTCGTAAAATAAAATCCGACAACAACATTCCTGAGACGCATGCTCTTCGGCTCGGAATTAAAGGCGGCGGTTGCTCGGGAATGAGCTATGTACTCGCTTTTGACGAAAAGCCGCGGCAAGGTGATAACACTTTCGAGATCGAGGGGCTTACTGTCTATGTTGATCCCAAGAGCCTTTTCTATCTGTCGGGAACAACATTGGATTTCTCCGACGGTCTGAATGGACGAGGTTTTGTGTTCAATAATCCGAACGCCGCCCGTACATGCGGGTGCGGAAGTTCGTTCGGCGTGTAGGAGGACGGATGGAGCAGAACAACGAGAAACGGCAGCCGACAACGGAAGAAGCAAAACAGGCCGCACCGACTGAGGCCCAGGTCTGGGATGCTCTGAAGGAGTGCTTTGACCCGGAAATCCCGGTCAACATCGTCGACCTCGGCCTGGTCTACGAGGTGAAAATTGACGATTCGATCCCCGGGGAAGCAAATATCTACGTTCGCATGACGCTCACGGCACCCGGCTGCGGCATGGGTCCGGTCATCGCCAGTGATGTCAAGCGGAGGGTTCAAATGGTGCCGGAGGTTCGCAATGTAAGGGTCGACCTGGTCTTTGATCCGGCCTGGAATCCCGGGATGATGAGCGAGGCGGCAAAACTGCAATTGAATATGTTTTAAGGCGAAGACGGACCTGAGGCGGGAGTCATGTTTAACACAATCAGCAGAAGGAGGCTCTCATGGAAGTTGCTGAAATAATAAGTGTTTTGTCGAGATGGTTGCACGTGGCGGCGGGGATTATGTGGATCGGGCATCTGTATTTCTTCAATTTTGTAAATGCCCAGTTCACTGCAACCCTCGATGGTGATGCGAAAAAGAAGGTAGTTCCGGAACTCGCGCCCCGGGCGCTGTACTGGTTCCGTTGGGGCGCTGCCTATACGTGGATCACCGGACTGCTGCTTCTGCTTCTTGTTTACTATCACGGCGGCCTGATGTTTGAAGCGAATAACACGGATGGATGGTCGTCCGGAGCCATCACAATGGTGGCAGTAACGTTTCTGGGGTTTGCCTTGTACGACATCCTTGCAAAAACATCCCTTGGAAAAAATCATTTGGTATTCGGTCTGATCAGTATTGTCTTGGTCGCGTTGGCGACGTGGCTGATGGTTGATTGGGCTATGTTCTCATTTCGGGCATACAATATTCACATTGGCGCAATGTTCGGCACCATCATGGCAGCGAATGTCTGGATGCGCATTTGGCCGGCGCAGAAGAAAATTATCGCCGCGGTCAAGGAAGGCGCCGCACCGGACGCAAGTTTGCCCGCTATGGCAGGCCTCCGGTCGCGTCACAATACATTTCTCTCTGTTCCGCTGATCTGGACTATGATCAACGCCCACACAGCAGTCCCCGCAGCAAATCACTGGTATTACCTTATCGGCGCCGTCGTCCTCGGTTTCGTTGCAGTCTGGATGACGTACGCAAAGGCTGGAAAGGTCAAAGGGTTTTAGCAACCGGAGTTCTCAGGAACAACGAACGTGCAAAAGGTCGGACTCATGGCCCGATCTTTTTTTTGATTCTCAAAAAAGAAATCCGTACCATCGTCGTGTTCCCACTTACCCTCTTTCACCCCTTCATGGCAGTCAATCGCCTTCTCTTTATCGTACTCATCGTTGGCTCGAGCTTCCTTCCAGCCCAGAATTCCATCGAAAGAAAGTTCTCAGCGCAGGTTTCTCAGACCGTTCTAAAAAACCATGTACGCACGTTGGTCAGATTTGGCAATCGCTGGGGGGGAACTTCTTCAGGGGAAAGGGCCTCCCGTTATGTTGCGGAGACGATGAATCACTATGGCCTGGATGTCGAAACCATCGTGGATCCTGAACGGCTCGTCTTTGATCACTCAGCATGGACGTTGAGGATCGACCGACCTCGGAAACTCCGAAGGCTTATTAAAAACGAGTGGCTTGCCGGATTTTCACCTTCCGTGAAAACAACCCGTACAAGACTCGTGAATCTTGAGAACGAGAAAAGCGACTCCCTGGGAGGAAGGGCTGTTCTGACGGAACGTTTGATCGATGATGATTTGTACGGGCAATTGGAGAGTGCCGGAGTCCTCGCTATTCTATCCTTTGCCCCGGGTGATTCTGCGAGGTATACTGACTGGGCCATGATTTCAAATCTTCCAGGAGCAACGGGGAACAGGGTCCCTCTCTACAATCTCTCATGGGAAAACGGAAGCCGCCTTCGCAAAGAGCTCCAGACCGGGGAAAATATTGTGATAACCTTTCAAGCCAGGACAAGCGTGAAGCCCGGATCGCCGAAAACTGTTATGGGATCCCTTCGAGGTTCCGGAGACCGGTATTTCATTGTGTGTGCTCACGGCGACTCTGACGCGGGAGGACCGGGTGCGGATGACAATGCCTCGGGGGTTGCCGGTATTCTGGAACTAGCGAGGATTATCACCACCATGATTCGAAACGGACAGGTTCAGCATCCCGTTGTGGGTATTAAATTCGTTGTTTGGGGGAGCGAGTATTATTCGACCGAACACTTCGTGAAAACTCAGGCGAAGCGGCTCGAGGATATCGCAGGTGTTTTGAATTATGATGAAATCGGAACGGGCGCCACACGAAACTGTATTTATTTTGAATCGAATGACGTTGAACACAACAAGGAACTTCTGCACGTCTTGAATTCCGTGGGGGAAGAGTATCACGGAAAGGCTGGGTTTTGGGAAGAAGCGACAACAAATCCATCTCAGGGCGGTACTGATTCGTACGTATTTCTCCCTGATCGCCTTGACAGGTTGGGTGTTCCGAGTGTCTTGATCCCATCCGTGACGGTTTACACGGCTGCATGGAACTCCCTGCGTACGTTTCCACAAACGGAGGGATGGGCGTCGTCAGCCTGGAAAGGACATCCGGATTCAGTGACAATTGATTTCTCGCCATACTATCATTCTTCACTCGATGTTCCTGAGGTAACAACGGAGCGGGAACCGTTTAACATGTCCTGGGCTGTCAAAGCCGTCGGCATAACCTTGCTCCGACTTGCATGGACACGATAGAGGAGGGTGCCCGATTCTTGACAACCGTAGTCAATTTCCGTACAATTCAAAGATGCCAACGTCTGACAATCAGATTACACCGGATGACCAGAAGCCGGCAAGTGTTGCGGAACCATTTCATTACTGGCAATATTGTGTAAATTGTGGAACGCTCCTGGAAGGAAGGCGCTGCAAACTGGTCTGCCCTAAGTGCGGCTTTTTTCATTCGTGCAGTGAACCCTGATCTCTTCAATTCTCCCTTTCCCTTATCCCTTTCCTTTCCGTACCCCCTTCAATCGTATGAAGCAACCTGACCCAAAGGGAACAGTGTTTACGTTTGGGACAGTCGCCTATGATCTCTCATCAAGACCTTTTGTGATGGGTATTCTCAATGTCACGCCCGATTCGTTCTCCGATGGTGGGCGCTTTGCCTTGCCGCAGGATGCGATTCGGCACGGTATTCAACTTGCCCGTGAGGGTGCGGATTTCCTCGATGTCGGCGGAGAATCGACCCGGCCGGGCTCAGATCCTGTCAGCGTCGAAGAAGAACTCAGGAGGATCATTCCGGTTATAAAGGAACTCTCCCGGTCCGTCACAGTCCCCATTTCGATCGACACATATAAATCGGACGTTGCTCGCGAAGCGTTGCTCGCGGGAGCTTCGATCGTGAATGATGTCAGCGGATTGACCTTCGACGCGCGCATGGCATCGGTGATTGCGGAACACAAGGCCACGGTCGTCGTCATGCACATGAAAGGTGAACCAAAAACCATGCAGGAGAATCCGCACTACAATGATCTCCTGGGGGAAGTGATGGAGTTTCTGAAGCAGGGCGTTGAAACGGCAAAGACCTCCGGAGTCCGGCAAGTCATTGTGGACCCGGGCATCGGATTCGGCAAAACGTTGGATCATAATCTTGAATTGATTCGGCGATTATCTGAAGTGACATCTCTGGGATATCCCGTGCTGGTCGGCCCTTCGCGCAAATCGTTTCTCGGAACAATACTGGAAACTGCGCCCACGGAGCGTTTGGAAGGGACAATAGCCGCTTCCGTTATTTGTGCCATGAAAGGCGCGTCGATTGTTCGGGTGCACGATGTGAAGGAAATGGTCCGGGCATTGAAGGTGCTGCGGGCCGTGGAACGGGCATGATGGACCGTTTCGCCGTTTTGATCCCTGCCTATAATGCGGCACATTCGCTTCCCGATCTTCTTCGGATGATCGAGCGCGAAGGTTGGAAGGATGAAGTGATTGTCGTGGACGACGGATCGACGGATGACACCGGGGAAAGAGCACGTGAATTTGGAGCGACAGTCATCAGACACAAGAGAAATCGTGGAAAAGGTGCCGCTCTCTCAACGGGATTCCGTTTGATCCTGGAGACTAAAAAGGTGAGTGCCGTTGTCACGATTGATGCCGATTTACAACATGACACACAGGATTTGAGCACATTTGTCAACGCCCGGCGGAGGACAGGGGCAAATATCGTCCTGGGACGGAGAAAACGTGTTGGTTCCGGCATGCCGTTTAGCAGAGTTCTTTCCAACTGCATCACGTCGTTTCTTGTCTCCGCCAGAACGGGAATTTCCATTCCGGACAGCCAGTGCGGATATCGGCTGATAGGCAGGGAAGTTCTGGAGAGCGTTGATGTGGAATCGGAAGGGTACGAGGCGGAAACGGAGCTGTTGATCAGAGCCGCCGCACGTGGATTTCGCATTTCCTGGGTTCCGGTGAATACGGTGTATCGTGGAGAAACAAGTCATATGACGCACTGGAAAACAACAAGACGATTTATCAAAACATTGTTCAAGGAGTACTGATGCCGCGTTTTGAAGAGGAGCGAAAGGATATGGTTGCCCTTTTGATGGAAAGGGGGATCACCGATGAGCGCATTCTCAATGTGATGGCGCGGGTCGAACGGCATCTTTTTGTGAAAGAACCGTTTGTGAACAGGGCTTACGATGACACGGCTCTCCCCATTGCAAAACAGCAAACGATTTCCCAGCCATACACCGTTGCGTTCATGACTCAGGAGCTCAATCCTCAGCCTGGGCAGAAGATCCTGGAAATAGGCACAGGGTCGGGATACCAGGCTGTCATTCTTGCCGAACTCGGGTGCCGGATATTCACGATTGAACGCCATATGGATTTGTTCCTCCAGGCACGGATGCTATTTGAGAAGCTGGGTCTTCGCATTGCCTCGCAATGTGGAGACGGAACAGTCGGCTGGTCGGAATTTGCCCCTTATGACGGCATCATTGTAACAGCAGCTGCACCGGAAGTGCCGGAACCCCTGCTCAACCAGCTAGCAGAGGGGGGGAAGCTCGTCATTCCCGTCGGCGATCTTGATGTTCAGAAGCTCCGCTGCATCAAGAAGCAAGGCGATGGCTTCGCAATCCGTGAAGTTTATGGTTTTAAGTTTGTTCCTCTTATCGGAAAAAAAGGATGGAACGGGAAATAGCAGGAATGCAACGGATTCATGTCTCTCCCTAAAACACCGCTTGCCATCGTCGGCCCCACCGCCTCGGGAAAAACCCGCCTTTCTCTGATACTTGCGAAACGGTTGAACGGAGAAATTATTTCCGCCGATTCGCGGCAAATGTACAAGCACATCACCGTGGGGACTTCAAAGCCAACGGAGGCCGAACGTTTGATAACTCCGCATCACTGGATTGATGTATTGGACCCGCGGGAACCAATGAGTGCTGGACTCTTCGGCAAACAGGCGCGAGAGCTCCTCGCTGGGATAAGTGAGAGCGGGAAAACCCCCCTTCTGGTGGGTGGGTCGGGGCTCTACATCAAAGCTGTGATCGATGGCCTCTTTGACGGCCCCTCAGCTGATCCTGAAGTGCGCTTGATGCTAAAAAAGCGGTTTGAGGCTTCGGGCATTTCCGGATTGCTCGAGGACCTCCAACGTGTAGATCCCCGGACGGCAGAGGTCATGCGAAAGGAACCAAAGGCAAGGCGTATTCAGCGGGCACTCGAAGTATATTTTGCGACCGGCGTTCCGCTTTCAAGTCATTTTGGCAAACAAAAGGGGGATGAGGGGCTCCGCTGCGTTCAGATTGGATTGCACTGGAATCGGAAAGATCTGTATAGAAGGATCGACGACCGGGTCAAAGCGATGATGAGCTCAGGATTACTGGATGAAGTACTCTGGCTCAAGGCGCATGGATATGAATCGGATTTGAATTCCCTGAATACCGTTGGTTACAAGGAACTCTTTGCTTATTTGAATGGCCAATATGATTTGTCGACAGCTATTGAACTGATAAAACGAAATACCAGGCGTTTTGCAAAAAGACAGGAGACCTGGTTCAGGGCGGATCGTCGAATTCATTGGATCATGATGGACGAGGAATCAGGCTGGACCCGGATTGCAGATGCGGCGGAGGAGTTGTATAACCGCGGGGAGTAATTTTGGGTAGTGTCCTAATGGACACTACCTAATTTTGCTTTTGGGCGTATTCCTAAGTATATTATTTCATGAATACCGGGGCGTGGCGCAGCCTGGCTAGCGCGCTTGGTTCGGGACCAAGAGGCCGCGAGTTCGAATCTCGCCGCCCCGACAATCGTTGAATTTGTTTGATTCCTTCGTTCGCTACCTGCCTGCAATATCCGCCCTCTTACTACAGATCACTGTCTTCATTCAATAACCACGTTTTCCGCAGTACACACTTCATTGCGCATCCAGGGTTTTTTGGCTATTTTTGCTGTATAAGGAGTCTATGCCTACCGGAATTGTTGCCATCGTCGGCCGGCCAAACGTCGGCAAATCAACCCTTTTTAACCGAATCCTCGGCTTACGTGAAGCCATTGTGCATGATGTTTCAGGAGTCACAAGGGATCGAAAGTACGCCGATGCGGAATGGGCTGGAAAACAATTCACGATCATTGACACAGGCGGCTATGTTCCGGATTCCGATGACGTTTTTGAAAAGGCGATCCGCGAACAGGCCGAAATTGCGATCCAGGAAGCCGACGGCATTGTGTTTGTGGTCGATGGTCTTTTGGGTATCATTCCGCTCGACAAGGAAATCGCCGGTATCCTCCGAAAATCGAAAAAGCCCGTTCACCTAGTCGTGAACAAGATCGACTCTGAAAAAAGGGAGCCCTTGGCTGCAGAGTTCTATGAGCTGGGTTTCGGCGAACCCGCTGCACTCTCTGCACTCGGCGGACGCCAAATTGGTGATTTTCTGGATCTTCTGACAGACCACCTTCCAGTGGATGCTTCGGAACCAGCGGACGTCTTAAACCCGAGAATCGCCATCGTGGGGAAGCCGAATGTGGGAAAATCTTCTTTGGTAAACGCTCTGCTCGGCAAACAACGTCAGGTTGTGACGGATGTTCCGGGGACCACAAGGGACCCGATTGACGCTGAACTCACATATCAGGGAAATCAGATCACGCTGATTGATACAGCGGGATTGAAGAAACGCAAACGTACGTCTGAAAGCCTGGATTTTCTCAGCGCTCTCCGAACACTGAGAAGTCTTGAGAGAGCCGATGTGGCGGTGATTGTCGTGGATGCGGAGCACGGCGTGGATCATCAGGATCTGCACATTGTCGAGACGACTCTCGGGCGAAAGCTGGGAGCGTTGATTGCGGTTAACAAATGGGACTTGGTCGAGAAGACAGAGAAAACCGCAAACGTTTATGAGTTGGCAATTCGTCAGAAACTGGGGATGTATGACTACTTGCCCATGGTATTCATTTCTGCGCGCACAAAGCAGCGAGTCTCGAAAGCCATTGATCTAGCCTTGGAGGTTCACCAGGAACGGGCGAGACGCATCAGCACCAGCCGACTTAACGACCGTCTTCTTGCGGACATCAAACGAACCCCGCCACTTTCGAAGAGCCCAAAGGAGATCAAAATTAAATATGTCACACAACTGAAATCGGATCCTCCCGTTATCGCATTTTTTACCAACGAGCCCTCGCTCGTACCTGAATCCTACAAGCGCTTCCTCTCAAAGAGGATCCGTGAGCACTTTGGTTTCCGGGGGGTTCCATTGACATTGGTCTTTAAAAAGAAATGAATCCCCGCATTGTGGTGATCGGAGGATTGGCCGCAGGACCAGCTGCCGCCGCGAAGGCGAAACGAACCGCCCCGAATGCTGATGTCCTGCTGATTGAAGCAGGTGAATACATATCGTACGGAATCTGCGAAATTCCGTACTTTGTGGGTGGAACGATCCCGACGGCGGAAGGTCTGCTCGTCTATTCGCCCGAAAGGTTTGAAAAAGAGAGAGGCGTGAAGGTACACATCCTTCAGCGTGCTGAAAGAATACATATCGCCGCGCGCATCATCGAGGTAAGAGATTTTCAAAAGGGGCGGGTTGAGGAAGTTCGATATGACCGTCTGATCCTCGCCACTGGCTCGAGGCCCAGGAAGCTGGGTGTGGATGGTGAAACTGCCCGAAATGTCTTCACCATCAAGTCGTTTGAAGATGCGAAAGCGCTCAGGAGGTTCGTGGAGACTGAAAATGTAAAAAAGGCTGTTGTGATAGGAGGCGGGTACATCGGAATGGAAATCGCTGAATCCTTTGTGGCTCGGGAAATGGATGTTACCATCCTTCATCGCTGGGAGCAGCCGATGTGGGGATTGGAGAAGACAACAAGAGCGGCAGTTGCGGCGGAACTTGCACGGAATGGCGTCTCATTTGTTCCGGGGGCTGATGTCAGAAGTATTCGTACGAAGAAAGACGGAACTGCTTCCGCAGTCGGAACAGAGAACTCCTCGTATGAAGCCGATGTCATTGTCGTATGCACAGGTGTCGAGCCGAATACAGATCTTGCATTCGAAGCCGGGATCCGCCTTGGAGAAGAAAAGGGGATCCTGACTGACCAGCGCCAGGTAACCAGTATTGACGGGATCTACGCGGCGGGTGATTGTTGCGAAGTGAAAAATGTGGTCAATAACAGGCTCATGTACTGTCCGCTCGCAACAATTGCAGCGAGGCAAGGACGCGTGGCCGGCCATAATGCTGCCGGTGGCTCGTCTGCCTTCAAAGGGGCGTTGCGCGCCATTGCTGTGAAAGTGTTCTCATTGGAGGTTGCGCGTGTGGGGCTGAGTTCGTCTGAAGCAAGAGAATCAGGGCTTGACCCTGTTATGATG
>Ga0302046_10002060_pt1 | contig 18827 bp, 18 predicted proteins | sample RVTome_11_FD_200261 | JGI IMG/M metagenome (GOLD analysis project Ga0302046, IMG submission 200261) | Soil microbial communities from uranium-contaminated site in the Upper Colorado River Basin, Wyoming, United States - RVT147D111 (version 2) ...
GCGGACGTACGGCTCCTCCATCTGCTCGATCCTGTCCGGCGTGGGCAGCCTGGAGGGGTTGTCGATGTCCAGCACCTCGCCGGCGGTGGTGAGGATGCGGTACTGCACCGACGGGGCGGTGATGATGAGCGAGAGGTTGAACTCGCGCTCCAGCCGCTCCTGCACGATCTCCATGTGCAGCATGCCGAGGAACCCGCACCGGAAGCCGTAGCCGAGCGCCAGGGACGTCTCCGGCTCGTAGTTGAACGCCGGATCGTTCAGCCGGAGCTTCTCGAGGGCGTCGCGCAGCCCCTCGTACTCGGTGTCCTCGATCGGGTAGAGGCCGGCGAACACCATCGGCTTGGCGTCGCGATACCCGGGGAACGGCTCGGCGGCCGGCCGCAGCGCGTCGGTGATCGTCTCGCCGACCTTGGCATCCGACACGCGCTTGATGGAGGCGGTGATGTAGCCCACCTGCCCCGCCGACAGCTCGTCCACCGGCCGCATGTCGGGGCTGAAGACGCCGACCTGCTGCACCTCGTACGTCCGCCCGTTCGACATGAGCAGGATGCGCATGCCCGGCCGCACGCGCCCGTCCCGGACGCGCACGTAGACGACCACGCCCTGGTAGGAGTCGTAGAACGAGTCGAAGACCAGCGCCTTGAGCGGCCCGTCGGGATCGCCCGGCGGCGGCGGGATGCGGGCGATGATCGCCTCCAGCACCTCCGGCACGCCGGTGCCGTGCTTGGCCGAGATGGCCAGCGCCTCGGCGCCGTCGAGGTCGAGGATCTCGGTGATCTGCTCGCGGGTGCCCTCCACGTCGGCGGCCGGCAGGTCGATCTTGTTGAGGACCGGGATGATGGTGAGGCCGGCGTCGGAGGCCAGGTAGAAGTTCGCCAGCGTCTGGGCCTCGATGCCCTGGGCGGCGTCGACGATCAGCACCGCGCCCTCGCAGGCGGCCAGCGCGCGCGACACCTCGTAGGAGAAGTCGACGTGGCCGGGCGTGTCGATGAGGTTGAGCGTGTACTCGTGGCCGTCCCGGGCGCGGTAGAGGAGCCGCACCGTGTGGGCCTTGATGGTGATGCCGCGCTCGCGCTCCAGGTCCATCGAGTCGAGGACCTGGTCGACGGCCTTCCTGGCGTCCATCGTGCCGGTCAGGGCCAGGAGCCGGTCGGCCAGCGTCGACTTGCCGTGATCGATGTGCGCGACAATAGAGAAGTTACGGATGCGGGACAGAGTCACGGCCTCAGTCTAGCATGCGGGCTCGGACGCGCCGGCTCCGGACTCGGCCGCCGGTGCGGGCCACCGGGGTCCTCGTCGGTCAGGACGGGAGCGTCGCGCGGGCGGGGACGATGGCGCCGGGCTCGAGCACCGTTCCGGGAGCGATGTCGGCGTGGGCGCCGATGTGAGCGCCGGAGGGGATGACGCAGTCCTGAAGCCTGGCATGCGCGCCGACGATCACGCGCTCCCAGAGGACGGATCCGGCGACGCGGGCGCCCTTGCCGATCCGGCAGTCGTCGCCGACGACGGCGAACGGGCCGACGTGGGCGCGCGGGGCGATCTCGACACCGGCTCCGATCACCGAGGGGGCCTCCAGGCGGGCGCCGGCGGCGAGGCGCGCCGTGGGCGCGACCCAGGAGCCGTCGCGGGGCTCGCCGGGCGGCGGCAGGGGAGAGCGGACGCGGCCGGCCAGGAGGTCCATCTGGGCGGCGTGGTAGGCGCCGGGGCTGCCGATGTCGCGCCAGTAGGTGGCGGCGGCCGTCCAGCCGAAGCAGGGAACGCCGTCGGCGATGAGCGCCGGGAAGAACTCACGTTCGATGGACACGGCCCGGCCGGCCGGGATGCGGGCGAGCAGGGCGGCGTCGAGGAGGTAGACGCCGGCGTTGATCGTGTTGGTGGTGATCGGCTCGCCGGCGGCCGGCTTCTCGCGGAAGCGCGTCACCCGGCCGCCGCCGTCCAGCTCGACGAGTCCGTAGGCGCGCGGGTCGTCGACCGGCACGAGGAAGATCGTCGTGCGCGAGCCGCGCGTCTCGTGCAGGCGCCGCATGGCAGTGAGGTCGGCGTCGGTGAGCACGTCGCCGTTCAGCACGAACACGGTGCCGCGGGCGAGGTCGGCCGCGTTGCGGACGCCGCCGCCGGTGCCCAGCGGCTCGGTCTCGATCACGTAGCGCAGGCGGACGCCGAGGTGCTCGGCCTCGCCCAGCGCCCGGCGCACGTCGTCGACGCGGTAGGAGCAGGCGAGGACGACGTCGGTCACCCCGTGCGCGCGCAGCAGCGCCAGCTGGTACGCGAGGAACGGCCGGTTGAGGAGGGGAACGACCGGCTTGGCCCGGGCCACGGTCAGGGGACGCAGCCGCGTGCCCTGGCCGCCGGCCAGGATGACGGCCTGGGTGGCCTGGGCTAGGGGGCCGGCGACCAGGGCTCCGCCTCGTTGATGAGCATCACGGGAATGTCGTCGCGGATCGGGTAGGCCTTGCGGCAGGCCCGGCAGATGATGCGGGTCTCCTCGAACACGAGATCCCCCTTGCACGCCGGGCACGCCAGGATGCGCTTGAGCTCGTCGTCGATCATGCGTCCACCTCCTCGTCGCCCCCGAGGCCGCTCAGGGGGGCGACCTTCCGGCGAAACCACTCCAGCGTCAGCTTCAATCCTTCGTCGGTGTCCACGCGGGGTTCCCAGCCGAGCAGGGCGCGCGCCCGGCCGATGTCGGGCTGGCGCACCTTGGGGTCGTCCTCCGGCAGCGGCCGGAACACGATCTCGCTGCGCGAGCCGGCCAGCCGGATGATGCGCTTGGCCAGCTCGAGGAGCGTCATCTCCTGGGGGTTGCCGATGTTCACCGGCTCGCTGCCGCCGCGCTGCATGAGCGCCCAGACCCCCTCGACGAGATCGGAGATGTACTGAAACGAGCGCGTCTGCGACCCGTCGCCGAAGACCGTCAGGGGGGCGCCGGTCAGCGCCTGGGTCATCAGGGCCGGGATGGCGCGGCCGTCGTTCAGCCTCATCCGCGGGCCGAACGTGTTGAAGATCCGCACGATCCGCGTCTCCACCCGATGGGTGCGGTGATAGGCCATCGTCATGGCCTCGGCGAAGCGCTTGGCCTCGTCGTACACGCCGCGGGGGCCGACCGGGTTCACGTTGCCCCAGTAGTCTTCCCGCTGCGGGTGCACGAGCGGGTCGCCGTAGACCTCGGACGTGGAGGCGAGCAGGAACCGCGCGCCCTTGGCTTTCGCCAGGCCGAGCGCGTTGTGAGTCCCGAGGGCCCCCACCTTCAGCGTCTGGATCGGCAGCTCGAGGTAATCGAGGGGCGAGGCGGGACTGGCGAAGTGCAGCACCCAGTCGAGCGGGCCGTCGAGGTGGACGTATTCCGTCACGTTCCGCTTGACGAAGGTGAACCGCTCGACGTTCCAGAACGCGGCCAGGTTCTCGGCCGAGCCGGTGATGAAGTTGTCCATGCCGACGACATCGCAGTCGCGGGCGAGCAGCGCCTCGCACAGGTGGGACCCGATGAATCCGGCGGCTCCCGTCACCAGCACTCGCATGGTGCGCTCCGACGCCGCCCGGGATCAGGACGGCAGGACAGGCTTGCGGCCGATCGAATGGTACTCGAAGCCGAGGCGGCGCATCCGATCGGGCTCCCAGAGGTTGCGGCCGTCGAAGAGAAGGGGCCGCTTCATCGCCCCGCGCAGCCGCTCGAGGTTGAGGAACTTGAACTCGTTCCACTCCGTCACCAGCGCCACGGCGTCGGCCCCGGCGGCCGCCTCGTAGGGCGACTCGCAGTAGGTCACCGGGGGGGGCAGCACGGGGCGGGCGTTGGGCATCGCGACCGGGTCGTAGGCCCGCACGACGGCGCCGCGCTCGACCAGCCGCTCGACGACCTCGATGGACTTCGCCTCCCGCATGTCGTCGGTGTTGGGCTTGAACGCCAGCCCGAGCACCGCCACCACCCGGCCCTCGAGCGGGTCGAGCGTCTTGGCCATCATCGCCACGAAGTGCGCGGCGCGCTCACGGTTGACCTCGACCACCGCCTGCAGGAGGCCGAAGTCGTACCCGAGGGAGGCCGCCGTGTGCACCAGCGAGTCGGTGTCCTTGGGGAAGCAGGAGCCGCCGTACCCCAGCCCCGCCGACAGGAACGCCGGGCCGATCCGGGCGTCCAGCCCCATGCCCTTCATGACCTGGCGGACGTCGGCGCCGGCCAGCTCGCAGATGTTGGCGATGGCGTTGATGAACGAGATCTTGGTCGACAGGAACGCGTTGGAGGCGTACTTGATCATCTCGGCCGACGGCACGTCGGTGATGATCATGGGCCGCTCGAGCGGGGCATACAGCTCGAGCAGCGACATCGCCACCTGCTGGGTGGGGGCGCCGATCACGATGCGGTCGGGCCGGAGCGTGTCCTCGATGGCCGAGCCCTCCCGCAGGAACTCCGGGTTGGAGACGACGTCGAACGGGACCGGCTGGAGCTGGTGCCGCTCGATGATCTCCCGCACGAGGTTCCCGGTGCCGACCGGCGCGGTGGACTTGTTCACGACCACGGTGTACCGCTCCATCGCCTTGCCGATGCCGCGGGCCACGTCCTCCACGGCGCTGAGGTCGGTCTGCCCGTCGGCCTTGGGCGGCGTGCCCACCGTGATGAAGACGATCACCGAGCGGCGGACCGCCGCCGTGAGGTCGGTGGTGAAGCCGAGCCGGTCATCGGCCAGGTTGCGGAGGACCATCTCCTCCAGCCCCGGCTCGTAGATCGGCAGGCGGCCGGCGACGAGGTCGGCCACCTTGCCGGCGTTGTTGTCGACGCAGACGACGTCGTTACCCAGGTCGGCGAAGACCGCTCCGGTGACCAGCCCGACGTACCCGGTGCCCACCACGCAGATGTTCATGAGGAGGACTCATGATAGCAGGCGCGGCCGGGCCAGCCCAGGAACGCGTGGCCGAATGGACAAATTACTCAGGCGGCCGTCGGGCCGTCGTCCTCGCCCTCCTCGCTGCGGATCTGCGTGCGCGCGTCACGCACCGCGTCGGTCAGCGACTCGAATCGCTGGCCGGAGATCGCGATGGTGTTGCTCTCGTCGTCGCGCGCCTTCCACATCCACTCGCGGCGGTTGCGGCCGACCGGCACGAACTGGACCTTGACCGTCTGGCTGTTTGAAAAGCCTTGCATCGACGTTTCCCCTTCCTGAGTTCCGTTGTGCCGGTATCGATCGGCGTGCAGGACCGGTGCAAGGGGGGTGCCATGCACCGCGCGCGTCGGGAGCCTACGCGGGCTCGTCGGCCTCGGCGGCGGCCCAGCGGAAGAACACGACGGTGAACGCGACGACCGGGATCAGACCCGAGGGCACCCACATGATCACGCCGCCGAGCCGCTGGTCGGCGAGCGGCGTGAGGTCGACGATCCGGGGCGCCGTCTCGTAGAACGGGTAGAGCACGTGCTCGGCGCCGGTGATCATCGCGGCCACCACGGTCATCGGCATCCCGAACACGAAGAGGTAGAGGAGCTGACCCGCGTAGGGCAAGGCCGGGGCCAGCCGGGACGGCGACACGATCGGCCACCAGCCCGCCACCGCGGCCGCCAGCAGCACCAGGTGCTCCACCACGTGCCAGCCGTGGACCTCGAGCGCGGCGTTGTAGAGGGCCGGCAGGTGCCAGGCGACGAGCGCCACGGCGTAGAGGGCGAAGGCCGGCAGCGGCCGGGTCACGGCCCGCACGAGGGCGGCGCCCGGGCGGCGCGCCACCACGGGCGCCAGCCCGGCGTCGACCATCCACCCCGGCACCCCGGTCAGCAGCAGCGGCGGCACCACCAGCGTGAGGATCAGGTGCTGGACCATGTGGGCGCTGAACAGGTACCAGTCGCTCAGGTCGTGCAGCGGCCCGTTCAGCGCGAGCAGGAGGGCGAGCAGGCCGCCGACGAAGCGGGCCGCCTGGCCCGGCGGCGGGCGGGTGCCGCGTCGCTGCCACGCCCACGCCCACCCGGCCGCCAGCACCCCCACCCCCAGCACGACCTCGGGGTGGACCGAGCCCGACGTCCAGGACAACCCGGCGGCGCCCGGCGCCATGGCTCAGCGTCCCAGGACGAGGAAGGCGCCGCCCAGCGTCATCAGGGCCACCGTCACGCCGAGGGCGATGAGCAGCGGTCCCACGAACACCAGCGTCAGCGGGCGGGGGTCGTAGCGCAGGTGCATGAAGAACATCACGACGAGCGCGAACTTCGCCAGCGACATCGCGAGCAGCAGCGGCACGATGATCGGCGTCAGGAAGCGGATGGAGATGACGACGACCTCGAGGGCGGTGATGACCGTGAGGATGAGAGCGACCTTGACGTAGGTCCAGACCGACGCATGGCCGCCGGGGGCGGCGTCGGGCGAGGCGTGGGCGTGCTCGCTCATGGGATCAAGTAGACCACCGTGAAGATGATGATCCACACGATGTCGACGAAGTGCCAGTAGAGGCCCACCACCTCGACCTTGACCGCGTCGGCCACGCCGAGCCGGCCGCGCAGGTCGAGGATCCACAGGGTGAGCAGCATCGCCACCCCCAGCGTGACGTGGGCGCCGTGGAAGCCGGTCAGCACGAAGAAGGTCGAGCCGAACAGGTTCTGCTGGAGGGTCAGGCCCTCGTGCACGAACTCGATGAACTCCCACGCCTGGAAGCCGAGGAAGATCAGCCCGAAGAAGGCCGTCCCGAACAGCCACCACCGCGCCTGCCGGCGGTCGCCGCGCTGCACGGCGGCCAGGGCCAGCACCATCAGCAGCGAGGACATCAGCAGATCGAAGGTCGACACCGTGGTGAGCGGGATGTTGAGGATCTCCTCCGGATGGGGGCCGATCACGCTGCGGCCCCGGTAGGCCAGGTAGGTCGCGATGAGCGTGCCGAAGAACAGGCACTCGGAACCCAGGAAGACCCACATCGCCAGCTTGCGGTGGTCGACGCCGAGGTTGCCGGTCTGGTCGACGTGCGCCGGGTTGCCGTGGTGTTCCAGCGCGAAGGCCCAGGCCGCCGCCACCAGGATCAGGGCGCCGGCCACGACGAGGGCCAGGTGGATCAGCGCCCCGGCGACGGCGACGGCGATGCCGGCCGCCGTGACGATGGGCCAGACCGACGGCGCCGGCAGGTGCACGCCGTGCGGCTCCGGCGGCTCGGGCAGCGGCGCCGGCGTGCGCCCGCGGCTGTCGCCGTGCTTCTCGCGCCAGAAGGTGTCGCGGCCGTGGACGGGCGGGATCGTGTCGAAGTTGTGCACCGGGGGCGGCGACGACGTCCGCCACTCCAGCGTGCGCCCGTCCCACGGATCGGCGGGGGCGACGGCGCCCCGGCGGAGCGACCGCACCGCGTTGACCATGAAGAGCAGGATGCCGAGGGCGATGCCGAAGGCCCCGATGGTCGAGACGAGGTTCCAGAACCCCCAGCCGGCGCCCGGCCCGTAGGTGTAGATCCGGCGCGGCATGCCGATGGCGCCGAGATAGTGCTGCGGGAAGAAGGTGAGGTTGAACCCCGCGAAGATCACCCAGAACTGCCACCGGCCCAGCCGCTCGTCGAGCAGCCGCCCGGTCATCTTCGGCCACCAGTAGTACGCGCCCGCCAGCAGGCCGAACAGGCTGCCGCCGATCAGCACGTAGTGCATGTGCGCCACGACGAAGTAGGTGTCGGTCTGCTGCAGGTCGACCGGCGGCGAGGAGTGCATGATGCCGCTGAGGCCGCCGATGGTGAACAGCGCGATGAGGCCGACCGCGTAGTGCAGGGCGACCGTCGGCCGCAGGCGGCCCCCCCACAGGGTGGCCAGCCAGTTGAAGATCTTCACGCCGGTCGGGATGGCGATCAGCATGGTGGCGATCGAGAAGGCGGCGTCGGCCACCGGCCCCATGCCCGCCGCGAACATGTGGTGGCTCCAGACGCCGAAGCCGAAGAACCCGATCAGGATGCCGGAGTAGATCACCACCGGCGCGCCGAACAGCGGCTTGCGCGCGAAGGTGGGCAGCACCTCGGAGACGATGCCGAAGGCCGGCAGGATCAGGATGTAGACCTCGGGGTGGCCGAAGATCCAGAACAGGTGCTGCCACAGGTGCAGGTCGCCGCCGGCGGCGACGTCGTAGAAGTGGGTGCCGAAGAAGCGGTCGAACGTGAGGAAGATCAGCCCGATCGTGATGGGCGGGAACGCCAGCACGATCAGGAACTGCGTGGTGAGCGTCATCCACACGAAGACCGGCATGCGCATGAGGGTCATGCCGGGCGCCCGCAGGTTGAGGATCGTGACGATGAAATTCACGCCGGCCATCACCGACGAGGCGCCCAGCACCTGGAGGCCGAGCACCCAGAAGTCGATGTTCAGGCCCGGGGAGTACTGGCGCAGCGTGAGGCTCGTGTAGCCGAACCAGCCGCCGTCGGGCGGCGCCCCGACCAGGAAGCTGGCGTTGAGGAAGAGGCCGCCGGCCAGGAAGATCCAGAACGAGAGCGCGTTGAGCCGGGGAAAGGCGACGTCGCGGGCGCCGAGCATCAGCGGGACCAGGTAGTTGAAGAAGGCCGCGCTGAACGGCATGATCGCCAGGAACACCATGGTGGTGCCGTGCATGGTGAACAGGGCGTTGAAGGTCTCGGCGCTCACCACCGCGCTGTCCGGCCGCGCCAGCTGCAGCCGCATGATCAGCGCCTCGATCCCGCCGATGAGGAAGAAGGCGAAGGCGGACACGCCGTAGAGGATCCCGATGCGCTTGTGGTCGACGGTGGTGAGCCAGGACACGAGGCCGGTGGCGGCCGGCGCGTGCGCCGCCGCCTGGTGCCGGAGCAGCGCCGCCTCGCGGGTCGCCATCACTTCAGGCTGAGGAGGTAGGCCGCCAGGGCCTGGGCCTCGGCGTCGCTCAGGTTGAGGTCGGGCATCTTCGCCCCGGGCTTCAGCGCCGGCGGGTCCTTCAGCCACGCGACGACGTGCTCGGGCGTGGTCGGCCACAGCCCCGCGCCGAAGAGCGCGCGGCTGCCGAAGTGCGTGAGGTCGGGCCCGAGCGCGCCGGCCGACACGCCGCGGATGGCGTGGCAGCCCACGCAGGCGCTGCGGGCGTAGAGCGCCTTGCCCTCGGCGGCGGGGCCGTCGGGCTCGGCCGGCGGCCCCGCCTGGGCGGCGACCCAGCGCTCGAAGGCCGCCGGCTCCTCGACGATCACGCGCAGGCCCATGAGGGCGTGGGAGGCGCCGCAGAACTCGGCGCACTGACCCCAGTACTCGCCGGCGCGCTCCGGCGTCAGCGTGATGCGGTTGAGCCGGCCGGGGACCACGTCACGCTTGCCGCCGAGCTGCGGGACCCAGAAGCTGTGGATCACGTCGGGCCCCTCCAGCGAGAGCACCACCGGCCGGCCGACCGGCAGGTGCAGCTCGTTGGCGGTGACCACGTCGAGCCCCGGATACCGGAACTCCCACCACCACTGCCAGCCGCGGACCGTGACCTCGAGCGCGTTCCCGGGCGTCGCCGCGGTCTGGGTGCGGAAGATCACCTGGATCGTCGGGATGGCGATGACGAGCAGGATCAGGGCGGGCGCGATCGTCCACGCCAGCTCCAGCCCGGTGTGGCCGCGGATCTGCCGCGGCAGCCCGGCGGCGCCGGCCTGCTCGCGGAAGCGCAGCAGGACGATCGCGAGCCCGGCGAACACGACGGCGGCGATGATGACGCACGCCCAGGTGATGATCCCGTAGACGGAGAGGATGGAACGGTTGAGGTCGGAGCGGGCCACCAGCGTGGACATCGGCCCGTCCCACGCGCAGCCGCCCGCGAGCGCCGTCACCGCGACGAGCGCCGCGCGCGCACAGGCGGACCGCCGGTGGCTCGTCCGGGGGGTCACGAGGGTTGACGGTAACGCGCGACCCCCGGCCTCCGCAAGCACGGCCGGCGCCGCCGGGGCGAACCTTGACATATCAAGACGACTTGATTAGTCTCCGGGGCGTGGCGACCGCGACGACCCGGAACCTGGAGCAGGCCCTCCGCCTCTTTCGCGCGCTCGGCGACGAGACGCGGCTGCGGCTGATCGATCGGCTGCGCCAGGGCGAGCAGTGCGTCTGCGACCTCACCGACGAGCTGGAGGCGGGGCAGTCGCGCCTGTCCTTCCACCTGAAGACCCTGAAGGACGCCGGCGTCGTGACCGACCGTCGCGATGGCCGCTGGGTCTACTACGCGCTGAATCCCGAGGTGTTCGAGGCCCTCGAGGGCATCGTCGGCGACCTGAAGCCGCCGCGCCGAACGCTGCGGGTGCTCCGCCCGGGGTGCGACTGACCCTTTTTTGCCCGCACATATCAACCCGGATTGATCCGAAGAGGAGGACGTCGGCGATGCGCGAGCGTGGGAGCCTTCCGGTCGTCGTCATCGGGGCCGGCCCGATCGGGCTGGCGGCCGCCGCCCACCTCGTGAGCCGGGGCGAGACCGCCGTGGTGCTGGAGGCCGGCCGCGCGGTCGGCGCCGCCGTCCTGGCCTGGGGCCACGTGCAGGTCTTCTCGCCGTGGCGGTACAACGTCGACCCCGTCGCGGCGAAGCTGCTGGCCGGTGCCGGATGGACGGACCCCGAGCCCGACGTGCTGCCGACCGGCCGCGAGATCGTGGAGCAGTACCTCGCTCCGCTGGCGGCGCTGCCGGAGCTGGCGCCGCACATCCGGCTCGGGACGCGGGTCGTGGCGGTCCGCCGCGCCGGCCTCGACAAGCTGGCTACGAACGGGCGCGAGCGGGCGCCGTTCGAGCTGCGCGTGCGGGTCGGCGACGGGCCCGAGGAGACGATCCTGGCCCGCGCGGTGATCGACGCCTCGGGGACGTACGGGTCGCCCAACCCGCTCGGGGCCAACGGCCTGCCCGCCGTGGGCGAGGCCGAGGCCCGCGCGCGCATCGTCCACGGCATCCCCGACGTCCTCGGCGCCGACCGCGCGCGGTACGCCGGGCGCCGGGTCCTCGTCGTCGGCAGCGGCCACTCCGCCTTCAACGTCCTGCTCGAGCTCGTCACGCTGGCCGGGCAGACGCCGGCGGCGATCACGTGGGCGATCCGCCGCACCGAGATCGGCGGAATGTACGGGGGCGGCGCCGCCGACGCGCTGCCCGCGCGCGGCGCGCTCGGCGCGCGGCTGCGCGACGCCGTGCAGTCGGGCCGGGTCCGGCTGGTGACCGGCTTCCGGATCCGCGAGGTGGCCGGCGACGCCGCCGGCGTGAGCGTCGGCGCGCTCGACGGCCGCCGGCTGGGGCCGTTCGACGAGATCGTCGGGGCTACCGGCTGCCGGCCGGATCTCGCCATGCTGAGCGAGCTGCGCCTCGGCCTGGACGCCACGGTGGAGAGCCCGGCCGCGCTGGCGCCGCTGATCGATCCCAACGTCCACAGCTGCGGCACGGTGCCGCCCCACGGCGCCGACGAGCTGCGCCACCCGGAGGCGGACTTCTACGTGGTCGGCATGAAGAGCTACGGGCGCGCCCCGACGTTCCTCATGCTGACGGGCTACGAGCAGGTGCGCTCGGTCGTGGCCGCGCTCACCGGCGATCTCGAGGCTGCCCGTCGGGTGGAGCTGTCCCTGCCCGAGACCGGCGTCTGCTCGTCGTCGCCGGCCGCCGAGGAGGCCGGCTCGTGCTGCGCGCCGGCGTGCTGCGACGCGACCCCGGCGGTCGTGCCGGCGGCGATCGGCGCGCCTCGTGCCCGTGGGTGAGGGAAGGCCGCGCGTCCTGGTGCTGTGCACCCACAACTCCGCCCGGAGCCAGATGGCGGAGGGCTTCCTGGACGAGGTCGGGATCGGCCTGCGCGGCCACGCCTCGAAGAGGCTGGACCGCTTCCTCGGCGAGCGGTGGGACTACGTGGTGACCGTGTGCGACCAGGCGGGCGAGCGCTGCCCGGTGTTCCCGGGGCCGGCCCGGCGGATCCACTTGAGCTTCGAGGACCCGTCGGCGGCCTCGGGGAGCGAGGAGGAGCGCCTGCGGGTCTTCCGGAGCGTGCGGGACCAGATCGCCGAGCGGCTGCGCGCCTGGCTGGCCGGCCGGCCGGAGGGGCAGGCTCGGTGAAGCGGCTGAGCTTCTTCGAGCGGTACCTGTCGCTCTGGGTCGCGCTCTGCATCGTCGCCGGCGTCGCGATCGGCAAGGCCGCCCCCGGCGCCATGGCCGCGCTGAGCCGGCTCGAGGTGCACCAGGTCAACCTTCCCATCGCCGTCCTGATCTGGCTGATGATCTACCCGATGATGCTCCGGATCGACTTCGCCGCGCTCCGGGGCGTCGGGCAACGGCCGAAGGGCCTGCTGCTCGTCCTGTTCGTCAACTGGCTCGTCAAGCCGTTCAGCATGGCCTTCCTCGGCTGGCTGTTCTTCAAGCAGCTCTTCGCGGGCCTCATCGGGCCGGCGCTGGGAGACCAGTACCTGGCGGGCGCGATCATCCTGGCCGCCGCGCCCTGCACGGCGATGGTGTTCGTGTGGAGCTACCTGACCGACGGCGATCCGGCCTACACGCTCGTCCAGGTCGCGCTCAACGACCTCATCATGCTGGTCGCCTTCGCCCCGATCGTGATCTTCCTGCTCGGTGTGTCGAACATCGCCGTCCCGTACGACGTCCTGTTCTACTCGGTGGTCCTCTACATCGTGATCCCGCTCGTCGCCGGCGGCGTCTCCCGCCGCGTCCTGCTCCGGCGGCGGGGGGCGGCCTGGTTCGACGGGGTGTTCCTGCCGCGCCTCAAGCCGGTGTCGGTGGCGGCGCTGCTGGCGACCCTGGTGCTGATCTTCGCCTTCCAGGGGGAGGTGATCACCGGCAAGCCGGGCCACATCGTGCTCATCGCCGTCCCGCTGCTCATCCAGGTCTACTTCAACTCGGGGCTGGTCTACGGCCTGGCCCGCTGGCTGCGGGTGCCCCACTCCGTGGCGGCCCCCGGCGCCCTCATCGGCGCCAGCAACTTCTTCGAGCTGGCCGTCGCGACCGCGATCTCGCTGTTCGGACTGACGTCCGGCGCCACCCTGGCGACGGTGGTCGGGGTCCTCGTCGAGGTCCCGGTCATGCTCTCCGTGTGCGCGTTCTGCAACCGGACCCGGCACTGGTTCGTGGCGGAGGCCGAGCCCACCCCCGTGACCCGATGAGCCGCCCCGCCGCGCGGCTGGCGCGCCCCGACGACGCCCCGGCCATCGCCGCGATCTACAACGAGGGGATCGCCGACCGCGTCGCCACGTTCGAGACCGAGCCGCGCACCGCGGCGCAGATCGCCGCGCAGCTCGCCGACAAGGGCGAGCGGTTTCCCACCGTGGTCGTCGAGCGCGACGGCCGGGTGGTGGCGTGGGCCGGCGCCGGCGCCTACCGCAGCCGGCCGGCCTACGCGGGAATCGCCGAGCACTCCGTGTACGTGGCGCGGGCGGCGCGCGGCGGCGGCGCCGGCCGGGCGGCGCTGGAGGCGCTCTGCCGCGTCTACGCCGAGCGCGGTTTCTGGAAGCTCGTCTCGCGCATCTTCCCCGAGAACGCCGCCAGCCTGGCCCTGCACCAGCGCTGCGGCTTCCGCGTGGTGGGCGTCTACCGGCGCCACGGCCGGCTCGAGGGCGAGTGGAAGGACTGCGTCATCGTCGAACGCCTGCTCGACGCGGCGCCGGGGGCATAGCTACCGCGCGAGGTCGAGCAGGGTGTGGAGCAGGACGTTGGCGCCGCGCTCGATGGCGTCGGGGTCGCTCGTCTCGTCGACGCGGTGGCTCTTGCCGCCGCGCGAGGGGATGAAGAGCATCCCGGCGTCGGTGATCAGCGCCAGGTTCTGGGCGTCGTGGCCGGCCGCCGAGTACAGGCGCTGCGCGGCCAGCCCCAGCCGCTTGCACGCCGACTCCACCGCGGCCTGCACGCGCGGCGAGCACGCCACCGCCGCCGTGGCCGACAGCCGCCGGACCTCCACGCCGATTCCGCGCCGCTGCCCGATCTCACGGGCCAGCCCCTCGCAGGTCTGCGCCAGCCGCTCCAGCGTGTCGGGATCGGGGCTGCGCATCTCGTGCACGATCTCGGCCCGCCCGGGCACGACGTTGCTCGTGCCCGGATGCACCTGCACCACGCCGACGTTGGTCACGCTGCGCCCGCCGCCCTGCTCGACGACGAGGTCGCGCGCGCGCAGCGCGTAGTCGGCGGCGGCCAGGAACGCATCGCGGCGGCGCTCCATCGGCGTCGTGCCGGCATGGTCGGCCTGGCCGGTGAAGATCAGCCGCGTGCGGCGGATGCCGACGATCGAGTCGACGACGGCGATCGGCACGCCCGCCTCGTCCAGCCGTGGCCCCTGCTCGATGTGCAGCTCGACGTAGGCGTGAACGGCGCCCGCCGGCGCTGCGGCCTCGGGCGCCCGGGCGGCCTCGAAGCCGGCGCGGGCCATCGCGTCGACGAGGCGCTCGCCGTCCACCGAGGCCATGGTGGGAATCGCCGCCGGGTCCAGCCGCCCGCAGAACGCGCGCGAGCCGAACAGGCTGCCATAACGCCCCTCCTCGTCGCTCCAGGCCGCCACGACGAGCGGCCGGCGGGGCGCCGCGCCCGCCTCGCGGATCGCGTGCAGGCACTCGAGCCCGGCCAGCACGCCATAGGCCCCGTCGAGGATCCCGCCCTCCGGCACCGTGTCGATGTGCGAGCCGGTGAGCACCGCCGGGGTCGCCGGGCTGAAGGCGGAGGCGCCGAGGCCGCCGAAGACGTTACCCGCCAAGTCGACCCAGCCCTGCAGGCCCGCAGCACGGATCTCGGCGAGCAGCCACGCGCGCGCTTCCTCGTACGGCGGGCTCCAGCAGGAACGGGTGACGCCGCCGCCGGGCAGCGCGCCGAAGCGGGCGAGGGTCGCGATCCGGGCGTGCAGGCGCGCGGCGTTGACGGTGGTCATGGCCGGCGAGTATAGCCTGTCACCGCCTGGCGTCGCCGGGACCCCGGTCGACGCTCCGCCTCTATCTGGCGACGCCGGCGGCGGCCGCGGGAGGTCGGTACGCGTTCAGCGCCTCCTCGATGTGGGGGCGCCACGGCGACAGGCCGGCGAGGTCGGCGCCGCGCAGCACGGCCGAGATCTCGTTCACCGCCGCCACCGTCTCCGCGGGAACGATCGGCAGCACGTGCATGCGCGGGGTGGCCAGCTGGGTGCGGGCGGCCTGATAGTACTGGGCGGTGGCGGCGTCCATGGTCGCGCGGTACATAAGGTGGAAGCCCGGCCGCGCCCAGTGCCAGAAGCTGTTGTCGTTGACCGTGCCGACCGCACCCTGGTAGGCGGCGGCCGTCGCCGCGCGCTGCCAGCTCTCGAGCACGACCACGGACTGCAGCCGGTGGTGCAGCTCGGCGAGCCCGGCGACGCCGTCGAAGCCGGCGCGCTGCATGACGATCGCGAAGTGCACGGGATCGGCGACGATCTGGTAGACGATGGCCGCGGCCAGCGCGTTCCGCGACGCCTCGCGCAGGAACAGCGTGGTGACGGTCACGTCGCCGTCCGAGACGTGCACCGCGTAGTCGTTGGAGTGGACGATCTTCGCGCGGAGCAGGGGCGCGGGCGGCGGCACGGCTTCGGCGATGCTGAACAGGACGCTGTTGACGCCGACGAGCTGGGCGTACTCGGACGTCACGCCCTGGGCCTGCGCCATCTCGCTGGTCAGCGTGAGCGCCAGCATGACGGTCGACACGACGATGGTGCGCCTCATGGGCTTCTCCCTCCGGCCTCGACGACGGGCCCGGGCCGTGGCCGGTCCGTCCGGCCGCGGCGCCCGCGGTGGAACGCTACACGACATTCGCCGTGGTCGCCAGACCAATCGGTGCTGCCGCGCGAGGCGTGCGCATGCCGGCCCCCGGCCGACATGGGGTCCCGCCGACCCGCTTGACACCGGCCGGCCGAGATCCCAGAATGAACCACCGTTCAGTGCCCACCTCACCGCAGGAGGGGATCGTGGACTTCACGCTCACGTCCGACCAGCAAGCGTTCCGCGAGCGGGTGCGCTCCTGGCTCGCGGCCAACATCCCTGCCGAGTGGAAAGCGCTCGGCTCGACGGAGGTGCCGCGGCCGGAGGCCTACGAGTTCCTGCGGCGCTGGCAGGGCAAGCTCCACGAGGGCGGCTTCATCGGCGTCACCTGGCCCAGGGAATACGGCGGCCAGGGCCTCACGTTCGTGGAGGAGATGATCCTGCACGAGGAGATGGCGCTCCAGAAGGCGCCGCCGGTGCTCAACATCCTGGGGGTCGGAATGGCCGGCCCCACGATCATCGCGTATGGCACGGAAGAGCAGAAGAAACGCTATCCCGCCAGGATCCTCTCCTGCGAGGAAATCTGGTGCCAGGGCTACTCCGAGCCCAACTCCGGCTCCGACCTCGCCTCGCTCCAGACGCGGGCGGTGAAGGACGGCGACCACTACGTGATCAACGGGCAGAAGGTGTGGACCTCGCTGGCCCACCTGGCCGACTGGATGATGCTGCTGGCGCGCACCGATCCCGAGGCGCCGAGGCACAAGGGCATCACCTACTTCCTGCTCGACATGCACGCGCCCGGCGTGACGGTGAAGCCGCTCAAGCAGCTCACCGGCGACGCCGAGTTCAACGAGGTCTTCTTCGACAACGTGCGCGTGCACGAGCGCCAGGTGCTGGGCGGCGTCGACAACGGCTGGGCGGTCGGCCTCACCACGCTCATGTACGAGCGGCTGGCGCTCGGCTTCGGGCTCCAGGTGCGGCTGCGGATCGCCCTGGAGTCGCTCCTCGACATGGCCAGACGCGTGGAGAAGACCGGGCGTGTCGTCACCAGCGACCCCGTGATGCGGCAGAAGCTGGCCCAGCTGTGGATCGACACCGAGGCGCTCAAGTACACCGGCGCCCGGGCGATCACGAAGCTGCTCAGGGGCGAGCTGCCGGGACCGGAGGCCTCCACCGGCAAGATGGGCTGGGTCGAGACCCACCAGCGGCTGCAAGAGCTGGCCATGGACATCGAGGGGCCGTACTCCCAGCTCACCCGAGGCTCGGACCGGGCGATCGACGGCGGCGTCTGGCAGTACGGCTTCCTCCGCTCGCGCGCCAACTCGATCGAGGGCGGCACCACGGAGATCCAGAAGAACATCATCGGCGAGCGCGTGCTCGGCCTCCCGAAAGGCTAGGTCATGGATTTCGGCTTCAACCAGGAGCAGGAGCTTCTCCGCGCGACCGCCCGCAAGTTCCTCGAGAACGAGTGCCCCTCGGAGTTCGTGCGCCAGCGCATGGCCGAGCCGGCCGGGGTCACCGACGAGTTCTGGGCCAAGCTGGCCGAGCAGGGCTGGCTGGGCCTGGTCTATCCCGAGGAGTACGGCGGCACCGGCCTCGGCTTCGTCGACCTCACCGTGCTGATGGAGGAGATGGGGCGCGCGGTCATGCCCGGTCCGTTCTTCTCGACGGTCCTGCTCGGCGGGCTCGCGATCCTCGAGGCGGGCTCGACCGCCCAGAAGAAGGAATGGCTGGGCAGGATCAGCGAGGGCCGGGCCAGGGCCACGCTGGCCTTCACCGAGCCCAACGCGCGCTGGGACGCCGGCGCCGTGACGGTGACCGCGCGCGAGAGCGGCGGGACGTTCACGCTGAGCGGCACCAAGCTCTTCGTGCTCGACGCCCACGTGGCCGACGTCCTCGTGGTGGCGGCGCGCACGCGGGAGGGCAAGCGGCCGGAGGAGGGGCTGAGCCTGTTCCTGGTGCCGAAGGGCGCCCGGGGCGTGGACGTCACGCTCCTGCCCACGATGGACCAGACGCGCAAGCTCTGCGAGGTCACGTTCGCCGACGTCACCGTCGGCGCCGACGCGCTGCTGGGGCCGAAGGACGGCGCCTGGGCGCCGCTGTCACGCGTGCTCGACCGCGCCACCGTCGCGCTCTGCGCCGAGATGTGCGGGGGCGCCCAGCGCGTGCTCGACATGACGACCGACTACGCCAAGATCCGCATCGCGTTCGGCAAGCCGATCGGAAGCTACCAGGGCGTGAAGCACCGCGCCGCCGACATGCTGGTGGAGGTCGAGAACGCCAAGTCGCTGACCTACTACGCGGCGTGGGCGGTGGACGAGAACGTGCCGGAGGCCCCGCTGGCCGCCTCGATGGCCAAGGCCTACGTCTCCGACGCCTTCCGGCGCACCGCCGGGGCCGGCATCCAGCTCCACGGCGGCATCGGCTTCACCTGGGAGCACGACCTGCACCTGTACTTCAAGCGCGCCAAGTCCTCGGAGTTCACGTTCGGGGATGCCAGCTATCACCGCGAGCGGGTGGCCCAGCTGATCAACCTGTAATCTCTCCCCGGCCGACAATCGCTTCCATACGAAGCGAAGCGTCTCGCTTTCTCCGTGGGGCGGCGTTGTGAGCGTCGCCGATCCGGGACGTCGCCAAGCCCTGCGCCTCGACTGGCACACCGTGATCTCCCGGCACGCTGCCGGTGATCTGACCGGGCCGCCAGACCCACAGATGTCTGATTTCGTCCACACGCCGTCACGAGGATCTTCTGTTTCACGACTCTTCCAAAGATTCCGGTTGACACGATCGTGCGTGCGCAGCGGCCGCCGGCGGGCAACGCCGGCTGAAAGGCCTCCCAGCGCGCCGTCCGCGCGCGCAGCACCACCTTCGCCGGCCCGGCCCGAAAAAGTCTGGCGCCGGCCGCGATCGCCCCCAGGCGCGCCTGCCAGAGGGCTCCGAAATCGCGGTGTAGAGTCGCCCCAGCCGAAAGGGGGACGCGCCCATGGATCTCCGCACGCCCGACGTCGTCGCCACCCCGGAGCCCGTCGCCGCGCTCGACCGCCTCGGTGACGAGATCGCCGAGCTGGCCGCCCACCTGGACGCCGCCACCGCCCGCTTGCTGGAGCTCATCCGCGAGTTCGACGCCCGCGGCGGCTGGAACAGCGGCTTCCGCTCCTGCGCGGCCTGGCTGACCTGGCGGACCAGCCTGCTGCCGGGCGCCGCCCGCGAGCACGTGCGC
>Ga0302046_10002061_pt1 | contig 18827 bp, 11 predicted proteins | sample RVTome_11_FD_200261 | JGI IMG/M metagenome (GOLD analysis project Ga0302046, IMG submission 200261) | Soil microbial communities from uranium-contaminated site in the Upper Colorado River Basin, Wyoming, United States - RVT147D111 (version 2) ...
CCCGTGGCGGTTGAAGATGCCGGTGGTGAAGAGTTCGAGCAGTTCGCGGGCATAGTTCTCATTGGGTGCGCCCTTCTGGTTGTCCGTCCCGTTGAGGTAGATCAGCATCGCCGGGTCGAGGCCGACGTCGTAGACCAGCTGCTTGAAGTTGCCCAGCGCGTTCCGGCGCAGGCTAGCGAGGTAGGGATAGGCAAACTGGGCGTGAAAATACGTCTGCTGGTTGGTCACGAAATGGTCGTGCCAGAAGAGGGTCATCTTTTCGGACAGCCCCCGCCCTCGCATCAGCGTGAGCCAGTCCACCCGGTAGGCATTGAGCCGGGCAAAGGTCTCATCGGTGTAGGCTTGCAACGTCACCGGATCCTCCCACCACCGATCCGGCTGGGGCAGTCCCGCCCAGGCCGGCGGCGCGGGCGCGGGCCAGTTGACCGCCTGGTTGATGAGATCATCGACGACGACCTCGGCCGGCTGCCCGACCAGCGCGGCAACGCGGGCGGGCGCGGCGCCGAAGGCCAGGCGCCGGAGCATGTGCCGGGCCGCCGCTTCATCCAGCGGAGCCGCGTACCGTTCGAGGCCGGCGCTGATCGACAGGGGCTGGATGCCCTTGTTGCGGTCTTCGTCGCCCTCCGCCGTAGCGATCGAGGCCGTAACGGGAAGGAGATGAGCCAGGGAAGATGCAGGAAGCTGCTGCATAGTCGGGCTTTCGGTCGCGATACGCAGGGACGGATAGAACGCTGGCGTTGCCGTGAACTACAGGTATGCTGACTCTCTACATCGGATCCTGGCGGCTATTATTTATTCACGACAAACAAGCATCCCGAGGGAAGGCTGTGCCGCCAGTACAGCGACGGCTTCAGATCACGCTATTTCAACAACAGCATCGTCCGAGTGAACGTCCGCCCGGCCGTCTCCATCCGGTAGACGTAGACGCCGCTGGGTAGCTGCGCGGCTTCGAAGACCGCCTCGTGACGCCCCGCCGGCAGGTATCCGTCCACGAGCAACGCCACTTCGCGGCCGAGCACGTCGTAGACGGCCAGGCGCACGGCCCCGGCCTGGGGCAGATCGAAGCGGATCGCCGTCTCCGGGTTAAACGGATTGGGGTAGTTCTGTGCCAGTGCGTACGCCTGCGGCACCTCGGCCGTACCTTCCGTCGCCGTGATGGCGCCCCGTTCGAACGTCACCTACGCCACCGGCCCTTCCGCCGTCGCCTGCCCATCGCTCGTCAACACCCGGTGAAAGAGCACCACCGGAAACGCTGTGATCCCCCGATCCCGCAGGAGCTGCGTCATCGCGCCGACATCTGTGACGAAGAGCGTACTGCCCTCCGAAGCCGGTATGTCGTCGAAGAAAATCACGTTCGTGAAGGAGGCATCGGCGGCCAGTTGCCAGGTGTAGTCCACCGCGTCGCCGTCGGGGTCGCCGGCTTCAGTCCAGGCGAACACCAGCGGTGTGGTCTGGTCGCCGGCCAGGAGCACCGTCGCGCCGTCGACCGGGCTGGTGATCGACGCAGCAGACGGCGCGCGGTTGAGATCGAAGACGTAGACGGCCCCGGCGTCTTCGCCCTGGTCGTCGTCGAACGGGGCACCGAAGAGACCCCAGCCGCCGTTGAAGTCCACGGCGATGCCGAAGTTGTCGAAGTCCTGCCCATCCGAAGCCGTGAGCTTGTCGGTCTGCTGCCACTGCCCGTCGATGAAGTCGAAGACGTAGACCGCCCCGGCGTTGTCCCCGTTGTCGTCCTCGAAATGTGCGCTCGCCAGCAGGCGGTCGCCTCGGAAGGCGACGGAGGTGCCCATCGCATCGCCTGCCTGGCCGTCGGCAGCGGTGAGCTTGGCCGTCCGCTGCCACTGCCCGTCGATGAAATCGAAGACGTAGACCGCCCCGGCGTTGTCCGCCTGATCGTCGTCACCCGGAGCCCCTACGAGCAGCCGGTCGCCCAGGAGGAAGACGCCCGTGCCAAAGGTGTCGAGCACGTCGGCGCCGTCGGGGGCGAGCGTGGCGGTGTGCTGCCACGCCCCGTCGATGAGATCGAAAACGTAGGCGGCACCCTGGTCGTCGGCAGCGTCGTCGTGGAAGCGCACCCCGGCCAGCAGGCGGTCACCGTCGAGCGAGACGTTGAAGCCGAAAAAGTCACCGTCTTGCGGATCCGGTGAGACCAGCCGGGCCACTTCCATCCACGCGCCTCCGGGCTGGCGTTCAAAGAGGTAGACGGCCCCTTCCCCGGCGTTATTGCTCGAACCGGCCGCGCGGTCGCCATCGAGGGCGACCCATTGCCCGAGGCCCTCTCCCGCCACCGACGGCTCCAGGCGGGCGGTTTGCTGCCATTGCCCGGCGATGCGGTCGAAGACATAGGCGAAACCGGTGGACCGGGCCCCGACGAGGGCGCGGTCGCCGTCGAGGGCGACGCGGTTGCCGAAGAAGGCCTGCTGCTGCACGGCATCAGGGACCAGCCGGGCGGTTTCCTGCCACTGATCGCCTTCGCGTTCGAAGACGTAGACCGCCCCGGCGTCTGCGGCTCCGGCATCGGCGACGACGGCCCCGACGAGCGCACGGGGGCCGTCGAGGGCGACCGCGATGCCGAAGAAGGAGCCGGCGGCTCCGTCTGAGGCCGTGTGCTTGCCGGCAGCAGGCGGCCCCGGAGCATCCGCACCGATGAAGTTCCCATGAACCGTGTTGTTGTCGGTCGTCGTGACGGTGAAAGTCGTTTGCGCGTGAATGGGCGCTCCGAGGCCGGCAGCCAGAAGCAGGCCGAGGCCGAGAAACAAGCAACGGAATCGCGTGAGCATGACGGTAGGAGCGTGATGATTTTCAGGGCGTGAGCAACGGAGCAGGGAAGGGCGGGTGCCCGGTGGCCCGATGCAGACGAGCCTGCCCGTACCCTCTTTCCGGCGAGCCAAAACCGGACGGGTTTCCAGGCGAGACGCGCTAGAAACCCGTCTGGTTTATCCCTTCACGGCTCGGTTGCCAATCTGCATTCTCGTCTATGAAAGAGGCTATCGAACCGACCCCGGTCGATGCCGTTGGTTGAGGCTAGCTCACGCCGAGTTCGCCGAGCCGCTGCCGGGACATTTCGTGGCCTTGCCCGGCGGCTTTGCGGTACCAGGCGATGGCCTGCGCGACGTCTTCGGCTACGCCGAAGCCGCTTTCGAAGCACCGGGCGAGGTTGTATTGGGCGTATACGTTACCCGCGTCGGCGCCCTGCTGGTACCAGTGCGCGGCGGCAGCCGCATCCTGCGCCACACCTTCGCCGTTCTCGTAGAGGATGCCGGCGTAGTTCATCGCGCCCGAATGCCCTTGCTCGGCCGACTTCACGAACCACCGCAGGGCTTCATAGGCGTTCATCTCCACGCCCTTGCCGTAGTAGTAGCACCAGGCCAGGTTGTGCTGGCCGTACATATCGCCCCACTCCGCCGCCCGCCGATACCACCGCGCCGCTTCGGTATAATCCTGGGGGACGCCCATGCCCTGCTCGTAGAAGAAGCCGACCTGCGTAGCCGCATTGGCGTGGCCCTGCTCGGCGGCCCGGCGATACCAGCGCAGCGCCTCGGCATAATCCTGCTCGACGACGACGCCTTCGCTATAATACCAGGCCAGGTTGGCCTGCCCCCACTTGCTCCCGGCCTCGGCCGCCTTCGTAAACCATGCTACGGCCTCGGCCTTGTCCTGCGGCACACCGTGCCCCTTCAAGTACATGATGCCGAGGCTGTTCATAGCCTCTGCATGCCCGCCCTCAGCGGCCTTGCGATACAACGCCAGGGCCTTGCCGTAATCGGCCTCGACGCCGTCTCCGTAGTGGTACTTTTCGGCAGCCGCGTAGAGGGAATCGGCCGTGGCCGAGGAGATGACTTCAGGCGCGGCGGCCTCGGCCTTTGTGCCTTTAAAAATATTGGCGTTCAGCTGTGCCCGGGCTTCCCCGGCCGAGAGCCCCGCCAGGAGCATGAGCGTGAGGCAAGCGAGGCGGGAAAGGTGTATGCGTTTCATGGTAGGATCTCCGTTAAAGGCTGGGTTGGGTTACGTTGTCTACCATGAACTACGAGTTTTCTAACCCAATCGGACCACGGGTCCGCTATTTCATCAACAGCATCTGCCGGACCTGCGTATGTGCGCCGGCTTGCAGGCGGTAGAAATAGACGCCGCTGGCCACGGGCATGCCCGAGGCGTCGGTACCGTCCCACGTGACCCGGTGGGTGCCGGGCTCCTGGAGGCCGTCCACCAGCATCCGCACGCGATGCCCGGCCACGTCGTATACGGCCAGTTGCACGGCTTCCCGCGCGGCTGCGGCCGGAAGCGTATAGGTGATCTGCGTACTCGGGTTGAACGGGTTGGGATAGTTGCCCAGCGAAAGCATCTCCGGCACGAGTTCGTCGCGGATCGCCCGGGTGAACGATGCGGTCCCCACCACGAGCGTCAGGCGCCGTTCCTCGGCCAGACTGCCTGGCAGCACGATCATCGGATGCGCATGCAGGTCGTGCGCGGTGGACTCGCCCTGATCCACCAGGAAGACGTCGTACCCGGCGAACGCGGCCAGCCCTTCGACGCGCAGTTCGACCGGCGCGTGGGCCGGGGCGTCCAGCACCAGGTCGAACCGATGCCCGGCCTCGCCCCAGGGCCGGTACTCCTCGGCCAGCGCCACCCGGCGCCCGGGCGACACCTGCCGCATCAAGCGCAGGCCGGCCGCCTCGAAATAGCCCGGCGGGGCGAACTGGTCGTAGCCGTCGAGCCCCGGTGCCGCTTCGTCCATCAACCCGACCTGTACCGTCGAAGCCAGCCGCCCCTCGCGATAGGCCGACAGGGTCAGGGCGTCGGGGAGCCGAGGGCGGGAAGCGAACGGCGTAGCAGCGGTGCCGGGCCGGGGCAGCGCCAGCGCCTCTTCGCGCGTCAGGTTCAGGAAATAATACGCCGCGCCGCGCCGCGCGGGCTCGAACGTGTCTGCCGGGATGAAACGGCCGTCCCAGCGCCAGAGACGTTGCGTAATGCCGTTGGCCGCCTGCACCGCCGCCCAGTCGAGCGGCGCGTCGTAGGGGTTGGCGATGATGTTCCAGCCCTCATCCAGGGCAATCGAAAAAGTCCCGCCCGGCGGCACCGGCGCCGAGGCGGCTATCCCGGCTCCGTCGATCGGCGTAGTGCTCTGCACCCAGAAGCCGCGACCGGGGCGAAAGTGAAACGTCTCGGTGCCGTCATATTCGAGGAGGGTGCCGCCCTGATCATGGAACGCCGTCCAGGGCGTAGCACCGGGATCGGGCAGGACCGCCCCTAGGGGCACCCCCGCGTCGCCCGGATTCGCTACGAGGTGGAGGGTGCCGGCCAGGTCCGCCCCGCCGGGACGCCGGATCTGCTCGGTCACCACACGCAGGTTGCTGCCCGAGACAGCCCCGGTCACGGTGAGCGTATACGCCGTGGTGGGCGCCCCTTGCGGATCGATGTCGAAGATACTGACACCGATCAGGTATGTACCCGGTTGCTGGTTGCTAATGTTGATCGACTCGGCCTGTACCCCCGGATTATCCGAGATGCTGAGATAGTTCAGGGTACCCGTCTCCATCAGGTAGAGATCACAGTCCGAAGCAATCCCGCTGAGGGTAATCTGGATGCCGGGCTGGGTGATCGTGACCCGATACCAATCCTCGAAATCGTCGAAAGAGCCGTCGTCAAGGGTGCGCCCCAGGTCGGACATGTCGGCCGCAGCGATGTTACCGCGGACGGTGATGGGCGGATTGCCGCGTATCACCTGGGCCTGGGCCGGCGTGTTGTTCGGCTCCTGTTCGTCGAGCGTCGTCGGCCCCGGGGGGTCAGGATCATCCTCGTCATCCCCGCCGCCGGAGAGCAGGACGGCGGCCGCCACGGCGGCCAGCACCACGCCGCCGCCGATCAGCAACCATTTACCGGCCCCCCCGCGCTTCTTCGCCACCTGGGCCGGGGTGCGGTCCGCCGGCGGCGTCTCGGCCTGGCGTGCCTCTCTCCGCATCTCCTGCCTCACGTCCTCGACCAGTTCCACAAAGGGCGGGGGGTCCTGATCCGGGTCGGGCCGGTAGTCCGGCACCAGCTGGAGCAGCCGACGGACGCTTTCGCGCGCTTCCTGAACGAGGTCTTTACCGATATAGCTCAGGCCGATCAGGCGGTAGGTGCGCTGCCGTTCCGCCTCGGTGACGTTCGCTTTGTTCAGGCACTGATTGAGCAGCTGAATCGCCTCGTCGAAACGCCCGAACGTATAGGCTTGCTCAGCATCCGTCAACTCTTGCGTACAGGCCGTCTGGGCCATCGCCCGCGAGCCGGGATCGATCCATACCGCCACCGTTAGCAGCAGACCCAGCCAAAAGCTTCGGAGAATGTATCGTTCGTGCATGGGTGTCTTTCTTTGAGTGAATGGACTATTCGCCCTGAAGCGTGAAATGAAGGGGTTGGCCGGCGTCCTGCTCCATCGTGAGGGACTGACGGGCCGCGTCATACCCTTGCTTGCGAACCTCGATGGTATGCTGGCCCGGGCGTAGCGTTACCACGCTCGGCGTGTACCGCCCGGTCGGCCGACCGTCTACCAGGATCTCCGCATTGGACGGCTGGGAGGTGACCGTCAGCGTGTATTCGGCGTTGAAGTTAAACAGGACGTCGCGGGCCTGGCCTGCGCCCAGGGACACCGTTTTTTCCCAGGTGCCGAAGCTCGGATGGACGGCGCGCACCCGGTAGGTGCCCGGCGACAAGGTCTCGGTATGGATCTGGTTGGTCGCGCTTGCCTTCCGCTGCTCGTCGATGTAGACGTCGCCGAAGGGACGGATGACGATGCGCAGGCTACCCGTAGCAGGCGTTTCCGAGACTTTCTCCGGCTCCGGCTTGGTAGCGCGCGTGGTCTCACGCCGTGGGGAGGTGCGGGCTTCCGTCAGCTTCCGCTGTAGCTCGGCCACCATTTGATCCAGGCTCCCCGGATGGCTCTGGGCCACCGCCAGCCCTTGCTGGTACTGGTCGACGGCCTGGTCGCGTCGGCCGCGCCGCATCTGTTCGTCGCCCCGCGCTGCGTAGCGCTGGGCTATCTGGTGCAAGATCCGGACGGCCTCGGCGTTGTCGGCGTCGAAGCGTAGCACGCGCAGGCACAATTCCTGGGCGTTCCGGCCAGCCGGCGTGGTCAGCTGATCGGCTTCGAGGTATTGCCGGGCGCTGGCGAGCATCGCCGGGAGGTCCACCTGCACCTGGGCCGGGCGCGCATCGGGCGACCAGGCCCCCGGCCGACCGTCCAGGCTACGGCCTTGCACGGCATCTTGCTCCGCGCCTTCATCCCGGACGAAACCCGGATCATTCTCGTCCTCTCCTGCCCCGTTTTCTTGGAGGACCACTTCTTCCGGCGGGGCCCCGGGGACATCTGAACCGGACGGTGTGGTAGGGCCGCGAAGCATCAGGGCGAAGGTGACGAGGAGGAGCAGGGTCGCCGCGATGCCGGCATAGGCCCGCCCGCCCAGGCCACCCAGCCGCGCCAGGAGCGCACCGCCTCGGGGCGCAGACGACGGGCGCGCCTCGGCTACGGGTTCGGCCATGCGGGTAGGCGCCGGAAAAACGCCCGTCTCCGGCTCCGAGGCGCCCGCTGCCTCCTGAGCACGCGCGGCGCGTGTTGGCTTCGGAAGCCCGGCGCCTGCCTCTGCCGCGACGGGTGCCCCAGGCTCTTGCTTCCCCTTCGGCGCGCCGGCGATCCGGGTGGGCGGAACCGGGCCGGGTACGGGGCGGGACCGGAAGACGGCTGCGCTGCCCACGCTTGCCTCCAGGGCTTCCCGAAAGGCGGCGGCGCTCTGGAAACGGCGGCGCGGATCTTTCTCCAGGGCCCGGAGCAGGGCCTGCTCCACCCCCTCGGGCAGGGCCGGCACCAGCGTGCGCGGCGGCGTCGGCGGCGTCTCGATCTGCGCCTGCATCAACTCGAAATCACTGTCCGCCTCGAAGGGGACCCGGCCGGTAAGCATCTCGTAGAGCAGGATGCCCAGCGCGTAGATGTCCGAGCGGGCATCGACGTCCTGGCTCCGGATCTGCTCGGGCGACATGTATTCGAGCGTTCCGATGAGGTGCCCGGTGCGCGTCATCCGGGACTCGCTGAGGACGCGGGCGATCCCGAAGTCCATTACCTTGACGAAACCGCTTCCCGCCTGGGCTGCCGACGGCTCGGCCACCATGAGGTTGGCCGGTTTGATGTCCCGATGCACGATGCCGAGTTGATGGGCGTGATGGATGCCGTCGAGCGCCTGGCTGAACCAGTCGACGGCCTGCGGCACCGGCAGGGCACCCCGCCGCTCCAGGATGTCGTTCAACGGCCGGCCCTCCACAAACTCCATCACCATGAAAAAGTCGTCGCCGTCGCGCAGGAAGCTGTAGAGGGTTGCTACGTTGGGATGGTTCAGCCGCGCCAGGGCGACCGCCTCGGACCGGAAGCGCTGGGCGAGTTGCGGCCGGTGGGCCAGATCGGCGCGCAGCACTTTGACGGCGACGGCACGCTCCAGCATGAGGTCGACCCCCCGGTAGACGGTACCCATCCCGCCCTCGCCGATCTTCTCCAGGATCCGAAAGGATCCGCCGACGACGTGACCGATCATGACAGTATCTCCACTTCGCGCGTGTCGCCGTCCGAGGAGGCCGGGGCCGGCGAGAGCGGCTTGAGCCACAACACCGCCACCGTGATGTTGTCGTGCCCACCGCGTGCTTTGGCCAGGGCCACGAGTTGCTCCGCCGCGGTATGGGGGGGCTGCTCTTCCATCGTTTCGAGGATCTCTTCGTCGTTTACGAGGTCGTAGAGGCCGTCGGAACACAGCAGAAAGCGGTCGTGCGGGCGGACGGAGCGAGGTGCAGCCCAGGTAGCTACCTCCACTGCCGGGTGGAGGCCCAGCGCCCGGGTGATCACGTTGCGATCCTCGTGGTGGCGAGCTTCCTCTTTGCTGATCAAGCCTTGCCGGACCATCTCGTTGACGAGCGAGTGATCTTCAGACAACGCTTGCAAGACGCCGTCCCGCAGGAGATAGAGACGGCTGTCCCCGACGTGCGCGGAGAAGGCTTCGTCGCCGCGCAGTACGAGGGCCGTACACGTGGTACCCATGCCCCGCAACCCGGCATCGTCTTGCGCGGTCTGGTAGATCGCCTGGTTGACCTCCGTCAGCGCCGCCGAGAGCGCGGCATGCGGCCCGCCCGTGTGCCGGTAATACGCCCGCCCGAGGCCGTCGGCCACCATGCGGCTCGCTACCTCGCCCGCTACATGCCCCCCCATGCCGTCGGCGACGAAGGCCAGGACGCCCTTGCGGGCAAGCACGTCGGGATCGCCCGGCCGTATGCACCGGCCGCAGTCTTCGTTGACCGTGCGAAGGCACCCCACGTCCGTCCACACGCTGACCTCCAGGTCGTAGCGGGGCGGGGGGAGGGCGGCAAGCTCGCCGGCGGTGCCGTTCTTGAAGATCTTTTTTAGCCAGGCGAACATGGGCGGTCGGATGCTAAGGTAGGTGTGTGGAGGTCGAGACAAAGCGCCGCGCGCCTCATTTCGGAACCATGGACTCTGTGAAGCCGGTGGTGACGGCGGTCACGTCGAAGTTCAGCACTTTGTCGTGATAACGATCGCGCTTCAGGATCAACTCGACGTGTTCTCCGACGCGGACGTCGAGGCGGTAGGGCGTCGTGCCCAACCGGGTGTTCCGGCGCCACACCTCGGCCTTGCCCCCAAAAACGTCGATCGTGATGGCGCGACGTTCCGGGTCGGCGGCGGGCCGCCCGGCCGTCTCGAAACGGTGCACGGCCGACCAGTCGCTCGCGCCTCGGGCGTTGACGGCCCGCAGCCGTACGTAGTACGTCATGGCACCCTTCAACCCTCTGATGCGAAGCGTGGTGCCGGCCAGATCGCCCCGTTCGAGGACGAGCGTCGAGAAATTCGGGACGGTCGCCAGCTGGAGATGAAACTGTGTAGCACCGGATGCCGCGCCCCATACCAGCGTCGGATCGAGCGAGATGCCGGTAGCCTGGTGCCCCGGCTGCACGAGCGAGGGGACGTCCGGCAGCCCGGAGGTAGGAGAACGAAGTTGGGGACCCAGGAAAACGACCAGCGCCAGCAGCAACGAGGCCAGCCCCAGGAAGTAAAATGGCCCATGGCGCCGTACGGCCTGTACCACCGCAGGCCGCGCCGGCAAGGTAGGAATATACTGCTTCAAACGGGCCAGGGATACCCGAAAAGCAGGACGCCGGTCGCCGGGCACGCGCGTCGGGGCACACTGCCTGACGTCCCGGAGCAGTTCGCCCGCCGTCTGGTACCGGCTCGACGGCCGCCGCTGCAAGCAGCGCATGACGATCGCTTCCAGGTCCTTCGGCACGCCGGAAGCCAGCGCCGACGGCCGCGCGAACTGCGCCTGGTCGATCTTCTTGTACAACTCGATGAGCGACGGCGCTTCGAAGGGAATCCGCCCGGTGAGCATCTCGTAGAGCAACACACCCAGCGCCCAGACGTCGGTGCGGGCGTCGGCCGGCTTGCCGCGCAGTTGCTCGGGCGAGAGATATTCGGGCGTGCCCACCACCGCGCCCGTCGCGGTCAACCCCGGCGACGTCTCGGTCTTGGCGATGCCGAAGTCGAGCACCTTGACCTCGCCGCGCCGGCTGATCTTGATGTTGTGCGGTTTGATGTCCCGATGGACGACGCCCTGCCGGTGCGTGTAGTCCAGGGCTTCGACGACCTTGCCGAAGATAGCCAGCGCCTCGTCGACCTCCATCCGGCCGGCCTGGTTGATGACCGCGTCCAGGCTCTGCCCATCCACATACTCCATGATGATGCAGAGCCGCCCGGTGTGTTCGACGAAGTCGTAGAGCGTGACGATGTTGGGATGCCGCAGGCTGGCCTGGATGCGCGCTTCATTGCGGAAGCGCTCGACGAACTTTGCGTTGCTGCTGGTCTTGTGCAGCACCTTGACCGCCACCGTCCGATCCAGCCGGACGTGGACGGCGCGGTAGACCTCGCCCATCCCGCCCGCACCCAGAAAATCGACGAGCTCATAGTCTCCGATCTGTGAACCGAGTAACGTGGCGGTGGCTCTCATGGCTCGGTGCGAAGGCGTATCCAGTGTTTCAGTGTTTTAGTGCAACAACGCGAACACGTGTGGGAGCACGATGCCTGACCTACAAAACAGACGCCTTGCGCGAACAGACAACAGGAGGCAGGGCGACCGGCGCCGCCCTGCCTCCTGCGCTCTGGCAGGCCCTGTTATTCGATGACCGACTGCGGGCCCATGAGTTCGTGGGCGTATTTGATCGGTACGGCGAAGGTGATCCGGGTGGCGTCGGGATCCCAGCTTCCGGCGAAGAAGATGCCGACGACGCGTCCCTGGTTGTCGAAGACGGGGCCGCCGCTGTTGCCCGATCCCGTGGCGCCGATCGTGAGCTGGTAGGCGTCGCCGAAGGAGCTCCAGTATTCGTACTTGGTCCGCCCGGCGGGGGCCTGCGTGCCCCGGATGATCCGGCCGAGGGTGCCGTCGGTCACGGTCGGGTCCGGCACGTTGCTGATGTCGACGTGGCGGTTGAAGTAGTCGCCGGACTCACGGAGCGTGAAGACGGGCGGCGCGATGGCCGGGTAGCCGAGGACCGTTACGGCGTCGCCCGTCTGGATGACGTGGTCGGCCGGAGCGAGTTCTACCTTGGGCAGCTGGCCGGGCATGTTGACCTTGACCATGGCCACATCGTGGCCGGGGTTGATGCCGACGAGCTGGGCCGGCACGCGCCGCTCGTTCTTCGAGAACGTCACGTCGAGGACGACGTTTTCGCCTTCCAGCACCTTCGGGCCGCCGAGCATCTTGAATTCGAGCGAGCGGGTCCGCGAGGGAATCCAGGGCGTCATGCCGCGCTCGTCGACGGTGCCGACGGGCACGTATTCGCCGCCGGCCTGGGCATAGACGATGCCGGGGAAGGCGTCATCCGGGAAGACGTAGTCGGTCAGCCAGGAGGCGGCCACGTGACGGTTGGTCATGATGAAGCCGTCGTTGGTCACCACGAAGCCGGACCCGGAGTGCATACCGCCGACCGGCGCGTTGAGGCCGCCGCCGTCTTCGAGCGTCAGCACGGGCTCCAGCGTGCCGTCGTCCATCAGCATGTAGGCCGCATAGGTACCCAGCGAGACGTTCTCGTACCCGGCGATGAAATTATACCCGGCCGCGTCGAACCCTTCGTACCACGTAAAGGCGGGCACGCGGATGTCGACGTACTGGTGAAACACCTGCCGGCCGCCGGAGGGCGTATGCTGCAAGCGCCAGGCTGCCTCGAAGTACACCGTCGCACTCTGGTTCTTGGCATAGATCTCCGACGCGTTCATCCCGACCTTGTTGCGGAGGTCGCTCAGCCGGGTGCCTTGCTGGCTCAACGAATCCTGGACGTTTTCGACGTCAGCCGTGTTGTCACGGGGAATCTCGGGTAGCGTGGGTTCCGGACGCAGGAAAACCAGGTAGCTGGCGACGAGGGCGATGAGCACGAGCAGGCCGCCGCTGGCCATCATCACCGTGCGCTGCGTCTCGCCTTTGGTCTCGGCGACGACCCGTTCGAGGGTCTCACGGCCGACGCCCGGGCGCTGGGAGGATCCCGTAGCCGAAGGCGCGGCGGTCGAGCGATCCGGCGCCAGCGCGGCCGCACCGCTGGCCCGCGTCGGGCGCGCCGACGGGGTGTCTGCAAGGCGGGTGGCCCGCATCAGGCTGTCCGGGCGCGGATCCAGGTCGAACTCGAACTCCGGCCCGCCCGGCCCGAACTGAATCACGTCGCCCGGCTTGATCATCGCCACACCGATGATGCGCTGCTTGTTGACGAACGTGCCGTTGCGGCTGCTCAGGTCTTCGATGGTAAAACGCGTCGGGTCGTTCTTGTCTTGTTCGATCTTGGCGTGCTCCCGGCTGACGAGGTCATCGCGATCCGGGTCGTATTTCACCGACGAGGTGGCGGTCCGTCCGATCGATACGACCGGATGGTCGAGCAGCGGAAATTCTTCTACTTGATTGGCTTTCGAGCCGCTCAGATGCCGAACGATGAGGCGGTTCGGCGTGACGTTGTCCTTGGCTTGGTCCGTCATGGTGGGCCTCCTTTAGATTGTTTGCTTTTGGGATGTCAGGAGCGCGAGGCCGGGCGGCACAAGCGCGTCTACTATCCCTGACGAGAATTCGCCGCGAATCGGACCACGAACCCGGCAAAAAAAATCAATCCCGTCTTCCTCGCCGCTGTCGTTTTTCCTTCATACTCCTCATAATTCTTGACTTAGCGCTGAAAAATGATCTATATTTTTTTATTCACTTAACTATGTTTGGAGAAAGCAAGATACCGGACTGGATCGTATGGCACACCCTCCTGCCAGAGAAGTCACGCAACTGCTCAATGATTATTGCAGCGGTAACCAAGCGGCCATCAACCAGCTGTTGCCGCTGATCTACAACCAGCTCCACAAGCTCGCCAGCCAACAACGCTATTTCCGGCGCAAAGACTACACCCTCAACACGACCGCGCTGGTGCACGAGGCCTACATCAAGCTCATCAACCACCCCGACCCGTCCTGGGAAAACCGAACCCATTTTTTCCGCGTAGCGGCCAAGGCCATGCGCCAGATCCTCGTCGACTACGCGAAACGGCGGCAGACGGCCAAACGCGGCGGCGATGAACCCAAAATCTCTCTGAACCAGACCTATGAGTTTCCGCTGGAGGAACGCATCGAGCTTTCCGACGCCCGCACCGAAGAGATGCTGGCCGTCGACGAAGCGCTGGGGCGCCTGGCGGCCTTCGACGAGCGGTTGGGCCAGATCGTCGAATTGCGTTATTTTGCAGGGTTCACCATTCCGGAAACCGCCGAGGCCCTGAGCCTCTCGCCCACGACCGTCAAACGCGAGTGGACGACGGCCCGCGCCTGGCTCTCTCGCGAACTCAAGACATGATGTGTCCGGCCGAGCGGTACCGGTGCCGGAACAAACCCCCTCATCCTTCGCCCTTCATCTTTCGTCTTTTCCTATGACTTCCTATGACGCCGGAGCGCTGGCAACAAGTCAAGATCGTCTTTGAAGAAGCGCTGGACTGCCCTACCAGCGAGCGCGCCGCGTTCCTTGACCGGGCCTGTGCCAGCGACGACGATCTGCGCCGAGAAGTACTGTCGCTGCTATCTTCGCACGACGCAGCCCCCGACTTTCTCGAAGACCCGGCTCTCCTCGAAGACCCGGCCGATACGGACGCCCTGCCTCGGGATGAGCCGGCGGCAAACGACGGGTTCGCGGGGCGGCGCGTGGGCGCCTACCGGCTCGTCCGCGAAATCGGCCAGGGCGGCATGGGGGCCGTCTACCTGGCCGAACGGGTGGACGGTCAGTTTCAACAACAGGTGGCGGTCAAGTTCGTCCGCCACAGCTTCGACAGCAGTGTCCTCCTCCGCCGCTTCAAAGCCGAGCGACAGATCCTCGCCCGGCTCGACCATCCCAACATCGCCCACCTGATCGACGGCGGCGTTACCGACGACGGCCTCCCGTACCTCATGATGGAGTACGTCGAGGGCATACGCATCGACCGGTACTGCGACCGGCAGCAGCACGCAACGAACGAGCGGTTGCGCATCTTCCTCGCCGTCTGCGAGGCCGTGCATTACGCCCACCAGAACCTCATCATTCACCGGGATCTCAAACCCTCGAACATCCTGGTGACGGACAAAGGGCAGGTCAAGCTCCTCGACTTCGGCATCGCCAAACTCCTCGACAACGAAGATGCCACGGCGCCGATTTTTCTCGAAGAACTGCCGTTGACGCGGACGGGCATGCGCGTGATGACGCCGGAGTATGCGGCGCCCGAACAGGTGCGCGGCGAACCGGTGACGACGGCCTCGGACGTCTATGCCCTGGGCATCATCCTCTACGAGCTGCTGACGGGGAAACGACCCTACCGCCTGCGTGGCCTCACCCCCGCCGAGGTGGAACGCATCGTCTGCGACCAGGAACCGGCTCGCCCGTCTACCGCCGTGACCGGCCTCCTCGCGGATGCCGAGACGCGCACGATCACGCCGTATGAAGTCAGCCGGATGCGCTCGACGCAACCGGACAAGCTGCGCCGCCGCCTGGCCGGAGACCTCGACACGATTGTGATGAAGGCGCTGCACAAGGATCCCACCCGGCGCTACGGGTCGGCCGAGCAGTTCGCCGAAGACATCCGGCGACACCTGATGGGCCTGCCGGTACAAGCCCGGCCGGATGCGGTTGCCTACCGGGCTTCCAAGTTTATCCGGCGGCATCGGGCCGGTGTGGCCGGGGCGATCCTCGTCTTTCTCTCGCTCCTCGGCGGCATCGCGGCCACCACCTGGCAGGCACGCGTCGCCGACCGCGAGCGCCGTAAAGCCGAACAACGCTTCGACGACGTCCGCCAACTGGCCAACTCCGTCCTCTTCGAACTCCACGACGCCATCGCGCTCTTGCCCGGCTCCACGGCGGCCCGCGACCTGCTCGTCCAGCGCTCGCTCGAATACCTCGACCGACTCGCCCGGGACGCAACCTCGGACACGTCGCTCCTGCTCGAACTCGCGACGGCCTACCGCCGCGTCGGCGACGTGCAGGGCAACCCCACCAATGCCAACCTGGGTCGATCACAAGACGCGCTGGTCAGCTACCGGAAGGCCCTGGCTATTGCAAGAACAGCCACGGCGTCGGCACCGGACGACCCCGACGCCTACAACACGCTGGGGCTGATCCTGGAAAAACTGAGCGACGTGCAGGCCGCCACCGGCACCCTCGAAGCCGCTGACTCGAGCCTGCAGAACGCCGTTGCGTTCTACCGGCAAGTCGCCCGCGAGCACCCCGGCGAGGCGGTCTACTGGACGCAGTATGCCATCGGCCTGATCAAGCGGGGCGACCTGGCCGGCAACCCGAACTTTACCCATCGTGCCGATACGCTCGGCGCCCTGGCGCAGTATCGGGCGGCCCAGCCGATCCTCGACAGCCTCTACGCAGCGGACTCGTCGCGGTCGAATGTGTTCCGCCTGCGCGGGCTCATCCACGAGCGCATCGGCACGATCTATGAATTGGTAGGAGAAGCCGAGGCGGCGCGGGCGGCCTACCATACGTCGCTGACGCTGCGCGAGGCCTATGCTGCCGACCATCCCGGCAACACGGACGCCATCCGTGACCTGGCTATCGCGTATGAAAAGATGGGCGACCTGGCCGTTCAGGCCGGCAACCCCCGCGAAGCACGCACCCGCTACCGTCGTTCCCGGGAGATCTTTGAAGACCTCTGGCGGGCCGACCCACAGAACGTTCAGGCCCGCTTGTCGCTCGCTATCAGCTACATCCACCTGGGCAACGTAGCCGGCCATCCGGACCAACCGAACCTGGGCAACCGCCGAGAAGCCCTGGAGCACTATCGCACGGCCCTCGGCTTCGTCGATGCACTCCATCAGGCCGATTCCACCAACGTCCGGGTCCAGTTCTTGCTTGATCACGTGCAGGAACGCATCGCACAGGTAGGCAGATAATGCAAAGCGCTTCCAACACTCAAAAAACGACCTGCACCTGGAGGACGAGCCCGTAGGAGGGAGCCTGGGCCGTGGAGCCGAGACGGCTCGTCCAGGCCAGGGTGATCCGCTCCCGGTCGTAAGATAGGCCGCGAAGCGCGCTCGGGCTGAAGCTCGCACCCAGCGTCAGGAAGGCGTGGCGGGCCTCCGCCTGGTCCCGGTTCGGCGTGAAGGTCTCGTACCGCACAAACACTTCGCTGGCCGGCAACAACCGCCCGGCAGCAAGCAGAGACAATCCCTGCATGTGTTGCCGATAGGTGCCGCCCTCGGCCGGAAGCGTCTCGTACTGAACGGCCAGGAAGTCGGCCTTCAGGCGCAGGGGCAGGCTGCCGGGCAACGCGCCCCAGTAGCAATGCACGCCGTAGGTCGTGTAGGCCCTTCCTACCTCTTGATAGGCCGTATTGGGATTGCGCGACCCGTTTACCCCGAGGATGCCGCCGACCTCCAGGTTACGCACGAGGGAAGGCGTGTAGGCTACCGCCAGGGTAGCCGCCAACCCCGTCCGATCGATGCCTTGTGTAGCACCGCCGACGCCGACGTCTTCGCGGAAGTTGCCCCGAGCCCGGCTCCAGTTGCCGTCGCCGTTATGGAGGAACGCCTGGAGCTGCAAGCGAGGCAGGGTAAGCCGCGCCTCCAGCCCGAAGTCGTGCGCGTCGGCTCCGATGGTGCGATGCGCCCATTCGCCCACCCCTACCGTCCGGTCGATCGCGTCGATGTGCGTGTGCCCGGTCATGGCTGCCGGCAACGCGCTGACAATCCGCCCTGCCCGCAGCGAGAGCAGGGGCGAGAGACGGTACTCGACGGAGAAACCCAGGATGCTAAGGCCGGAGCCCGCTCCTTCGCCCTGCACGAAAAAGGCAAACCGTTCGCCCAGCGACGTCTTGAGCCGCAGCCGCAGCCGGCGGATGCCGAAGCCGAGCCGGTCGGCTGAAAGCGGGGCGTCGTGGGCGTACGAAGCGCGGATCTGGGCCGTCCCGCCCAGCGTCAACGTGAAGCGATCGCGCCCGGCGGACGTCGAGGCGGTCGGCGCGGATTGGCTAAGGGCCTTGTGCGGACGGGCGAGGGCCGGCCCGAGCGCCAGGAGGATAAGCAGGAAGATTCTATAAACAGCCATCGTTCTCTCGCAGGCAAAGGGTGCAACCGGGGCGCGTGCCGGGCTCGGCTACGCCTGTGTCACCCTTATCTACGAGAATTACCACCGCATCGGACCACCCCTACACAGCACCCGACACACACCCTGGGTCATGCTGAACGCAGCGAAGCATCTCGCCCGGTCCGCCTTGCAAGGCTGCCTCGGCGAGATTCCTTCGACAAGCTCAGGACAGGCTCTTCACTGCGTTCAGGATGACGAGGCATAGGCGGTGTTGTTGAGGGTTGCGCTATTTCCTCGACGCCCGTGAGCCAGATGCCGGAGCAGGCTCGTCACAACGCCCACGTCACGATCTTGGGGAAAAGGATCAGCAACAGGAGGCCGACGAGTTGGATGAGGATAAACGGGACGGCGCCGCGATAGATCTCCGTCGTCTTCACCGTCGGCGGCGCTACGCCGCGCAGGTAGAACAGGGCGAAGCCGAACGGCGGCGTCAAAAACGAAGTCTGAAGGTTCATCCCGACCATCACCCCGAACCAGACCAGCGCGACCGGCTCGGGCACACCCAGCATCGGCGACAGCAACTGGGCCGCCGGCACCACCAGCAGGGGGATGATGATGAAGGCGATCTCAAAGAAGTCGATGAAAAACCCGAGCAGAAAGATCGCCAGGTTGGCGATGATCAGGAAGCCGATGACACCGCCCGGCAGGTTCGTCAGCAGTTCTTCGATCCAGAGCCCCCCGTCGAGACCGCGAAAGACGAGCGCGAACGCCGTGGAGCCGATCAACAGCAGCATCACCATTGCCGTCAGCTTCGCCGTCTCGTCCATCGTCTCTTTCAAGGCCCGCAGCGTGAGCCGCCGGTTGACGGCGGCCAGCCCCATCGCCCCGAGCGCCCCGAGCGCCCCGGCTTCGGTGGGCGTAGCCACGCCTGCGAAGATGCTGCCGAGCACGACCAGGATGAGCAGCAGCGGCGGCAGCATCACCAGGAAGACGCGGCGAATCAACTCGCGGGGCGCGATGTCGCGAACCTCTTTAGGCAACGCCGGTGCGGCCTTGGGCCGGACCAGCGCCACGCCCGCTGTATAGACTACGTACAGCCCCGCAAGCAGCACACCCGGCACCAGCGACCCCATGAACAGGCTGCCCACCGAGACGCCGAGCTGGTCGGCCAGGACGATGAGCACCACGCTGGGAGGAATGATCTGGCCCAGGGTGCCCGAGGCTGTGATGACCCCTGCCGCCAGTTCT
>Ga0302046_10002062_pt1 | contig 18825 bp, 17 predicted proteins | sample RVTome_11_FD_200261 | JGI IMG/M metagenome (GOLD analysis project Ga0302046, IMG submission 200261) | Soil microbial communities from uranium-contaminated site in the Upper Colorado River Basin, Wyoming, United States - RVT147D111 (version 2) ...
CCACCGCCCACCTGGTGCGGCGCGAGGTGCCTGACATTCCCTCCATCCTGACCCTGGTCGACGAGTCGGGGCAGCGGCAGCTCAAGTCGGTCAATCTCTGCTTCATCAGCCATCAGCCTGAGGCGCGCGACATCCTGGACCGGGTGCTGGCCGTCCTCCCAGCAGCGAAACGGATCGGCATGATCTACCATGCGGACGCTTCCTGGCGGTTCGCGCGCGACCTGCGCGCCGAGATTCGGGCGCGCGGCCTCGAGGTGGCGCTCGGGCCGTGCTACGACTCCGGCCACCTGAAGGCGCGCCTCAAGGAGCTGCCGCCGGGGCTCGATGTTCTGGTGGTGCCATTGGATCAGCTCACCGTGATCCCCGCGGTCGCCACACGGATACGCAACTGGGCGCTGACCAACCGGGTGCCGCTGGCGGGGCCGAATCCCGGCTGGGTGAGCGACGGCGCCCTGTTCTCCTACGGCGTTCCGCTCGATGAGGTCGGCATGGAGGCCGCCAGAGTCGCCGCCCGCATCCTGCACGAGCAGCGCCAGCCGTTCGAGTTCAACCAGGAGATCATCCGGCTGTCGACCTACGACCTGACGGTGAACGAGGAGACGGCGATCGGCCTGGGGGTGCAGATTCCACCGGCCCTCATTTCCCATGGGGATTGAGTAAGGGTTATAATCCCGCCATGGGCAAGAAATACGACAAGCCGGCGATCATCGACAGCAAGAAAATCGATCCGAAGGGCGACGGTTGCCAGCAGGGAGACGAGGCGAGCGCCCCGGTTCCGGCCGCGAAGCCGGCCGATCGCGGCCACCTCCGGATCGTCAAGAAGTAGGCCGGTCCCGGCAAGCTGTCGCTAGACGCCGAAATCCCTCTTCAGCCTCACCTGCTCCTTGGCGCGGAACTTCTTGCGGAAGTCGGTGCCGATCCGCTTGCTGTCCTTGCTGGACAGCGCGTTCAGCTCGCGGAAGTCATCGAGCCACGGTCCCTCGCTGAAGGCCATGATCTCCCCCGGTGTTTCATCCGAGCCGATGTCGGAGGTGAGCAGCGACATCTCGATCAGCGTCGTCCCCTGACCGTCGAGCAGCTGCACCTTCTCGTGCAGGAGGGGGCCGACTCCGCCGCCGCCGTCCGCGGTCAGGTCGGTCTTGACGATCGCATAGGGGCGCTGCTTCAGCTTGAACCGATAGGTCGTGGGATCGCCCCGATCGACCTGTGGGTCGGTGAGGATCGCCGGGACTGCCCGGCCCGGCGTCAGCGAGGTTGTCCAGGTCCGGATGTTGCGGTAGGCGTCGTGCACGGTCGCCGCCACGCCGGGGGTCTGTGCCTGGCGGGGCCCTCCCCCGACCTTCGGCTTGCGCGCCGGGCGCTGTTTCCTGGGCCTGGGCTCGGCGGCGACCTCGACCCTGGCCGACGGTTGCGGCGCTGCGGCGATCACCTCGGGCTCGGCCGGTTCGACCGGCTTCGGCGGCGCGGCCTGCGCGACCGGCTCGGGGGGCGCGACGATCATTGCGGGCTCGGTCGGCGCCTCCGGCTCGATCCCCTCCGGCTCCGCAGCGGCGAGATCGGCGGCATCGAACTCCGGCAGCGGTGTCGGTGGGCCGGGTGGGGCCGTTTGCGCGGCGATCGGTGGCTCGGCCTGCGGTTCGGGCCGCCGCTCCGGCTCCGGACGCGCCTCGACGAGCGGCTGTTCGGGTTGCGGCTGTGCCTCGCGGCGCCGTGGCCCTCGCAGGCGTACCGCCACCCACAGGACGAGCACCACGAAAACGGCGCCCAGGATGACGGTGATCAGGAGGTTCGCGCCCATCGCTCGACTCCCCCGTGTGGCGGGGCCCTACAGGCCCGAGGCAGTATACAGGAGCGGGCGACCGGCAGAAAGGAGCCGGCCTCCGTGGTACCATTTGAACTCCCATGGGTTCCCGCGTTGCCTGCTTTCTCGCCCTTTGCCTGGCCGCCATCCCGTCGAGCGGGGCCGGGCCGGCCGCGGCGCGCGACACGATCGTCAATCCGGCCGTCGTCAGCGCCGAGCGGGACGGCGTCCCGGTCTACCGCAAGCGGATCCTCTCCTCCGTCTACACCATTGACCGTATCTACCGATCCATGATGGGCCCGCAGAGCAGCACGCAATTCTCGCTGCTCGAGGGCGAGCCGGAGCTGATCTGGATCGTCGGCTACGCCACCGCCATGGCCGGCCCCGACGGCACGGCGCCGGCCAGCGCCGAATTCATGTGCCACAGCAACCTGAACGTCGACGCAGCCCAACACAGTCGCAGCTTCCCGACCCGGATCAAACTGAGGGGCGGACGCCTGTTCACGGTCTCCCAGGGCCAGCTCGAGATCGATCTGCCGCACGGCTTCGGCATCCCCATGATGTCGGATCACACCCTCAGGCTGTTCACCCAGGTGCTCAACCTGAACCACGAGGGTGAGCGCATCGAGGTGCGCCACGACGTGCGGGTCGACTTCATCCGCGATCGCGATCTCCCCCAGCCCCTCATCCCGCTGATCGAGTCGGCCGTCTGGGGGATGAAACTGGTCGCCGGCATAGATGGCTATTACGGGATGATCAGCGGCAAGGCCGACCCCGGGGCACACGGGCCAGGCTGCATGATCGGTCCGGCCGTCGAGTCGCCGGCCGAGGATGAGCACATTTTCGAGGACGGCGTGGGGCGGCTGTTCACCGGTCACTGGCAGGTGCAGCCGGGGCGCGAGGAGAATCACACCCTGGTGACCAGACCCCTCCTGCTGCCGTACGACACGACGATCCACCACATCGCCGTCCACCTGCATCCGTTCGCCGAGTCGCTGGAGCTGCGCGATCTCACCACCGGCAGGACGGTCTACAAGAGCACGACCCGACAGGCGGAACACGGCATCGGCCTGGCCGAGGTGAAGTACTTTTCCAGCGTCGAGGGGCTGCCGCTTTACAGGGACCACGAGTACGAGCTGGTCAGCATCTACAACAACACCTCGGACGAGGTGCAGGATTCGATGGCGACCATGCTGCTGTTCCTGCACGCCCGCGACCTGACCCCCGACATTCTGCGCCCCGGCGCCGCCGACACGCCCGCCGGCGCCTCCCCCGGCGCGGCGCACGGGCCTAAAGCGGAGCCGCGAAGCGGGGATCGGTGACGAAGCGCGTGTCGGTGAGGGTGTGCAGAAACTCCAGCAGGTCGTCCTCCTCGCCGGGCGCCAGGGTGAAGCCGCGCAGCCGCTCGCTCTTGTGCGGGTTGTCGCGCCCCACGCCGCGGTACGGCCCGCCGTCGATCGTCCTCCCCCCCGCCGCGTAGTGCGCGATCACACCGCGCAGGTCGACCACGCTGCCGTCATGCATGTAGGGCGCGGTCAGGGCGATGTTGCGCAGGGTCGGAGCGCGGAAGCGCCCCATGTCGGCCGCCCGGCCGGAGTGATCGTAAAGCCCGCGGGAGGGCGCTGGGTAGGCCCCGGACGGATCGAGGTTGTACAGCCCGGTGTTGTGGAAGACCACCGGCGGCGCCCGGCCGCCGGCGAACCGGATCGGGCCGGAAAACAGAAACCCGCCGTGACAGCTCGAGCAGGCGAGGCGGTCGGAGAAGAACAGCCGCATGCCGCGCCAGGCCGGTTCCGATAGCGCTTCCATCTCACCCCGGTAGATCAGCCGGTCGTACGGTGAATCGCCGGAGATCAGGGTGCGCTCGAACGAGGCGATGGCCCGCGTGACGTTGGCGACGGTGATCGGCCCGGCGTCGCCGGGAAAGGCGGCGGCGAACGACGCGCGCAGCGAGGCGTCGGCGCGCAGCCGCTCGAGCAGCTCATTCTCCCTTCCCGCCAGGCCGAGCTCGACCGGATGCTCGCCGAACATCGGGATCAGCGCCTGCTCCTCCAGCCTCTGCAGGCCTGGGTCGCTCCAGGTCAGCGACGCGTTGTACGCCACGTTGGCGAGGCTCATGGCGCTGCGCGGATGGCGCTCGCCGGTCGATCCCAGCGCCTGCGCCCGCCCGTCGGTGAAGGCGAGCTCCCGGCGGTGGCAGCTGGCGCAGGCATAGCTGCCGTTGCCGGACAGGCGGGTGTCGTAGAACAGGACCCGGCCGAGCGCCACCTTGGCGGCGCTCATCGAGTTGTCGGCCGGCACCTCGGGGGGCGGGAACCCGGGCGGCAGCTCCCACTCGAACGGCGTCGCCGACCCCGGTGCCGCGACGCCGGCGGTGGGCAACGCCGGGGCGCACGCCGCGACCAGTGCGCAGCAGGCGACGGCGATCGCTCCGCGCGGCCCGATTACCAGTCGCGCGTCTCCAGCTGGGACAGGCTGTCGGTCTGCGCGGCGATCTCCAGCCGCTGGTCGACCCAGGCGGCGAACTCGTGCACCGTGGCGGCATCGACCTTCCCCGGCTCCGCCTGGCGTCGCGCGATCCATGCCTGCATCGCCTGCAGCAACTCCCCGGCGCGCGGCGGGTCGCCGGCGAACAGATCGATGTAGGCCTGTTTCGCTTCCTCCAGGCGATCGAGACCGAGGTACGCCTCGGCGCGGTATTCGATCGCCTCGCTGTAGGCGCCGTTCAACGCCAGCGCCCGGTCGTAGGCGGCGAGCGACTCCTCCAGACGTCCGCAGCGGCGCAGCGCGTACCCCAGGCCGCTGTGCGCCTGATAGAAGCCGGGAATCAGGCGCAACGCCTCGGTGAACGAACCGATCGCCTTCTCGAACTGCTTGATCGCCTTTTCATGGTACTTGTCGCGCTTCTTATCGTTGTCTGACTCGGCTGCCTTGCGGTCGAACTTCCATCCTTTGTCGCGCCACTTGAGGCCTTCGTTGTAATACAGATCGGCCTGCTGCTCCGGCGTCAGGGCCGGCTGCTCCGCCCCCTGCGCCAGCGGCGGGGGCGGCGGCTGCCGCGAGCCGCCCGCCGCCAGCGCGGGCAGCGTGAGCGACGCGCTCAGGATTGCAAAGACCACGATTCCCCTCGACCTCATCACCTTTCCCTCCTTTCGATCAACCTCTGCAGCGCCGGCACGATGTTCTCGGCCAGCCGCCGGTGACCGGGGCCGTTCGGATGCAGTCCGTCCGGCAGGTTCATGGCGGCGCGGCCGCCGACCCCGGCGAGAAAATCGTCCACCAGCTCCACCTCCAGCTCGCGCGCCAGATCAGTGTAGATCGCCGCGAAGCCGGCAGCGTAGCTCTGCCCGTAGCTGGGCGGGATCTGCATGCCGAGCAGCAGCACGTCGGCCCCGCCCGCGCGGGCGGCGCCGATCATCCGTTCCAGATTATCGCGCACCATGCCGAGCGGCAAGCCGCGCAGGCCATCGTTGGCTCCCAGCTCGATCACCACGATACCCGGATTCTGCCGCAGCAGCCAGGGCAGCCGTTCCAACCCGCCGGCGGTCGTATCACCGCTCACGCCGGCGTTGACGATGCGCGCCGCAACGCCGCGCTCGCGCAGCAGATCGCCGCTGCGCTCCGGAAACGGCGGCTCGCCGCTCAGACCCAGACCGGCCGACAGCGAATCGCCGACAAACACCACCAGCGGGCCCTCCTCGGGACGGTCCCGCGGGACCGCCGGCCGGCCCGGCTCGAGCTCGACCGCCTGCTCGCCGCAGGCCGGCAGCCCGAGCAGCAGGACGGGCAACAGGATGAGGTGCGCGGCGCGCGGCAACATGGCCACATTGTACGTGATAGTCTCGCTCCTCATCGCGCCTGCGGGGGGCAATGGGATCGACGCCGTTTCTGGAGCTGCGCCGGCTCGGCAGGCGTTTCATGTCAGGGGGACGCAACCTGTGCGTCCTGGAAGGGATCGACCTGTCGATCGCGCGGGGCGAGTTCATCGCCGTCCTCGGACCGTCCGGCAGCGGCAAGTCGACCCTGCTGGCGCTGATGGCCGGCCTCGATCGTCCCAGCGAAGGGGAGGTCCATCTCGACGGCCGCCGCATCGACGCCCTGTCGGAGGATGCGCTGGCGCTGCTGCGCCGCCACACCATCGGCTTCGTGTTCCAGTCGTTCCAGCTGCTCGGCAACCTGACGGCGCGCGAGAACATCTGCCTGCCGCTCGAGCTGCTCGAAAGGCGCGACGCCGGGGAACGGGCCGACGCGCTGCTCGACACCGTCGGGCTGGCGGAGCGCGGACACCACTACGCCGCGCAGCTGTCGGGTGGCGAGCAGCAGCGGGTCGCCCTGGCGCGCGCCTTCGCCGCCCGGCCGCCGCTCCTGTTCGCCGATGAGCCGACCGGCAACCTCGACAGCGCCACCGGGGCGCGGGTGCTCGACATCCTGACCCGCCTGCAGCGCGACGAGGGGACCACCCTGGTCCTGGTCACCCACGATCCCGCGGTCGCGGCGCTCGCCGACCGCCGCGTCCACCTGCGCGACGGGCGCATCGAGCGTCTCGAGGAGCGCCGATGACGCCCGGCTTCTATCTCCGCTACGCCGGCCGCGAGCTGCGCGGCGCCCGGGGGCGGCTGATCTTCTTCACCCTCTGCCTGTCGGTCGGAGTGGCCGCCGTGGTCGCCGTCGCCGGGCTGTCGGACAGCATGGATGAGACGCTGCGTTCCGAGGCGCGCAAGCTGCTGGCGGCCGATCTGGTGGTGGAGGGGCGCCGGCCGCTGCCGCAGGAGCTCGACGCCGAGCTGGCGGCGATCCCGGGCGCCGTGCGCACCATGGTCAGGGAGCTGCCCAGCATGGTGTCGGCAGCGCCCCGCAGCGGGGCGGCCGGCGACGAGGCCGGCGCGGCGTCCAGCGTGCTGGCCGAGCTGAAGGTGATCGACGGGCCGTATCCGTTCTACGGCGAGCTGCTGCTCGATCCCCCCGGCCGGCTCGATCCGCTGCTCGACGCGCGGCGCATCGTGGTGGCGCCGGCGCTGCTGGAGCGGCTCGCCATCGCGGTCGGCGGCGCCGTCACCATCGGCGAGGCGGAGTTCACCATCGCCGGCATCGTGCGGCGCGAGCCGGACAGCTTCGGCCTGTCGTTCACGCTCGGTCCGCGTGTCATGATGACCGCGGCCGCGCTCGAGCGCTCCGGGCTGGTGCGCTTCGGCAGCCGCATCCTGCACCGCGCCCTGATCAGGATGCCGGAGGGCACGAGCCGCCGGGAGACGACCGCGACGGCCGACCGCCTGCGCCGCGCGCTCCCCGACTCCGCCTACCTCAGCATCGAGACCTACGCCGAGGCGCAGCCGACGGTGCGCGGCAGCCTGCGCCGGGCGGAGAGCTTTCTCGGCGTGGTGGCGCTGCTGTCGCTCCTGATCGGTGGCATCGGCGTGGCGCAGGCGGTGCGCGCCTGGCTGGCGGGCCGCAGCGACGCGATCGCGGTGCTGCGCTCCCTCGGCGCCCGCCCGCGCGAGGTGCTCCTCCTTTACCTGGGCCAGACGCTCGTCCTCGGCCTGCTCGGCAGCCTGCTCGGGGTGATCGCCGGTGTCGCCGTGACGGCGGCGGCGCCGCTGGCGGCCGGCGATCTCCTCCCGGTATCGCCGGGACAGCCGTTCCGCCCGCTCGCCGCGCTGCGCGGCCTCGGTCTGGGAGTCGGTGTCGCCCTGCTGTTCAGCCTGCCGGCGCTGCTCGCCCTGCGCCGGGTACCGCCGGCGCGCGTTCTGCGGGTCGACGCCGAGCCGCTCCCCCCCAGCCGGCCTGCCTGGTGGGGCGCCATGATCCTGCTGTTCGCCGGCATCTGCGGCATGGCGATCCTGCAATCCGGCTCGACCGCCCGCGGCCTGCAGTTCGCCGCCGGCATGGTGGCCGCCGCCGGCCTCCTCGCCCTGGCGGCCGGCCTCCTGTCACGCTTCGTCGGCCGCGCGCCGCGCCGCTTCTCCCGCATCTGGGTGCGCCACGGCCTGGCGGCCCTCAGCCGCCCGGGCGCCGGCACCCTCGGCGCGCTCGTGGCGCTCGGACTCGGGGTCCTCGTCGTGCTGTCGATGTATCTGGTGCAGAGCGGTCTCGCCCGCCAGCTGGAGGCGGATCTCCCGGTCGACTCCCCCACCGCCTTCCTGATCGACGTGCAGCCGTCGCAGTGGCCCGGGGTGCGCGACCTGCTGGAGGCCGAGGGCGCCCTTCGTATCGACTCGGTGCCGGTGGTGATGGCGCGGCTGCGGAGCATCGACGGCCGCGCCGTCGACGATCTGGTTGCGCAGCTCGATGCGAGCCGCGACGAGGAGGGGCGGCGGCGCTGGGTGCTGACCCGCGAGCAGCGCCTCACCTACATGCGGGAGCTGCCGGCCGACAACGTCATCGTGCGCGGCGCCCTCTGGTCGGATGCGGAGCGGCCCGAGATCAGCGTCGAGCTCGGCTTCGCCGAGGACCTGCCGGTCGACGTCGGCTCGGTCCTGACGTTCGACATCCAGGGAATGCCGGTCGATCTCCTCGTCAGCAGCGTGCGCACGGTCGAGTGGGAGCGCTTCGGCATCAACTTCTTTCTGGTCGCGGAGCCGGGCCCGCTCGACGATGCGCCGCAGACGCGCGTGGTGGCGACCCGCCTGCCGGATCGCGGCGAGCAGCGGGTGCAGGACCGACTGGCGGCGTCGTTCCCCAACGTCACCCTGCTCGATATCCGCGCCATCCTCGCCAAGGTCGCCGCCATCGTCTCCCGCGTCGGCCTGGGGGTGAGGCTGCTCGGCGGCTTCACCGTGCTGGCCGGGATCGCCATCCTGGCCGGCGCCGTCAGCGCCGGCTCGGTGCGCCGCGCGCGCGAGGTCGCGCTGCTGAAGACGCTCGGCATGACCCGGCGCGGCGTGATCGCGGTGTTCGGCGTCGAGTACGCGCTGCTCGGTCTGGTCGCCGGGATCATCGGCTCGGCCGGCGCCGGCCTGCTCGCCTGGGCGATCCTGACGCGCGGCATGGAGATCGCCTGGCGCTTCGACCCGCTCGCCCACGCCGCGGCGATCGCCGGCAGTATCCTGCTGACCCTGGTGGCCGGAATCGCCACCTCGGCCCGGGCGCTGACGCGGCGCCCGCTGGAAGTGCTGCGGATGGAGTAGGGGGTTGGTCGGCTAGCCGTCGATCCGGCCGATCAGCTCGGCGAACTGCAGGAGCGATCGCGGGGCGAGGAAATCGCGCCTCACCCGGGCCCGGGCTTCGCGGCCGAGACGTTCCGCCAGCGCCGGATCGTGCAGCACCCGGCCGAGCAGGGCCGCGAACGAGGCGCCATCGGTCGGATCGCGCAGCAGCAGGCCGCTGACGCCGTGCTCGATCTGATCCTGGATCCCGCCGACGGCGCTGGCGATCAGCGGCCGCGCCTTCCACATCGCCTCGGTGACGGTGAGGCCGAACCCCTCCTGCAGGCTCTTCTGCACCACCACCGCCGCGTGCCGCTGCAGCGCGTTGACGATGGCGGCGTTCTCCTGCAGGTCGACGGTCGGCAGGTTGGCGAGATGCACCCGCCTGCGGTGCTCCTCGGGCAGGCCCTTCCAGTGCTGCAGGACGCGCTCGAACACCTCCAGCCCTTCGGGGTCGTCGGCGACCGAGTCGCCCCCCGGGCCGGCGAGCACGAGGGCGGCGTCGGCCGGCATCTCCCCTGCCCGCATGCGCACGAAGCCGTCGATCACGCCGATCGGATCCTTCAACGGATCCCAGCGGGAGACCTGGACGACGAGCGGCATCTCCCAGGCGGGGGGCGCACCGCAGCGGGTCATCACCGCCGGGCGCGCGACCCGCGCCGTCGTCCCGTCCTCGCGGACGAAGGCCGGCTCGCCCTGCGCCGGGCCGGCGACCAGGCCGGCCTGCACCAGGATGGCGCGCACCGTCGCCTCGTCGAGCTCCTGATTCTTGGGGGAGAACGGGTCGATCGACGGCGCCACGATGGTGCTGCGCCCGTGATTGCACAACTCCGGCACATAGGTGGCGCGGGAGAAGACGTACGCTCCGGCGTGCGGCAGATAAGGCGCCAGGAAGCGCCAGCCGAGAGCAACCTGCGCCGACGGCGTGTCGGTGCCGATGTGACAGCGCCAGATGATCGTCGCCCCTCTCTCCTCGAGGTGGGGGGCGAGGCCGGCGGTCTGCGGATCGTGCAGGATGACGACGTCGCGCGGCGACACCCGCTTCACCAGGTCGGCGGCGTTCCACGCCAGCACCGCTTCGTAGATCTCACGTTCCGCGTCGCCGAGATCGCTGCCGTCCCCCGCTTCACCGTGCAGGGCGTGATGCAGCCGCTTGGTCAGCCGGAAAAATTCCGGCGTGCCGCTGATCACGACCCAGCGGGCATCGACGCCGAGATCCCGGCTGTAGGCCAAAAGCGATCGCAGCAGCTCGGCCACGCCGCCGCCCGCCGCGGTCGTGTTGATGTTCCAGATGACGCGCCCGCCGAGACGCCGGCGCATGTCGTCCGCCACCCTGCGGATCAGCTCGACCACTTCCGGGCCGGAGATGCCCGAGAAGCGCCCGTGCGGCTTCGCCTTGATCTCGACTTCGGACAGATGGCTCATGGTGTCAGTCGCCGCCTCGGCCGGGGTTCGGGGTGCGGGCCGCAGCGTAAGTTACGGCCCTCGCCGCCGCGGGGCAACCGCGCAGCCCGTAAATTAATCGACAGTGCGGGGAAAACCCGTCAGCGCTTCGCCACCTGCCCACCGATCATGACGAAGCGGACCTCTCGCAGTGCGCCGATGTCCCGGTCTGGGCGACCCTGCACCGCGATCAGATCGGCCAGGTAGCCGGGCGCGATGCGGCCGAGATCGCCCTCGCGGCGCAGCAGCTCGGCCCCGACGATGGTGGCGGAGCGCAGCACCTGAAGCGGCGGCATGCCGTACTCGGCCATGCGCTGCAGTTCCTTCCAGCCCTCCCCGTGCGGCATCGACCCGACGTCGGTGCCGAACGCGATCCGCACCCCCTTGCGCAGCGCGCGGCGGAAGGTGTCGCGGTGGGCCGCCACCACCCGGTCGCGGAAGGCGCGCTCCGCTGCGTCGGCGTCGTCATCGGGCAGGTAAACGGTCATGGTCGGGCTCCAGTACGTTTCCCGCTCCACCATCAGGTCGAGCGTGCGATCGTCGAGGAACATGCCGTGCTCGATGCTGCGCACGCCGCCGGCGACCGCGTTGTAGGCCCCCTCTCCCCCGTAGGCGTGGGCGGCGACGTCCAGCCCCCAGCGGGCCGCCTCATCGACCATCAACTGCACTTCTTCAGTGCTGAGCTGCGACAACGGCTCGAGCGTCTCGCGGTCGATATGCCGCATCGTCCCGGTGGCGTAGATCTTGATGAAGTCGACCCCGGTCTTGTTCTGATCGCGGATGGCGGCGATCATCGCGTCGCGGCTGTCGGTCATGATCGCCAGCTGCTCCAGCCGGCGATCGACCGATGGACGCAGGCCGGTCAGGTTCATGTGCCCGCCGGTGATGCTGAGGGCCCAGCCGGAGACGAACAGGCGCGGGCCGGTGAACAGGCCTGCCCGGATCGCGTCGCGCACCGCGATATCGGCCATGTCGGCCCCTTCGTTGTCGAGGTCGCGCAGGGTCGTGAAGCCGGCCAGCAGATTCAGCCGGGCCGCCTGCAGCGCCTCCAGGGTCCGGTAGGAGTTCGTCTTGTAGAGCACCGGGGAGCGTTCTGAATAATCGGGGGTGAGACAGATGTGCGCATGAGAATCGATCAGCCCCGGCAGCACGGTGAGGCCGCCGAGATCGATCACCTCCGCCCCGTCCGGCGCCGCCAGATCGGGACCGACCTGCCGGATCCGGTCGCCTTCGATGACGATATCGATATCGTCCCGCACCTCGCCGGCGACGACATCGAGCAGGCGGCCGGCGCGGATCACGGCCACCTCCGCCGCGCCGGCCTCCCCCGCGGCCGGGATCGACGACGCCAGCAGGGCGGCGAGCAGCGCGCATCTCGTCGTGGTCATTCCCCGATCACCTTGACCATGACGCGCTTCGGCCGGCGCCCGTCGAACTCGCCGTAGAAGATCTGCTCCCACGGCCCGAAATCGAGCCTGCCGCCGGTGATCGCCACCACCACCTCGCGCCCCATCACCTGCCGCTTGTGGTGCGCGTCGCCGTTGTCCTCGCCGGTTCGATTGTGGTGGTAACGCTCGGTCCCCGCATCGAACGGCGCCAGCTGCTCCAGCCAGCGTTTGTAATCCTCGTGCAGGCCCGGCTCGTCGTCGTTGATGAACACCGAGGCGGTGATATGCATCGCGTTCACCAGGCAGAGGCCTTCCCGCACGCCCGACTTGGTCACCTCGCTCTCGACCTGCGGGGTGATGTTGACGAAGTCCATCCGGTTCGGCGTCTTGAAGGTGAGGTGGGCGGTGTGTGACTTCATGATCGGACTCCCATTATCAGGCCTCCCGCGGCCGTGGGAAGCGTATCATGAGTGATCGCAGAGGAGGGCGGAATGGATCACCGCTTCGATATGGCCGAGATCGTTGCCCGCCGGCGCGACGCCGGCAAGCCGTGGCTGGAGTTCCTGCGGGCCGCATCGCTCAGCATGGGGCTCTACGTCCTGCGCGCCGGCGCTGCCGATCTGCAGAGCCCGCACGGCGAGGACGAGGTCTACTACATCGTCGGCGGACGCGGCATGCTGCGCATCGCGCAGGCCGATCACGCCGTTCGACCCGGCACGGTGCTGTTCGTGGCCGCCGGCGAGGAGCACCGCTTCCACAGCATCAGCGAGGAGCTGACCGCGCTGGTCTTCTTCGCCCCGGCCGAGGGGACCAGGGCCGGCGAGCCGGTTTGACAGGAAGCGGCGGGCGGGGGATACTTGAGACTCTGTATCAATTATTACACCAGGCATTGACGCAGGGGGAGCTGCCGTGGACGCCGCCACCCGGTTCGCCGACTACCTGAGAGGTCACCGTCTCCGGATGACGCGCGAGCGACGCTCCATCCTGGACGAGATGCTCGAGGTTCGCGGTCACTTCGACGCCGATCAGCTGATGATGCTGTTCCGCCGCAAGGGCCGGCCGGTGTCGCGCGCCACCCTCTACCGCACGCTGGCCCGGCTCGTCGATGCCGGCCTGGTCCACAAGATCGAGATGGCGACCGGGCAGGCGCGCTACGAGCCGATGTTCGGCCGCCACCATCACGACCATATGGTCTGCGTCGAGTGCGGCCGCATCATCGAGTTCGAGAGCCGTGACATCGAGCGCCTGCAGGACGAGATCTGCCAGCGCAAGAAGTTCACCATGACCGGCCACACGCATCAGATCCGCGGCACGTGCGAGAGCTGCTCGGCGGGCGCCGGCGGCCGGCCCGCGGAGCGCGGCCGCGACAAGGCGATGAAGGATCGGGGACGAGCTCTCGCCTGAGGCTCCCAACGTGTCCGCGCTGCTTCTCCTGTCCGGCATCGTCATGCTCCCCCTCTCCCTGCTGATCGGGGGAATGGCCCTGGTGGGAGCCCGCAAAATCCGCGACCTGGCGCCGCTCCTCGAGGCGGGCGAGCGGCGGGGCGACGGGACCTCGGGCTGCGACGCCCTGCCGTCGCTGTCGATCGTGATGACGGCACGTGACGAGCAGGAGACGATCGAGGCGGCCGCCGGCAGCTTTCTCCGCCAGAGCTACCCGCGCCTCGAGGTGATCGTCGTCGACGATCGATCGTCAGATGCGACCGGCTCGATCCTCGCCCGCCTGGCGGCCGACCCCGCCCTGCCGGAGGGTCGCCTGCGAGTCGAGCAGGTGCGCGATCTCCCCCCCGGATGGGTCGGCAAGACCCACGCCTGTCACAGCGGCGCGCAACGCGCCCGCGGGGAGTGGATCCTGTTCACCGATGGCGACGTGTCGCTCGCCGGCGACGATCTCCTCGCCCGGGTGCTCGCCTTCGCCATCCGAAGCCGGCTCGACCACGTCGCGGTAATCCCCGACCTGCGCCCGATGAGCCTGCTGCATGCCGGCGTCGTCGCCTGCTTCGGTCAGATGTTCGCCATCGGCTGCCGGGCGTACGAGATGGATCGCGATCGGCCGCGCGGCGGGGGCGGCGTCGGGGCCTTCAACCTTGTGCGCCGCGCCGCCTACGACCGGATCGGCGGCCATATCCCGCTGCGCATGGAGGTGGTGGACGACTTCAAGCTCGGCCGGCTGCTGAAGGAGTCGGGCGCCCGGCAGCGGATGTTCAACGGTCTCGATCTGATCCGCTGCCCGTGGCATCGCGGCGCCCTGCAGGTGGTGCGCGGCCTGGAGAAAAACATGTTCGCCAGTTTCGAATTCTCCCTGCCGCTGGTGCTGGCGTTCAGCCTCGGCGGGCTGGCCCTCACCGCGTGGCCGCTCCTGTTCGGGCTGCTGGTCCAGTTCGCCCTGCGGCCCCAACCCAACCCCCTGCTGGTGGCGGCCGGATGGATGCCGCTCGTCTGGCAGGTGGCGTTTACCCTCGAGGCCTACCGGGATGCGGCTCGCCGGTTCGGCCAGCCTGCGCCCCTGATGACCCTGATCTACCCAGTGTCGTTTCTGTTGCTGTGCGCCGCGGTGTGGAACTCGACGGTGACCACCCTCGCTCGCGGTGGCGTGCGCTGGAGGGGGACCTTCTACCCGCTCGCCGCGCTGCGCCGCGGGGTGGTGAGGGCGGGGGCCGGAAGCCGGTTTCGAATGGGCTAGCGCTTGCGACGCGCCTCGCGGGCGCGTCTGTGCGCCGCCGCGTTCTCCACCCATGGCCGGCGCTCGAAGTAGCTCTTCGTCTGCGCGGCGATCTTCGGCGACAGCATGAGGAGGGCGAACAGATTCGGCAGGATCACCAGCCCCAGGAACACGTCGCCGAGGGTCCAGGCGACCTGCAGCGACACCATCGCGCCGAGGAAGTGAGCGACGACGAACACGATCTTGTACGGCAGGATGGCGCGCGGGCCGAACAGGTAGTTGGCGCAGCGATCGCCGTAGTAGCTCCACGAAATCGCCGTCGACACGGCGAACAGCAGCACGCCGATGACGACGATCATGTGGCCCCAGGTTCCCGGCAGCCCCTTCTCGAACGCCATCATGGTGAGCGGTGCGCCGCTTTCCACCGCCTGGCCGTGCAGCGAGGTCAGGGTCTCGCCGTCGGCGGTGGTGGCGAACCTCTCGCCCGGAGAAATCGTGCCGGTGAACGGTTCGGTAAGGCCCGGGTCGACGTATAACCTCTCTACCACCACCTCGTGCCAGGCGAGCCGCAGTCCGTCCGGGCCGCCGCCGCTCTGCAAGCCGTCCTCGACGCGGATGGTCGTGCCGTCGCGGCTGTCGATCGTGCTGCCGGCGCCGCCGGCGCCGACGAAGGAGATGTCGCCTCCGCCGAGCGTCAGCCTGGTCGGCACCGTCGCGTTCCAGACGCCGGTCATGACGATCACCAGTCCGGTCATGGAGCAGATGACGATGGTGTCGATGAACGGCTCCAGCAGCGCGACCACACCTTCCGACACCGGCTCGTCGGTCTTGGCCGCGGCGTGGGCGATCGGCGCCGAGCCCTGCCCCGCCTCATTGGAGAACAGGCCGCGCCGCACGCCCCACATCATGGTGACGATGAAGGCGCCGGCGCCGGCGCCGGCCACGCCGGCGGTCGGGTTGAACGCCTCCTTCACGATCAGCACGAAGGTCGGCACGATGTCGCCGATGTTGGCGAGCAGAATGACCAGTGCGCCGAGGACGTAGATCGCCGCCATCAGCGGCGCCAGGACGGCGGTGACGCGGCCGATGCGCCGGATGCCGCCGAGGATGACCGCCGCCACCAGGCCGGAGATAACCAGACCAGTAGCCCAGAGCGGGATGTGGAAGTTCGTCTTCATCACATCGGCGACGGTGTTGGCCTGCACGGCGTTGCCGGTCAGGAACGACGTCCCCATCAGCATCAGGGCGAAGAAGATCGCCATCGGCCGCCAGTGGCGGCCGAGCCCCCGTTCGATGTAGTACATCGGGCCGCCCGACACCGTGCCGCGCATCTTGTCGGGGTGATCCTCCCCCCCTTCGCTGTGACGGTAGTACTGCGCCATCGTCACCTCGGCGTACTTGGTCGCCATGCCGAGGAACGCCGTCATCCACATCCAGAACAACGCTCCCGGCCCGCCGAAATGAATGGCGATCGCCACGCCGGCGATGTTGCCGATGCCGACGGTCGCCGACAGCGCGGTGGTCAAAGCCTGGAAGTGAGGGACGTCGCCCGGCTCCGCCGGGTCGTCGTATTTGCCGGAGGTGACGGCGAACCCGTGGCCAAGACGGCGCAGCTGGATGAAACCGAGCCGCAGGGTGAGGAACACCCCGGTGCCGAGGAGCGCGATGACGACGAACGGGATGGTGTCGGCTCCGGCGGGGATGCCGAAGCCCCAGATGTAGTAGGCCAGCGTGTCGACGATCTGCTGCAGCAGCTCCATACAAGGGGGGACCATACCACCGACCCGCCGCGGACCGCAACGCCGGCCGCCCTGCCGCCGCATTTGCTACAATGCCGCGCGATGCCCGCCTCCACTCTCGTCATCGTCATCGGAGCCTGGGTGCTCCTCGCCGTCCTGACCGGCGCCGCCTGGTTGTTCAACCGCGGCCGGGGTGACGAGTGAACGGCGATCCCGCCATCCTGGCCGGGCTTCTTCTCTATCTCGTGGTCATGCTGGTGGTCGGCTTCGCCGCCTACCGCTACATGAACACGCTGGACGATTTCCTCCTCGGCGGGCGGCGACTCGGCCCGTGGGTCGCCGCCGTGTCGGAGCGGGCGTCGGGCGAGTCGGCCTGGTTCCTGCTCGGGCTGCCCGGTGCGGCCTACGGGCTCGGATTCACCGAATACTGGTCGGCGATCGGCATCGCCCTGGGCATTCTGACCTCGTGGACCTTCATCGCCATCCCGCTGCGCCGCGAGACCGCCCGGCTCGGCGCCCTGACCATCCCCGACTACTTCGAGCTGCGTTTCAACGATCGCACCCGTCTGCTGCGCATCGTGTCGATGATCGTCAACCTCGTCTTCTACACCGCCTACGTCGCCGCCCAGCTGCACGGCGCCGGGAAGATTCTCAATGCGACCTTCGGGATCGAGCCGTTGTGGGGGATCGTCATCGGCGGGGCGGTGGTCGTCTTCTACACGCTGATGGGCGGCTTCATCGCCGTCGCCTGGACCGACCTGATCCAGGGCCTGCTGATGGCGGCAGTGGCGGTGATCCTGCCGCTGATCGGGATCGTCTCCATCGGCGGCCCCGGCGCCCTGGTGGCGAAGCTGGCGGTGCGCGGCCCCGATTTTCTTTCCATGGGCGGCGGCAAGGTGGGTCACGCCTTCCTGTTCGGCGTCGTGGCCGGCGGCCTGAGCTGGGGGTTCGGCTACCTGGGACAGCCTCACTTATTGACCCGCTACATGGCGATCCGGCGCACCTCTGAGCTGAGCAAGGGGGGCCTCATCGCCATGGGCTGGACTCTCCTCGCCTACTGGGGCGCGCCGATGATCGGCATCGTCGGCGTGGCGGTGCTCGGGCCGAATCTGCAGGACGCCGAGCAGGTGATGCCGCTGCTGGCCAAGGCGCTGGTGCCCGGCTGGCTCGCCGGCCTGATGATCGCCGGCGCCATCGCCGCCATGATGTCGTCGGCCGACAGCCAGCTGCTGGTCGCCACCTCGACCCTGGTGGAGGACATCTACGTCCGCCTGCTGAGGATCAAGTCGAGCGCCGCGCGCCTCGTGCTGCTGTCCCGCCTGTCGACCATCCTGATCGCCGCGATCGCCTTCCTGCTGGCGATCGCCGCCCTGCTGGGCTCGGAGCTGATCGACGGCATGGTCGCCTATGCCTGGACCGGGTTGGGCGCTTCGTTCGGCCCGCCGCTCATCGCCGCCCTCTGGTGGCGGCGCACCACCTTCGCCGGAGCGCTCGCCGGCATGGTGGGCGGCATGACCGCGACCATCGTGTGGAAAAACTCCGCCGTCCTGAACGAGCTGCTCGACATCAAGGCGGCCGCCGTGGTCATCAGCGCCCTGCTGGTGATCGGCTTCAGCCTGATCACCCGCCCCCCGGCGCCGGCGGCGGGAACCTCGCAGGCGCCCGGATCGTAGTACCGGAAGGAGGCGCTCCTTGGCCAGACGACTGACGCGCAATCGGCGTGACGGCATTCTCGGCGGCGTGGCGAGCGGCTACGGCGACTATTTCGCTATCGATCCGGTCCTCGTGCGGCTCGGCTTCATCTTTCTCTGCTTGCTGCACGGAGTCGGCGTTATCCTCTATCTCGTCTCCTGGGTGATCATGCCGGAGCGCGAGGACGGGGCGACCGCGCCGCCGCCGGCCGGCGACGCCCCCCCGCCTGCTGGCGCCGGGGTCGACCCGCAGACCGGGAGGGTGGGCGAGCAGGTGCGGGAGGCGACCGACCGGGTCGCCGACGAGCTGCGCGGCGTGAGCGAAAAGCTCGCCGACGGGGTCAGGAGGACCGGGGAGCGGGTGATCGCCGACGTGCGGCGGTCGACCCCCGACGGTGGCCGCGGTCCGCTGGTCGGGGGGGTCGTCCTGATCATCATCGGCCTGATCTTTCTCGTCGATCGCCTTCCCTGGCTGCACTGGCCCAGCTGGATCCGCGTATCGACCCTGTGGCCGCTGATCCTGATCGGGGCCGGGTTCGCCATGCTGCTGGGCGCACGGCGGGAGGGACGGGAGTGAGCGAGGGGCGGATTGTCTGGTCACGGGTCAGCCGGGGCCTCTATCTCATCGGCTTCGGAACCCTTCTCTTTCTCAACACGCAGGGGATCGTGCCGTGGTCGTTCTGGCGGGAGGCGCTCGCCTTCTGGCCGGTCGGCCTCATCGCCCTCGGCCTGCGCCTGATCTTCGAGCGCAGCCGCATGCCGGCCCTGGTGATCCTCGGGCCGTTGCTGGTGCTCGGAACGCTGGCCTGGGTCGCCCGCGATAACCCGCGCAACCGGCTCGAGGAGTGGGAAGCGCTGCGCGCCGAGCGGATCGAGCAGGTCGATCGCTGGACCTTCACCGCCGGCACCGCGATGACCAACCTCACCCTGAGCGCGCGCGATCTCGACGGCGCGCTGCT
>Ga0302046_10002063_pt1 | contig 18823 bp, 19 predicted proteins | sample RVTome_11_FD_200261 | JGI IMG/M metagenome (GOLD analysis project Ga0302046, IMG submission 200261) | Soil microbial communities from uranium-contaminated site in the Upper Colorado River Basin, Wyoming, United States - RVT147D111 (version 2) ...
CAGCTGAACCGCCGGGTCTCCCTCGGCCTTGCCATCCCGGCCTTCGCGCTCATGTCGACGGCTCTTGCCCAGGAAGACGAGATCGTCGGTACCTGGAACTGTTCCATGAGCGCCGAGCAGGAAGGCATGACCATGAGCATGGAGTTCGAGCGCATTTTCGAAGCCGACGGCACCACCGAGATCGACGGCAAGATGAGCATCTCGGCGCCTCAGGCGAGTCTCGAGGCGAGTATGCTGATCGTCGCCAACGGGACCTGGAGCGCCGAATCGATGGTCCTCACCGAGAAGATGACCGACGGCACGGTCAAGAGCGCGAGCGAGACTCCATCGCAGCTCGAGCAGATGTTCGTGGCTCAGATGCAGGCCGAGTTCTCGGAGAACGCCCAGGAAGAGCAGACGACGATCACCGCGCTGACGGAAACGACGATGGAGCTCGAAAGCGGCGGCATGCCGCTCAAGTGCGAAAGAGCTGCCTGACGCCCGGCGGGATCCGGAAGCCCTGATCTCAGGGCCGGGGACCGGACATTCGTTCCGTTCCGCGAGCGCCGGCTGCAACATTTACACGCTTCGAAGGCCCTCGGTGGACGAGGCGCCCGCCCGATCGCAGGAATCGCGCCCTGGCACGCTTCTTGTAAGTTCTGACGCGAGCTCGATCGCGCGCTGTCCGCAGTCATCCGCCGCGCGCGCTTCGGCCGTGGCCTCGTCGAGGGCTGCGGCCAGAGATGCATGCCTCACCGGCGACCCATCTGCGCCCTCTTTGTGAGGCAAGTCGCATGCCAGATTGAACTTCTCGCCATCATGGCCTCCAATAGAGGGGTTCCCGTTAGGATAGCTTTTCGGATTCTGCAGAGACCCGGTTTTGTCGTCACGCATCTCAGCCTCAGCCCTGATACTGCTTGCTCTCGCCGCTTCCGGCCCCGGAAGGACCCAGGAGACAGACAGCGAAATCGAGGGCATCCGCGTCTTCGAGCCGTCCTACTACGACCAGTTCGATCCGAGATCCGCGCTCGAGCTCGTGTTTCGGACGCCCGGGTTCCAACCGCAGCAGAGTGACGGCGGACGCGGGTTGTCGGGCGTCCGCTCGAACATTCTGATCAACGGCGAGCGGCCGCCGCCCAAGGGGCAGTCCATCGTGGCGCAGCTCTCAGAGATGCCGGTCGGGAGCATCGCCCTCATCGAGCTCATCGATGCTGGCGCGCGCCTCGACATCGACATGCAGGGCTATCCGCAGGTCGTCAACGTCATCACTGTCGAGAACGCTCCCGCGTACTACGAAGTGACGAGCGAGCTCCAGCGCCAGGGCCGCGGCGACATCGATCAGCAGAACTCGAGGAACGCCCAGGTTCAGGCGACGGGCACTTTCTCTTTCGGAGCTCACGAGTTCAGGCTCGGCGGATACTTCGGTGACGGCAGCTATCGATCGCCTTCGAGCTTCGTGTCGATCGATCCGGCCAATCCCGAGCAGCGCATCTCGAGCCTGACGCGCTCGGATAGCGACGACCACGGCATCGACCTCAACGCGATCTTCGAGCTCGCGGGCGAGAGCTCGCTGACCTTCAACGGCCGCTTTTCCTCGGGCCGGAACGCTTCGGAGCCCGTCCCGCTCGTGCTCGACGGCCAACCCGGCGACCTCGTCGCCCGGACCTCGGACGGCGAGCAGGAGCAGCAGGACGTATCCGCCGAGTATCGCCGCCCGCTCGGCGAGCGCGGCTCGATCATGGTCGCGCTCGTCGATGCGCAGTCGAGCAACGAGTCCGAGTCCTCGTTGACCGAGGGCAACGTCGTCCGCTCGTCGCTGAACGAGCGCGAGACGGGTGAGACGGCGGCTCGGTTCCTCCTGACGCAGACACCGACCGGGCGGCTGACCGTGCGCACGACGGCGACGACCGCCTTCAACTACTTCGACGGCGGATTCAAGCTCTTCGAGAACGGGCTCGAGCTGCCGATCGCGGGATCGGACAGCCGCGTCGAGGAGGACCGCCACTCCGTCGACGGCGCCGTCGACTGGAATCTCAGCGACCGGTGGACCTTCGTCGGCGCCCTCGGGCTCGAGTCCTACGAGATCGAGACGCGCGACGCCTCGAGCGGCCAGCAGACGGATCCCACGGGCCAGGTGTCGATCAGCTATCGGCCGCAGAACCGGACGACGCTGACGCTCGAATCGCAGCGCCGGATCGGGCAACTGAGCTTCGGGCAGTTCCTGGCCTCGTCGAACCTGTCGTCGGAGATTCTGACTGCGGGCGCCGCCGAGCTCGAGCCCGTGCGCCGGTGGAACCACGCGCTGCGCTATGACCGCCGGTTCGGCGATCGGGGCGTTCTCCGCCTGTTCCTGGTCCGGGAGCGGATCGACAACCCGATCCGCTCGGTGGCGCTGTCGGACTCGCTCGTCGTGTCGCAGAACACGTCGCCGCAGTGGATCGACGGTCTCGGCGCGAATCTCCAGTTCCCGTTCGCGAGATTCGGCCGCGAGGACCTGGTCCTCGGGCTCGAGGGCAGAATCAACGATTCGGAGACAGTCGACCCGGTGACCTCGGAGACGCGTCACGTATCCGGGCTCACGAAGCGCTACTGGGCCGTCCAGATGCGCCGTGACCCGGGCGACGGCCGCCTTGCCTGGAACTTCTACCTGTCGCATCAGCGGCGGGGCGACAACTACTCCGTCCGAAACATCAACAGCTTCGACGTCAGCCGCGAATGGGGCGCCTCGGTCACGTGGGAGGTCATCGACGGGCTCAAGCTGGGCCTGAGCCTCAATGGCCCGAGCACCAACTACGGCAACTCGCTCTTCTTCGGCAGCGTCCGTCAGCCGGGCCTCGACCCCTCGTTCATCGCGAGCACGATCACGCGATACGACCGCGCCGCCTCGCTCCAGGTCGAGTGGCGCCGCATGGATCATCTCGAGATCACGGCGAGCCTGAGCTCGCAGCCGAAGGTCGTGACCGAGGAGTCGTTGTTCGCTTTCGGCGCCACGGCCGGCACGCTGCTCGCGACGGAGACCGCGCGTACGCCGCGCGCGATGGTCAGGTTTCGCTACTATCGATAGCCGGGCTCAGGAGCCCGGCTACGCCGGTCCAAGCAACTGCTGCCAGAGCAGCTGGCTCGCCGCGCTCGGCGCGGCTTCGAGGGCCTGCCGGATCGCGTCGCCGTCGTTGAGAATCCAATCGGCCACTTTCGCGGAGCCGCTCCTGTAGGTCACGCGACCCGAGCGCCGCGCCTCGCTCGTGATCACGTCGACGTCGATGTCCATTCGAATCGCGACGTTGTTGCCGAGGCTCACGTCCCAGGACAGCGACGCCGACCGGATCAGGACGCGGGCGTCGACGTTCACTGGCGCAAGCGTCAAGCCGCGCAGCCGGGCCTCGTCGCGCAGCGCGTTGGCGAAATCGGTCCGCAGGTCCATCGAGCCCGAGATGTGGGCAGTCACGCGATTCAGGGCGTAGGCCTGCTCCTCGGGCAGCTTCTGCGTCGTCCTCGCGGTCGCGCCGACGATCGCCGCGACGGGCACCGTCAGGATCGCACATACGGGCAGCAGTGGCCCGCAACCCTCGGTTGCGTTGATGCCTGCCTCCGCCGCCCCCGCGGCGCTCAGGCGCGAGTCGCCATCGAGGTCGACCACGGGTCCGGGTATCGGGTCTGCGCCCGCGCTGAGCGCCACCGTCCCGATACCGTCCAGGGCCGGCGACGCCGCGCAGGCACAGGTGGCGATCGCGATCGATGCGACCGCCACGGCGCGCCGGCAGCGCGTGAGCCGACCGATGATGGCCAAGAGATGACCGTCGTCCTTCATGATGATCCGCCCCTGCTCGCTTGCCGCTCCGGAGCGCAAAGTTAGCGGCCGCAGCGCTCAGGCGACTGATCGAAGCCCGAGCCTTTTATGAGGAATCCCGGATGGCGCAGAGCCGAGGGCTGGCGCGACCCGGCGGCATTCGGCGTCCGCTGCTACTCGTAGGCGATCTCATGCGGCATCAGGGCTGCCTTGATGGTCGCGCCCCAGATCTCGTTGCCGCGATCGTTCAGATGCAGGTCGTCCGAGACGAAAACGTCGGTCCGCACGTCGTCGTTCTGATCGAGAAACGGTGTTGCCACGTCGACGTAATGGACGAACGGGTTCCGCTCGGCGAGCTCCTGATAGGCCCTGTTCAGCTGCAGCACAACTGGCCATATGCTCCAGCGCGAGACGCTCGGCTTGACCGAAAGCACATAGATTCGTGTCCCGGGCAACTCGGCGTGCACCCTGGCGATGATCTCCTCGAGCTGGCGAAGAATCTCCCCGTTCGGCACAGACAACCAGGTGTCGTTGTCGCCCTCGTAAATCAGCAGGGCTCGCGGCTTGTATTTCAGTGCGACACGGTCGAGGTAGTGCAGAACGTCGCTCATGACGCTGCCGCCGAACCCTCGCGGGATTACCGTCAGTGGCGCCAGGGCCTCGACAGCCTGATCGTTCCAGCGGGCGATGCTCGAGCTCCCGGTCAATACGATTGCGCCCTCGGGCGGGCGGCTCGTCTCGTCCTCGATCTCGAACCGGCGAATGCTGGACTCGAAGCGCTCCGGACCCGACGGGGGCTGAGCCAGGGCGACGAGCGGCGCGGCCAGCACCAGAAGGAGAACTGCCGGCAGGCTCGCGATCTTCCTCATGCTCGACGGCTCACTCTCAACGGCTGACTCTTCAGCATCCGCCGATGATAGTGCTCAAGCCGGCGCTTCGCGAGCGCGGCCGCCCCGCCGTTTCAGGGTGCAGTTCACCGTCGAGACCCGCGAAAATGTGGTCCAGGGCGCAGAGTTCCGGCCTTCCGTCCCCTACGATGGGCCGAGGGTAACGCTCCCGGCGGGGCTGTTTCATGCGAGCTGCACGTCCTGGAATCGGGTCCCGGGGGCAAGAGCGCGATTCCCATCGCCTGTTCCATCTCGCCGTCGAGATCTACGTGCTCGCGGCGCTCGTGGCCGTCGTGCCGATCGGCGCGGTCGTCGCCGCCCTGTACTTCCAGTCGGAGCTCCTCTTCGCCCTCGGGCGTGCGCCGGGCGAGCTCGAGCGCGCCGGGCTCGCGGAGTTTCGCGAGTCGTTCCTGCCCGTGCTCTACGGGGTCGTCGCGTTCGCGCTGCTCGGCGCGTTGCTCTTCGCGAGGCGCATTCTCAATCCGCTCGCCAGGATGCTGAGCGTCACGCGGGAGCTCGCGAGCAGGGACGTCTGGGGACGGGCCGACCTGCGCCGGCAAAGCCGGTACCGGAACCTGTCGAATCATCTCAAGGTTCTGGCCGACGACGTAGCGCAGCAGTTCAACGCGCGCAAGACGCTGTCGAGCATCGACCAGGTCATCCTCTCCGGCGCGGACATCTCGCTGATCGTCGAGATCGTGCTCCGGCACATCGTCGAAAGCGTGCATTGCCGGCGCGCCGTCATCACCGTTCTCTGCGACGATCCGGCCGGCAACGCGCTGACCGCCGAGATGTCGCGCGGTCATCCGGTCACGCGCAGGGGCGAGGTCGTCGTCGGCGAGGACAGCCGCCGCTGGCTCGCGGCGCAGGGTTACGGCACGCAGCTTTCGGGCAGGGGCGGGCTGTGCGAACCCTTCGTCGCGCCGGATGCGCGTCACAGCTTCGTGCTGCCGATCAAGGCCGACGGCAAGGCCGCGGCCGCGGTTTCGATCATCACGCTCGACGAGCGCGGGCTCGACGAGGTCCAGATGGATCACGTTCGCGACCTGGCCGACCGGCTCGCCGTCGCGCTCGAGGCCATTTCGCGCTCGGAACGGCTGCGCCGCAAGGCGTACTTCGACGATCTGACCGGCCTGCCGAACCGCGACTTCTGCTTCGCGCGGCTCGACCGCGCGATCAAGCAGGCGAAGCACCTCGAGACGGCCGTCGCCGTCATGTTCATCGACCTCGACGGCTTCAAGGCCATCAACGACTCGCTCGGCCATATCGCCGGCGACGAGCTCATCCGCCAGGCCGCGTTCCGGCTCTCGAACTGCGTCAGCGAGTCCGGCACGGTCGGCCGTCTCGGCGGCGACGAGTTCGCCGTCGTCCTGCCGTTTCCGGTGAACGCCGCCGATCCCGCCGAGCTATCGAAGCGCCTGATAGCGACGCTGTCGGAGCCGTTCACGATCGGCGCCTCCGAGATCCACGTCAGCGCCAGCATCGGCGTCGCGCGCTTCCCCGAGGACGGCGATTCGCGCGCCGAGCTCCTGCGCAAGGCCGACACGGCGATGTATCGCGCCAAGGAGTCGGGGCGCGGACGCAGCGTCGACTATTCGAACACGATGGGCATCAAGGTCGACGAGCGCCTGCGCGTCGAGTCGGAGCTCCGGCGCGCGCTCGACAACGGCGAGTTCGTCATTTACTACCAGCCGCAGATGGACATGCGCACGGGGCGCGTCGTTTCCGCCGAGGCCCTGCTGCGATGGCTGCATCCCTACGACGGGCTTCTGCTGCCGGAGAGGTTCGTGGCCGTCGCCGAGGACACCGGCTACATCCCCGTGCTCGGCAAGTGGGTGCTCGCGAAGGCCTGCGGGCAGCTCGCCCAGTGGCGCGAGCAGGGTCTCGATCTGCCGCGGATCTCGGTCAACGTCTCAGCTCGGCAGTTCCGCCACCACGATTTCATCGACGTCGTCGAGTCCTGCCTTTTGACGTTGCTCGCCGACGCGAAGTCGCTCGAGATCGAGCTCACCGAATCGGTCTTCGTCGACGATCTCGCCAAGGCGCGCGAGACGCTCGAGAAGCTCAAGGCGACCGGGGTCTACGTGTCGATCGACGACTTCGGCACCGGCTACTCGTCGCTCGGCTACCTCAAGCATCTGACGTTCGATGCCGTGAAAGTCGATCAGTCGTTCATCCACGAGCTGCCGAACGACCGCAAGAGCGAGGCCATCATCCGCGCCGTGCTCGCGATGTGTCACACGCTCGGCAAGGTCGTCGTCGCCGAAGGCATCGAGACCGACAGCCAGTTCCACTACCTGCGCAAGGCCGGCGTCGACATCGGCCAGGGCTTCCGGATCGGCCGGCCGATGCCGCCCGACGAGTTCGCGAGCTATCTGCCCGTGATGCAGGCGCGGGCGGAGGCGCGGGAGCAGGAGAGTGTGCGGCCAATCGTGATGAAGAGCGTCTCTTAGAAGCGTTCAGGGCCGGGGCGGCGCGGATCCGTATAGATCTCCCTGCCGGTGGAGTCATAGACCCTGGCGCAGCACACGAGCGTCGAGGACTCACCGATCTCCCGCGCGGCATTCACCACGCGGACCGTGTCGCCGGCCTTGAGCTCGGTACCGTTCCAGCCCTTGTCGGTCAGTTGCCGCAGCCCCTGGAGCTCGATGCGAAACGTAGTCGCCGCGCCCTCGTTCCCGGTCCGAACCAGCACGAAGGCATGGGGATTCACCCACTCGACGTCGACGACGGTGCCCGTGAAGTCGAAGGGCTCGTCGAGTGCATAGCGGCCATAAAAGCCATGGTGTGCCAGGGCCGAGGCGGATAGCATCGAAAGGGCGACGGACAGCAGTCGTGCTCGGATCAAGGTCAGCGCGTTCATGGATTCGGCGCAGCGTATCATGCTGCTGCGTCGTCCGGCGAACGCCGGGGCGCTGCTCGACCCGAGCGCTACGGTGGCTGCTGCAACAGAAGCTCGCGCAACGTGGCGGCCGTTTCGCTCAGAGGCGAGCGCGACCACAAGGCCGAGCGCAACTCCGTATCGATTGGCTGGCAAACTCCGCACACGTCGGGAATCAGCGCTTCCCGGAAATCGCGGACTCCAGCCGCTCGACGTCGGCCAGATCCTGAGTGCGGCCAGTGGCGCGCTTGTTGGCGATCAGGTCTTCCAGAGAGATTACTGGGACGCTCATCCCCTCCAGGGAGAGCGTCTTCCTCCGCTCGTAGGTATGCCCGAACTCGACGCCGCTGATGCGCGTCAGGATGTCGATGCGACGGGGACTGCTGCCAATCTGGAATGCGATGCCCGCGGTCGCGAAATCGGCTTCCGAAACGCCGGCAAGCGGCGCACCGAAGCGGGCCAGCGCCCGCATGATCCCCGGTGCGTTGTCGGGCTCCGCGCCCACGAGAATATCGATGTTCTTGGTCGCCCTCGGATATCCATATGCGGCGACCGCGTAGGCGCCCACCAGAAGGAACTTAACGTTCTCCTCTGACAAGCACTGCAACATCTCTTTGTAGTCAGAGCCGCGCGCTTGCGGCGATCGGCGCAAGAACGTCCCTGCTTATCTCCTTGCGCCGGTCGGGTGTTCCTGACTCAGCAGCCCCGTGAGGTCGAGGTCGATCAGCAGCTCCGGGATTCGGGCAGTGGTCCCCGCAGGCGCGGACCGCTCCCGGTACTCGCCGTCGACCGGGCGCGCGAACACATGCAGCATCCCGTCGCGCAGATCGATGATCCAGGTCTCCGCGATACCATAGCCGGCGTAGAGGGCGGTCTTGACCTCGAGGTCATAGCGAAGCGTCGCGTCGCTGACCTCTATGAGCAGGATGACATTGGATGCGGTCGGGTGATTGTCGGCATAGAGGTCGCCGGGCGGCCTCAACACGAGGAGATCCGGCTGCGGCTCCGAAATGGACCCGAGCCGAACCGGTCCCTGGATGCGCACGACGGCGCGTTCTCCGACGGCGCCGATCAGTCGCTTCGCCAGCGTGTCCACCGTGAACGCGTGCCGGCTTCCGATCGGCGCCATGTCGATGATCTCTCCTTCGATCAACTCCACGCGCGCGTCCGGTGACAAGACACCCGCTTCCGCCATGCGGTAGTAATCCTCGACGCTGAGCCGATGCCGACGCGGCCAGCTTTCGGAGCTCGCGCTCATATCCATACTCCGGCTACCGGCGCCAAGGATAGCAGGGCCGTGAGGCCATACGAACGGTCCTGGAAGACGCGCCGGGTCAGGCTAATCGAGTGGCAAGTCCGGCGCGAAGCGCCAATTGTGGTGCGTACGTACGAATTCGACACGCCGCACGCCCGCTAGACCGTATCGGTTGATTCGAGGATTCGAGTTGCTTACGCTGGAGCGCGCAACCCCGACTGGGAACCACACAAAGTCTTCAGGGGGCATCCGTACCCGCGCCCTCCTCCAGTCAGATGCGTGTTGCCTAGCAGTACGAGTTGACCGATACCTCGACAGGCGGAGGCATCGCAAATGACTGGTTGGGCCCACTTCGGCGGAGGCTCCGATCGTCGCGGACTCCGAAAGGACACGATAGACGCTGCCTACCCGCGCTTCCCCTTGAGCTGCTGCGCCGCCCGGTACCTCGCCTCGGCCTCGACGAGCTCGGCCTGCGCCTGCTCGAGGTCGATCTCGCCGCGGCGGCCTTCGAGCGCTGCCTTCGCCCGCTCGCGCGCGGCGAGCGCCGCGTCCTCGTCGAGCTGGTCGGCGTGCAGCGCGCTGTCGGCGAGCACGGTCACGAGATAGGGCTGGACCTCGATGATGCCGCCCGTGACGTAGAAGAACCGCTCCTGGCCGTCCTCGCCCTCGACGCGGATCGAGCCCGGCTTCAGATCCGTGAGCAGCGGAGCGTGCCGGGAGGCGATGCCGATCTCACCCATCTTGGCCGGCGCGAAGACCATGTTCGCCTCGCCCGAATAGATCGCGCCCTCGGCGCTGACGATGTCGACGTGAAATGCCATGACTCGGTGCTCCCGAAGCTATTGCAGCTTCTTCGCCTTCTCCTCGGCTTCCTCGATGCCGCCGACCATGTAGAACGCCTGCTCGGGCAGGTGGTCGAGCTCGCCGTCGACGATGGCCTTGAAGCCCTTGATCGTCTCCTTGAGCGGCACGTACTTGCCCTCGATGCCCGTGAACGTCGTCGCGACGCTGAAAGGCTGCGAGAAAAAGCGCGAGATCTTGCGCGCGCGCTGCACGGCCTGCTTGTCCTCTTCCGAGAGCTCGTCCATGCCTAAGATCGCGATGATGTCCTGTAGCTCCTTGTAGCGCTGCAGCACGGCCTGCGCGCCGCGCGCGATGTCGTAGTGCTCCTGGCCGATGACGTTCGGATCGAGCAGCCGGCTCGTCGAGTCGAGCGGATCGACGGCCGGATAGATGCCGAGCTCGGCGATCTGGCGCGAGAGCACGAGGGTTGCGTCGAGATGCGCGAACGTCGTCGCGGGCGAGGGGTCCGTCAGGTCGTCGGCCGGGACGTAGACGGCCTGGAACGACGTGATCGAGCCCGTCTTGGTCGACGTGATGCGCTCCTGCAGGACGCCCATCTCCTCGGCCAGCGTCGGCTGGTAGCCGACGGCCGACGGCATGCGGCCGAGCAGCGCCGAGACCTCGGTGCCCGCCAGCGTGTAGCGGTAGATGTTGTCGATGAACATCAGCACGTCGCGGCCCTCGTCGCGGAAGTACTCGGCGATCGTGAGCCCGGTCAGGCCGACGCGCAGGCGGTTGCCCGGCGGCTCGTTCATCTGCCCGTAGACGAGCGAGACCTTGTCGATGACGCCGCCGTCGGTCATCTCGTGGTAGAAGTCGTTGCCCTCGCGCGTGCGCTCGCCGACGCCCGCGAACACGGAGTAGCCGCCGTGCTCTTTGGCGATGTTGTTGATGAGCTCCATGAGCGTCACGGTCTTGCCGACCCCGGCGCCGCCGAAGAGACCGATCTTGCCGCCCTTGGCGATCGGCATGATCAGGTCGATGACCTTGATGCCCGTCTCGAGCAGCTCGGTCGACGTCGCCTGATCCTCGTACTTCGGCGCCTGGCGGTGGATCGGCCAGCGCACCTCGGCGTCGACGGGCCCGGCGCGGTCGATCGGGTTGCCGAGCACGTCCATGATGCGGCCGAGCGTCTTGACGCCGACCGGCACCGTGATCGCCTCGCCCGTGTTCGTGACGGCAAGGCCGCGGCGGAGCCCCTCGCTCGAGCCCATCGCGATCGACCGGACCACGCCGTCGCCGAGCTGCTGCTGCACCTCGAGCGTCAGATCGCGGTCGTCGAGCTTGAGCGCGTCGTAGACCTTCGGAATCGCGTCGCGCGGAAACTCGACGTCGACGACCGCGCCGATGATTTGAACAATCGTACCCGTGGACATTGTCTCTACCTTTCTCCTAAACCGCTGCTGCGCCGCCGACGATCTCTGCGATCTCCTGCGTGATCGCCGCCTGGCGCGCCTTGTTGTAATCGAGCGCGAGCTGATCGATGAACTTGCCGGCGTTCTCGGTCGCCGCCTTCATCGCGACCATCTTGGCCGCCATCTCGCAGGCGACGTTCTCGACGACGGCCCGGTAGACCTGCGACTCGAGATACCGGTTCAGCACGTTGTCGAGCAGCGCGCCGGCCTCGGGCTCGTAGATGTAGTCCCAGTGCGTCTGCAGCTCGCCCTTGTCGATCGGCTCGACCGGCAGCAGCGTCGTGAGCGTCGGCGTCTGGGTCATCGCGTTGACGAAGACGTTGTGCGCGAGAAACAGCCGGTCGATCTCGCCCTTCCCGTAGGCGCCCGTCATCGACGTGATCGCGCCGATCAGGTCGGAGACCTTCGGCACCTCGCCGACGTGGCTCGTTGCCGCGACGATGTTCGTCTTCAGACGCCTGAAGTAGGCCATGCCTTTCGCGCCGATCAGGCACAGCTCGACTTCGATGTCCCTGCCGGCCCACTGGCGCAGCTCGCCCAGCATGACGCGGAACAGGTTGACGTTGAGCGAGCCGCAGAGGCCGCGGTCCGTGCTGATGACGATGAAGCCGACGCGCCTGATCTCGCGCGTTCTCAGGAACGGATGCTTGTAGTCCGGATTCGCCTCGTTCAGGTGGCCGATGACGGTGCGGATCTTCTCGGCGTAGGGGCGCGAGGCCTCCATGCGCTTTTGCGTCCGGCGCAGCTTCGAGGCCGCGACCATCTGCATCGCCTTCGTGATCTTCTGCGTGTTCTTGACGCTTGCGATCTTGGTGCGGATTTCCTTGCCGCTCGCCATCAGTAGGCGCCCGTCTTCGCAAAGCTCTCGGCCAGCGCCTTGAGCTCGGCCTTGATCTCGTCGTCGTAGTCGCCCGTCGCCTCTATCCTGTCGAGCAGGGCCTGATTCGTCGAGTGCGCGTGGGCGTGCAGCGCAGCCTCGAACTCGCCGACGCGATTGACGGGCACCTGGTCGAGGAAGCCCTCGTTGACGGCGAAGAGCGAGAGCGCCATCTCGGCGACCGTCAGCGGCGCGTACTGCTTTTGCTTCATGAGCTCGGTGACGCGCTGGCCGCGCTCGAGCTGCCGGCGCGTCGCCTCGTCGAGGTCGGAGGCGAACTGCGCGAAGGCCTTGAGCTCGCGATATTGCGCGAGCGCGAGCCGGACGCCGCCGCCGAGCTTGCGGATGATCGTCCGCTGCGCCGCGCCGCCGACGCGCGAGACGGAGAGACCGGCGTTGATCGCGGGCCTGATGCCGGCGTTGAAGAGGTCGGTCTCGAGATAGATCTGCCCGTCCGTGATCGAGATGACGTTGGTCGGGACGAAGGCCGAGACGTCGCCGGCCTGCGTCTCGATGATCGGCAGCGCCGTCAGCGAGCCCGTCTTGCCCTTGACCGCTCCGTTCGTCTCGCGCTCGACGTACGCCGCATTGACGCGCGCGGCGCGCTCGAGCAGCCGCGAGTGCAGGTAGAAGACGTCGCCGGGGTACGCTTCGCGGCCCGGCGGGCGGCGCAGGAGCAGTGAGACCTGACGGTAGGCCCAGGCCTGCTTGGTCAGGTCGTCATAAATAATGAGCGCGTCCTCGCCCTTGTCGCGGAAGTACTCGCCCATCGCGCAGCCCGAGTAGGGCGCGATGTACTGCATCGCCGCCGACTCGGACGCCGTGGCCGCGACGATGATCGTATGCTCCATCGCGCCGTGCTCCTCGAGCCGGCGCGCGACGTTCGCTACGGTCGAGCGTTTCTGGCCGATCGCGACGTAGATGCATTTGATGCCGCTGCCCTTCTGGTTGATGATCGCATCGATCGCGACGGCGCTCTTGCCGGTCTGGCGGTCGCCGATGATGAGCTCGCGCTGGCCGCGGCCGATCGGCACCATCGAGTCGATGGACTTGAGGCCCGTCTGCACGGGCTCGGAGACCGATTGGCGGTCGATGACGCCGGGCGCCACTTTCTCGATGGCCGAGGTGGCCTTCGCGTCGATCGCGCCCTTGCCGTCGATCGGCGCCCCGAGCGCGTCGACGACGCGGCCGAGCAGCGCCTCGCCGACCGGCACCTCGAGGATGCGGCCCGTGGTCTTGACCGTGTCGCCTTCGGAGATGTGCTTGTAGTCGCCGAGGACTACCGCGCCGACGGAGTCCTGCTCGAGGTTGAGCGCGAGCCCGAAGCTGCCGCCCGGGAACTCGAGCATCTCGCCGTACTGCGCGTCGGCGAGCCCATGGATGCGGACGATGCCGTCGGTCAGGGCGATGATCGTGCCGACGTCGCGGGCCTCGGCCTTCGCGTCGAAATTCCTTATCCGTTGCCGAATCAGATCGCTGATTTCGGAAGCTTTGAGTGCCATTCGTTTTCCTCTCAATCCACCAGCGAGCCCGCGAGACGCTTGAGCCGCGTCCGGAGCGAGTCATCGATGACCATGTCCTCGGCCCGGACGACGGCGCCGCCCAGGAGCGCGGCGTCGACCTCGAGCGTAAGCTCGACCGAGCGCCCGAGCCTCTTGCCGAGCGCGCCTGCAATCTTGTCGGCTGTCGCCGCATCGACGGCGGCTGCCGCGACGAGCGTGACCCTGACCTTGTTCTCCTGCTCGGCCTTGAGCGCGTCGAACTGCTTTGAGATCTCGCCGAGCGCGTCGAGGCGGTCGTTCTCGGCCAGCAGCCGGAGCAGGTTCCTGCCCTCGGGCGTAGCAAGCACGCCGCCGCCGGGCAGGCCGGAGGCGACCGAGCCGACGAGCTCGCTGCGTTCGCCGTCGTCGAGCTCGGGGCGGCTCAGAAACTCGTGCGCCGATTTCTCGCCTGCGACGGCGGCCGCTGCAGCGAGACCCTGCGACCAGCCCTCGAGATCGCCCGCCGCGAGCGCGACGTCGAAGATGGCTCTGGCGTAAGGCCGCGCGACGGTGCCGAAGTCAGCCATGCGCGCTCGAGTCCTGGAGCCTGGCCGCGAGGCCGTCGAGCAGCTCGCGGTGCGTGTCGGCGTCGATCTCGCGCGCGAGAATCTGCTCGGCTCCGGCCATCGCGATCGCGGCGACCTGGCCGCGCAGCTCGTCGCGCGCGCGGTTGCGCTCGACCTCGAGCTCGGCCGCGGCGCTCGCGAGCAGGCGTTTCTTCTCGGTCTCGCCCTCGCCCTTCGCGGCCTCGACGATCTCGCTGGCGCGGCTTTGCGCCTGATCGAGGATGCCCTTGGCCTGCTGGCGCGCCTCGCCGACGATCTTCGCCACGGCGGACTCGGCCTCGGCAAGGCTCGCCTTGCCCTTCTCGCCGGCCGCGAGACCGTCCGCGATCTCGGTCTGGCGCGCTTCGATCGCGTTCATGATGACGGGCCAGATGAACTTCATGCAGACCCCGACGAAAACGATCATCGCGATCGTCTGCCCGATGATCGTGAGATTGATGTTCAACGCGTTCTCCTCGTGACGACGACTGGACGCTCGCGGGCCGTCGTCAGCCGCCGAGACCCGGGGTGACGAACGCGAAATAGAGCGCGATCGCAACGCCGATCATCGCGACGGCGTCGAGCAGCGCCACGACGATGAACATCTGCGTTCGGAGCATCGGCGCGAGCTCCGGCTGCCTCGCGGCACCCTCGAGAAAACGGCCGCCCAGAAGACCCATGCCGATACCGACGCCGAGGGCGCCGAGCCCGATCAGGACGGCGACGGCCAGCACATTCATACCAATTACGAAATCCATCTACAGTCTCCAGTTCAACATTGAGTCAGAAAACGGGCGGTATCGCCTATCAGTGCCCCGTGTCGTGCGCCTGGCTCAGATAAATGATCGTCAACATCATGAAAATGAACGCCTGCAGCGTCACGACGAGGATATGAAAGCCCGCCCATATGAAATGCACCGGCAGCTGGTAGATGCCGAGCAGCGCGATAAGGATGAAGATCAGCTCGCCGGCGTACATGTTGCCGAAGAGCCTGAGCGACAGCGAGATCGGCCGCGCGAGCAGCGCGACGGTCTCGAGAAAGAAATTGAACGCGATGAAGAGCGGCGCGGCCACGATCCCGATGCCCCTGGTCGGCGGGGGGATCGGGTGAAACGTCAGCTCCTTCATGAAGCCGACGGGACCCTTGATCCTGACGGCGTAGAAGAGCGTCAGCAGGAAGACCGAGATCGACATGCCGAAGGTGACGTTCACGTCCGTCGTTGGCACGACCTTGAGATACTCGATGCCGATCAATGCCGCGAGCGACGGCAGCCAGTCGACCGGAATCAGATCCATCAGATTCATCAGAAACACCCAGACGAAGATCGTCAGGGCCAACGGCGCGATCAGCTTGCTCTTGCCGTGAAATGCGTCTTTGACGAGCCCGTCGACCATGCCGACGACGATCTCGACGGCCGTCTGCAGCTTGCCGGGCCGGCCTTTGGCTGCGCCCCTCGCGACGAGCCCGAACAGAAGAACGAAGACGCCGCCCAGCAGCAGCGAGAAGAACATCGAATCCACGTGCAGGGTCCAGAAGCCTTCGCAATGGTTCCAGACCCAGTCGCCATCAACCCGGCAGACGGAAAGATTCGTCAAATGGTGTGATATGTATTCGCCGGCTGTTTGTGCAGCGTGGCCTTCTTCTTCCATGCGCTAGTACTTCGCCTTACCGTCTTTTCCGTCGAACCATCCGCTGCCGAGCAGCGGAGCGCCGACCACCGCGAGCTGCGCCGCGATGAAGCCGCCTATTACGGCCGGCCCCGAGATCGGACGGACCGCCGCAAACACCGCCGCCAGCAGGAGCGCCGTCAGCACCAGCTTGCCGATCTCGCCGAACCAGGCGGCCCGGAGCAAGGCCTCCGCGCTCGCTCCCGCCTTCGGCGTCATCAGCCTTGCCGCGAGAAACGCGTTCGGGATGAGCGCTGCGGCGCCGCCCAAAAGCGCTGAGACCGCGACGAGCTGTCCCTGCCAGACCGCGAGCACGCCGGCAACGACTCCGCTTGCGAGCGCCTGGGCCAGCAGAATCGCAATGATCGGCTGTCTCCCCGGTGTCGACAAGGCGGACTCTTGGTTTCGTCAGCGGCTACGGCCAAAAAAATAGCCGGCGGCACCAGTGCCTCGGCTTAACCGGTGCATTGTAAAGAGTGGCATCCGGTCATTCAACTTACTTGATATGCGCGAGGATGCCCTCGAGCTCGTCGAGACTGCCGTAGCGGATGACGATCCGCCCGCCCTGGCTCGAGCTCTCGATCGTCACGGCGGCGCCCAGCGTCTCGGCCAGATCGGTCTCGAGCCGGCGGACGTTCGGATCCTTCGCCCGGGCCGGCCGCTTCGGCCTCCCGGCCGCGATCCGGCGCACGGCGCGCTCGGTCTCGCGCACGCTCCAGCCGTGCCGGGCCGCGCGCTGGGCCAGATCGACGAGCTCCGGCTCCGAGCCGACGCCGAGCAGCGCGCGGGCATGGCCCATGTCGAGGCGGCCCGACTCGAGCAGCTCGATCACGGCCGGCGGCAGCTCGAGCAGGCGCAGGAGGTTCGAGACCGCGGCCCGCGAGCGGCCGACGGCCTCGGCAGCCTCGGCGTGCGTCATCTCGAACTGCTGCACGAGCCGGGCCAGCGAGCGCGCCTCCTCGATCGGGTTCAGGTCCTCGCGCTGGATGTTCTCGATCAGCGCGACCGCGACGGCGGCCTCGTCCGGGATGTCGCGCACGAGCGCCGGGACCGTGTCGAGCCCGGCGAGCTGGGCCGCGCGCCAGCGCCGCTCGCCAGCGACGATCTCGTAGCGCGTCTCGCCGTTGGAGCGCCCGATCGAGCGGACCACGATCGGCTGCACGACCCCCTGGACCTTGATGCTCTCGGCGAGCTCCTTGAGCGTGTCCTCGTGCATGTCGACGCGCGGCTGATACTGGCCGCGGCAGAGGAGATCGACGGGCACCTCCCTGAGGATGGTCTCCGCGCGCTCTTCGCCCGAGCCGCTCGCGCTCAACAGAGCCTCGAGGCCGCGGCCGAGACTCTTGCGCCTAGCCATTGCCGGCATGCGGCCGCGCCGCCGCGCTCTCGCGCCGGTTGATCTCGCCGGCGAGCGCGAGATAGGCGAGCGCGCCGCGCGAGTACTTGTCGTGGTAGAGCGCGGCCCGGCCGAAGCTCGGCGCCTCGGCGAGCCGGATATTGCGCGGGATCACCGTGCGGTAGACGCGGTCGCCGAAGTGCTGCTCGAGCTGGGCCGAGACCTCGTTGGAAAGATTGTTGCGCGGGTCGAACATCGTTCTCAGGATGCCGTGAATCGAAAGCCGCGGGTTCGCGCTCTGCCTGATCCGGTTGATCGTGTCGACCAGCGCGCTCAGGCCCTCGAGCGCATAGTACTCGCATTGCATCGGGATCAGCACCCGATCGGCCGCGGCCAGCGCGTTGACCGTCAGCATGTTGATCGCCGGCGGGCAGTCGATCAGCACGTAGTCGAACCCATCGACGTATCCCGCCAAGGCGTCGTGCAGGTGGAACTCGCGCTTGTCGCGGCCGAGCAGCTCGACCTCGGCGGCTGCGAGCTCCTGGTTCGCCGGCAGCACGAGATAGTCGCCGGCCGCGGCGGGCACGACGGCATCGGCGACCTTGCCCTCGCCGAGCAGGACGTCGTAGGTGCTCGACTCGACCTCGTTCTTGTCGATGCCTGAGCCCATCGTCGCGTTGCCCTGCGGGTCGATGTCGATCAGCAGCACGCGGCGTTTCGTCGCGGCCAGCGAGGCCGCGAGATTGACGCAGGTCGTCGTCTTGCCGACGCCGCCTTTCTGATTCGCGATCGCCATGATCCTGGCCATGCCGAATTATCACCGGAGTCGGAGGGTCAGGACAGCGCGCGCTCGAGCACGACGATCGTGCTCGAGCCCGCGCCGCCCTCGTGGATCGCGGGCTCGCCGAAACCCTCGGCGCGGGCCGCAATCTCGCGGCTTCTGTCCCGGCTCGTCAGGACCACGAGACGCCCGCCCGGCGCGACGAGCGGGCCCGCGACCTCGAGCAGCCCGGCCGGCGGCGCGACGGCCCGGGCCAGCACGGTCGTGAACGGCGGCAGCTCGAGCGACTCGGCGCGCCCGTGGGCGACGCCGACGTTGCCGAGCCCGAGCGTCGCGGCGGCGTGACGCAGGAAGCTCGCGCGCTTGCGCCGGCTCTCGATCAGCGTGAAAGCGAGCGCGGGGAGCCGGATCGCGAGCGGGATGCCGGGGAGGCCTGCGCCCGAGCCGACGTCGGCGACGCGCGCGCCGCGGATGAACGGCTCGAGCGCGAGGCTCTCGACCAGATGCCGCTCGACGAGCTCGGCGCGGCCGCGGATCGAGGTCAGATTGTGGACGCGGTTCCACTGCCCGAGCAGCTCGAGGAAGACGGCGAGCGTGCCGGCCTCGTCCGGGCTGACGCCGAGGCCGTGTGCCCCGAGCCTTGCGGCGATCTCCTCGCTGCCGAGAGGCTGCACGCCCGGATTCCAGGCGGCGTTCAGCGCCCCGTCTGAAACAGCCCGGGCTGCGCGGCGTACCAGGCCGCGAGCTGCTCGAGCGTCTCGTCGTCGAGCGTGCCGACCAGGCTGCTCATGACGGGATCGGTCCGTTCGGCGCCCCGATACTGCTCGAGCGACTGGCGCAGGTACGAGCGGTGCTGGCCCGCGAGATTCGGCCACTGCGGGCTCGGCGCGATGCCGTCCGCGCCGTGACAGGCGCTGCAGGTCACCGACTTCTCCTGGCCGGCGCGGATGTCGGCGGCGCTCGCGCCCGCGGCGCCCGTCGACGGCGAGTCCTCGAGCGCGGCGAACCAGGCCGCGAGATCGGCGATG
>Ga0302046_10002064_pt1 | contig 18818 bp, 16 predicted proteins | sample RVTome_11_FD_200261 | JGI IMG/M metagenome (GOLD analysis project Ga0302046, IMG submission 200261) | Soil microbial communities from uranium-contaminated site in the Upper Colorado River Basin, Wyoming, United States - RVT147D111 (version 2) ...
AGCTCCATTTTCGAACCGAAAAGTACAAACCCCAGCAGGAGATCCAGGCCATTGTGCGCTCGGTCAAAAGCTGGCTGCGTAAGAATGGTACCAAGACCGTCGCCATCCTGGACGCCCGGAACAAGCGCGGGGTGGACATCGCCAACGCCCTGCGCCGGGCCAATGTACCTTATGTGGAGCTGCTCAACAGTACGGCGGCGACTCGCAGTACGGCCGGCGTCTTGAGCAATGTCCTCAAATATCTGGCCCGGCCCGCCGACTCGCGCCAGTTGGCGACTGTGTTTCGGGTCTGGAAGCGACACGATTGGGATTTGGAGGCGCTTCAGCCGATCTTCGAGTGGACCGAGCAGGCCCTGCGCAACTGCGCCCGGCTGGAAGATTACCTCTGGCCCCGGTTGGGACAGGATTGGCTCGAACAGCAAATGGAAGTCCTGGCCGAGCACGAATGGACCAGAGTTGAGTGGGCCCAACTCGGCGCTGCCGATGAGGCGACGACAGCCGGCGATGCTGCGGCGGCCACCGATGAAGAAGAAGCCGAGCCGGAACGGACGGTGGAACAGGTCGTCACGGTTGGCCAGATCATCCATAACCAGCTACTCGAATTCAGGGAACTGGTCCGGCGCTGGCAGGAAGCGGCGATCCTGCCCATCGACCAGTTGATTTTGCTGCTGGCCCAGGACCTGTTCGACAGCCCGGCGGAGCTGGCCCTGGCGCACAAATTCGCCGTAGTTTTGCGCCGTGTCGCGGCCGACGAGCCGTCATATCGACTGCCTGACTTTGTCGAGGAACTGGCCGAGGTGGCCCGTAACCAGCGCCGGTTTTTGGGCTTCGACGAGGACTCGCTTGGGTTCGAGCCGCCGGCCGGCAAGGTGACGGTCTCGACCATGCACCGGGCCAAAGGGTTGGAGTGGGATCGCGTCTACCTGATGGGGCTCAACAATTATAGCTTTCCGTCCGGCCAGCCGCAGGACACCTATTTCTCGGAAAAATGGTTTGTGCGCGACTCGCTCAATCTCGAGGCCGAAATCCTGGCTCAACTCGAGGCGATGCAGGATCAAGCGAACTACATCGAGGGCAGCGGTACCGAACAAGCCCGGCTCGACCTGGTCAAAGAGCGGCTGCGGCTCTTTTTCGTGGGCCTGACCCGGGCCAAACAGGAACTGGTCGTCACCTGGAATCGAGGCCAGCAATATGCCAACAAGCCGGACAATCAACCGGCGATTCCGTTTGTGGTGTTGCAGACAATGCTGGAAGAAGAACGTCATTCTGAACCATGAAGGGCATGAAGATCATGAAGAATAAACTGGACTTACACAGCTCAAAAATTATTAACCACGGATTACACGAATTTCACGAATCATTACGCTTTTTTCTGTGTAATCCGTGAAATCCGTGGTTGATTTTGGGATAGGGCACTGCAACTGCGTAAGCTCTATAAAAAAACTTCATGCCCTTCATGGTCTTCATGGTTAATTTTAATAACATTCAAGTGAGTTGCACTATGCCCTTACCTGAAAGCTTCCAATTTAGCCAATCGAGCCTGCAAGATTTCGAAACCTGCGCGCGCCGGTTCAAGCTGCGCTATGTGCAGCGGTTGAACTGGCCCGGGATCGAGTCGGAGCCGATTCGCGAGGTCGAACGGCTGGCTCAACTGGGGGCCGATTTTCACCGGCTGGTACACCAGCATCTGGTCGGGCTGGATGAAGCGCTCTTGACGAAGGCGCTGGTTGCAGCCGAGCCCGAGCTTAAATCCTGGTGGGATAATTATCTGGCCCATCGTCCGGCGGCCTTAAGCGAGGCACAACTCTACCCGGAGTTGACGCTCTCGATCCCGGCCGGGGGGTACCGGCTGCTGGCTCGCTTTGATCTGCTGGCCATCCAACCGGATGGAACATTCCTGATTGTCGATTGGAAAACCACTCGCAAAAAACCGGCCCGCGATATCCTGGCTCGACGTATCCAGACTCGAGTTTATCCCTATGTCCTGGCGCTGGCCGGTGCTGCCTTCAATCAGGGCCGGCCCATCGATCCGGCGGCGATAAAAATGATGTATTGGTATTCGCAAGCGCCGGATCAACCCGAAGAGTTCGATTATTCCCCGGCGCTGTTTCAGCGCGATGAGCAGTTTTTGGCCGGCCTGATCGCGCAGGTCAAGCACGCGGCCGAGCAAGATGATTTTCCCATGGTTGAGAGTCTCGAACCCTGTGCCCATTGTGTTTACCGCTCCTATTGCGCCCGAGGCGACAAAGCCGGCCCCCTGGTGGACCTGATGGAAGAACCCCAGGAAATCATCGATGTCTCGGCCTTTGATTGGGATCAGATTGCCGAGATTCAGTATTGATGGAAAACGAGCTTACGAATCGCACCATGTCATCCTGAGTGACCGCAGGGAGCGAAGGATCTCCTTAAAGCCTTTGCTAGCAACCACTTCATGGCGATTCTTCGTCGCTTCGCTCCTCAGAATGACATGTTTCTGGAAATGTCACCAGAACCTAATTTCCAATCCCTAATCTCCATTTTCCGGAGCCAGCCATGAATCAACCCTTATTCGAATTATTCCTCGACAGCCTGGAGCCAAAAACCCTGGCCTGCATTGTCAGAGACCTGGAAAACACCGTTGCGGATTGGGGTAACTATCCTGAAACAGCGCCTGATGATCGCCTCAAGAACGAGCTGGAGCAGCTCATTGAGCGGATCAAAAGGCAGGGGATAGAATTAACTGACGATAGTGAGCCCGGCTTCTTGCAGCTCGTCGAGCAAGCCAGAGCCGAGTTGCGCCAGGACGAGGATTGGGCCTCGCAGCGAGATCGACAGGAGCGGCGAAACTGGCTCCAGGATTATGAATAATAGCTATGGTGCGCTGGCAATTTCCCTCGAAACCTGATATTCCGCCTGATCTGCTCGAATTCACACACGATCCGCTGCTGGCCCAACTGCTGGTACAGCGCGGGCTGACGACGGTTGAGCAGGCCCGGGCTTTTCTTGAGCCTGGGACGTATCAACCGGCTTTGCCTGAAGCGCTGCCTGATATGGCCACAGCGGTTGAACGCCTGAGCCGGGCCATCGAGCGGGGCGAGTCGATCTGTGTTTGGGGTGATTTTGACGTTGATGGCCAGACGTCGACCGCGCTGCTGGTCTCGACCTTGCAAGCGCTTGGGGCAGAGGTTCAATTCTACATCCCCAACCGGCTGACCGAGTCGCACGGCATCAAAATCCCGGCCTTGAACCGCATCTTGGCCGCCGGGGTCGATCTGATTTTGACCTGCGATACCGGCATCGCCGCCCACGAGGCCGCCGCAGCGGCCCAGGCCGCCGGAGTCGACATGATTATCACCGATCACCATGACCTGGACGATACTCTGCCGCCGGCACAGGCCATCATCAACCCAAAACGGCTGGCACCGGAGCACCCCCTGCGCGAGCTGCCGGGCGTCGGGATCGCTTACAAATTGAGTCAGGCTCTTTACGAGGCCCATAGTCAGGCCGGCGAAAGCGAATGGCTGCTCGATCTGGTGGCGCTCGGCATCGTGGCCGACGTGGCCCGGCAAACACGTGATACGCGCTATCTGCTGCAAAAGGGCCTGGCCGTGCTGCAGCAGAGTTCGCGCCTGGGGCTGCAAGCGCTGGTGGCGAGCGCCAATCTCAAAACCGGCCGCCTGACCGAAGAACACATTGCCTTTTGGCTGGCCCCCCGGCTCAATGCCCTGGGGCGGCTGGGTGATGCGAACCTGGCCGTCGAACTGCTGACGACGACAGATCAGACTCGGGCCCGGCTCATTGCTTTGCAACTGGAGGCGCTCAATGATCGGCGCAAAATGCTGGTTGATCGGGTTGTGGTCCAGGCGCTCAGCCTGCTCGAAGATACACCCTCGCTGGCCGATTACCACGCCATCGTGCTGGCCGCCGAAGATTGGCATCCGGGCGTGATCGGCATCGCGGCCAATCGCCTGGCCGACCAGTTTGACAAACCGGCGTTGCTCATCGCTCTGCGGCCCGGTGAGCTGGGCAGAGGTTCAGCCCGGTCTGTGCCGGGCTGTGACATCCACCGGGCGATCAAAACCCAGGCCGAGCTGCTGGCGAGCTTTGGCGGCCATCCCATGGCCGCCGGTCTGGCCCTCGAGCCCGACAACATTTCGGCCTTTCGCCGGGGATTATCGGCGGCTCTGGCCGATTGCCAACTTGGTTCTGAAAAAACGATGGCGATCGATGTGCTGGTCACCCTCCCCGACATCTCGGCCGAGTTGCTGGCCACCATCCAGCGTCTGGCCCCCTTTGGGGCGGGCAATCCGTCTGTTCACCTGGCCTGTCGCGATCTGCAAATTGTCGAGGAGTCTGTTTTCGGCAAAACTAAAAATCATAAACGGGTGCTGGTTCAGGATAAGGCCGGCCGGCAACAGGAGGTCATCTGGTGGGGCAGCGCCGCCGAATCGTCGCCCGACGGCGTTTTTGATCTGGCCTTTACCTTGAGCCCGGATGATTTCAAAGGCAATGGCGCGGTCCAACTGGAATGGCTGGCCGCTCGCGAATTGGAACCGGCTCCCGTTGTGCGCCAGCCGGAATTCATTGATTGGCGACAGGTCGCTCACCCAACAACCAACATTGAAATGTTAACCTCGTCTGCGCCTCTGATCTGGCTCGAGGGGCAGGACGTACCTGGAATGGCCTCACTCCCACGTCACAAACTTCACCCCGCCGAGAGGCTCATCATCTGGTCGGCCCCCCCCGGCCAGGATATCTTTGAGCAGGCGCTGGCTCTGGTCAAACCTCACCAGATATTTGTAGTAGGCCGGCCTTCGCCGCTCGATCTGTTCCCTAATTTTATCAAACAATTGATGGGTTTGGTTAAATATGCTATGATGCAAAGAGAAGGCGAAGTTGTACTCCCGGATTTAGCCGCCGGTCTGGGGCATCGCCTCGTCACAACCCGCCTGGGGATCGATTGGCTGGCGGCCCAGGGTAAACTGGCCATCCATGCCGATGATGATGACATCATTGTGTTACGCCGCGACCAGCGTCCCCCCATCACAGAGGCGCCTTTGATCGAAGAGATACTCATCTCGGCGCTGGCGGAGACGGCGGCTTACCGGCGGTTTTTCAGGGAAGCCAATCTGGCTTCGTTGAAGAAGGTCGTCAGTTAATCGTTTGACCAAAGCCGGTTCAATATTTTGCCTTTAGCGTACTGATGGTAAAATGCCATTAGCAGGGTTTGTGTTGCCACGACCTACCGACCCACTTCATCCACAAGGTGAACCCAACCAGGAGAAAACAGAGGCATAATGAGTCGGAAAGTTTTTGAAAATAGTGCCGTCTTGATCGTTGATGCCGACAAGAGTTTGGGGGTTCTATTTGATTATCTGAAAGGGTATGGCTTTGAGGTGCTGGTGGCTCACGATGGCGAAACGGTGCTCACCATTGCCGAAACGGCAAAACCGGACATCATCCTGCTCGATGTCAAGATACCCGACCTGGATGGGTTTGAGGTGTGTCGCCGGTTGAAAGCCTCCAAAACAACTGAAGACATCCCGGTCATTTTTATGACTTCACTGGCCAACACCGTTGATAAAGTCCGCGGGTTTGCGCTCGGGGCAGTAGATTATGTCACCAAACCGATCCAGGCCGAAGAGGTATTCGCCAGGGTCAGAACGCATCTGACCATACAACGGCTGCAAAGGAATCTGGAAGAAAAGAATGTACGGTTGGAGCGGGAAATTGCCGAGCGTGAGATCCTCATTGCCGAATTGGATGCATTTGCTCATACTGTGGCCCACGATCTCAAAAATCCCTTAGGCGTGACGATCAACTATGCTCAACTGCTGCGGGGGTATTATGATAAAATGTCGCTTGAGGACTTGAACCAGTCGTTAGAGATGATCGTGCGGAATGGGCAAAAGATGGCCAATATCATCAATGAATTGCTGCTCCTGGCCAGCATCCGCAAGGAAGAGGTCGATCTGAGACCGATTGATATGGCCCGAACCGTGTCCGAGGCCCGGAGCCGTCTGACATTTCTGATCGAGGAACATCAAGCCGAACTCATCATCCCTGATGAATGGCCGGTGGCTTTAGGTTATGGCCCCTGGGTCGAGGAAATATGGGCCAACTATGTCAGTAATGCCATTAAATATGGTGGCCGGCCGCCCCGGGTGGAATTGGGCGCGACGTCACGGGCGGATGGTATGATCCAGTTCTGGGTTCGAGACAATGGCGATGGGCTATCGGTGGAGGAGCAAACCCGCTTGTTCGTGCCGTTTTCCCGCCTCGATCAGGCTCGGGCCAAGGGGCATGGCCTGGGCTTATCGATTGTCCACCGTATCGTCGAGAGGTTGAGTGGCGCTGTTTCGGTCGAGAGTGGGGGCCGGCCGGGCGAGGGCAGCATTTTTAGCTTTTTACTTCAGGCCGATAACGGCGCTGGGACGAATCATGATTTGCGGGAGGCGAATCACCATGCTGCTGGCGGTAACCTCTAACCCGACAATTGATCGGACGCTGCATATGCCTGCCATGACCCTGGGTGCGGTGCATCGTACCACCCAGGTACATCTGGCTGCAGGCGGTAAAGGCATAAACGTTTGCCGGGCTGCGCTGAAGTTGGGCTGCGAGGTCCTGACCACCGGCCCGCTGGCAGGTCGGGCCGGCCAAATTGTGGATGACCTGGCGGCCAACGAAAATCTTCCGGTTGACTGGTATTGGTTGAGTTCGGGCGAAACGCGGACCTGCACCCTGATCAGTCACAATAATAATGATGATGCTACCATCATCAACGAGGCCGGACCGCAGGTTTCGGCCGAAGATTGGGCCGGTTTTGCCCTTCATGTGGAACGGTTGGCGGCAAACGTGAAAGCCATAACTTTTTCCGGTAGCCCAATGGTGGGGATCGAACCGGATGCCCTGGGCAAATTAGCTCGTTCGCTGGCAACTGCTGATCGAGCCGTCTATATCGACACTGGCGAAGACGCCCTGAGCGCAATCCTGGCGCGCCCCAAGGATTTATGTATCCAGGTCAATCAGTCCGATTTGGCGGTTGGCCTGGGCTTGCCACTCGAAAACGCGCCACCCGACCGGGTCTGGCGGACCTTGATTGAAGGCGGAAAAATGCTTCTCGATCGCGGTGCGGCTTTGGTGGTGGTCACGTTAGGCCAGGCTGGGACGCTGGCTATTGCCCCAACCGGGGTGTGGCAGGCTTCACCTCCCGCGATCAAAGTCGCGAGTACCGCCGGCTGCGACGATGCCTTCCTGGCCGGGTTGGCGACGGCTCGCCTGGAAGGGCAATCCGTCGAGGCGGCTGTCGCTTTTGCCGTGGCTTGTGGCACAGCCAGCGCAATGACCGCGCAGCCGGCCCGTTTCGAGCGGACCGAAGTCGAGAAGCTATTGAAGCAAATTACTGTTCAGCCGTTTTAATTCGCCGCGTCCGGATTCGGAGCAGTCATCTTCTCGGCTGCTTCATCCTCAGAATCGCCGGCCGGCTCAGCTTCGTCTGAGGCGGGTGCGACCCTATCGGATTGGCCTGGTTCTTCTTCCACCAGCCGCTTTAAATTTTCCAGTGAGCCGGCCATCATCTCTTCGAATGCGCCGTTGCCTGTAAAGCGTAACAGCAGCGAGCCCAGGGAAAAACCACCGGTCAATTCCCAATCGACGATCCAGGTCAGTTGGGTATGATCGCTGCCGGGCACTAATTCGAAGGTATTGATTTGGGCCATATCAAGCGGGGCATTGTCCATTGCTTGCAGTTCGTAGACCAATTTTTTGTTTGGTTCCCAGATCGTAATCTTTTGGGTGGCCGTTTGCCCATCTTCCGACATGCCAATCCAGATGGTGCCAGGACCTTCTTTCTGGTCGCTGCCATACCGGCCTTCAACCGGAAAAGGAAAGCGGCCTTCGGTATAGGCCCAGTCGGGCAGGCGCGTAACATCGGTCAGGGCAGTCCAGATTTGCTCCGGCGTTGCTTTGATTTGTTTGGTGTAACTTACGTGACCCATAATTGATTCCTTTTACAACAATAAATTTTTGATACGTTCTTATGAGCTATTCCAGACCTGACAGGTTTCTAAAACCTGTCAGGTCTTCAAGAAGGCAGAAACTGCGTGTTTTTTGGGAGGGTAACAACAATCGTCAACCATTAATCATAGCAGGTTTTTGGCTCGATACAAGGCGATTAATTGAATAGGGTGCGTCCAAAATTTTAGGTAGGGGCAGGTCTCAGACCTGCCCCTACCTTGACCCAAAATTTAGGACAGCCAGTTTGAATAAGGATAGAACGCATGCGAGTGATCTTGCAACGGGTCAGGCGAGGCCGGGTTACGGTCGATGAAAACGTCGTGGGCGAAATCGGTCCGGGCTATGTGGTCTTGCTGGGCGTAACTCAGGCAGACGGACCGGATCAGGTCAAGAAATTGGCCGAAAAGACGGCCCATTTACGGGTATTCGAGGATGAACAGGGCAAGCTGAATCGTTCTGCTTTGGATGTCGGGGCTGACATGCTGGTCATCTCTCAGTTTACCCTGTTTGCCGATGCAAAAAAGGGGCGGCGGCCCAGTTTTACGCATGCCGCTGCCCCTGATATAGCCGAGCCATTGGTCGATCAATTTGTCGATGTACTCCGCTCGCTTGGCGTAGAAAAGGTAGATACCGGCGTTTTTGGAGCTCACATGCTGGTCCACATCGAGAACGACGGGCCGGTCACGATTATCCTGGATACGGATCAACTATAGGGCGGACCACAGCCGGCTATTCCATAGCCGGCACATAGAGTTGGTTGGTGTAATCCTTGATCATGCGCGTGGTGCTGAACTGAGGCCCGATTGTGCGGATCGCCTCTTTGACCATCTTTAGCCACTGACGCGGGAGACCTTGGGTATCGCGGCCATAGAAGGCCGGGACAATGCTGTTCTCCAACGTCTCATAAATTGACATGGCATCGGCATGATTCTGATCATATTCATTGGCGTATTCTGCCTCAGGATCGCCAATCATCCAGCCATTCTTGCCGTTGTAACCTTCGACCCACCAACCATCCAAAATCGAGAAGTTGAGCGTGCCGTTGAGACCGGCTTTTTGGCCACTGGTTCCGCTGGCCTCCATTGGGCGGCGGGGCGAGTTCAGCCAAACGTCCGCGCCGGCGGCCAGGTGACGAGCCACGTTGATGTCGTAATCTTCAATAAAGATCAAGTGCCCGGCCAGGCCCGCTTCATGCGAGCGGTGATAGACCTCACGAATGAAAGCTTTGCCCGGTTCATCGCGGGGGTGAGCTTTACCGGCAAAGATAAACTGCACCGGCCGGGTGTGGTCGCCGTGGATGATGCGTTTGAGGCGCTCCGTATCGTGAAAGATCAGGGTCGCGCGCTTATAGGTGGCAAAACGGCGGGCAAAGCCGATGGTTAAGGCTCTGGGATTGAGCAAATTGGCTGTAGCTTGTATTTCATTTGAGGAGCGGCCCAGCCGAGCCAGATGTTGGCGGGTACGCAGGCGGGTAAACTCGACCAGCCTGGCCCGTAAGGTATTCATGGCTTGCCATAGATCTTCGTCAGGGATCTGATCGACTGCATTCCACATCGTTTGATCGTTGATCCGCAGCACCCAATTCTTGCCCAGGTGATTATCGAACAGGGTCTTGAGTTCCGGCGCCAGCCAGGTTTCGGTGTGAATGCCGTTGGTGACGTGGGAAATAGGAATATCCTCGACGCTTTTCTTCGGCCAGAGCCAACTCCACATTTTTCGAGACACTTCCCCGTGGAGTTTGCTAACGCCGTTATGGTAGCCCGACATTTTGAGGGCCAGAACGGTCATACTAAAGGTTGGTCCCCAGCTCTGGTCTTGCCGGGCCAGGCTGAGAAACTCGTCCCGGCTGATGTTGAGATATTCGTGCCATTTGGGGAAGTAGCGATCCATCATATGAAATGGAAAGGCATCGTGACCGGCTGGCACCGGGGTGTGGGTTGTAAAGACGGAACTTCGGCGAATGATGTCGCTGGCCTCGGTAAAACTCAGACCATCTTCGATGAGTTGCCGGGCGCGTTCCAAAACCAAAAAGGCCGAGTGCCCTTCGTTCATGTGAAAGACGGCCGGTTCGATGTCCAGCGCCTGCAAAGCGCGCACTCCGCCGATCCCCAACACCATCTCCTGCGCCAGCCGCATTTCCTCATCGCCGCCGTAGAGCCGGGCCGAAAGTTCGCGGTCTTCCTGAGCATTGGGATGAATATCCGTATCCATCAGGTACAGGGGAACATTGCCGACCGATATTTTGTAGACTTTGGCATAGACCCGTCGATCCGGCAGTCCATTGCGCGCCGGCAAAGCCACCGAAACGACAACCTCTTTGCCATCCCCTGTAAATGCTGGCTGGGCCGGGACGTCAGACAGGCGGACTTTCACATAAATGGCTTCCTGATCGCCATTTTCGGAAATGACTTGCTTAAAATAGCCCTGGGGATATAAGAAACCGACCCCGATAAACGGCAGGCCTAAATCGCTGGCTTCTTTAGTGTGGTCGCCCGATAGAATGCCCAGGCCGCCGGAATAGATCGGTAAACATTCATGCAGCCCAAACTCGGCTGAGAAGTAGGCGATGGGCTTGTCGATTTTATCGCCATAGGTTTCCTTGAACCAGGTTTTCTCATAGACCTGGTACTCATCAAAGACGGTCAGCACGTCATGATAGGTGCGGATAAAGTCCGGGTCCTTGGCGGCTGCTTCAAGTGAAGACTGCCGCACCTGACGCAGGAATAAGATTGGGTTATGATAAACGTCTTCCCACAGTCGGGCATCGATTCGATAGAAAAGATCCTGGGCTTCCGGATGCCAGGACCACCACAAATTGTAAGCAATCTCGACCAGACGCGTGATACGTTCTGGAATGGGCGTAAATCCAACCGTTATCATCGATTCTCTTCTCCCCGGTTACGCCGGTAACCGTGCTGTTATTTGGCTAATCTTGTTAGCTTCATTCGTCCACAGATTCACAGATTTTTATTTTATCTGAGTGAATTTGTAGAAACCTTGTATCTTACAGCCTAAGCAGTGAATGGTTCTTACTAAAGAAATTGTAACCAAGTTTTTGAAAATTTCAAATATCAAACACCACTATATATTGTATCTGGTGGAAGAGTTTCCCATATATTGTGGGTGATGATTTACATAGCCCGATTGGTCCATTTCTTGGTTGGCGCTTAAATGGCGTTCCCGATGGTCTAGGTTGCCATTGGAAAACAGATTGGTGGGGTAAGATCGATTCCTGCGGTGTTAGCAGCAAATGTTTGAATGGCTAATCTCGGACAGCGCCAAGATTTCGTCCCGGTGGGCGCGTTCATGACGATAAGGCATCCGTAAGACGCTGGCTAAAGTAACGGGGGCGCCCCAGATGGGATGAGAGCCGATGCGGCTGAGCGACTCGTCAGAAATCTGGTCGAGCAGGGTTGACAGTTCGCGGCCCGTTTCTCGGAGGGCTGCCCGTATCTCTACCCAGGGTTGGCCGGCCCGCTTGGCGACTTCGCGGTTATTCCAGGCATCCTGACTAAAAGCCAGGTCATAGCAAAGTGGCGAAATGGGACAATCCTCATTTAGAATACGGTGGGCAAAATGGATGATCGACTCCTCGACCGCTTGAAGATGAGCCACGTGGTCTTTCACGCTCCAGGCGTCGGGCCGGAGACGATACAGGGCGGTTTCGGCGTCGATCTGGCCGATAATTTGCCAGGTCTGCCGGCGGCTTGCCTGGAGCTTCTGCCGGATATCGGCGAGAGGTGAGCGATCCATCAGTTCAATGGGATTAACGGAATGACACTCTGGGAGACTTCGCTGGCAGCTTCGGATAGAATCGCACACCCGCTCAAGCCGATGACACTGCCGAAAAAGAGTAAAAAGAAGAGAAACCCGGCGCACACGACAACCAGATGCAGATACCCCAAAATCAAACCGGCGATAGCCAGGCCGTCGCCGGTTTCTCTTCCTGGACTGGCCTTGATCTGGCTGCGGGCCATATGCCCGGTAATAACAGCCACGATGGCCCCGATAAATGGAAACATAAACCAGCTTAAAATGCCGGCAGCCAGGCTGACAATTGCCATGGTATTGGTCGGAGGAGAGGCTGGCTGTGATTGTTGCATGGAGTTATTCCTGAGCCGATTTTTCGGCTACGTAACCATAACATTCCGCTGGCGGCGGGTCCGCCACCAGAAAAATAGGCCAAAGAGAAAGAGGGTAGCCAGGACGATGATGATCGGCATCAAGATAGCCAGAATGGTGCTGATAAGGGCCAGAATATCCTCGATGATACTGACGGCCCAATTGCCGGTTCCGGCTGTGGTCGCGGTGACAGCCGGCCGGATAACGGCTTTGGTGGCGTGGACGCCGCCGGCCAAAACCAGCCCGGCGATGACGGCCAGCACCGGATGCAGATCACCCACCGTGCCGGAACTGGCCGCAAAAAGAACTGCGCCGGCGGCCGGCCGGCCCACCGTTTGAACAATGTCATTCAAGGTATCGACGGCCGGGATCTTGTCGACCGTCATTTCGATCAGCAGCAGCCCGGCCAACGTCCCGATGACCCACCAACTGGTCATCACATCCCACGGCTCATTGAGCGTGACGAGGTTGGTAAATCGGGCGGTCAAAGCCACAATCAGAAGAGGCAAATAGGCATTCAGCCCGGCTGAGGCCGACAAACCAAATGCTGTCGCAATGTTTGAGAAGGCTTCGATCATGTTATTACTCCTCAGAAAAGAACCTGGGCTAAACCTGACAGGTTTTCAGAAACCTGTCAGGTTTAGCAAGCCCAAAATCTTGTTAAACAAGCATTGGATCGTTGTAAAAACCCTTAGCATATATTTACGATGATGCGAGTTATGCCGGTGCCGCTTTCCGGGCAAGCTGGCCAATAAGATTGGCGGTGACCAAATAGGACCAAAAGAGCGTGAAAAACACGCCGACGACACATAAGATCAAACCAAATATGGCGACCAGCCCCGCGACCCAACTCAAGAGAACGGCGATGATGTAGTCGCCGATATTGGCTGAAATGAAGCTAAATATCTCGCCAAATTGAAAGGCTGAACCTAGCGAATCAAATTGGGCATATCGGATCAATGCGGCTGGTATCAAGGCATAAGCCACAAGTCCCACGATGAATTGAAGACAGCTAATACAGATAGAAACAAAAGCCAATGCCTCAGCCACATCCGAATCAAGGTTGGGACCGGCCAGGGTGATACCGGCTGAAGCGCACGATAGAAGGATTGATGGAATATTATAGACCAGACCAATTACAAAAACCATCAAACCTTTGCTAAATAATCCGCCAATATCAGCCCATTCAGGCAAAGGGGTCGCCTGGCCATCTCGCACATTTTTTATGGTTTCGATAACATAGCCGCCAATGGGCAACAGCAGGGCAAGTCCAATTAAGATGGGCGTTAGAATTATACCAACCAGCATAATCCCCCCGCCAATGGCGAGCTTCTTGATCCAGTCTTCATCATCAAAAACAAATGTAAAGGCAGAGCCGATGTCCATATAGATGAATCCTCCCTCGGGTGAAAGTGAAATTTAGGTCAATACCACATCAAAATCATAGTGACATTTGATTAAAGCCACTTCATTATACCAGACCTACCCTACCCTGACAATAGTCTCTTTGCATCACATTGTTTGACGAACTCCGAACGTCCGTGCTATACTCCTTGTGATAAGCGGTGGAATTTACGAATGATTAGTTTTTCGCCATTTGTTAGGTCTCGTTTACCTGTACGTAATTGATGAGATAAAGTTCCACAAGCGACCCATTGTTAGGTCGATTTTAAGGTTTGCCGGATGCAGCCGGCGCCAAGGCGTTTGAGTTCACGCCCAACCTATTCAGGGGCTATGCCAGAGGCGGACCACTATGCTCGTCGAATTAAATATTAGCGATTTTGCCATCATCGAGAAATTAAACCTTATGTTTCATGAAGGGTTCAATGTCCTCACCGGCGAAACCGGAGCGGGCAAGTCAATCATCATCGATGCGGTGAGTATGCTCATGGGTGGGCGGGCCGACACGACCTTTGTTCGCGCCGGCGCCGACGGCGCCCGCATCGAGGCTATCTTTCGCCTGACCGAGGATTTACGTGAACGCATCGACCCCATCCTCGAGCGTGAAGGGCTGGAAGGGGATGACCCGCAGCTCTTGATCCTGGGGCGTGAAATGCGCACCAACGGCCGCAGTTTCTGCCGGGTCAATGGCCGGGCCGTCAGCCTGGGCATCCTGGAAGAAGTGGCCCAGCCGTTGATCGAGATCCATGGCCAGAGCGAACACCTGGGGCTGATGCGGGTCCGCCAACACCAGCGTTTTCTGGATCGTTACGCCGGGCTGGAAACGCAGCGGGAAGCGGTCGGGGCCGAGGTCCGTCGCCTGCGCGAGGTGCGGCGCGAGTTGACCGACCTGCTGGAAAACGAGCAGCGCCTGGCCCGCCGCATGGATCAGCTTTCGTTTCAGGTCGAAGAAATCCAGGCTGCCGACTTGAAGCCGGGCGAGGAAGATGAGCTCAATGTCGAACGCAATCGGCTGGCCAATGCCGAGCAGCTCAGCCAGTTGACGGCCGAACTGTACCGCTTCCTGGTCGAAGGCGAAGGCGATGAGCAGCCTTCCATCGCCGATTTGCTGGGTCAGGCTGGCCGAACGGCCGGACAGTTGCTCAAGTTGGATGAAACCTGGGCGGACCGGCGGCAGCAACTCGATGATCTGACCTATCAGTTCGAAGACCTGGCCAGCGCCGTGCGCGATTACAGTGAAAGCGTCGACTTCGACCCCGTGCGCTTACAAGAGATCGAAGAACGTCTCAGCCTGATTTTTAGCCTCAAGCGCAAATACGGCGAGTCGATTGCAGAAATCATCGACTTCGGCCAGCAGGCCCAGGTCGAACTCGAAGCCATCAGCCACAGCGAAGAGCGCATCGAACAACTGCGGGCAGAACAAGAACAACTGCGCCACACGATTGGCCGAATGGCTCTGGAATTGTCTCAGGCTCGCCGCGAGGCCGGCCAAAGACTGGCCGAGTCGGTGGTGGCTCACCTGGCCGATCTGGGCATGGACCGCGCCGATTTTGCGGTCGATATAACCTGGTCGGATGAGGCCGAGGGTGTTTACATTGACGATGGGTCGCAGGGAGGCCGGACCCTGACCTGCAACGAGCAGGGTCTGGATCGAATTGAGTTCTTGATCACGCCCAACCCCGGCGAACCGCTCAAACCACTGGTGAAGATCGCCTCCGGCGGTGAAACCAGCCGCGTCATGCTGGCCCTCAAAACGGTTCTGGCCGTCGCCGACGAAACGCCCACCCTCATCTTTGATGAGATCGATCAGGGCATCGGGGGCCGGGTCGGCGGCGTGGTTGGCCAAAAACTGTGGGGGCTGGCCCATCAAGCCCAACATCAAGTTCTGTGTGTGACTCACTTGCCTCAAATTGCCGGTTTTGCCGATGTTCATTACCATGTCAGCAAACATCTGGCAGGTGAACGGACTCAAACCGGTGTTCGAAGCCTGGTTGGGGATGATCGTATCGAAGAGTTGGCCCAGATGCTGGGCAAGCCCAGTGACAGCACCCGCCAAAGCGCCCGCGAGATATTGGACCAGGTCGCCGCCGTGCACTAGCCCTAGAAAGAATGGCGAATATACGAATAGCGAATGATGAACATTCTTGCCATTCACTATTCGCAAAATCGTAGCGTTGTTGGCGCCACACGATCGGTCATTGTTGGTCGATGCTGGCCCAACCGAGGCCCAAGTGCTCTTATGTATTATCGCCCCAAAGAAAAAAAACGAAACCCTCTGGTCACTTTTTTGCTGTCGATCCTCTTGCTGGTGATGATGGGGGTGCTGGTTGTTCTGCTGGCGATGGTTACCGGCTATATCGATTATGAACGGCCCAACCTGGCCGAGCGGTTCGCTCCGACCCCAACGCCCACGCGTCCTGCCGTGCTGTATGTGGCCGATGGTGACGCCCATTTTGCCGAGGGTAAACTCAAAGAAGCGGTTGCAGCCTATGAAGAGGCGATTCAACGAGACCCGGCCAGCGATGTGCCTTACATCCGCCAGTCGCGCCTGCTGGTCTATCTGCGCAATACGGCCAAAGCGGTTGATCGGGCGGCCCAGGCGGTGGTGCTCAACCCCACCAGTCCTGAAAACCTGGCCTACTACTGCCGGGCTCTGGACTGGGAAGCTCGCTATGGCGAGGCGCTGGACGCCTGCTCCTGCGCGCTCGAACTGGATCCCTATTACGCCGAAGCGCAAGCGTTCCTTGCGGAAATATATGCTGATCAGGGCGATTGGATTCCGGCCCGAACCACGGCTCAGCAGGCCATCGAAACCGATTTTCAAAGCATGGATGCCCATCACAATATGGGCTATGCCCTGGAAGTTCAGGGCCGTTACGGTGAGGCAGTTGATTCCTATGAGAACGCCATCAGGCTGCAACCCAATTTAGGTCCCTTGTACGTCGATGCCGGCCGGGCCTCATACTGGCTCGGAGATCTGGCGGCGGCGGCCGAACATTTCAAACAGGCCCTCAAATTGAGCCCGACCGACCCCGAAGCCTATAACTGGTTAGGCTTGACTTACTACACCAACGGCGAATACAGCCTGGCCATCGACGCCTACGAACAGAGCCTGGGTATCGGTCCCAACTATGTCAGCAGCAACCCGCGTGGAACCAGCGCCTGGGGCAGCCTGGCCCTGGTCTACTATACCCGCCAGAATTTTGAACAATCGATTGAGTATTTTCCAAAAGCCATTGAGTTAGCGGAAACTCAGTTTTTGCGGCGTGCGCGTGAGGTTGAGGTCCGCGCCGAACTTCAAACCCTGACCGGTCCTGAGTCGATTCCCATTTTGAAGGGACGATTTGACATCTCGACTGATCAAAACGAACTGACCTATACGGCCCGCTTCCAACCGGTGACCTACCTGTCCAGCCTCGAGCTCGACCCCGAGCAATCCTGCACCACGTCCATCGTGCGCTCTATTCAAAACGAAACTGAGTTGATTGGCCCACCCCAGTCCTTGACGGCGACCCTCGCCTTTAGCCAGGCGACCGGCGCCGCCACACTCGATCTGGTCAGTGGCAACCTGCTGCTCGATCTGCAAGGGCTCCCGCAGCCCAAAACAACCCCCTATGAAATCAGGGTCAACTTCTGGCCCAACCGGGGCGACAGTGTGGGTTACTTTCAGCCCGATGCTAACCACAGCGCCCAGATCAATATCCAGTTCGAAGAGAAACTCACCGCGCCGGTTGAATACTATTATGAAATTGGCCTGGCTTATGCCTATCTGGAGCCGCCGCTATGTCAGGAAGCCGTGCCCTGGTTGTTGAAGGCGCTGGACATCGACAGTTCAGGCTTCAACCCGGCCTGGGCCGGCCTCCGCATTTGCCCCAGCGCCAACTCGCCCCCCACACCGATCCCAACATTCACGCCTCCACCGACGCCGTTGGCCGGTGAATGATAAGCCGGTAGGGAGTCAGGATCAATTTCATAAATTATTTATCATCCAACGCCGCCACACCCGGCAAAGTCTTACCCTCCAAAAACTCCAGGCTGGCACCGCCGCCGGTGGAAATATGGCTCATTTTTTCTGCCAGGCCGGCTTGCTCGACGGCGGCGGCGCTGTCCCCTCCGCCGATGATGGTGGTCGCCTCAGTCAAGCCGGCCAGGGCTTTGGCCACGGCGAACGTTCCCTCGGCAAAGCGTGGAAATTCGAACACACCCATCGGCCCGTTCCAGACAACCGTTTTGGCCGCAGCCAGACGGTTGGCGAAGTGTGCGATGGTCGCCGGACCGATGTCGAGGATCATCCAGCCCTCCGGTACTTCGTCAACCGGCACCACCTTTGCTGCGGCCTCGTTCTTGAACTCGGTGGCGACGACGCAATCGACGGGCAGGATCAATTTGGCGGAATGGTCCGCCAGCAGCTTCTTGGCCGTATCCAGGGCCTCGGCCTCAACCAGCGAGGTGCCGACCGCCAGCCCTTGCGCCGCGAAAAAGGTATTGGCCATCCCGCCGCCGATCAACAGTGAGTCGACCTGACCGAGCAGATTTTCGATCACGCCGATCTTGTCCGAGATCTTGGCCCCACCCATGATGGCGATAAAGGGCGGGGCCGGCTCGGCCAGGGCCTTGCCCAGATATGCCAGTTCCTTCTCCATCAGGAAACCGGCCACGGCCGGACGCAGTGTGTCGGTGACGCCGACCGTTGAGGCATGCGCCCGATGAGCGCTGCCAAAGGCGTCGTTCACATAGAGCTCGCCCAGCGCCGCCAGCCTGGCCGAGAAATCCGGGTCGTTCTTCTTTTCTTCAGGATGGAAGCGGGTGTTTTCCAATAGGATGACATCGCCGGGCTGCATGGCTTTGGCCGCTGCCTCGACCGCCGGCCCAACGCAATCATCGAGCTTCTTGACCGGCCGGCCTAGCAGCGCGCTCAGCCGACCCGCGACCGGCCCCATCGCAAATTTTGGGTCGGGCGCATCTTTGGGCCGGCCCAGGTGGCTCATTAGCACCACCGCCGCCCCGTGGTCGAGCAGATACTGAATCGTTGGCAGCGCCGCCCGAATACGGCGATCATCGGTCACCCGGCCTGCTTCCATCGGGACATTGAAATCGACCCGGACTAAACCCCGTTTGCCGTTGACATCGACATCTTTGATTGTTTTTTTATTCATCGTATCCTCTCAGGCTGCTAAGAATAGTAGGACCACATCAAACAGTAGAATGGACAGGATTTACAAGATTTACAGGATATGCTTTGACAGAAACTCCAATAATCTTGTGAATCCTGTTAATCTTGTCTACTTTTGCTTTGTGCT
>Ga0302046_10002065_pt1 | contig 18812 bp, 14 predicted proteins | sample RVTome_11_FD_200261 | JGI IMG/M metagenome (GOLD analysis project Ga0302046, IMG submission 200261) | Soil microbial communities from uranium-contaminated site in the Upper Colorado River Basin, Wyoming, United States - RVT147D111 (version 2) ...
GCACACCACTTCACCGGCGCGGTACTTGCGCTTCACCACCGCGCCGCGGTTCAAGTTCAGGAACGTTCCGGAGACGCCCTTGAATACAGGCAGGGCCAGCAGATCCTCGACTTCCACACCGCCCTCGGGCATTTCCGTCTGCACCACGCGCTTGTTGGTGAGCGCACCGGTGGGACACGACACCATGCACTCCCCGCACGACACGCACGACGAGTTGCCCATGGGCAGGTTCAAATCGAAGGCGATGCCCGTCTGGTAGCCCTTGCCCTGGCGGCCCAGCACAAAGTTGTGGCGGATTTCGTTGCAGCCGCGGATGCAGCGGTCGCACAGGATACAGGCGCCGTGGTCCACGGCGATGGCTACCGAGGAATCGTCCAGCGTGCCGGGCACCTCGCGGCGGGCAAAACGCGGCTCGCCCACCTGGTACACCTTGGCCAGCGTTTCCAGTTCGCAGTCGCCGGACTGCTGCTGGCGGGCACAGGGCGCGGGATGGTCGGACATCAGCAGCTCGATCAGCGTGCGCTGCGCGGAATGCACCGGATCGGAGTTGGTGACCACCTTCATGCCTTCTTCGGCCTGGCGGATGCACGACGCGGCGTACACGCGCTGTCCCACGTCCACCGTGCACACGCGGCACACTCCCACCGGCGTCTGATTCTGTTGATGGCACAGTGTGGGGATGTGGATTCCGTTCAGTCGCGCGGCGTCGAAAATGGTCGTGCCCGCGGGAACGCTCACTTCGCGGCCGTCAATGGTCAGGCGAACTGTGGCGCCGGGGCTCATATCGAACCTCCGATGACCGTGCCTGTGGGCGTGCGCCCGGTCAAACGCACCGGACGCGACTTGCTGCCCATGGTGCACACGCCCGCCGGGCAGCGCCGCAGCAGGAAGTGGGCGTCGAGCTCTTCCTTAAAATGCTTGATGACCGAGGCAATCGGCGAGGGCACCACCTGCCCCAGCCCGCAGATGGACGTCTGGCGCAAAGCGTGGGCCAGTTCGTTGAATACCTCGAAATCGGCCGGCGAGCCGCGGCCCTGCGTCCAGCCGTACATCATTTCCACCAGTTTCTGCGAGCCCACGCGGCAGGGCACGCACTTGCCGCAGGACTCGTTGCGGTAAAACGTGGTGGCGTTGAGCGCCATGTCCAGCATGCACACCGTGTCGTCGCACACCACGATGGCCCCCGACCCCAGCATGCTACCGGCCTTGGCCAGCGACTGGAAATCCAGCGGCGTATCCATCATCGAAGCCGGTAAATAACCCGACGACGGCCCCGACGGCGCCCAGGCCTTCACTTCGCGCCCCGCCGGCGGACCACCGGCCAGGCCCATGATCACATCGCGCGCCGGCGTGCTCATGCCCACTTCGTAGATGCCCGGGCGCTGCACGTGCCCGCTCACACCTACAAACTTCAGGCCGGGCACGGCGCGGCCCTGCTTGCGGAACCACTCCACGCCGCGACGCAAGATGATGGGGACGTTGAGGAAGGTCTCCACGTTGTTGAGCACCGTGGGCTTGTTCCACAGTCCGTGAGTGACCGGGAACGGCGGCTTGTTACGCGGCTCGGCGCGTTTGCCTTCGATGGCTTCAAGCAGCGCGCTTTCCTCGCCGCAGATGTAGCCCCCCGGGCTGACAAACACCTCCAGGTCAAACCCCAGACCCGAGCCCAATATGTTCTTGCCCAGCAGACCCTGCTGGTAACACAGCTTGATCTCCCGCTCCAAGACGCGCTCCTGCGTCTGGTATTCATGGCGGATGTAGACGATCCCGCGCTTCGCGCCGGCCACCAGGCCGGCCAGGATCATCCCCTCGATGACCACGTGCGGCAGGTACGTCAGGATGAAGCGGTCCTTAATGGTGCCCGGCTCGCTTTCGTCGGCGTTGCAAACCACGTATTTTTCCGGACCCGGCTGTTTGCGCACCAGGTCCCACTTCATCGCCGTGGGGAACCCGGCCCCGCCCATGCCCCGCAGCTCGCTGTCTTTCAACTGGGCGAGCAGAGCGTCGGCGTCGCGCGTCTGGACGAAATGGCGCACCACGTCGTAGCCCGCCGCGGAGGGGTCATTCTCATAAATGTCGCTGACCAGCCCGGCCACTTCGGGCAGCGGCACGGGATGGGGCAGCGGGTCGCCGGCCACCGCTGCGCGGATGATGGTATCGCCCAGGCTGGGAGTGACGTCGCGGTAGATGTGGTCGTTGACCGAAAAAGCCGGCGCGCCGTCGCACTGCCCCAGGCACGACGTCCAGCGGAAGGAAACCTCACCCGGGTTCATTCCCGCGCAGCGCTGCTCCAGTTCGCCGCGCAGCGCACCTGCCCCACGCAGGTGGCACGACATATCGCCGCAGCAGCGCACATCGGCCCGCGCCGGCGGTGTCAGGTGAAAATGCGGATAGAAACTGGCCACGCTGTGGATGCGGTAGACAGGAGTCTGAGTGCGGCGCGCCAGGGCCTCGAGTTCCTGGGCGGGCAGGTAACCGTGCTTGCGCTGGATTTCCTTGAGCTCCTCAAAAATCAACGCAGCGTCCCTGTGGGCCCTGGCTCATGGTCTGTGTCCAAGAAACCGCGGCGGGCTGGATCCCTGCGGCGTCCCTGACAAATCACCGGGCGAATCCAATGCGTTCGCACTCGAATCCCAGCGAGATGCGCGGACTATAACAAAGGCCGTGGGGCGAGTAAACACAAACGCGCAGCAACGGAACCCTCCAACTTTCGTTGACTTCACATCACGCCCACGGTATAAGCGCGGTGGCGCCGATCTACGAACATCGAATGCATACCGACCCCCATGGCAGGCCCGATTTGCGCCAGGGTGCTCTCTTGAAGCGCCTTCGCCCTATGCCGTCGCTTGGCGCGGCCGTGCTGGTGGTGACGGCTGCTGTTTGCCTTGCTGGGGCAGCGCTGATGGCTACAGATCGCCCCGGCGTTTCCAGCGCGCAACCCCAGAATCCCGCACCCGCGCAACAGGCCAATTTCCAGTACACCGGACCAGGTTCGTGTGCGGCCAGCGCGTGCCACGGCGCCGTCCCTGCGCGCACCGACCTGCGCATCCCCCAGAACGAATACAGCGTATGGATAACGCAAGACCGGCACTCGCGCGCGTTTGAGGTGTTGCGCAACCCGGTCTCCCAGCGCATGGCCCGCCTGCTGGGCATCGAGCGCGCCGACGCCGCGCCGAAATGCCTGGCCTGCCACGCGCTGGCGCCTCCGGCCGCGCAGCGCGCGCGCACCTTTTCCGCCGAAGAAGGCGTGAGCTGCGAGAGCTGTCACGGCCCGGCGTCGCAGTGGCTAGGGCCGCATACCCGCGCCGACTGGGCGCACGAAAAATCGCTTCAGTTGGGGATGAACGATACCAAGGACTTGATCCGCCGCACCGAGGTGTGCCTCTCCTGCCACTTGGGCAACGCCGAAAAGTTCGTGGACCACGAAATGATCGCCGCCGGCCACCCCGACCTGATCTTCGAGCTCGACTCGTTCAGCGCCGCCATGCCCCGCCACTGGAAAGAGCCCGTGGAGCGCGACCCGTGGACCGGCGCCCGCGCCTGGTCAACGGGCATGGCCGTGCAGTTGCGCGAGCACCTCGAGCGCGTGTCGCGGCGCGCCCGCGGCGGCCCGTGGCCGGAATACGCCGAACTCGACTGCTTCGCCTGCCACCACGACCTGGCCCGCGCCGAGGATTCCTGGCGGCAGGACCGCGGCTACCCGGGACGCCGCGCCGGCGTGCCGCCGTGGAATGTGGCCCGCTACACCGTGTTCCGCCAGGTGGCCGGATTGGTGGGTGCCGATGCCGGTCAGCGCCTGGACGCGGAGATGACTCGCCTGTCGGGTTTGATGAACCAGCTCGCGCCCAACCGCGAAGAAGTGGCCGTGGCGGCGGCGCGCACGTCCAGCCTGGCCGGGGAGATGGCTCGCCGCATGGCTCAGCACAACTACGACCCGGAGACCGCCCTGCGCCTGATGCGCGCCATTTCCTCCGACGCCGAGCGCATCTCCGGCGAAGGCGTGCGCTCGGCCGAGCAGGCGGTGATGGCGCTCGATTCGCTGTTTATCGCCACGTCGCGCAACACGCGCCTCTCGAATCAGGCCGAGCTGCGCGCCGCGCTCAACGCCCTCTACCCACACCTCGAAAATCCCGCGCGCTACCAGCCCGGCCGCTTCGCCGCCGACCTGCGCCGCGTCAATTCCTTGCTGCGTTAGCGTTTGACACGGCAGAGGTCTGCGGTTTCCTTCGCCCGCCGCCCGCGGGATCAGGACTGGCGAGTCCGCACGGGCCTACCACTTTTTTCGCTGGGGCATTAAACTCTGCCAGCCATGAAACCCGTATTCTTTCATTCGCCGGCCGAATTCCGGAAGTGGCTCAAGAAGAACCACCGGACGGCGCGGGAGCTGCTGGTGGGCTACTACAAGAAGGACTCGGGCAAGCCCAGCATAACCTGGCCCGAATCGGTGGCCGAGGCGCTGTGCTTTGGCTGGATTGACGGCATCCGCCGCAGCCGCGACGCGCAGAGCTACACCATTCGCTTCACGCCGCGCCGCCCGCGCAGCACGTGGAGCGACATTAACATACGTCTCGTGTCCGAGCTCGAAGCCGCCGGCAAAATGACCGACGCGGGCCGCGCCGCTTTTGCCAGGCGCGTGCCGGAGAAATCCCGCACCTACACTTACGAGCAACGCACGCCGATTCGTCTGGCGCCGGCGCTGGTCAGGCGCTTCAAAAAAAACAATGCGGCGTGGAAGTTCTTCGAAGCCCGGCCGCCCGGCTACAAGAAAAGAGCCATCGCCTGGGTGATGAGCGCCAAGACCGAAGCCACGCGGGAGAGGCGTTTTGTTCGGCTGCTGGAATCCGCATCCGCAGGAAAGCGGTGAAGGTTTCCGATGAGCAAGGTGAATCCACAGGCAGAGAGGTGAAGTATGAGCATGGACGACAACAAGCGGGAGGCGCGGTCATTCTTTGAGCTTTCAGCGCGCGGCGACGTGGCCGGCGCGCTGGACCTGCTGGCCGACGACGTGAGTTGGACAGTCACCGGCACGACGCCGTTTTCCGGCACCTACGCCGGCAAGCAGAACCTGGTCACCAAGCTGGTGGAGCCGCTGTTCAGCCGATTGAAGGCGGGCATCACGCTGGCCATCAGTAATATGGTGGCCGAGGGCGACTGCGTGGTGATCGAGGGGAAGGGCACGGCGGAAACCGTCGACGGGCGGGCCTACAATAACACCTACTGCTTTGTGTTTCGTGTCAGTGGCGGCAAGATTCGCACGCTGGCCGAGTACATGGACACCGCGCTGGTCAATTCTGTTTTTGGAGCTGGCTCTAGGGCGTAATTCGTAAAATAGCCAACCGCGGCAGTTGCCGGGCAAACCACTCGTCGAGTTGTAAACCGGTTGCAACAAAAAGCGCGGCTCATTTGTTGAACCGCGCCGAAGGGAAGCGCCCAGCCGCTGCTTACTCGCCGCCGCCGAGCTGCTGGGCGAGATAGTTCTCGTAGCCCAACTGGTCGATCAGCTCGAGCTGCTGCTCGAGGAAGTCGACGTGCTGTTCTTCGTCCTTCAGGATTTCCTTCAGGAAATCAGCGGTGGCGTTGTCGCCGGCCTTGCGGCAGGTCTCGACGGCCTTGTTGTAGTCCACTACGGCGCCGCGCTCGAGGGCCAGATCGTTGGCCAATTGCTGCTTGACGTCTTTGCCGATGTTCAGCTTTTCCATCACGTCGAGCCGGGGCATGCCCTCCAGAAACAGGATGCGCTCGATCAGCGCCTCGGCGTGTTTCATTTCGCCGATGGACTGTTTCTTGATTTCCTTGCTCAGCTTCTTATAGCCCCAGTTCTCGCACATCTCCGCGTGGAGAATGTACTGGTTGATGGCCGCCAGCTCTTCCTTGAGGGCGTGAGAAAGGGCGGCGAGTACTTCGGGTTTGCCTTTCATGGTGAGTCGGCCTCCTGAAAACAGCTCCTATTCTAATACACAAGCCCGCCGCAGCGCCGCCCCTTTTCCACACGGCCCGCCACATTTTAGAGTCATTCTAAATCTGCAAATACGTTGCAACAAGGGAGGGGCATGGGAATTCAGCCGGCGTATCGCGGCGGAGGTCAACCTGCGCCGTGCGAAACGCTTGTGCACCTACGCGTACTGCTGCTCGATGACGTGACGGTCCACGCCTTTCAGGATGAGGCGCATCAGTTTGTAGGTGGCGTCGGCGTCGAAATAGAAGGAGTGGACGTTGTCGGTCTTCGGCGGGATCAGCTTGGTGCAGTCGAAGTCCCACACATTGTCGGACACATCGTTTTTATCGTGCAGGCCGCTGCGGCCCAGGCGGCGCTTGCCGAAATGCTTGAGCCCAGCGGACATGCCCAACACGTTGTCGCGGGGTGTGTAGAGAGCGGTGATGCGATAGGTCAGATTGGCGATGGCGTCGCCGTCGGTGAGGTCGGTGGTCTCGCCGCCCTTGAACAGGTCGTTGTCCACGTCGGCGGCCACCATCAGAAGTTGGGTAATCAGGGAGACCAGCAGCGGCTGGTTGCTGCGCGACCACGTGTATTGCATGGCCTTCTGCAGCAGGTAGTTCCCCATGCTGTGGGCGATCAGGCTGATTTTGGCGCGGCACGACTTGGCCGGATTGTCCACGCCGATGTGCTGGCGCAGGAGCAGCGCGTCGTACAGCCGGTTGAGCACCTCGGCCAGGTGCGGCGCGCTTTTGCGGGCGTCCGCGCGGTCGGGATAGTAGCCGAGCTTCATCCCGTCCGAGGGCCAGGTGAAGAGCACGCAGATGCCCATCGAATCGGGCCCCTCGAACAGGCCTTTGCAGATGGTTTCGTAGCGCGTCACCGCCTCTTTCCAGTCGTTGTTGTAGCCGTGGACGAACAGCGTGACGTGCTTTTCCTCCTGGTTGTCTTCCGGCGCACATTTGGGGAACTTGTCGGCCGCACCCAGCAGGAGCTTGTCGAAGCTGGCTGCGGTGGCCGCTTTCCAGTTTTTGAGACTGGTCAGATCGCCGCCGTCACTGACCCAGTGGGTCAGATCGGCGATATCCCGGCCCAGGCCCTTGTCTTTGCTTTTGACTTCGCGATTGGTGATCATCCAGAAGGTGGGAGCCATCAAGACACCTCGTTGCATCATCGTATGGTGACGTACTGGACTGGTAACGTAAACGTCACCATACGCCTGCGGCGGGAAAATGTCACGGCAAAAAGTCTGACTCAAGAATCCGCTGGGGTCGCCGGCTTTACATCGAGGATTTCCCGGACGCGCGCGGCCAGCTCCGTTGGGCGGAAGGGCTTTTGCAGGTACTGGGTTCCGGGGTCCCAGCGGATACTGAGCTGGATGGCCTCGTCGGTGTATCCCGACATAAACAGGGTCTTCATGTCCGGCCGGATCTGGATGATTCTCTGGGCCAGCTCGCGCCCGCCCATAACCGGCATGGCCACGTCGGTAGCCAGCAAATGGATGGGGCCGCCGTGCCCGGTAAAGCGTTGCAAGGCTTCTTGGCCGTCTCGCGCTTCAAGCACCGTATAGCCGAGCGCGGTCAGGAACTCGCGGTTGAGTTCTCGCAATGCATCGGAGTCTTCGGCCAGCAGGATGGTTTCCGTGCCCCGCGGCGCATCGGCAAACCGTTCTTTTTCCTTGACGACCTCAACGGTGTTCTGTTCGACGCGCGGCAGATAAATCTTGAACGTCGTCCCGTGGCCGGGCTCGCTGTACACCCAGATGAACCCGCCGCTCTGTTTAACGATGCCGTACACGGTGGCCAATCCCAGGCCCGTACCTTTCCCTTTTTCCTTGGTGGTGAAGAACGGTTCGAAGATTTTTTTCTGTGTTTCTTCATCCATGCCGTGACCGGTGTCGCTGACGGTCAGGCGAATGTAGGAGCCTGGCTGCACCGGGTGGTGGCATTCGGCGTAGGCGGCGTCGAGAATGATATTGGATGTTTCCACGATTAGCCTGCCGCCCCCCGGCATGGCGTCGCGGGCGTTGACCACCAGGTTCATCAGCACCTGTTCGATCTGGCCGGGGTCGGCCTTCACCATTCCGAGCTCCGGTTCCAGGCGGGTCATGAACTGGATGTCTTCCCCGATCAGCCGGCGCATCATCTTTTCCACGTCGCTGACCACTGTATTCAGGTTGATGACGCGCGGCTGCAACACCTGCTGGCGGCTGAAGGCCAGCAACTGGCGGGTCAGCCCGGCGGCCCGGTCGGCGGCTCGAGAAATCTCCTCCACACCGTGGCGCAGGGGGTGGCTGTCCGGCATGCTTTCCAGCGCCATCTCACTGTAGCCCAGAATGACCGCCAGCAGGTTGTTGAAGTCGTGGGCCACGCCGCCGGCCAGGCGTCCGACCGCCTCCATTTTTTGCGCCTGCAGAAATTGCAGTTCGAGCTCGCGTTCGCGGCTGACGTCGCGCTTCACGGCCACATAGTTGATGATCTTTCCCGCAGCGTCGCGCACCGGCGAGATGGTAGCTTCCTCGTGGAACAGGCTTCCGTCCTTACGCCGGTTGGTGAACTTGCCCGACCAGACGTTCCCTTTTTGGATGATGCGCCACATCTCCTCGTAGTATTCTGGCGGCTGCAGCCCGCTGCTCAGAAGATTCGGATTCCGGCCCAGGACTTCGGCGCTGGTGTAGCCGGTGGTGCGTTCGAAGGCCGGGTTGACATAGACGATGTTGGCGTCGCAGTCGGTGATGATGATAGCCTCCGCGGCCTGCTCGACGGCCATGGCCAGTTGCGCGCGGGTGGAGTCGGCGGCCTTGCGCTCGGTGATATCGCGCGCCGTGGCCAGCACGCTTTCCACTTCGCCGGATTCGTCCTTGACCGGGGTGAGGATGTAGGCGAAGTCCCGGGGACCATCCGGCGAGGGAAAGACCATTTCCCCGGTGACCGGCTTTCCCGTGGCCAACACCACACTCCTTTGCTGATCGACCTTCTGGAAATCTTCGGCAGGGAATCCCATTTCCTGCCAGGTGCGGCCGATGATTTCTTCCCGTTTTCTTCCGATCGTCCGGGCCCCGCCTTCATCGGTGTAGAGATACCGTCCGTCGCGGGCCATCAGGAAGTGGCGGTCGGCCGAGGCCGACAACACCGCTTCGAGCGTCCGGGCCTGTTGCCCCAAGGACTGCTCGGAGACATTCCGGCGGACATAGACGCCCAGCAGTTCGGCCAGGGAGTTGAGCAGTGTGCGTTCTTCGGCCAGAAAAGGGCCTTCCGCCGCTGCGGGCCGCTCCTCGCGATAGGCCACCTCGATGCGCCCGCGGCCGTCGTCGAACTCGGCAACCTGCATCCATGGCGTAGATGCGAAGTCCGGAGTGGCGCATTCGGCGGCGTCATAGACGACGCGCGCCGACGCGATCTCCGGGTATTGCCAGGCGGGGGGCAACAAAGCGGCGAAATCACACAGAATGTCGGACAGGGAGCGGCGATCCAGTTGTAACAGGTGGACGGCACAATGCAGCGCAGTCAGCTCTTTTACTCGCTCCTGAAGCGCCGCTTCCGAAGCGGTTGGAGCCAAGTTGTCTTGGCAAGAAACCTTCCCTCGGTTGGCCAAAACGTCCTACTTCCGAGAGGGAAGAAGAACGGCAAACCCCACTACAACCATGATGCGAGAAATGCGTTGAGAACGCAACCCAACTGTCAGACCGACCGGCTGCCACCGCCAGCCGCCTTCGCCGCACTTGCGCCATTGCGAGTCACTGTCCGATTGGGGACAGTTTCACTCCGATTCGCCTGCTCCGTGGTTCTTTCCAAGGTGCTCGGGAAATCACAAAGAACAGAGGCGCGGAGCGTCGCGCACCGCAAGCGTCGCCGGCGCAAACCGGGGCATGCGATTTGCCCCCATCCACGAGGTAAAGGAGGTAGAGGAAGTAAAGGAGGTTAAGGAAAGCCGCTACGCGTGGCGGGCGGCGAAGGCCAGAGTCAGCAGGGTTTTCTGTTCGAGTTCGTGCGCGCCGGCCGAGCCCGTGGCTGGGCTGGCCGAGGCCGAGCGCTTCACCGAGCGCACCGGCCGCGCCCCGGCGATGCGCTCCAGCAAGGGCATCACGTAGAACAGCGCGCCCATGTTGGCGGGTTCTTCCTGAACCCACACGAACTCGCGCGCTTCCCAGTGGCGGCCCATCTCGATGCCCAATTCGTCTTCGGGGAAGGGATAGAGCTGTTCGATGGAGACGATGGCCGTGGATTCATCTTTACGTGCTTTGCGCTCGCGCCGCAGATCGTGCCCGACCTTGCCCGTGCAGATGAGCACGCGTGTGGCGCGTTCGGTTTCGCGGTCGGGCAGGACGTTGAAGAAACGCCCGTCCGAAAACTCCTCGATGGGCGATGCGGCTTCGGGATGCCGCAGCATGCTCTTGGGAGTGAAAACAACCAGCGGCTTGCGCCACTTGCGCAGCGCCTGCCGCCGCAGCAGATGAAAATACTGCGACGCGGTGGACGGCTGGCAGACCTGCAGGTTGTCTTCGGCGGCGAGTTGCAGAAAGCGTTCAATGCGCGCTGAAGAATGCTCCGGCCCCTGGCCCTCGTAACCGTGGGGCAGCAGCAGCACCAGCCCCGACAGCAGTTTCCATTTGTCTTCGCCCGCGGCCAGGAACTGGTCGATGATGATCTGCGCGCTGTTGGCAAAGTCGCCGAACTGCGCCTCCCACAGGACCAGTGTTTCCGGGTAGTCGCGGCTGTAGCCGTACTCGAAACCCATCACCGCGGCTTCGGAAAGCATCGAGCTGTAGATTTCGATGCCCGCTTGTTCAGCGTGAACGTGATCGAGCGGGATGTAGTCCTCTTCCGTTTCCGTATCCACCAGCACGGCGTGCCGCTGGTTGAACGTGCCGCGGCGGCTGTCCTGTCCGCTCAGGCGCACAGGCACGCCGGTGCGCACCAGCGAGGCAAAGGCCAGCGCTTCGGCCATGCCGTAATCCACCGGCGACTGGCCGCCGCCCATGCGCGCGCGCTGCTCCAGAAGTTTTTTCACTTTTGGGTGAATGCGAAAACTGTCCGGCCAGGTGGTAAGCGCTTTGGTAAGCTCGGCGATTTGCTCCGGTCCGACGGCGGTTTCGACTTCGTACTCGTGCTTGTAGGGACCGCCGGTAAAGGCGTCCCAGTAACCGGGCAGCGTCCGCAGCACGGGCGCTTCTTCGAGTTCCGCGGCGCGGTCCATTTCCTGGTTGAGTTCTTCCTTCACCGCGGCGACGATTTCATCTGCGGGCAAGGCGCTGCGCTGCGCGTAATTCTGGTAGGTCACTGGAAAACCTTTGATCTTCCTGTAGAGCAGCGGAGAAGTGATGGTAGGGTCGTCCACCTCGCTATGGCCGTGGCGGCGATAGCCGATCAGATCCACGACGACGTCGGACTCAAATTCGTAGCGGTACTCCGCGGCCAGCCGGCCCACGCGCACCGCTGCGTCGGGGTCTTCAGCGTTGACGTGGAAAATGGGGACGGGCACGCGTTTGGCCAGATCGGACGCGAAGCGCGAGGAATGGCATTCCTCCGGCCGCGCGGTGAAGCCAATCAGATTGTTGGCGATAATGTGGATCGCGCCGCCAACCGTGAATCCGCGGATGCCGGTGAGCACCAGCGTCTCCGCCCAGATGCCCTGACCGGCAAACGCCGCGTCGCCATGAATCACCACGGGCACCACTTCTCGCGGGCCATTTTCACCGCGGCGCGTATGCTTGGCGCGCGTGCGGCCCAGGGCCACCGGGTCCACGGCTTCCAGGTGGCTGGGATTGGACACCATGTGGATGCGCACCTTGCCGCCGGTGCGGGTGTTGTATTCACCGGTGGCGCCCATGTGATACTTCACGTCGCCGCTGCCCAGCACGCTGCGCGGGTCCACGTCCTCAAACCGCGCCACAATGTCGCTCACCGCGCGGTTCACCACGTGGACCATCAGGTTGAGCCGCCCGCGGTGACTCATGGCCACCACGGCTTCATCGGCGCCGCGCCCGGCGATTTCCTCCAGCAGCGCATCCATCAGCGGCAGCAGCGACGACACGCCCTCCATCGAAAAGCGCTTGGTGCCCAGGTAGCGCGACTGCAGTACCTGCTCGAACAGCTCGGCGCGCGCCAAGCGCTCGAGGACGTACTTCTGATCCACTGGCGACGCTTCAGCTTCGACACGCTCTTCAATCCACCGGCGGCGGGCAGGGTCGGGAATATGCCAGTACTCGACGCCGATCGTGCCGCACCACCAGCGCCGCGCCTGGTCGGCGTCTTTGCCAGTCAGCTCCAGATCAGGATGCGCCTCGGGGCGCAGGAAGCCCAGCGGGTCGAGGTCGGCTTGCAGATAACCCCAGCGGCGAAATGCGTCGAGGACTTTTTCACGTGCCGGGGCGGCAGTTTTGGCTTTGGCCATGGAAGCCCGATTCTATTACAGGATTGCACTCGGCTGCGTGCAGGCGCGGCCCTCAGGAACCAAAGATGGCTTGAATCTTCTGGGCCAGCTCGAAATCGAGCCGGGTGATGCCGCCGGAGCTGTGGGTCACCAGGTCGACGGTCACCTTGTTCCACACGTTCGACCAGTCGGGGTGATGGTCCATTTTTTCTGCGGCCAGGGCCACGCGCGCCATCTTGCCGAAGGCGTCGCTGAAGTCCTGGCAGGTGAACTCGCGGTGCAGCTTGCCGTTCACCACGCTCCATCCGGGCAGCTTGGCAAGCTCAGTGGAGATTTCGGCGTCGCTCAATTTCTGGCGGCTCATGGATTCCTCCGGTAGGTGGCCGGCGCACGCGCCGGCGGTGCAATTCGGTGAAACAAAAGTATGCCCCGCTGTGCCCATCGAAGCAAGGCAGGGAAAGCAGTTGAACACGCCGCGCAGTTGGTTTAGGGTATTCGCTCAAGTTGCCCGACGCCGCAACCCGCCTGCAAGCGAGCGCCAAGAGCGCCAACACCAAAGGGGATTGAGCCCATGAACCGCAAGAAGACACGTGTCGTGCAGTACGGAGTAGGCCCCATCGGCGCGGCCATCGTGCGCCTGATGCGCGAGAAGCAGTCGCTGGAGATTGTCGGCGCCATTGATAAGGACCCGGCCAAGGCCGGGCGCGACCTGGGCGAGGTAGTGGGCGCGCCGGACGCGCCGTGGGGCGTGACCGTGTCGGCCGAAGCGGGCAAGGTGCTGGGGCAGAAGGCCGACGTGGTGGTGCACTGCACGTCGTCGTATTTAAGAGATGTGATGGACCAGTTGCTGGAGTGCATCGCTGCGGGCGCGTGCATTGTCTCCACCTGTGAAGAGCTGGCTTACCCGTTCCGCAAGTCGCCGGAGCTTTCGGCCAAGCTCGACGACGAAGCCAAAGAATGGGGCGTCTCGCTGGTGGGCACCGGCGTGAACCCCGGCTTCGTGATGGACAAGCTCCTGCTCACGCTGTCCACCGTGTCGCAGCGCGTGGAGTCGGCGCGCGCCGTGCGCATTGTCGACGCCAGCAAGCGCCGCCTGCCGCTGCAAAAGAAAATCGGCGCGGGGATGACCGTCGAAGAGTTTCGCCAGCAGGTGGCCGCCGGGGTCATCAAACATCATGGACTGCCCGAGTCGGTGGCCATGGTCGCCGACGGGCTGGGGCTCGAGCTCGACGACATCAGCGAAACCATCGAGCCGGTCATCGCCCAGGAAAAAGTGGTCACTCAGTTTCTGGAAGTCGAAAAGGGCCAGGTGGCCGGCGTTCACCAGATCGCCCGCGGCACCGGCGGCGGGAAAGAAAAAATCTACATGGAGTTGCAGATGTACGTCGGCGCCAAAGAATCGTCGGACACGGTCGAGCTGGCCGGCAGCCCCAACATTCGCATCGTCGTGCCCGGCGGCACGCACGGCGACGTGGCCACCGCGTCGGTGGTGGTCAATACCATTCCCGCGATTCTCGCCGCGCCGGCCGGCCTGCGCACCTCACGCGATCTGCCCATGTACTTCTTCGCCCCCCACGCCACGCTGTGAAGTCGCAGGGCGGGGCACTTAATGCAAGGCAAGCCTGAGTATGTCTTACCGGTCTTCCCAGAAGCGGGCGACGGCGGCGTAGTCCACATCCTCACGGGTGGCGGATTTGACCTCGGAGTACGTCGCGCGGGCCGCGGCTGCGGCGGGCAGGTTGACGCCCAGTTGGCCGGCCAGGGCCATGGCCAGCTCGATGTCTTTGTGCATCAGGCGCAACGGAAAACTGGGCGTATAGTCCTGCTTCAGAATCATAGGAGCTTTGACTTCGAGCACCGCGGCGCGGGCCATTGACGACTGCATCACCTCTACCAGCTTTTCCCCGGCGATGCCCGCGCGGGTAACCAGCGCTAGCGCCTCGGCCAGGGCCTGCACCTGCAGGGCGAGGATCAGGTTCATGGCCAGCTTGATGGTTTGACCGGCGCCGTGCGGCCCCAGGTGAAAGAAGCGCTTGCCCACGGTTTCCAGCACGGGGCGGACGCGGTCCACCGTCTTTGCCTCGCCGCCGATCATGAACACCAGTTCGCCTTTCTCCGCGCCCCACGTGCCGCCGGTGACCGGCGCATCCAGGAATTCCGCGCCGCGTTCGGCACAGGCGGCGGCCGCGCGCCGCGCCAGTTCGGGCGCAACGGTGGACGAGTCCACCAGCACGCTGCCCTTGCGCAGGCCGGCGAGCGCGCCGTCGTCTCCCCACAGGACGGATTCGAGCGCCGGCGGATCGCTGACAATGGTGATCAGCACGCCGGCCTGCGCTGCGCAGTCGCGGGCGCTCGAGGCCACGCGCGCGCCTTCGGCGACGAGTTCTTCGGCTCGTGCACGCGTGCGGTTCCACACCACCAGCGGCAGCCCGGCCTTCAGTATGTTGCGGGCCATAGGCTTGCCCATCAGTCCCAGTCCGATCAGTCCCACGGTCGGTTTCATCGCCGGATCCTCCCGTTGAAAACAGTTGAGTTTACATCATTCAACACAGAGGTCACGGAGACACAGAGGGCACAGAGAAACATCGACGCTGTGAAATGACTTGAGGTTTAATGCGCGCCGAGGGGGCTACACCCCGGCTTTTTCGGGGACGGGACGGACAGAGAGGCCACTCGCGGGGTGAGGTGCGGGTGCAGATGCCGCCGCGGCGTCCGCGCCCGGAGGAACGCTCGACGCCGCCGCGCTCAACGATTCGTGCAGCCTCATGATGTGCTGGTAAGGGATCTCCCAACGGAAGGTGCGCACGCGTTCGCGGTGATGGATACACTCCTCCAGGAAAATCGACTTACCGGTGTCGGCCACCAGCGTGGCCGAGGCGGGCAGGTAGATTTCGCCCGCGCGATACAGCACGTCCACCCGCTTGCCGAGCAGGGCTGAGAACTGCGTCATGGTGAAAGCAGTTTCCAGCGGGCGCCAAAGGGGGTCAATAGTACCAACGATTATTTGCACAGCAGCGTGAGAGAGAGGACTAGTGATGTCCGCCGTGGCCTGCTCCGTGGCCCGAGGAGTGCGCGGGTTCAGGCTCGGGTTCGCGTTCGCGAATGCGCAGGTCGGCGAAGCTCATCAGCATCAGGGGCGTGACCGCAGCCCAGGCAAAGACGGCGTACACCACGGGCAGCACCCAGCCGAAGTCGCCCTGCGCCGGAGTGGCCAGCCGCCACACCAGCACGCCGGCCAGCAGGCCGCCCAGCGTAGCCATCATGCGGCTGGCACCGGAGACTTCCAGCCGTTCGTTGCAGCCCGGGCAATCCATGCCGTCGGTGTAGGCTACCGAGTAGCCCGCGGGGAGTGTGGTCAGGCACTTGGGACATTTGCGTACGGCCATCGTTCACCTCGCCCGGTGAAGATACATGATTTTGTACGGGACGTGTAGGGGCGAACCTTCGGGTCGCCCCCGGCAGCAACGAGGCGGCCTAAAGGCCCGCCTCTACATATTCTTCTTATGTTCGACCAGGGCGAATTCCACGCGCATGCGCACTTTGTCCACGCGGTCGGCGCGGACGCGCACTTTGTCGCCCAGACGAAAGGTCACACGCCCGTGCTCGCTGCGGATCACGCGGTCGCGGTCACGAAACAGGCAGCGCTCGCCGACGACTTCTTCCAGCGTTTCGATGGGCACCATGCCCTCGACAAAAATGTCCAGCAGCTCGACGAAGAACCCGAATTTCAGAATGGAAGTTATGATGGCGTCGAATTCCTCACCCAGGTGTTTTTCCATAAAGCGCGCTGTCTTCCAGTCCATCAACTCGCGCTCGGCGGCGTCAGCGCGGCGCTCGGCATCCGACGATTCCTCGGCCGTTTCTTCCAGTTCCACGCGCGAGTACGGCCCCAGCGCGGCGGGCGGGGATTTCTTGCCCTTATGGACAGGCCGGGACGCCTGCCCTACGCGCGCCTGCGGATTCTCCAGCGCCCATTTCAGGATGCGGTGGACGATCAGGTCGGGGTAGCGGCGAATGGGCGAGGTGAAGTGCGTGTACTCGTCGCAGGCCAGCGCAAAGTGGCCCAGCGGCTCGGCCTCATAACGTGCCTGCTTGAGCGAGCGCAGCATCAGGTACGACAGGATGCGCTCCTCCGGGTGGCCGGCGATTTTCTGCGTCAAGCGCTGGTAGTGCTGCGGGCGAATGTCCAGGTCGAGCCCGCCGGGCAGTGTGAAGGTCATCTGGCGCTCGCGTCCGCCTTTGCCGCGGCCCCTGCCGTGAGCGGCGGCGCGCACGCGGCCATGCTTCACGGGCATGCGTTTTTCGGCGAGGTCGGCGACGCCCAGCGTGTAACCGAAGGCGCGGGCCAGGTCTTCGAACTCCAGCACCTTTTTGGCGTCGGGTTTTTCGTGGACGCGGTGCAGGGAAGCGATGCCCCGGCGCTCCAGGTGCCGGGCCACAGCTTCGTTAGCGGCCAGCATGAACTCTTCGATGATGCGATTGGCGATGTTGCGCTCACTGCGCACGATTTTCACCATGCGGCCCAGTTCGTCGAATTCGATCACTGGCTCGGGCAGGTCGAAGTCAATCGAGCCGCGGCGCGTGCGCTTATCGTTCAGCAGCAGCGCCAGTTCGCGCATCCGGCGGAAATGTTCCGCCTGATCCGCGTAGCGGGCGCTCATCTCCGCGTCACCTTCCAGGACCTTGTTGACGTTGGTGTAGGTCATGCGCTCGGCAGAGCGAATCACGCCGGAGGTGAAGCGTTCGGCCACCACGTGGCCCTGCGCGTCGAAGACCATGACCACCGACATCACCAGCCGGTCCACGTTAGGGTTCAACGAGCAGATGCCGTTGGAAAGCGCCTCGGGCAGCATGGGCACGGCGCGGTCGGGGAAATAGACCGAGGTGCCGCGCAGCCGCGCCTCGAGGTCGAGCGGCGAGCCGCGGGGAACGTAGTGGGCCACGTCGGCGATATGCACCTGCAATTCCCACTGGTCGCCGTCGAGCCGCCGGACGTGCACGGCGTCGTCGAAGTCTTTGGCCGTTTCGCCGTCAATGGTCACGATGGGCAGCGCGCGGAAGTCCTCGCGGCCGCGGGTGTCCGCTTCGGGCACTTGCTGAGGGACGCGGCTCGCATCGTCCAGCACTTCGCCGGGAAACTCGTGCGGCAGGTGATGCTTGCGGATGACAATCTCCACATCGATGCCGAAGTCGCCGGCCGCGCCCAGAATCTCCACCACGCGGCCCGCCGGCGCCACGCCTGACGCCGGATAACGCGTCAGCTCGACGTTGACCACCGCGCCGTCGAGTTCCGGCAGCTTCACGCGGTTGCGGCCCGCCGCCGCTGGCCCGAGCTTGGCGCGCATCTCGGGTGTCAGCTCATCGCCGGGCGGAATGATAATGCCGGTCAGCAGGCGCTGGTCATAGGGCTCGACGTAGTTGCCCTGCGAACCGTAGTGGAACACGCCCACCACGCTGGGGTGCGCGCGTTTCTCCACGCGCACCACGCGGCCTTCGGCGCGCCGGTCGGGGCTGCGGCGCTCGACACGCGCGGCCACGTGATCGCCGTGCATGGCGTCGGCCAGCTTGTCGCGGCCGATGAACAGGTCGCCCTCGACGCCGGGGATAGGCTGTGCGGGCACCACAAAACCATAACCGTCGCGGTGCACCACGATGCGGCCCAGGATGAGGCCCGCCTCGCGCCCGGCTTTTTGCGGTGCAGCTTTTTGCCTCCCGCCTGGGTGACGCCCTTTGTGCGGTTTGGCGTGAGAATCCGCGGTGCGTTTTTCTTCTTTCCCTTTTCGCGAGGGCAGGCCATAGCGTCCGCTGGATTCTTCGACCACGTCGCCGCGGCGCAGCAGGCGTTCAATGGCTTTTTCCACGTCGTGGCGCTGCTTCTTGGCCAGACGCATTTCATGGATGATTTCGCGCAGGCTGGCGGAACGGCGACGCCTGACCAGAAAGGCCACTAATTCGTCGTCGCGGAGATGGGTGTGGCGGGGCATATGTCCTTTTCGAGGCGCTTTATTCTAGCGGAGTCGCATGGGAATTGCTTGCCCCACCCTTGGAGTGCGGCGGCCCTGCCGCCGCTTTTCTTTCTGCAACGCATTCAGCATCACGTCATTTGAGTAGCTCTTCTGCGTCACATGGGCATGCGCGGATAGCTATCGGCGTAACAAAGCGGCGCCAGGGGCGCCGCACTCCATAGGTGCTGTGCCGGTCACGGTGGCCGCGGAGCGTCGCGCAACTTTTGGCCCGCGCCTGGGTTTCAAGGAGTTGTCAACAGAAACCCCGGCGGCAACGCCGGGCTGTGCCCCACTCTAGGGGCAAAACTCACAGGAGGCGGGAGACCTGGCCCGCCTCCTGTTTGTTTCTTCAGCCGAACAATTCACGAACCACAACGGAGCGCTCAACTGCCAAGTAGTCAGCCACGTCACTCAGGATGTCGCTCAGGGTCCCTACTTTGATTGGATCATGGTCGGGGATCGTGACGTGATGTTCACTTCCTTTGAGATTGGATGTAAGG
>Ga0302046_10002066_pt1 | contig 18808 bp, 16 predicted proteins | sample RVTome_11_FD_200261 | JGI IMG/M metagenome (GOLD analysis project Ga0302046, IMG submission 200261) | Soil microbial communities from uranium-contaminated site in the Upper Colorado River Basin, Wyoming, United States - RVT147D111 (version 2) ...
TTCGCGCCCAGACCTTGATCTCCCGCAATCTCGGCGATCTCGAACCCGCGGCCCAGGCGCTCGCCGCCGATCTTGAACCGTTGACCGTACGGAAGGCCATATGCCGCGTGCTGCGCGAAGCCGTCGAATCGCCAGGACCACCGCTCGCTCAGGAGCTCGACGCGCGTGATCGAGTAACGGAACAGCAAAAAATCCGCTCTGCGGGCGTCGTTTTCCAGATCCAGCGCGTCGAGCCCGCTGTTCAAGCCGCCCAAGCCCTTGACGGCCTGAAGCACGCTCATGTACTGCGCATCGCTTGCGGTTTTCCAACTTCCATTCAAAGATACGTTGAGCATGCGCAGTCGCTCATCGCGCAACTCGACGTCGTCTCGCAATATCGTGAGATCCTCGAGCTCGAGCGCAGTAGAGAGCGAAAGCGTGCGTGCACCGTCGCGCGACAGTGGACTGTTGAGCTCCAACGTCAGGACGTCTCGCAAGTAGCGATCGTTTCCGTCGACCGGCACTTCCCGGGGATTCGAGCGCGAGCGGAATACACGCATCGACGCGCGCGTGCCTTCGCTGCCGATCTGCCGGTTGGCGAGGAAACCCAAGCCGCGATACTCTTCGTAATCCGTGGCCGCACCGAAGGTCACGCCGAAGTTCGTGCGGCCTCCGAAAGGCGCATTCGCAACGATCTGCCCCAGAAGATAGTTCGGCCCGATCTCGTCCGTGCCGCGATTGGTCAGGCGCAATATTCCGCTAACCGGTCGAAACTGCGCATCCAGATCGAGACTGTAGGCGCTGACCGTCGTCGCATCCCGGCTCGTGACCGCGGTAAGATCGAGACCGGACAGGTCACGCATTTGTCTCAGCATCCATTGCAAGTCGTTATTGCGGATCGCCGAATCCGTTTGCAATCGCGCCGCCATCGTTTCCAGGCGTTCGCGATGCGGCCCCGGATTCCCCGTAATGCTCACGGTCGATATGCGGGCTTCCAGAATATCTATACGCAAGACACCGAAAGAGATCAGGCCGTCCTCGAGCCGAATTTGCGGCCGTACATAGCCGTCATCCACGTAACGATCCGCGATGCTGCTCGCGATCAGCTGTGCTTGTGCCGTATTGATCGGCTTGCCGAGATGCTCGCGATAGAGATCGAACAGCTCGGGAGCGGCGTAAACGCTCGAGCCTGCCCGGCGTCGCTTTGCAAGCGCTTGCGGCGGAGACCGCGCGGGCGGGGCTGCTCCGCGCTCCAGGGGCTTGGCTGTATGCGGGGCTCTTGGCGCTCTGGACGGCGCTATGCTGGGCGCTGTTCGAAAGATTCGGCTGGCGACGCAATCTCCTGTTTCTGGCTTGCGGCGGTGCCGCCCTGTCGGCCTCGACAGTGTTTCTCTATGCATCGTTGCGAATCGACTTCGAGATCGTCGCCTTCGCCTGCTCGGCGATGCTCGTCTTCATCGCGTCGGCTCTTCATTCGCTGGATTCGCAGACCTGGCACGCGCTGGCACTGTCCCTCGGCGTTCGGCGCCGCGACGCGCTCTTGAGGAGCATCGTCGAATCCACGACCGATGCGATCGTCTGCATCGACGAGCATGGCGGCATTCGAACCGCCAACCCAGCAACCTCGGATCTCTTTGGATGCTCGGCGGCGGAGTTGCGCGCGAGCCGGATCACCGGCTTCGTTCCGGATCTCGTCGAGGGCGGACTCATCGATGCGCAGGTTGGGCGGCTGTTCGAACGTGTCTGCCAATCCGCGGACGGGCGGTCTATTCCTGTCGAGGTGTCGATCGGCCGAATCGAGCTCGACGACGAGCGGCTCTATACGGTGATCCTGCGTGACATCAGCGAGCGCAAGGCGCAGCAGGAGAAAGTCGAATATCAGGCGAATCACGATGCGCTCACTGGACTGCCGAACCGCAACGCATTGAGCACCTATTTGCAGTCGATGCTGGACGCGGCCACTACGCAGCGGGGTGTTGCCTTGCTGCTGCTGGACGTGAGGCGCTTTCAGGACGTCAACGACACACTCGGGCACGACGTCGGAGACAAAGTTCTTTGCGACATCGCGAATCGCTTCACGGCCGCGATCGGGGGACGAGGCGTCGTCGGCAGGATCGGCGGCGATGAGTTCACCGTGGTGCTCCACGAGGTATCGGATCGCGCCGAAATCGATCATTTCGTAAGCAGGCTCGTCGACAGTCTAACGGCTCCGATCCACATGCGCGGCGTTGCGATCGAAGTCGGCGTGAGCATCGGCGTTGCGCTGGCCCCCGATCATGCCCACAACGCCAACGAGCTGTTGCGGAACGCCGATATCGCGATGAGCACAGCCAAGAGCCGCGGCAGCGAATTGGAATACTACGACCGCAGCGGGGACCTGCATACGGTGCGGCGCTTGAGCATGATGAGTGAGCTGCGGTCCGCCATTGAAACCGACCAGATCGATCTTTTCTATCAGCCACAGGTTGCGCTGCAATCCAGACAGTCGAACAGCGTCGAAGCGCTCTTGCGTTGGACCCACCCGATGCTCGGTGACGTCGGTCCGGATGAGTTCATAGCACTCGCCGAATCCACGAATCTCATCAAGCCTCTGACTATCTGGACTATCGAGCGCGCGATCCGGCAAATGCTCACATGGAAGAGGCAAGGTCTCGACATTCGAGTCGCGATCAATCTGTCGGCCAGACTGCTGCAGGACGCCGGTTTTCCGAAAGCGCTCGCGTCGATCTTCGATGCATCGGCGATCGATCCGCGTTGTCTGGAGCTCGAGATCACCGAAAGCGCGATGCTGCTCGACCCGATGCGGGCGTTGCGCGTGATCGAACAGTTGCATGCCGTCGGCGTCTTGACCTCCATCGACGATTACGGGACGGGATTCTCGTCCCTGGGCTATCTGCGTGACCTTTCGACCCATGCCTTGAAGCTCGACAAGTCTTTCGTGCGCAACCTCGAAGCTCAACAGCGAAACCGGGTCATCGTCGAATCGACGGTGCACATGGCGCACTCGCTGGGTTTGGAAATCGTCGCCGAGGGCGTCGAGTCCGACTGGACCGCCGACTATCTGACGCGTATCGGCTACGACTACGCCCAGGGTTACCGGTTCGCCAAACCGATGCCGGCGCAGCAATGCTTCGACTGGGTCATGCGCTTCAACGCCGAGCACCGACGCCGCGCGGTATAGGCGTCACGGTCGTCTGTTAGTTCGTGAGCGTGGGCGGGTCGTGCTACGCTTCGTGGCGCCGCCGCCATCAGAATCCGAACTCAGCGCTTGAGCTACGCCGCCGTAGAACCCGACGATCGCCGCGCGAAGCGAAACGTTGCGGTGCTGTTCTTTGCGCAGGCGACCTTGGGCGCGCAGTTGCCGATCCACATCATCCTCGGCGGGCTCGCCGGCGCGGAGCTCGCAGATAATCGTGCCCTTGCCACGCTGCCGATTTCGCTCACCGTGCTGGTCTCGATGTGCACGGCGCTGCCGGCCTCATACTTGATGGGCCGCTTCGGGCGCCGGGCGGGTTTTCTGATCGGGGCGCTTTGCGGCTCGCTCGGTGGGGCGCTCAGCGCCTGGGCGTTGCTCGCGGACAGCTTCGAGCTACTGCTCGCGGGCGCGGCTTTCACGGGAATCTATCAGTCCGTCCAAGGATTCTATCGCTTCGCCGCCGCGGACACGGCGTCGGAGGCGTTCAAGCCCAAGGCCATTTCCTGGGTGCTCGCGGGAGGCCTGGTGGCGGCGCTTGTCGGGCCCGAGATCGTTCGCGCCACCGGCGACGTCTTCTCGCGGGCGCCGTACGCGGGCGCTTACGCTGCCGTCGTCATCATCAACATCGTTGGCGCTCTGAGCTTCGCGTTTCTCGATATTCCCGCTCCCGCGCGCGGGCCGGCAGGAGCGCTCGCAGGCCGCCCCATCATGGAGATCCTTCGCCAGCCTCGAGCCATCGTGGCAGTTCTTTGCGCGATGATTTCCTACGCGATGATGGCGCTCGTGATGACCTCCACGCCGCTGGCGATGCTCGGGCACGGCTTCAGCTCCGATCATGCCGCCGATGTCGTTCGCTGGCACGTGCTCGCGATGTTCGGACCGAGCTTCTTCACAGGCTCGCTGGTCGCGCGCTTCGGCCACCTGCGCATCATTGGCGTGGGACTCGCCCTGTTGGGAGCTTGCGGCATCGTCGCGCTCGCCGGCGTCGCGATCGAGAATTTTTACCTCGCGTTGATCGCGCTTGGCGTGGGCTGGAACTTCGGATTCATCGGTGCGACCAGCCTGCTTGCGACGACGCACACGGCGATCGAGCAGGCGAAAATCCAGGGGCTCAACGACTTTCTCGTGCTCGGCCTCGTGACCGTCGCCTCTTTCGGCTCCGGCGCTCTCTTGAACCTCTACGGCTGGAGCACAGTGCAGCTCGCCATGGCACCGGCACTGCTCGTCGCCTGCGTCGCCGTCGTTTGGTTGGCTCTGACGAAACGCCCCGATCGGCACGACCACGCCCGCTGAACGGCTGAGTCCTTGAGCACATGTGCATGCGGTACAGTAGCGCAGACCAGAGCGTTGCCGCCGCCGATTTGGCGTAGTTTTTGCATCATGTACACATGATTGCACGTCGGAATTTCATGGAAGAGCTCGATGATGCAGAGCAGCAACGCGTGCTGGAGGATCAAGATCTTTCGGACGAGCAGAAAATTTCAGATCCCTGAAAAGGTCAATGATGCCCGACATGAGGAGGTGCAAGGATGAAATTTGAACTGCCCGAGCTACCCTATCCCATCGACGCGTTGGAACCGCACATTGCCGCACAGACACTGGATGTCCACTACTCGAAGCACCATAGAGGCTACCTGGAGAAGCTCGAAAAAGCGCTGGCCGGAACTCCGCAAGCCGAGGATAGCCTCGAACACATCGTTTGCAGCAGCGATGGCAAGATCTTCAACAACGCCGCCCAAGTTTGGAATCATACTTTTTACTGGAACAGCATGACGGCCAACGGTGTCACGCCCCCCGGCGGTGACCTGGCCGCAAGGCTGGCGCAGGCTTTTGGAGGCGTCGATGAGTTCAAGCGCGAGTTCGCCGAAGCGGCGAACGGGCAGTTCGGCTCCGGGTGGGCGTGGCTCGTCGAAACGAGAGAAGGAAATCTGAAGGTGCTCAGCACTTCGAACGCCGACAATCCAATGTGCGACGGCTATCGTCCTCTTCTGACCGCGGACGTCTGGGAGCACGCCTACTATCTCGATTATCAGAACGAGCGGGACCAATATGTCGAGGCTTTTCTGGAGCATCTGATCAACTGGCGTTTCGCCGAAAGCAATTTGCGCGGCGCCGGAAAGGATCAGCAGGCCGCCTCTGCGTAGCGCTGAGGCAGCCTGCGCAGCTCGGGGATCCCAGGTTGCCCCGACGCCGCAACCGGCGCGAAACGCCGCTGATGGCGGCAACAGGTGCGTCTGAGACAAAAAAAGGTAGACCGAAACGGGATGCGGCAGGAGAATTCCGCTGCCCAGCTAGCAAGACGCGACGATTCGCCCGGCCGTAAAGCCACCGATCCTGGCTCGTACGCGGTCTCGAAAACTCGTGTCGGAGGTTCTGCTGTCTTTCATGGCCGGTCTCGACGCTCATGCCGCCGCCACGATGCTCTTGATCGTCGGCGCGCTATTTCTCTTCACGCGCGAGCGATTGTCCTTGCACTTGTCGTGCGTGGCGATCCTGTTGATATTGGTCGCGGGCTTCGAGCTGTTCCCCTACCAACGGGACGGACAGCGTCTGGGCGCGGTCGACTTTCTCGCCGGCTTCGGCAACCAAGCGCTGATAACGATCATTTTGCTGATGATCCTGGCGAAGGGCGTCGAGATCAGCGGCGCGCTGCGCCCACTGACGAGAGTTCTCGCTCGGCTGTGGTTTTGGAACCGCTCACTGGCCTTGCTGGTGACGCTGATCGTCGCCGCTTTCCTCAGCGCGTTCGTCAACAACACGCCCATCGTGGTCATCCTGCTGCCGCTATTGATCGGCGTCGCGCATCGAACCGGCGCGGCCCCGTCCAAGATTCTGATGCCGGTGGGATTTGCGACTATCGTCGGCGGAATGGCAACGACCATCGGCACGTCTACTAATCTGCTGGTCGTCTCGGTTGCGGCAGAGCTGGGCGTACCCCAGCTGGGGATATTCGACTTCGTCGTGCCGGCGAGTATCACCGCCGCGGTGGCCATCGCTTATCTGTGGATAGTCGCGCCGCACCTGCTACCGGTGCGAGAGCCGCCGCTCACGCGCGCGACGCCGCGCATATTCGAATCCGTCGTCGAGGTGACGGACGGCAGCGCGCTTGCGGGAAAGAAGCTCGGAGACATTCGCGGTCTTATGCGCGAGCAAATTCGAATCGAGCGCGTCAAACGCGGTGAAGGCATCGATCTCGTGCGCCTGCCGACGTTGACGCTGAGACCGGGTGACAGCCTGCACGTCCGCGGAACGGCTGAAGCGATCAAAGAGTTGCAGACGCACTTCGGCGGCGGCTTCGAGGACGACGATCTGCTGCGGCTGCCCGACCAGATACTGGTGGAGATCGTCGTCACGCGCGAATCGCCGTTGCACGGCAAGCGAATCAGCGAGGCGCGCCAAGCAACGCTCGGAAAGCTCATTCCCGTCGGGACGCTCCGGCCCGGGGGCAAGCAGGCCGAAGGGGCGGACTGGGACTCCGACAGGGTGCTCGGGAACGGGGACGTGCTGCTGATGCAAGGCCAACGTCAGGACATCAGGAAGCTTCAGGATCAGCACGAGCTGCTGATCCTCGATCGAAGTATCCACGTGCCGAGATCGGCAAAGGCACCCCTCGCCGTCATGATCATGATCGGCGTCATCGCAGTAGCGGCTTTGGGTTGGATGCCGATCGTCGCAAGCGCCCTCTGCGGCGTCGGGTTCATGCTCTTCAGCCGCTGCCTTTCGCTCGAGGAAGCGGGCACGGCCCTGGATACGCGGTTGATCCTCGTCATCGTAACGAGTCTCGCGCTCGGTACCGCCCTCACGCGCACGGGGGGAGCCGACTATATCGCTGTGCATTTCGTGTCGCTCGTCAGGGATCTGCCTCCGCCGGTGGTCTTGAGCGGGATCCTGCTGCTTACCGCGCTGTTGACGGAGATCGTGACCAACAACGCCGTCGCGGTGATTGCGACCCCGATCGCCGCCGAGGTCGCCCGTGAGCTGGGCGTTCCCGAGATCCCGTTCGTACTCGCCGTGCTTTTCGGCTCGAACATGAGCTATTTGACGCCGATCGGCTATCAGACCAATCTGCTGGTGTTCAGCGCCGGCGGCTACCGCTTCGAGGACTTTTTCCGCGTGGGGATTCCTCTGCAGATTCTCCTGTGGCTGGTACTGTCGATCTTGCTGCCGATGTTTTATCTTTGAGCCTCGACGGAACGAATGGCGGCGAGGCGCGGTCTATTGGTTCGTTGTTAACAGAGTACGGTGACAGAGGACTATGAACCACAAAGCCTCACTGAGAATTCTCGCCGTCGCGATCACTGCTGTCGCGCCGGTCGCGCACGCGCAGCAACAGGTCGACCGGCCGCTTCCCTATGACTACGTTTTTGCAAGCCTCGCGATCACCGAGATCGACTCGGGCGGGCTCGAGGTTGGCGGATCGTTCGCGTTGCAGGAGAATTTCCATCTCTTCGGCGGCTATCAGGACTGGGAGCTCAACGACAACGTCGACCGGTCGATACTCCAAGTCGGCAGTGGCTATCATTGGGATCTGTCGCCGAATCTGGATCTAACAGTCGGCGTGGCGCTCGCCAAGAGTGAGCTCGACACACCCGGGCCGGCCGAGATCGACGATGAAGGACTGATACTGAGCGCTGGGCTGCGCGGCTGGGCGAGCAGCCAGCTCGAGCTCTCGGGCCAAGTGCTGCTGGACGACTCGCTCGGATCGGATACCGACTCCGTGATCGAGGTCGGCGGGCAATATCACATCAGCGATCAGCTGTCCCTCGGAGGACGCGTGCGCGTCGACGAGGAGGAAACGACGCTGTTCATCGGCGGGCGGTTTCACTTCGGCCGCGCCGCCGCTGCGCAGCCCTAGCCAGGGAACCGCTCAGAGATAGGCGATCAGGCGCCCGGTGACCACGGCGACCGTCCAGAGCGCGAGCGAGCCCATTGCTAAGTAGCGGCCGTCGCTGGCGACTGCCCCACCGGCGGCTTCCCATTTCGGTACGTCCCTCTTCAAGATTTTTTGCAGCAGGGCGAGATTGACGATTCCGAGGATGATCGCGCCGATCTTTATCAGAAACGGGCCGCTGGTCACGTAAAAGCTCGCCTGAGTCATGAAGAGCGAGAAGCCGGAGAAGATATTGAGGGCGATTCCGATCCACGCGAGCGAGATCAGCTGGTTGACGCTGCTCAACGGAATCTGGCGATACAGCCCCAACAAGCGCAGATCGAGGGCCCAAATGATGCCGACGGCGATCGCCAGCCCGACTGCGTGAAGCGTCAACACGAGCGGCCAACCCGTCAACCCCGTCAGTATCCACTGCGCATAGGCCGTGGACTCCAGCCATATTAGGAATCCCATTGTTCTACCTGCCCAAGTTCACGTTGTTGTTGTGCCGTTCCGCCAATCGACGCCACCGCCTCAGCGGTCGCCGTGCTCCGCGCTCTGGTCAGCCAGATAGGCGACGATGCCGATGAACACGATGATGCCCAGGATGAAGAGTGCTACTGGCACTATTACGGATCCCATCGTCTAACCCCCTCCCCCGTAGTACGGCAGCAAGCGGCCGAAGATAATCACGCCGCCCCAGCAGCCCAGGATGACCAGCGCCATGGCTTTCGTCACGAGCGGTGCGTCATCGCCGGCTTTGAGCTTCCAGGGCCCGTCGAAGCTCGTGAAATAGATCATCGCGAAGGCGGCGATCATCAGAAGCGTGATCTTCGGCGGAAACCCGTCCATGGCGACGTAGCGGCCGGAATCACCGATGAAAAAGAACATGCCCGTCGTGACGTTGACGATCAGACCCAGCGCGCCGAGAGGCAGCATGCGGTGCAGAGCCGAGTAGGAAAGCTTGTTGCGCGCCAGGCCCAAGATCCTCGCCGATACCAGCAGCACCGTGCCGAAGATCAATGCCATACCGAAGAAATGCGCCGCTTCCATCGCCGGCCAGGCCCAATTGTTGCCCGTGATGATGCTTTCCGCGAAGGTGACCGGGCCCGGATCGCCGGGGGCCGCGAGCATCTCGCTACCGGAGCGAACCTCCGGGTGGCTGATCCTGCCGCCGATGCTCCCCGTCCTGATCATCGTGGCGACGGTGAAGATTCCCAGCACCAATATGGTCATGAGGTTCCACTGCGGGACGCGGTCGAACCGCCGCTTCTGCCAGAGCGCAAACCAGCAAAAGCAACCCGTCACGCCGATGAACGCAAACGCGATCAGTGCCGCGTCCTGATGCGCGAATATGAGCCCCCGCAGAACGTCGACATCCGTGCGGTCCTGCAGCGCCCATCTCGAGGCCGCGCCGCTGATGTAGGTCGGAATCGACAGCAGCGCCAACGACAGGAAAGCGACGATGCAGCCGTGCTGCAAGCGCTCGTTGCGCTGATAGAACGACAGCACATACAAAGCCAGCACGACTACGGAACCCAGAGACGGCAGGTGGTTCAACAAGATGTGCAGATGCGGACCGGAGCTAGGAATCAGATCCATAAGTGACCCCACATTTATGATTATTCGGTTTCCTGCGGCGGTGCGACTCTACAGCACGGGCCATTCTAGCGCAATCCGTGTCCGGCGCTCCAAGGTCGCGATCTCCGCACGGCGCGGGCGCTCACTCGCGCGGGGCCGTGAGAACGCGATATTGCGCTTGGAAACAAGGACTTCGCCGGCGAGGCGCGGCTGCTTGACAGCCGCTGGGGCAGAAGTCAGAGTAACCGTTCATTGAGTTGTACAGCTGACTCGATAACGACATTAACGAGGGGAGCGTCATGCAACGTACGTTGTTCTTATTCGCGTTTGCAATTCTTTCGATTCCCGCGCTGGTCTCGGCGCAGATGGCGACGAGCAGCGCGCAGCCGTTCAAGCTCGGCACCTTCGAGGTCGACGGCGAGGCACGCATCGGTATCGTGCTCGGCGACGAGCTCGTCATCGAGCTCGATCGAGCCAACGCCGCGCTCGAGCGCAACCCGGCCTACCCGACGGTTCCGATGCCCACCGACATGCGCGAGCTCATCGGCCGATATGAATACGGAATGAAGCTGCGCTTGTACGAAATCGTCAACGACATCGTCGCCAACAACCGCATGGCGGCGAACGTTCGGCCGAGCTACGCGCATGCCGTCGGTAGCGTTCGCATCCTGCCGCCGCTGATCCCCGGCAAGATGCTGAATGCAGCCGTCAATTTCTACAGCCACGTCAACGAAGGCGGCACGGCCGAGGAGCAACGGACTGCTGCGGAGGAACGACGCCGGACTCGCGGGATTCCCTATCTGTTCATCAAGCCCACCGAAGGCGCCGTGATCGGTAACGGCGACTCCGTCGTGATTCCCTACGGCCGCGACCGTATCGATTGGGAAGTCGAGCTCGGGATCGTCATCGGCAGAACCGGCAAGTACATATCGGCAACCGATGCACCGGATCACATTTTCGGCTACACGGTCAGCCTCGACATCTCCGACCGCGGCGGCCGTCCGCCGGATTCCAGGCCGGGCTCCGACTGGCTCGTCGGCAAGGGCCACGACACCTTCGCGCCGATCGGTCCATGGATCGTGCCCAAGGAGTTCTATGGCGATCCCATGCAACGACTGGACCAGGTGCTCGAGGTCGACGGCCAGATCATGCAGCGCGCCGGACCCGGTGACATGATTCACTCTATTTACGAGCTCGTCGAGTACGGCTCGTCGATCATCACGCTCTACCCGGGCGACGTCGTCAACAACGGCACCTCGGGGGGCACCGGTGCGGGCCGGGCTTATCGTGGCGAGCAGCGCTTCCTCCAGCCGGGCGAGACGATCGAAGCCTCGATCGACGGCATCGGCACGTTGATGCTTCCCGTGGTCGCCGAGGAACCGCCGAAGGAAGGCACGGGCTCCCGCCTGCCTCCGGTCTCCAGCTACCGCGACGACTAGCGGCCGGCACCGGGCCTGGATCGAAAAACAGCAACTGCCGCGGATCGTGGATCCGCGGCAGTTTTTTTTGGCGGGGATTGCGGCTCAGGCGGACGGCAGCGCGTCGACGAGCTCCGCCATGCGCCGGCGCGTGGCTTCGTCGGGCAGGACGCCGGCACCACCGCCGAGGTTGTCGATCATGTTGGACGGGCGGCTCGTCGCGGGCGTCACGACGGTCACGGCGGGGTGGGCCGCAACGTATTTGATGAAGAACTGCGCCCAGGTCATGGCGCCGAAGTCGGCCGCCCATTCGGGCAGCTCGCGGCCTGAGACGCGCCGCCATAGACGCGTGCGGCCGAAAGGCGCGTAGTTCAATACCGCAATGCCGCGGTCTTGCGCGAGCGGCATGACGATATCGGCCGCCTCGCGGTTGTCGACGGCGTAATCGATGCCGATGAAATCGATCGGCTCGCTGCGCATGATTTCCGCAATCTCAGAATAGCGATTGCTGTTGGTGGTCGTGATGCCAATATAGCGCACGCGGCCTTCGTCCTTGAGCTCTCTGAGAATGCCGAGCTGGGTGGCCGGATCCCCGAGATTGTGAACCTGGATCAAATCGACGGGATCTTTTCCCACGCGGTCGAAGGACCTCTGGATCTGTGCTCTGGCCGCAGCAGGGTCCGCCCTGCCACCGCCGCGCCCGGCAACGTTGACCTTCGTGGCCCAAAAGATGTCGTCCTGAATGCCGAGCTCTCGCACGATTTGGCCCGCCACTTCCTCGGACGCGCCGTACCCGGGAGCGGTATCGAACACGCGCGCGCCGTTCTCGTGGAGTGCCCTGAGCACATCTCGAACGACGGCAATGTTCTCGTCGTCGGCGACGTCGCTGAACGTGGCGGAGCTCCCGAGGCCGACGACGGGAAGCTCCTCTCCCGTCGCGGGAATCCTGCGCGTGATCATCGGACCGATTTCCTGAGCGTGCAGGAGCCGGGATTTCAACGTCAACGCGGTGCCGACTGCGGCGGTGTATTTGAGCCAATCGCGTCGTGTGAGCATCGACCCCTCCCTCGAGGATGCAAGTGAAAAGGCAAACTGCCCCGTTCCGGGGCATCGGACCAACGGCTTTTTGACCGCGAGCGGCGCGCGATGGTTCCCGCTCAGCCGGTTTCTAGAAAACGGCGCGCGACCTCCGGATCGCATCGATTGGGCAGCGGCTCCAGATCGGGCCGGTAATCCCACGTGCCTTCGCCGTGAACGGTCTCCGTCAGATACTCCGGATCCTCGAGCCAGAATACATAATCAATGCGCTTGCGGTCTTCGTTCAGCGTCAAGCGCTCGACGAGGCGTTTCTCGGCGCCCGACGGAATCTCGAACGCATTACCCGCACCGTTGTCGGCAAAGTTCCGCGTTTCGACGACCAGCGACTCGCCTTCCCAACGACCGATCGAATAGCCCTGATTGCTGCGCTCGCCGCCGTCCGGGAAAGATCGTCCGTCCATGTAGACGACCCGCTCGGCGTTCATCCACTCGATGCCGATGAGCACACGTTCGGCCTCGATTCGCAGCGTATAAATGTTGGAGTACAACATCAGCGAGGGCGCGGCCACGGGCACGCAGTCGACGTGCGGGTTCTGGCTGCCGTCGTAGCGCTGTTGCGCGGCGCGTCCCTCGGCGGTCAGGGGCCAAGCGGCAAGATCGGTGCCGACCTGCGTGAGCCCGTAGCGCCCCAACCATGTGCCCTCGAGGGCCTCGGCCGTCGCAACCGCGTCGGCGGGCGGAACCACGCTATCCTCGCTTCTGACGGCAAGCGTGCGGCCGTCGGGCCAGATCACGGACTGCGCCCGTGCAATCGAGAGGACCGCCTGCCGGGGTGGATTGACGCGCACGCGGAGCCGCTCGCCTACTGCGATCGAGTCCGGCGCCCAGCCACGCCTGACGAGATTCGGCGTCGATGATGCTTCGAGCTCCCAGGACACGACCTCTCCGTCGTCACCGGTGACGTCGAGGTAGATGTAGACGTGCGGATTCGTAAAGTCGTAGCGCGCGACCTCACCCTCCAGGGTCACGACGCGCGACAGATCGAAGCGCGCCGGGCTATGGTGTGCCGTGGCGCTGCCGCAGATCGTCCACACAAGAACGCAACATAAGCCACGCATGTTTCCCTACGCTCCTCTCGAATCGGCGACGGCAATTCTAACGCGTTCACCGGCAGACAGGCAGGCACTGAACCCCTTCAGCGCTCGTACCCTCGAGGCGACGCCTTGCCAGCGCGCCGCGCCGCCCGCAGAATGCCGCTATGTTTAGATCGACGGCCCTCGCGCTGCTCGCGCTGACGTCGGTGCCCGCCTGGGCACAGCTCGAAGGGGTCATCGACGTCCACGTGCACACCGCCCCGGATAGCCGTGAGCGCTCGCTCGACGCGCTCGAGGCCGCGCGCATGGCGCGCCGCTACGGTATGCGCGCAATCGTTCTCAAGAATCACTACACACATACCGCGTCGCTCGCGTACATGGTTTCGCAAGTCGTCCCGGATGTCGCCTTCTACGGCGGCATCGCGCTCAATCGCAGCGTCGGCGGCGTCAATCCCATTGCCGTCGAGCACATGGCTTTGACGACCGGGCGGCTCGGTCGAGTCGTGTGGCTGCCGACCTTCGACTCCGAGCACAATCACTTGACCGTCGCCCCCAACCCCGACCATGTGCCGATCGTGCGCGACGGCACCCTGCTGCCCGAAGTCGTACGCGTGCTCGAGCTCATCGCCGAATATGACTTGTCGCTCGCGACCGGCCATTCGAGCCCCGCGGAGTCGCTCGCGGTCATCCGCATTGCGAGAGATATCGGCGTCGAACGAATCATCGTTACCCATCCCGGCTCGCCGCTGGTGCGGATGTCCGCCGAAGAGCAGCGACAGGCCGCGCGACTGGGAGCGTTACTCGAGTACCCCATCGGCTTGGCCTTGCCGCCCGCGGAGCTGACCCTCGAGATGCTCGCGGCGCAGATCCGCGAGGTCGGCCCGGAGTCCGTGGTGCTCAGCACCGACCTCGGCCAGGTCCTGAGACCCGTGCCTGCCGATGGTCTGCTCGGATTTATCGACGGACTTCTCAAAGCCGGCTTCAGCCAGTCGGAGATCGACGTCATGACACGGCGCAATCCGGCGCGCTTTCTCGGGCTCGAGTAGCGCGACGAATGAAGATCAGCGCCACACCCGCCACCTATCGCAACGTCCTGTTGGCCTGCCTGGTCATCGTCGCCGTGGGCATCATCGCGAGCTCCGAAAATCTCTATGCGATCGGCCTGGATCTCATGGCCGCCTGCGAGATCATCATTGCCGATTTTCCACGGCTCGGAATGCTGCTGTTTCTGCTTCTGGCGGCGGCATCGTCGATGCTCGCGTTCTTTTCCAGCGCCATCCTCGTCCCGGTGGCGATCTCTGTCTGGGGCATCGGATGGTGTTTCGTGCTGCTCTTGGGCGGCTGGTTTCTCGGCGGGGTCGCCGCCTACAGCGTCGGCCGATACCTCGGCCGGGCAATCGTCGTGCGGATCATCGGCGAGCAACGGCTTGGCGTATTGGAGCGCCGTGTCGGCGAACGCGCAGGATTTCTGCACATCCTGCTGTTTCAATCGATGCTGCCCTCGGAGGTTCCGGGTTACGTGCTCGGCAGCCTGCGTTACCGTTTTTGGACTTTCGCCGGGGCGCTGACGCTCGCGGAGCTGCCGTACGCGATCGGCACGGTCTATATCGGTGACAGCTTCCTGGAGCGCCGCGGCTGGCTACTGATCTCGATCGGCGCCGCGGGCGTGCTGCTGCTCACCGTCGGCTATCACCTCTATCGCCACTCGGCGAGGCACAGAGCGGTCACGCACTAGCCGAGCCTCTCCGCCGTCGGTCAGCCTTGCTTCCGCGCAAGCCGTGTGGCGCCCGTTCCGATCGGCCAACTGCGCGTCGATCGCGGCATACCGAGACCGTAGGATTCATCGAGCCGACGCAGCACTCGCACGACCGAGGCGGAGATTTCGGGGCCGATGCCGTCGCCGGGAAGAACTAATGAGGTTCATCGCCTCAGCGACCCAAGCGAGGCAATTGCGAGATTGACGGCCAAGCCGTAGAGCCCCGGATGAACGCCGAACACTTTGCCGGCAACGACGAAGTCGAATGGGCCGAAGGCGAGCAACAGCGAGACGCCCAGTCCCGCCACCATCCCGATCAAGACCGGCCCTCGTTTCAGCCCCGGCCAATGAATCGCCAGCATGAACGCCGGAGCAAGCTGTACCAGCAGATCGAACTTGCGATCGATCAAGCCGATCAGGGAAGCCTGGTCCTTGAGCAGGATCGCGAGACCCGACAATCCTCCGACGACGATCCATGAGCAACGCTTGCCGATCCGCGTGAGCTCGGCTTCGGTCGCTCGCCGGTTGAAGTAGACCGCGTAGATGTCTTTGGTGAACATCGAAGAGATCGACAACATTGCAGAATCAGCCGTCGACATCAACGCAGCGAGCACGGCGCTGAAGATCAGCACCACGAACGCGTAGCCCATTGCCGAATCGGCTTGAACGATCCGCAGCAGGCTTCCGAGCACTTGATCGGTGTCCGCGCCTTCCAGGCCCGGGACGTAGGCCAAAGCATAGATCCCCGCGATCACGGCGATGAAAGCCGTAAGGAACGGCAGGAAGGCCATGACTCCGAGACTGAGATTGAGGCTGCGACTCGTTTGCGCGGCATAGATCCTTTGGATCGCGTGCGGGTAGAGAGCGCCTCCGATACCGATGATCAGAATGTAGCTCAACCACTCCCGCAGCATCTGAGGATCGGGTCTCTGGATTTTCGGCGCATCCGCTGAAGCGAGGATGATCTCCGTCGCCGCCGTCAAAGGCCCGAATCGAGAGACGAGCAAGCCGAGCAACATCAAAAAGCCAAGCATCAGAATGCCGCCCTGCATGACGTCGGTCCAGGCAATCGCGCGAATCCCTCCGAGGGTCCCATAGATCAGCATGATCAATGCCAGGGCCATGACGCCGTAGTCATAGGCGACATCACCATAGGCCCCGGCCAGCCCCTGCAACGCCCGTCCCATGGTCATGAGCTGTGCAAGAAGATAATTGTTCAACGCAACGATCATGACGATCGATGCGAGCAGCGATAGCCACGGGCTTTCGAATCGCTCGTGCAAATAGTCGACGGGGGTCACATAGCCGCGGCGGCGCGCGAGCGCATGCAGTTTTGGCGCGAACGCCTGATAGAAGACGATGATGGCCAGCATGTAATGCACGCTGACGAGCCAACCGTAGCCTTCGCGATAAGTCGCGCCCGCCACACCGAAAACACTGTTGCCGCTGTACTGAGTCGCATAAAGCGTCAGGACGAGCACGATGAATCCAAATCCGCTGCCGCCGAGGTAGAAATCCCTCAGCGTATCTTCGCGGCGCGCGTTGAACCCAATCCAGCCGATGATCAGCAAGGAGCACAGGTACGCGGCAATAAACAGCCAGGCGCCGGTTCCAAAGGGGAGTAGCTGCATCAGTCCGGATCGTCGGCGGCCCGGCTCAGATACACCCATGCCGTGAACGCCGATGTGATGAATACGGCGGCCAGCGTCACGATCACCCAGTACGGTAAACCGAAAAAGTGACGGACATCACCGGCCGGCCAGTACCATGGCACTACCAGGATCAACAGCATGAGGTAGACGAGCGCTATCCAGCGCCGTGGCTTGTGCTCGATCAATGCTCGGTATCGGCCTGATTCTCGTCAGGCTGGATCATAACACCGCGACCTGCGCGGCCGTCTCGGGCACGATGCAGCAACCCGAACGGCGCTATAGCGGATCGGCGACCGGTGGCTTGACGTGCTCGTCGATGAAGATCCGCGCCAAGCCGCGCTGCTCCAGATGCTTCAGGCGCAGCAGCAGAATCGCAGCGACCATCGCAAGACCCGCGAGGAATCCCCACCAAAGGCCAACGGCGCCGAGATCCATGCCGAAGGCGAGCCACAGGCTCACCGGCATGCCGACGCACCAGAAACCGACGACGCTGACGAGCATCGGAACACGGGTGTCGCCGAGGCCGCGCAGCAGGCCCATCGCGACGACCTGCAATCCGTCGAAGACTTGGAACAGCCCGGCGATCGGCAGCAGCAGCGTCGCGAGAGCCAGCACCGCGGTGCTGTCGGTATAGAAGCCCGCGAGAAGCGCTGGGGCGCCGATCAGCAGCAGCGCCATCGCCGACATGAACACCGCGGCCACGAGCAGAGCCGCTGCCGAGGAACGGCGCACGCCGCCCGGATCCTCTCGCCCGACGGCGTGACCCACGAGGACCGCAGCCGCCGAGCCGATGCCCAAGGGCACCATGAAGGTCAACGACGCCAAATTGAGCGCCACATGGTGGGCCGCAACCTGGACGACGCCCAGCCAGCCCATGAGCAGGCCGACGGACCCGAAAGCACCCCACTCGAGCAACATCTGGCCGCCGATCGGCGCCCCGACCTTGAGCATGCGGCCGATCGCGCGCGCGTCGAAAACCCGCGGCGCCGGCGCGCGCAGATACGGCCGCAGATATTGCCAGCCGAGCGCCAGCAGCAGCGACGCCATGAACCAGCGGCTCACGAGCGTCGCCCATGCGGAACCGAGCACGCCCATGGCCGGAAAACCGAAGTGACCGAAGATCCACGCGTAGTTGAGCGTCACGTTCAGAAGATTCGCAGCCACGATCGTCACGACGATCGCCTTCATCCGGTGATGGGCCTGCAAGGTCTGGCGCAGCACGACGAAGGCGTAGAACGGGAACACGGCCGGCAAGATTCGGTAGACGTAGGCCGCTACGTAGGGCACCAGCTCTCCCGGCTGGCGCACCAGCACGAGCATGGGCTCGACCAGCGCCATCGCCAGCGAAGTCGGCACGCTGAGCAGCAACGCCAGCAGCAGCCCGCGCTGCAGTCCTCGCGTGACCGCAAGCTCGTCTTTCGCGCCGAGCGCCTGAGCGACGATCGGATCCAGCGCCAGCAGCACGCCGAGGCCGAAGATCGAGACACCGAACATGAACAGGTTACCCAACGCCACGGCGGCGAGCGCCGTCGGCGAGACGTGACCGACCATCACGGTGTCCACGAGACCCATGATCATGATGCCGACTTGCGTGAGGACGATCGGGCTTGCCAGGCGCGCAAGCGCCGTCAGGTCCGCACGGCTCGGAGCGTATTTGAGATACGTGGTAAACATACGCGTCTCATACCGGATTCCGCCGGCATGCACGGAAGAGCTAAACGAACGGCACAGGTCTAGCGCTACTCGTGCGCGATGGGCCTATCCGTGAACAGATAGTCTCTGAGCTCCTTATCGAAGCGCGGATCGCGGCGGCGAATCCATTCGAGCACCATCGCAGCATGCTCCTTTTCCTCGTCGCGGTTGTGCGCCAGGATCGCTCTGAGCTCACGATCCTTGCATGCGCTGACGCGCTGGTTATACCAGTCGACCGCTTCGAGCTCCTCCATGAGCGAGCTGATGGCGCGATGCATGTCACGCGTCTCATCGCTGATCTCATCGATAGGCTCGTGGTACCCTTCGTTCGCCATTTCTCTACTCCGTGCGCAACATGGGCTCAAGGCCGGGGCCGAAGACGCGCCGGGGGCGGCGCGGCCCGCGGGGCGCAAACCATATACCCGCCCACGCGGCAATGGCAAGGCTCGGCGACCGGCATGAGATACGCTCATCATGGAGCGGAGTCGCCGGCGAGAGGCGGGGACCGGCGGGATTCGGAGATGAGAATGAA
>Ga0302046_10002067_pt1 | contig 18803 bp, 17 predicted proteins | sample RVTome_11_FD_200261 | JGI IMG/M metagenome (GOLD analysis project Ga0302046, IMG submission 200261) | Soil microbial communities from uranium-contaminated site in the Upper Colorado River Basin, Wyoming, United States - RVT147D111 (version 2) ...
CCTCGTCAGTGTCCGCGGCCGTCGAGGGAGCCGACGGCTCCTCCTCGAAGCCGATGTAGATGGGATTGGAGACGACCCAGGGCACTCGCGAGCCGCCACCGGCGCCGGACAGGTGGACCTCCGCCCGGTACGCGCGCGACTCCCCCGCCGGGTCGACGAACTCCAGGCGGGCCCCGTCGGACTCGTCCACGACGGCACCGTCGGCGAGCAGCACCACGCGCGCGCCCGGCGGCGCGTTGCTGGCCACGCGAACGGTCACCGGCTCCCCTGCCGGCAGGCGGCCGCCGGCAACGGCCGACGCCTCCGCCTGTGTCGCCTCGAAGACAAGCACGCCGGGACCGGCCAGCCCGTCGACGGTGGAGTACACGCGCCCGTCCCGGATGGCGGAGACCACGGCACGGCTGTCCTCCCGGGCGTTGCCGCCGAAGACCACATCGGGAAGGGCGATCGACATCATGCGGAAGACCTGTTCGTAGGCGGGCACCTTGAGCACGGCCAGCACGCGGGCGTGCGCGTCTCCGGCCGCCAGCCCCACAACCGGCCGGCGGCGGGTCAGCTCGTCCCAGCGCCGCAGGGTCTCCTCCGGACGGTCGAGCAGCGCCGTCAGCGTGGCCGCCCGCCGCACGGGATAGGTCAGCAGCGCCCCCGCCAGCGCCGGCAGGGGCTCGTCCCGCCACTGGCTGTCGCCGTTGATCCACTCGAGACCGTCGATCGGGGCCTCCCACGCCGTCCAGCGGAGCTGCTCCCGACTCGAGGTGGGATGCGCCGCGATGGCCAGGCCGCCCATGCGCTGGACGTCCTCCACCACGTCACGCGTCTCGCCGCCGAACGGGTACGGGGCCGTCGGCATCCCCAGCGCCACGACGTGGCCGCCGTCCCCGCCGATCTCCACCGCGTCGATCACCAGCACGCCGCCCACGTAGGTCGGCGGCTCGCCCGACGCCGTGCCGTCGCCGTGGTCGGTGATCACCACGAAATCCAGCCCCACCCGGGCCGCGGCCGCGGCCACCTCGGCGATCGTGCCGGACCCGTCGGACCGGCGCGTGTGGACGTGGAACGCTCCGCGCACCGGGTCGCCGAGCGCGGGCTCGAGCGTCAGGCGCGCCGCCTCCGGCGGCAGCAGCAGCCAGCAGAGCCCCGCGAGCAGCAGGACCGCGGCGGCAGACGAGGCCAGGATTCTCATTCGCGTGGATGGAAGCGATCGTAGACGGTCCGCAGGCGTTGCTCGAGCACGTGCGTGTAGATCTGCGTGGTGGAGAGATCCGCGTGACCGAGCATCATCTGGATGGCGCGCAGGTCCGCTCCCCGCTCGAGCAGGTGCGTGGCGAACGAGTGCCGCAGCACGTGCGGGCTCGGCGCCGGCGCCAGGCCCGCGCGCAGCGCGTGGCCGCGCAGGATCTTCCAGAATCCCACCCGCGTCAGCCCTGCCCCCCCGCCACGGGCGCTGACGAAGAGGCGGGCGCTCCGGCGCCGTCCGAGCAGCGCGGCCCGCCCGTCGCGCAGGTAGCGCTCCACCCAGGCGGCCGCCTCGTCGCCGATCGGCACGAGGCGCTGCTTGTCGCCTTTCCCCGTGCAGGTGAGGCAGCCGGCCTCGAGGTTCACCTCACCCGGACGGAGCGCCACCAACTCGGAGACACGCATGCCCGTGGCATAGAGCAGCTCGATCGCAGCCCGGTCGCGCAGGCCGGCGGGCGTGGTCGTGTCCGGCTGCGCCAGCAGCCGGTCCACCGCCTCCACCGGCAGGCAGGTCGGCAGCACGTGCCACGTGCGCGGCGGGTGCAGCTCGCGTGCCGGGTCGTCAGGCAGCCGCCCGTCGACGACCAGGAAGCGGTAGAAGCCGCGGACGGCCGCCACGGCCCGCGTGACCGATCGGGGGGAGCGGCCGAGGCTCATCAGGTCACGCACGTGGGCCTCGAGTTCCTGACGGGTCAGCGCGGGGGCGGCCCGCCCGCGCCCCTCGGCGAAGGTCGCGAGCTCGCGCAGGTCCCGGGCGTAGCTCTCGATGGAGTTGGCCGCCAGGCGCCGCTCGACGGTCAGATGGGCAAGGTAGGCGTCGATGGCCGACGCCGTGACCGACGCCTGCGCGCTGCTGCTCGGCACTTCGATAGAATTGTAGCCGTATGCTGGCGCGTTCCAAGTGGCAGTCCCTCCCCACCGAGGCCATCAACGCCGTCAGCCTCGGCATCGACAAGCTGTCCGGAGACGAGATCGTCGACCTGATGATCAACGAGGACCGCAAGATGCTCGACGCGGTGCGGCGGGAGCGCGAGCGCATCGCGGTCGGCATCGAGATGCTCGCCTCCACGCTGCGCAACGACGGGCGCATCATCTTCGTGGGCGCGGGCACGAGCGGGCGGCTCGGCATCCTCGAATCGGCGGAAATGCCGCCGACCTTCGGCACCAATCCCGACAACGTCCTGGCGGTGATGGCCGGCGGCCGCGACGCGATCTTCGGCACGAAGGACGACGTCGAGGATCACTACGAGGACGGTGCGCGCGCCGTCACGCGCCTGCGCCCGACCAAGAAGGACGTCGTGATCGGCGTCTCGGCCAGCGGGATGACGCAATTCGTACGTGGCGGCCTGACGCGCGCCCGCAAGGCCGGTGCCCGCATCGTGTTCGTGACGTGCGACCCGGACACGGAGCTGCAGACGTTTGTCGACCTCACCATCGCGCCGGGCGTCGGCGCCGAGGTGATCGCCGGATCCACCCGCCTCAAGGCTGGCACGGCCACCAAGCTCGTGCTCAACATGCTCACGACAGGCGCCATGATCCGCACGGGCAAGACCTACGGCAACCTGATGGTCGACGTCCAGATGGGCTCGGAGAAGCGAAAGGACCGGGCCTGCCGCATCATCAACATCGTGACGGGACTCGACTACGAGGACGCGGACCGGCTGTTGAAGGTGGCGCACTGGAACGTCAAGGCGGCCATCGTGATGCAGAAGACCGGCCTGCCCTACCCCAAGGCCCTGGGTCGACTGCGAAAGGCGAACGACTCGATGCGCGAGGCCCTCGGGGAGGACATCGAGCCACGCCTGCGCGGCCTGCTCCAGGGCCACGCCGAGGCGCACGCGCACGCCGTGGTGACGATTCAGGAGCCGAATCGGCGGAACACCGCCGGTCGCACCACGCCCAGACGAGCCGCCCCCACACGGACCGGGCGGCCGCGCTAGGCGACCCGGCTCGATGACCGCCGACTTCTCCGCCGCGCGCACCGTGCTCGAGCGCGCCGCGGCCGCCCGTGCCTTTCCCGCCGCGGTCGTCGAGGTGGGGACGGCCGAGGAGGCGATCTGGCGGCACGCGCTCGGGCGGCTCTCCTACGCGCCGGACGCGCCAGGGACGACCGCGAAGACGATCTTCGACCTCGCCTCGCTCACGAAGGTCCTGTCGACGGCGGCGATCGCGATGCGCCAGGTGGAACAGGGCGCGCTCGGCCTCGACGACCTGGTGTCGGCGCACGTCCCGTCCTGGTCCGACACGGCCTTCGACCGGGTCACCATTCGCGACCTGCTCTCGCACGCGAGCGGACTGCCGGCCCATCTGCCCCTCTTCGAGCGGCATGCGGGTCGCGAGGCGTTCGAGGCGGCCATCTGCAGAACGCCTCCCGCGTATCCGCCCCGCTCCGCGGCGGTCTACAGCGACCTGGGCTTCATCCTGCTCGGCTTCGTCCTCGAGCGCCCGGCCCTCCTGCCGGCCCAGTTCGACGCGCTGCTGACCGCCATGGGCCTCGTCGCCGACCTGCAGTTCCACCCACCGCCACAGTGGCGTCCGCGCACGGCGCCGACGCGCGAGGACCCGTGGCGGGGGCGGCTGCTCGTGGGCGAGGTGGACGACAACAACGCGGCGGCGCTCGACGGGGCGGCCGGCCATGCGGGCCTCTTCGGCGCGGCGGACGCCGTCGGGACGTACGCGCGCCACCTGCTGCAGATCCTCGACCACCGGCCGGGAATCGTGCGGCGCGACACGCTGCTGGCGTTCGTCACGCGAAGGACGGACGTGCCTGGCAGCTCGCGGGCGCTCGGCTGGGACACGATGCTGCCGACCTCGTCGTGCGGCACGCGCATGTCGCCGCGCGCCTTCGGCCACACCGGCTTCGCCGGCACGACGCTCTGGATCGACCCCGAGCGTGGCGTCTACGTCGTGCTGCTGACCAACCGCATCCACCCGACGCCCGACAACGACGAACTGCTGCGCGTGCGTCCGGTGCTCCACGACGCCGTGATCGCCGCCCTCGACGGCGCCTGAGCAACGACGCCCGACCCCATTACAGATCCGTCGCCGGCGGGCCGCGTTGACAGGTGGGACCGGGAGTGGTCAGATCGCGGCCGCCCGTCCGCACGGGCACGGAGCGGTCACCCATGTCCACCACCCGCGATGTCCGTTGCCGCACAGGGCTGGTCCTTCTCGCATCCGGGGCGCTCGGCCTCGTCGCGTGCTCGTCCGGAGAGGTGCAGTCGAGCGTGGGACGCGGTGCGCCCGATCCCCTGCGCGCGGAGGTCATCGTCGGCTCCGAGGGCAAGGGCTACTACACGGGCGCCGGCATCCCGGAGGACAACATGCCGGTCGTCGCCGCCCGCGACGGCGCCACCCCACCGGGCGTCGAGCCGCTGCCGGTCGACATCTTCACCACGCGGGACTTCTACGCGGATCGGCCGCTCTGGTCCGACCCGCGCTACTACCGCTGCAACTCGGCCGTCGGGCTCGAGCAGATCTGGGGCGCGTACGAGGTGCCCCTCATCGGCAATGACCCGCCGGCGACGGCCGCCTGGGGCTACTGCGATCGCGACTATCCCCGGAGCGAGATCGTGAGCCCGTACGCGTTTCCAACGGCGAAGGCGCACTACGCGGCGCTCCTCGACGAGGCGCGCGCGCGCGGCGGCCCGACGGTCCACACACCGGCGACGCTGCCGGACTGGAGCGGGCGCTACCTGCGGAGGCGCGACAAGACGGGAACCTGGTTCAACGGCGCCGTCCTCCAGATCCCGACGTACCTGTCGCTGCTGACACCGGAGTATCAGCGGCGCTTCGTGCAGCAGATGTATCACTACTCCGGCAGCAGCGCGCCGCAGTGGCCGGGGTCGTACTGCTGGCCGGAGGGCTTCATGCGCAGGCTCGCGCAGTACGGCGGCGCGCGCGTCAGTCTCGTGATGACGCCGGAGCTCGTGCTCGACATGCGGATCGCGGCCAAGACGCTCGTCACCCAGGTCCACATCGGCCGTGCGTTCGACGAGGAGGGGGCGGTGCCCCGGCTCGGACCGGACGTGCCCCGGTGGCTCGGCGACACCATCGGCTTCTGGGACGGCGAAGCGCTGGTGACCTGGACGTCGAACATCCAGGGGTGGATCTCACACGGCGCCCACGAGTTCAGCAACCGGCTGCAGTCGATCGAGATCTACACGCCACGCCGCGACGTGGACGGCACGCTCGCCGGCCTGCGGCACGAGGTCATCCTGTACGACGAGGACGTCCTGATCGACCCGGTTCGCATCGTGCACTACCTGGATCGTCAGGGCGAGCTGAACGAGGGCGACCCGTTCGAGATCATCGAGTGCGTGCCGCAGATCTTCCCGGTGGACGGCCAGGCGACCCCGATTGCGCCCGGGCAGACGTTCCAGTACCGGCCCCCGGACATCTACGGACGCCCGTGGGCACAGATCTGGGAGGAGTACCACGAGGAGGGGATGACACGCCCGGAGGAGGAGGACGTCTTCGACTTCCGGTAGGGCGCGGGCTCCCGGCCACCGGAGACCGGCGGCCCGGCCAGGCTGGTGCCTCTTCGAAGACGTCCGCAGCGTCGAACACGGCTCTGTCGAGCGCGGGCTGGACGGTCTAGAAGGTGCCGCGCCCGCCGAAGCCGCCGCGGCCGCCACCGCCATTGCCACGGCGGCCACCACCGCGCGGGCCGGCGTCGCCACGGCCACCACGACCTCCCCGGCCACCGATACCTCCTCGGCCACGGCCGTCGGGCTGCAACTGCAGTCCGCCCGTGGCACCGCCGCGACCGCCGGCCTCACCGCCGACGCCGGGCGGGGCGCCCGCCTGCTGGCTCGTCTGCAACGCGATGAAGACCCACTCGTTGTAGTGGTCGCGCCCGTTGTAGAGCCGCAGCGACTCGTCCGTGCTCGTGCTCGTCACGGCGACGATGCCACCGCTCGAGCCCCTCAACCCCTCGACGAACCCTCGGGTGCGATCCAGCGCGTCCTGCATTTCGCGGACCCGCTGCTGGAAGTCGTCCTCGGGCTCGCCCTCGTCGTCGTCTCGCGCACCGGCCGGCTCCGAGTTCAGCGCCTCGGCCAGCTCCGGGTCGTTCGGGCCCAGGTACTGGAACTCGTCACGCGTGATCGGGTCCAGGTATTCCCGCCGCAGGAAGCGCATCCCGACGAGGGTCTCGACATCGGGGGGCAGCGCGTTGGCGTACTGCTGCTGGTAGAGCCGGATGGCGCGCGCGTACTGCTCGCCGCGGAAGACGAGCTCGGCCTCGCGCTCCCGCCGCGCCATGGTCGAGTAGACCGGCAACGCGGCGCCGAGCATCACGCCCATCACGCTCAGGGCCACCAGGAGTGCGACCATCGCGTAGCCGCGCTGCGACCGGTCGCGCCGGTGGGGGACGCTCATGGGTCAGATCGCTCCTATCAGGATCTCCGTCGTCGCCACGACCTGCTGGCCGTTGCTCAGCGTGATCGTCAGCGAGACGATCCGGCGTGTACTGGCCGTGGAAGCGCCGTAGACGTGCGACGTGACGTTGCCGTTGGTGGTGGTGCCGATCCCGTCGCCGAAGTCCCACTCGAAGGTCGTCGCCTGCGGCGCCCCGGCGCCACCGGTGACCTGGGCGGTGAAGGTCCACTGATGCCCGATGCCCACCGTCACGCCGTTGTCGGCCGCCACGATCGTCGCGGTGACGACAGGGGCCGGGTCCAGCACGGTTACCGTCGCGACGCTGCTCGTCACCGCCCCCGCCGTGGCCGTCACGCCGGCGTCCTGCGTGGTCGTGAGCTGCGTGCGCGCCTGCCCGCTGGCATCGGTCGTGACCACCGGCGTCGAGAGCTGCCCCTGCGTTGCCACGAACGTCACCGGAATGCCGCTCAGCAGCTGTCCGGCCACGCTCGTCACCGTGGCCAGCAGCTCCACCGTCCCGCCGGTCGCGGGCACCGAGGCCGGGTTGGCGCCGAGAATGACCGTATCCACCGCCGCCGCGCCCACCACGATCTGGACCACGTTGCTGGCCAGGTCCCCGCCCTCGGCTCCGGCCGCGCCGCCCGAGGTCGCGCGGATCTGCGCGACGCCCGACACGCTGCCCGCGAGGAAGGTGGCGGTCGCGACCCCGTTGAGCGTCTCGGCCTCCACCGGCTGCATCTGCCCCAGGTCCGTGAAGAAGCGGACGGCGGTGCCGTTCTGCACGGGCGTGCCGGCCTGTTCGATCACCAGCGCCTGTACCTGCGTGCTGCCGCCGATCGGCACCACCTGACTCGCGGCCGTCACGGAGATGGTCGAGTCGGTCGGCGCCAGCAGCGTCGAGTCGCAGGCGGGCAGCACGCCGACGAGCGCCAGTCCCAGCACCGTCTTGAGCAGTCTCGTCACCGGTACGCCACTCGACATGTTCGTTACCATTCTGCGTAGGGCACGCCGTCGAGCCCTGCCTGATCCGACCCGCTGTGCACGTCGGAGACGCCCGGCGACGCCGAGGGATTGCCGGGATCCGGATCGGACATCGTGGTCCGCCACGTGTCGGTCAGCCCCGTGATGTCCGCCGGGATCTCGTCCAGGTACTCGTCGCTCACCAGATCCTGCAGCGTCTGCGGGTACTCGGCCTTGTCGGCGTAGTACGCGTCGATCACCTCGCGCATCGTCTTCAGGTTGGTCCTGAGCACCGCCTCGTTCGCGCGCGTCACGCTGTTGCCGTAGATCGCCAGGCTGATGCCGGCCAGGACCAGCATGATGACGATCACGATCATCAGCTCGATGAGCGTGAACCCTCGTGCCGTCCTCCACGCGCGTGCCTGCCCCTTCACGGCGCGCCCTACCAGTCCCGGTACTGCGAGCCGTCGAGGGCCGTCCCCTCGCTCAGGCTCCGCACGTCGAACACGCTGTCGCCACCCCACGAGCGCGCGTCCGGGTCATCCTGATACGAACGCAGCCCCCACTCGGCTTCCCCCGTCATCGGGTCCACCGGAATCCGCCGCAGGAACCGGAGCTCGCGCTCCGAGGCATCGCCCACGACCGACACGCCCTCGACGAGCACCTCGAGATCGGGCGGGTAGCCCTCGTGGCCGGCCTCCACGTCGCTCGTCGCGATGAGGCCCTGGTCGACGGCGTCCTTGTAGCGGTCGATCGCCGTCCGCATCTCGCGCAGCGCCTGCCGCAGCTCGGCCTCCTTGCGCCGCTGCGTCACCACCCTGGCCATCGGAATCGCGGTCGAGGCGAGGACGAGCAGGATCGTCGTCACGATGATCAGCTCCACGAAGGTGAAGCCCCGGCCGGCGCGGAGCCGCCCCAGCGCTGTCATGGCACCCGCACCGGCGCCACCGGGGCGAACTGCAGGCCCGCGGGCGCGCCACCGGGATCGGTGGCCGAACCGGTCACCGACAGGTTCGCCGGGCCCGAACCGACGGCCTCGAACTGCAGGCCGGCCAGCAGGCCGCTGCCGGCCACCCCGATCGGGTCTCCGGGTCGGAGGATCACGACGTCCACGCGGCCTCCTGCCGAGTCCACCCTCTGCTCGAACGTCGCGCCGACGCCCCCGCTCCGCATGAAGCTCCCCTCCTGCACGTTGATGAGGCGCAGGACGGCGGGGTTGTAGGTCACCGTGAGCGTCACGCCGGAAATCTGCGACGCGCCGGTGATCGAGACCGGCACGAGATACGGTCCCCCTCCCAGCCGGAACTCCAGCTCCGGCACCGACACGAGCACCTGGCCGGCCGGCGCGGGGGGCGCCCCTGGCGTCGCGGCCCCGGTCGTTCCCGTGCCCGGCGCTCCCGTGTTCCCCGGCCCTGGGAACGGCGGGATGTCGGTCGCCGGTTGCGTGGCCGGCGCCACATCGGCAGTCGCGGCGTCCGGAGTCGTTCCACCGAGCCTGGCCGGCGGTCCGGTGAGCCCGGGATTACCCTGCGGACCGATGAAGATGGGCGCGAGATCCTCGGGGGTGGTTTCCGCCGTGCGCACGATCCGTGGCGTCAGCAGCATCACGATGTCGGTCTGCTGCACGCTGGTGTCGTTGCTCGAGAAGAGCTGTCTGATGATCGGAATCCGCAGAATGTACGGCAGCCCCCGAAGGCTCGTCCGCTCGCTCTCCTGCAGCAGCCCGGCGAGCAGCGTCGACTCGCCGTCGCGCAGTCGCAACTGCGTCTCCACGGCGCGTGAGCCGAACGAGGGCAGGTTCTGCCCCGCGATCTCTATCCCCCCGCCGAGCGTGCTGGTCTCGACCAGCAACTCCATGAGGATGTCCCCCTCGAGCGTGACCTGCGGTGTCAGTTCCACGTTGACGCCCACACTCCGGTAGTCGAACGAGGTCAGGGGATTGAAGTTCGCACCCCCCTGCGCCAGCGGGGTGAACGTGGTGGACGGCACGGGGATGTCCTCGCCCAGATTGAGCTTGAGGTCCGCGCCGGCAGCCCCCCGGAGCTGCGGCTTGGCGATCACCTGCGTCTCCGAGTCGCTCTCGAGAAACCGCACCATCGCCGTCGGCACCGACAGGTAGAAGTCGCTGGCGCTCACGCCCCGCGACACCGTGTTCAGGTTGAACCCACGGGAGAGCAGATCCGCCCCGTCGTCGGCCGGCGACTCGGGCCTCGGGTCGGCCTCGGGCGAGAACGCCGCGTTGATCGAGTACGACCCGAGGTCGAGACCGAACTGCTTCGCGCGGTTCCGGTTCACCTCCAGGATCTGCACGTCGACGATGACCTCGGCCTGCGGCTTGTCGTGCTGGGCGATCACCTGCTCGATGATGTCCATCATCGTGGTGGTCGCCCGCACGGTGAGCGAGCGCGTGCTCTCGTTGGCCGAGATCGTCGGCGCGATCTGCTGCGTGCCGGTGGGCCTGAGGATGTTGGTCAGCGTCTGCATCAGCTCGTTGACGTCCACGTACGAGATCGCGAACCGCCGGACCACCTGCTGCTCGAACTGCGCGCGCTTCGGCGCGGTGTCGGGGATGATGTTGATCATCAACGGGTTGACCACCTGGTAGAACAGGCCGTTGTTGACCATGATCACGTCGAGCACCTCGCCGAGCGTCAGCCCCGAGACGTTCAGCGAGTACACGCGATCCTGAAACGTGTTGTCGTAGATGACGTTGATGCCCATCAGCTCGCCCAGCCCGTCCAGGATGTCCCGGACGCTCGCCTGCACGAAGGTGAGCGGCTGCACCACCGTGTTCAGATCGGCCAGCGCGGGCGGCTGAAAGATCGGTGCCGCCGGCTGGGCCGCCGGCGGCGGCCGCCGCGCCGCCTCCAGCTGCTCCCGAATCGTCCGCTCGGTCTCGGCAACCTTCGTGGCGATGGCACGATTGGCGGGATCGAGCTCGCTCGCCCGCCGATACTCGCGCAGTGCCAGATCCAGCTGCCCCCGCGCATCGGCCAGTTGCGCCTGATCGAGGTGCTGCTCCGAGGCGGCCAGCATGGCCCGCGACAGCGCGAGCTGATACGCGACGTTCTCGGGATCGGCCTGCACGGCCTGCCGGTAGTACTCGACCGCGCTGTCCCAGTCCCCCGCGCGCGCGGCAGACTCCCCGCGGCCGTAGATCCGGCCGGCGCCGCAGGCGGCACCGAGCGCGGACACGACCAGGAGCACCACAATCCGGGCGTGTATGTGTCTCATTGTCCTGACAACCGAAGCGTCTGCCGCCCCCGTCCGTCGAGATAGGCAAGCTCAGCAGACTCCGTGCCAATGCGCTCGAGACGATACCGGCCGTCGATGATATCGCCCTCCCGTCCGTTGAACACGCTGCCGCGCCCGTCGCTCAGCACGGCAATGCGCGGTTTGTCTCCCGCCTCGTCGAAGAAGCCGATGTAGCGCAACGGTATCGGCGGGGGACCCTGTGGCACGCCCGGCACGCGCGGCGAGGCTGGCGCCGTGAACTGGGTCGACGGCGCGGGCGCGACGACCGCCGGCGCCGGTTCAGCCGTCCGTCGACGCTCGAAGCGGAACGGGTTTCGATCCGGGATCCCGTCGCCGTCTCCGCCCTGGGCGAGCGCCTCGAGCTGCAGATCCTCCACCCCCGCGGCGTCCCCTCCCGCCGCGACGCTCCCTGGCGCCTGGCTTCCCGACACCTCGGCCGGTCCCACTGGCTGGAGCACGCGCTGGGCCACGTACCATCCGACCACCGCCACCAGCACACCGACGAGCAGGAACAGCCGTGGCGTCACCGGTCCTGCCTCGGGAAGTAGGTGGACAGCTGCAGCACCACCTGCAGATCGGGATCGCCCTCGACGCGCTCGAACAGCACCAGGTTCTCGATCACGATGAACTCGGGAGCCGATTCCACCCCGTGAACGAAGGCACGGACGTCGTCGTAGGCGCCACGCAGCTCCACCACGGCGGCCAGGCGCGTGAGCGTACCGTCCCGCTCGTCGTCGGGCGCGTAGCCGGCGCGTTGCCACGCCACGCCGGACTCGGCCGCCAGCCGCTCCAGCTCCACGTTCGTCAGGCGCCGCGCCGCCGCCTGGCTCGACGGGAGCACGCTGGCATAGAACGTCCGCAGTTCGGTGACCGCCCGGTCCCGCCCTTCCTGCGTGCCGCTGGCGCGGGCGTGCTCGGCGCGTGCCGCGGCGCGTGCCGTCTCGGCGTCCCGCGTGCGCTGCTCGACGTTGGCCACGTCCCGCTGCAGCGGATAGACGAAGGCGACGAACACGACCAGGTTCAGGACGAGCGCACCCCCGAGCACGTAGACCGCGCGGCGGTGCTCGACCAGGATTCGCCGCACGAGGGTCATCGTGGACGACTCACTCACCGGCAACGCCCTCCCCTGCTGTCGAACCGGCCGGCGCGGGCGCCACGGGCACGTAGACGCCCTCGACGAGCGCGTCGATCAGTCCGTCCCGCGCCACCATCTCCTCGGTGGCCAGCACCTCCCGGAAGGCCCCCGTCTGCTCGAGCGCGTCGAGGAACGTCTCCAGATCCGACACGCGGCGTGCGCGCACGCGCACCGACAGCACGAACCGTCCGTCGTCCTCCACCCGCGGCTGCAGCCGGGTCACCCGGACCGATTCGGGGAGCGTCTCCTCGACGCGGATCAGCAGTTCCGTCCACGAGAACCGGCGCTGGTCGATGATCGCGCCGGCCTCCTCGGCGGCTGCCGTCACCTGCGCGAGCTCGTCGGCGTCCATCTCGCCCCGAATCCGCTGTGCCTCGGCTCGCAGCCGGGCGGCTTCGTCCTCGGCCTCGTTGGCCTGGGCGCCCAGCTCCCGCTCGCTGAGGGCGAGCCGGACGAGCTGCACCCCGTTGACGACGCTCAGGATCACCACGAGGACCGCCAGGCCGCCCAGCACGGCCTGCACCACCCGCGTGTTGTAGAAGGGACGGGTCGACAGGTTGGTCCGCAGCATCAGACCGCCACCGCCTCCCTGCGGGTCCGCACCAGCATCCCGACGAGCGGCGCGAGCGTGGCCATCAGATCGGGCGCCGCCTGGATCCGGTCGGTCAGCGCCGCCACGCCGGTCGGATCGATCAACTCGACCACCGTGCCCATGCGCGACTCGAGGTTGCGGCGGGCCTGATCCACCGCCCCGGACGTGCGCGTCTTGCCGCCGAGCAGCACGCGGGTGAAACCACGGCCCTCGAGTCGATCCTGGTAGTACATCGCCGTCTGGTGTACGACCGCCTCGAGCACCTCCTCGTCTCCTTCCTCCCGGTTTCGGAAGAAGATGACCGCCTGCTGCCGGAGGATCACGATCGAGGTGTACTCCGGCCGCATGTGCACCACCAGCCAGTCGCCGGAATCGGCCGCCGTGGAGTCCAGGAAGAGGTTCACCACGCCGAAGGTCGAGATGTCCACCAGGCCGGCGTCGATCCCGATCTCCTCGCACACGCTCTCGTACTCGCGGACCACGTCCCGTCGCGCCACGAGCACCACGTGCTCACCGGCGCCGGCTCCCGGGGCGTGGCTCACGCACGCCTCCTCGACGGGAAACGGCGTGGCCTTCTTGATCTGCCACCGGATGAGCCGCTCGAGATCGTCTCGACGGCCAGGCGTGTGCTCGAACCGCAGCAGCGACACCTTGGCCGAGACGTCGGGGATGACGAGCGCCGCGCGTCCAGGCGTGACGCCCACGCTCCGGCATGCGTTCCGCACGGCCGACACGACCGCGTCGCGATCGGCGATGTTGGCGGCCGTGAGCGACGGGACGACGGCCCCGGCGGGAAGCGGCTCCACCGCGTAGCCCTGCACGACGGGGCGATCGCCGCGCCCGCCGAGCACGACGATCGACACCGCCTCCGGCGCGATCTCGATCGCGGCGTCGAGCGGCGGGCTGGCGAGCCACGCGCTGAGGATGCTCATTCGACGAAGGTCACCTTGTTGATCTCACGCAGGGTGGTCAGCCCGGTGAGCACCTTCTCGATGGCCGACTCGCGGAGGAACCGCATGCCCTCCTCGTGCGCCGCCCGCTTGACCTCGGACGCCGGGCGGCGGGCGAGGATCATCTCACGGATGCGATCGGACAGATCCAGCAGCTCGCAGATGGCCGTCCGTCCCTTGAAGCCCGTGCCCGCGCACTCCACGCAGCCGGCCCCCTCGTAGAAGGTGTGCCCGGCGACCAGCTCCGGGGCGAGCGCCGCCTCCTCGAGCGCCCGGGGGTCGACCCGCGCCGGCCGCTTGCAGTGCGGACAGATCAGCCGGACGAGCCGCTGCGCCATCACGCAGTTGAGGGCCGAGACGAACTGGTAGGGCTCGACGTTCATGTTCAGGAAGCGGCCCAGGACGTCCACCACGTTGTTGGCGTGGACGGTGGTGAACACGAGGTGGCCGGTGAGCGCCGACTGGATGGCGATCTGCGCCGTCTCCGGGTCGCGGATCTCGCCCACCATGATCTTGTCCGGATCGTGCCGGAGGACCGATCGCAGCCCCCGGGCGAAGGTCAGCCCCTTCTTCTCGTTGATCGGAATCTGCGTGATGCCGCGGAGCTGGTACTCCACCGGGTCCTCGATCGTGACGATCTTGTCCTCGACCGACTTGATCTCGGAGAGCGCCGCGTAGAGTGTCGTCGTCTTGCCCGAGCCGGTCGGTCCCGTCACGAGCACCATGCCGTACGGCTCGCGGATGTACTTCCGGAAGCGGCGGAGCTCCTGCTCCGGAAACCCGAGGATGTCCAGCTTCAGCTCGGTGAACTGCTCGCTGATGGACTCCTTGTCCAGGATGCGGATGACGGCGTCCTCGCCGTGCACGCTCGGCATGATCGACACGCGGAAGTCGATCGTCTTGCCCGGCATCCGGACCTTGAAGCGACCGTCCTGGGGGACGCGCTTCTCGGCGATGTCGAGCTCGGCCATCACCTTCACGCGCGAGATGATCGAGCTGTGAAACTGCCGCCCGATGGGACGCATCGCCGGCTGGAGCACGCCATCGATGCGGTACTTCACGTGCACGGCGTCGTCGCCGGTCTCGATGTGGATGTCGCTCGCCCGCCGCTGGATGGCCGTGTAGATCGTCGAGTCCACCAGCTTGATGATCGGGCTGATGTCGCTCGTGAGGCGCTCGACCGTCAGGCTGTCCTCGCCGGTGTCGTCCTCCTTGAGCACCTGGAGCTCGAACCCCTCGGTGGCCTCCTCGAGGACGCGCTGCGAGCTCTCGCTCTTCTTGAGAATCGACTGGATGGCCGCGGGCGAGCCCACCGTCACGCGGATCGGGGTGCGCAGGATCACGCCGAGCTCGTCGATCATCGGCAGATCCGTCGGATCGGACACGACGATCACGAGCGTGCGCCCCTCGCGCCGGTGCGGCACGAAGCCGTAGCGCAGCATCAGGTCCGCCGGAATCGACCGGAACAGGTCCTGGTCGATCCGGAACTCGTTCATCTCGACGAACTCGAGACGGTAGCGCGCCGCCAGGGCGCGGGCGCGCGCGAGGGCCGCCGAGGAATCTTCCGGGGGCAGGGGCGTGGGCTCGGCCGTCGCCATCAGCCCCCCGCCACTGCGTTCAGCTCGAAGAGCGGCAGATAGAGTCCCAGGACGACCACCGCGATCACGATGCCCATGACGACCAGCAGGGCCGGTTCCACGAGCGTGATCGCACGGGTCACCTCGGTCTCGATTTCCTCGTCGTAGAAGTCGGACAGGTTGTTGAGCATGTCCTGCAGCGCCCCGGTGGACTCTCCCACCTCCACCATCTTCACCGCCACGTCGGCCAGGATGCCCCGGTCGCGCAGCGCGGCGGCAAACCCGTGCCCTTCCTGCACGCGCAGGCGGACGACGTCGAGCTCGGCGGCGAGATGTCGGTTCGCGATGGATCGCGCGGCGATCTCGAGCGCCTGCACGAGCGGAATGCCGCCCCCGAGCAGCGTCGCCAGCATCCGCGCGAGTTGCGAGGTGTAGAACTTGGCCAGGGTGGGCCCGACGACGGGCGCACCGAGGACCCAGCGGTCGAAGCGCAGCCGCTGCGACGGCCGGCGCCCCCAGGTCGCGCCTGCAACGACAAGGCCAAGGAGCACCAGCGCCCCCAGCCAGCCATTGGCGATGATGAGGTCCGACACGCCGATGATCGCCCGTGTAAGAACGGGCAGCGGGCGATCGAAATCGCTGTAGAAGTCGGAGAACGCCGGCAGCACGAGCACGACGATGATACCCACCAGGATCGTCATCACCGCCACGAGAATCGCCGGGTAGATGAGGGCGGAGATGGTCCGGCTGCGGACGGCGCCGACGAGCTTCTCGTAGCCGACGTACCGCCGGATCACGCCGTCGAGGCTGCCGCTGCGCTCGCCGGCCAGGAGCGAGGCCGAGTACACCGCCGGAAACATCGCCCCGTGCTCGGCGAACGCGTCCGAGAGCGCCGTTCCCCCCTTGACCTTGTCGTGCACGGTGTCGAGCACGGCCTTGAAGGCGGGGTCGGCCACGCGCTGGCGCAGGATGTCCAGCGACTGCACGAGCGGCATGCCCGCCTTGAGGAGGGTCGCCAGCTCCTGGTTGAAGACGAGGAAGTCACGCCGCCGGACGCGCCCCTGACGCTGGCCGAACGAGAGCGACCCGAGGCCCCCGCGCCGACGGAGGGCAAGGACGTACAGCCCCTTCTCCTCGAGCTCCCGCCTCAGCCGCTCCTCGCTCTCGGCGACGTACGTACCCTCGACGATCTCTCCCGAGGGCGTGCCGAGCCGGCATCTGAACTCCATCGTCCTCAGTTTAGACCCGTCTCCCGCAGTTTCGGCTGGCCATACTCGCGCAGAATCCGCCCACCCCGGCCGTCCTCCCGCTGGAGATCGTGCAGCCCCGTGAAGGATTCCCGCCCGCCGGCCGCGGGGGCGCTGCGGCCGGGAGTGATACTATCTCCCCGCAATGTCCTCCGACGCGCTGGGCATGGTGGAAACCCGGGGCCTCATCGGCTCGATCGAGGCCGCCGACGCCATGGTCAAGGCCGCCAAGGTCACGCTCGTCGGGAAGGAGTACATCGGCGCCGGCTACGTCACCGTGCTCGTGCGCGGTGACGTGGGCGCGGTCAAGGCGGCCACCGACGCCGGGGCCGCAGCCGCGCGGCGGGTGGGCGAACTGGTCTCGGTCCACGTGATTCCCCGGCCGCACGCCGAAGTCGAGCGCGTCCTGCCGAAGTCGTAGGCGCCCGTCCAACTGAGAGGCGATGGCAGCCCGGGACACCGCCCCCCACACCGACCGAGACCTGGCCTCGATGTCCGAGGCGCGCGAGCTGGCCCGCGCCGCCCGGCGGGCGCAGGCCGCGCTCGCCGAGCTCGACCAGGCCCGCATCGACGCCCTCGTGACCGCGATGGCCGAGGCCGTCACGCCGCACGCCGACGCGCTGGCCCGGCTCGCCGTCGAGGAGACCGGCTACGGGGTCGTGGCCGACAAGGCCGAGAAGAACCTGTTCGCGTCGCGACAGGTGTACGAGTTCATCCTGCCCATGCGGACCGTGGGCGTCATCAACCGGATCGAGGAACGACGCCTCGTCGAGATCGCCGAACCGTTCGGGCCGGTCGCGGCCATCGTGCCGTCGACCAACCCCACCTCCACGGCCATCTACAAGGTGCTCATCGCGATCAAGGCGCGCTGCGCGATCGTCATCAGCCCGCATCCCTCCGCCGCCCGCTGCATCACGCGCGCCGTGGAGATCATGGCCGAGGCCGCAACCGCCGCCGGCGCACCTGAGGGCAGCATCGGCTGGATGCGCACCGTGACGCTCGAAGGCACGCAGGAGCTGATGCGGCAGCGCGAGATCGCGGTGATCCTCGCCACCGGCGGGCTCGGTCTCGTCCGCGCCGCCTACAGCGCCGGCAAGCCCGCCTATGGCGTCGGGCCGGGCAACGCCCCGTGCTACGTGGAGGCGTCGGCGGATCTGGCCAAGGCGGCCTCCGACATCGTGCTGGGCAAGACGTTCGACAACGGCGTGCTCTGCTCGGCGCCGAACTCGGTGGTCGTCGACGAGGCGGTGGCCGCCGGCCTGCGGCGCGCGTTCGAGGCCGAGGGCGCCTACTTCATGAACGAGGCCGAGGCGGCGGCGCTCGCCGCCCGGCTCGTGAGCCCCCAGCGTCTGCCCGATCCGAAGCTCGTGGGCAAGCCCGCCACCTGGCTGGCCGAGCAGGCGGGGATCACCGTCCCCGGGCGTACGAAGGCGCTGGTCGCCACGCTGCACGGTGTGGGCCGCGACCATCCCCTGTCGATCGAGAAGCTCTGCCCCGTCCTCTCCTGGTACGTCGTGGCCGACTGGCGCGCCGGATGCGAGCGATGCATCGAGATCCTCCGCTACGGCGGGATGGGTCACACCATGTCGATCCACTCGCGCAACGAGGAAGTGATTCTGGAGTTCGGCCTCAAGAAGCCCGCCTTCCGGATCTGCGTGAACACGCCCACGACCCACGGCTCGATCGGCCTGACCACCGGGCTCGACCCGGCGATGACGCTCGGCTGTGGTGGCTGGGGGGGCAACATCACGTCGGACAACATCTCCCCTCGCCACCTCTTGAATATCAAGCGCCTGGCCTACGAGACGAGACCGGCCCGCCGGCCCGAGGTGTCCCCGGACAGGCCAGCCAGCGCACCTGCCCCGGTCACGGTTCCTGCGGCGGCCGCTCCCGGGCTTCCCGAGGCTCCGGCCCGCCCGCGCGAGCAGGGCATCCCCGCACGGGTCCTGGCGGCCCGGATAGACGCCTTCCTCGCCTCCCGCGGCTTCCAGCCCGACGAGCCCCCCGCCGCCGGGCCGGCGGCCCCGGGTGTGGAAGATGCGCGCCCGGCCGATAACGTTGAAGAGTTCGTCTGCGAGGACGACGTCCGGGCGGCCCTCCGAGCCGGCCGCAAGCTGCTGGTCGGCGAGCGGACCATCGTGACGCCATCGGCGCGGGAGCTCGGCGAGTCGCAGAAGGTGTTCGTACAAGCCGGGTGGCCCTCCTGAGGCTGGCGCCGGCGGCCATCAGCCATGACGAAGATGACACTCCAGAGGTCTACCGCCCCGAGGTCCGTCGAGGAGATTCCCGCGTGCTGACCCGGCGACGCGCGTCGATGGCCGGCGTGCTGTGCGCGGTCGGCCTGCTGGGCACGGGCTGCGCCGGGAGGACACTCGCGCCCGAGGCGCCCGCGGCCGGGGCCCCGGTGCCGGCGCCGTTTCCACGCGCCGGACGCGAGCTCGCCGGGACGGCCGGCGCCACGCCGGCACC
>Ga0302046_10002068_pt1 | contig 18800 bp, 9 predicted proteins | sample RVTome_11_FD_200261 | JGI IMG/M metagenome (GOLD analysis project Ga0302046, IMG submission 200261) | Soil microbial communities from uranium-contaminated site in the Upper Colorado River Basin, Wyoming, United States - RVT147D111 (version 2) ...
GTGCGACTAGAGCGGATTTGGCAATTGTGTAGCGGCCCCGCTCCGTCGGGGCCGACGAGCAAACTGTAAGAACCAAGCCGACTGTCCGTCCGCCACGGAGGGCGGACGCCACGGAAAGATCGAAAATGCTTAGGCCATTCGCACCGGCGAGACGCCGATACTCCCCTTGGATTCGACGCCAACAATACCAGTACCGTCCGCATAGCTCGGTATCATGCAGCCCTTGACCCTATGGAAGCCGCGCATCTACACTCCGCCCCATGCTTCGCACCGCGCTTTACCAGACGCACAAACGGCTCGGCGCCCGACTGATCGACTTCGGCGGCTGGGAGATGCCGGTGATGTACGGCGGCATCGCCGAGGAGCACGTCTATACCCGCACCGTCAGCACGATCTTCGACGTCTCGCACATGGGGCGGCTGGTCCTGACCGGCCCCGACGCCGAGGCCGTTCTGCAATATGTTTGCACACGCAACGTCGCGAAGCTCGCGGTCGGCCGCAGCGGCTACAGCCACGTGTGCAACGCCGACGGCGGCGTGATGGACGACGTCATCGTCTCGCGCGACGAGAAGCGATGGATCGTCGTCTGCAACGCGGGCAATCGCGAGAAGGTCGTCGCACATTTGCTGGAGCAGCTTCGCGGTCGCAACGCTTCCCTCGAGGATACGACGCAGCAGACGGTGATGATGGCCGTTCAGGGCCCGGCGACGATGCGCCTTTTCGCCGAGCACATGCCGATCAAGATCGACGAAATGAAGCGCTACGGATTCGCCAGCGGCAAATACATGGGCCAGGCGTACACTGTCTTCCGCAGTGGTTACACCGGCGAGGACGGGCTGGAGATCGTCGTCTCCGCTGCGACCGGCGCGCTGGTCTGGGACTATCTCACGAAGGACGGCGGCCAGGACCGCCCGACCATCAAGCCGGCCGGTCTCGGCGCCCGTGACACCTTGCGCACCGAGGCGGGCATGCCGCTCTACGGTCACGAGCTGACGGAGCAGACCGATCCACTTTCGGCGGGCTGCGGATGGTGCGTCGAACTGGAGAAGTCGTTCATCGGCGTCGAGGCGCTGCGGCGGATTGCCGCCGATGGGCCACGGCGCAAGATCACCGGTTTGATTCTCGACGGCCGGCGGATTGCGCGGCAGGACTCGAAGGTCTACGATGGCGAGGCGGAAGTGGGTATCGTCACCAGCGGGACCTTCGCGCCGACGCTACAGAAGTCCATTGCGATGGCGTTTATCGACGCGCCACTGTCGAAGGAGGGACAATCATTGGAAGTGGGAATCAAGGACGGTCGCGCCCCGGCCACCGTCGTGTGCTTGCCGTTTTACAAGCGCCGATTCTAGGCAGGGTACTTGTGGAGGGTATAATAAGGATATGATTCTTGACGAGCTACGGCGCCATGTGCGCAAGCATCCCTTCGTCCCCTTCCGGGTTCATCTTTCGGATGGCTCGCGGTACGATGTCCACCACCACGATTTCATGATCGTTGCCAAGGGCATCGTAGAAATTGCTTTGACTGCCGGTCCGGATGAATACCCCGAGCGAATCGTCTCCTGTGATCCTCTTCACATTACACGGGTAGAGCCGTTATCCTCCCGACATCGGTCAAATGGAAGGAAGGGCCGGTCCAAGGGTTGAACTTGGAGATGGCCCGAGAAAACGGAGTCCCGGCGTGGGTGTACCAACCGATCGAAAATATCTCAAATCTCATGAATGGCACCAGCTCGACGGCGACGTCTGCACCATCGGCATCACGCAGTTCGCCGCCGATGAATTGACGGACATCACCTATGTATCCCTGCCCCGCGTGGGCAAGGCGCTGTCGGCCGGCGATTCATTCGGCGAGGTCGAGAGCGTCAAGGCGACGAGCGAGGTGTACTGCGGCGTGGGCGGGGTCGTGGCCGAGGTGAATGAGCGTCTCAACGATCAGCCGGAGCTTGTGAATAACGACGCGTTCGGCGACGGCTGGCTGATCAAGGTCAAGGTCTCCGATGCCGCCGCGATCGACAAGCTGCTCAGCGCCGACGACTACGACCGCCAGTTAACGGAATAGGAATCGATTGAATGAAACCGCACGGGCGTCGCTTCGGCAATTGCATCGCCGAGACGGCAGCGGCACGCGGCAGCGTTGCCCGGTCGTCTCCACTACAATGGCGATATCATGACCACCCTTGACGCCAGACCCACCGTACCGCGGCCGGCGCCGTGTTCCGGAGAACGCTCTCAAATGGCCGACGACAGCGCTTCATCGCCTTTCGATCCGACCGACGCGTTTGTCGATCGGCACATTGGCCCGCGACCGAAAGAAGTCCGCGAGATGCTCGCGGCCATCGGCTGTGCGTCGCTGGACGAATTGTTGGATCAGACGGTCCCTTCGGATATTCGATGGCGTCAGCCCCTCGATCTCGGTCCCCCGCGCGGTGAATACGAGACGATTCGCGAGCTGCGCGACCTGGCGGAAAAAAACGAGGTGCGCCGCAGCTTGATCGGCATGGGATACCACGCTTGCATCACGCCGCCGGTCATTCAACGCAACATTCTCGAGAATCCCGGGTGGTACACGCAGTACACGCCCTATCAGGCGGAGATTTCGCAGGGACGCCTCGAGGCCCTGCTGAATTTTCAGACGATGGTGGCCGACCTGACCGCGCTGCCGGTGGCCAATGCGTCGCTGCTCGACGAGGCGACGGCGGCCGCCGAGGCGATGCAGATGTGCCGCGCGGCCGCCGGCGACGCGGCCCACCGCGGTTTCTTCGTCGCCGAGGATTGTCATCCACAGACTATCGCCGTCGTCCGCTCCCGCGCCGGACCGTTGGGAATTCCGGTCATCGTCGGGAAGCCCTTGGAGATAGACTTCGCACGGCACAAATTGTTCGGCATCTTGCTGCAATATCCGGCGACTGACGGCGGCATTGTCGATTACGAAGACATCATCCGCCGTGCGCGCGAGGGCGGGGCCCGCGCCGTCGTGGCGACGGACCTCCTCGCGCTGGCGTTGATCCGGCCGCCGGGCGAATTCGGCGTCGACGTCGCGGTGGGGTCGGCCCAGCGATTCGGCGTGCCGATGGGGTTCGGCGGTCCGCATGCGGCCTTCATTTCCTGCCGTGACGAGCTCAAGCGCCAATTGCCGGGTCGACTGGTCGGCGTGTCGAAGGACGCCGCCGGGCGCATCGCGTATCGGCTGGCGATTCAGACGCGCGAGCAGCACATCCGCCGCGAGAAGGCGACGAGCAACATCTGCACGGCCCAGGTGCTCCTGGCGATCATGGCGGGGATGTACGCTGTCTATCACGGCCCGTCGGGCATTCGCCGCATCGCCGAGCGTGTTCATGCGCTGGCCGCTGCACTGGCGGCCGGACTGCGCCGACTCGGCCAGGACGTGGGCGAACGGCCGATATTCGACACGGTCTGCATTCAGTTGGCCGGGGGGAGCGAGGCGGCGCAGTTGATCTTGCGGCGCGCCGCCGCCTGCGGAATCAACCTGCGCGACTTCGGCGACGGGCGATTGGGCATCAGTCTCGACGAACGGTCCACGCGCGAAGAAGTAACGACGTTGCTCCAGGTCTTCAACGACGACAAGCCGATGGGATTCGACGTCGATGAATTGGCAAGGGGCGCCGGCAACGGGTTTTCGAACTTCCCGTTGCGGGATAACGGATACTTGGCGCACCCGGTCTTCAATTCCTATCACGGCGAGACCGAGATGCTTCGCTATCTCAAGCGGCTCGAGTCGCGCGATCTGTCGCTGGCCCAGTCGATGATCCCCCTGGGCTCGTGCACCATGAAGCTCAACGGCACGTCGGAAATGCTGCCGATCTCCTGGCCGCAGTTTGCCGACCTGCACCCATTCGCCCCGCCGGCGCAGACGCGGGGATACGCCGAGCTGTTTCAGCGCCTCGAGGCGCAGTTGGCCGCGATCACCGGCTTTCCCGCCGTGTCGCTCCAGCCCAATGCCGGGTCGCAGGGCGAATATGCCGGACTCATGGTCATTCGCGCCTACCACGCGCAGCGCGGCGGGGGCGGGCGCGACGTTTGTTTGATCCCCGCGTCCGCCCACGGAACCAACCCCGCCAGCGCCGTCTCGGCGGGGATGCGCGTCGTCGCCGTGGCCTGCGACGAGCGGGGCGACATCGATCTGGCCGACCTGAAAGCGAAAGCCGCGCAGCACGCGGGCGCGCTGGCCGCGCTGATGGTCACCTATCCCTCGACGCACGGCGTGTTCGAATCGACCATCCGCGAGGTCTGCCGCGTAGTCCATCAACACGGTGGGCAGGTCTATCTCGACGGGGCCAACATGAACGCACTCGTCGGCGTGTGCCGCCCGGCCGACATCGGCGCCGACGTCTGCCATCTCAATCTGCACAAGACCTTCTGTATCCCGCATGGCGGCGGCGGACCGGGCGTCGGCCCCATCGCGGTCGCCGCGCATCTCGCGCCGTTCCTTCCTGACCATCCGGTCAGGGGCGTGGCCGGCGCCGGCGAGCAGGCCATCGGTCCCGTCTCCGCCGCGCCCTATGGCAGCGCGAGCATCCTGCCGATCTCCTGGGCGTACATCGCGCTGATGGGTGGGACCGGCCTGGTCCGCGCGACGCAAATCGCCATCCTCAATGCCAACTACATGGCCAGGCGGCTCGAGGGGCACTACGACGTGCTGTACCGCGGAAGGAACGGTCGCGTCGCGCACGAATTCATTCTCGATACGCGCCCGTTCGAAAAGTCGGCCGGCATCCGGGTCGACGACGTCGCCAAGCGATTGATGGACTACGGTTTTCACGCCCCGACCATGTCGTGGCCGGTGGCGGGAACGTTGATGATCGAACCGACCGAAAGCGAATCGAAGGGCGAACTGGACCGCTTCTGCGACGCGATGATCGCCATCCGCGAGGAGATTCGCGTGATCGAGCGCGGCCAGGCCGAGCGCGGCAACAACCTGCTCACCGGCGCGCCGCACTGCGCCGAGGATATCGCATCCGATGCGTGGGCCCGGCCGTACGGCCGCCGGGCCGCCGCGTATCCGCTTCCCTGGGTCCGCGAGCGCAAGACGTGGCCCGCCGTCGGGCGGATCGACAACGTCTGGGGCGATCGCCACCTGTTTTGCACATGTCCGGATGTCGCGCCGATGTCTGAATCCGACGAATAGGGATCATGCGGTGGCGGCCTTGACCGGATTGACCGGGGCAGCTATTTTTTGGGACTGGAAACCAACCTGCGGGTGTAGCTCAGTGGTAGAGCGTCACGTTGCCAACGTGAATGTCGTGAGTTCGAGTCTCATCACCCGCTGTGAGGTAAAGGAAACTTCGGTGCAGCCGGTGCTGGCCATTGTCGTTGGGTGACTTCACGGAGCCGCGACCGTCAGGGAGCGGGTTCATTGTGCGACCGAGTCGCCAGACGCGGCAGTCAACGAAACCGAAGTCCGCCGAACAATCTAAACGTCCACGGGGTACCGACCGGAGCGTCAGGCGTTGGCCGTGGACTGAGGCAAGCGGTTTTGGATCGACGCCCCATGGTCGGTCGGGACGCACAAGGGCCTGACCGGCCTTTTTTTTGTGGGTGGTTCCGACGGCGGATCGGCTTCGCGATCCGAGGCGCGGATGGGAGATGACCGATGGCTGTGGACGAGATTGACGGTGCACAGACTAACCAGTCCGGGTCGGATTCGGCGGACGAAAAGCCGGAAGACATGAAGGAGCGGCTCAAAGGGGCCCTCCGGGTGGACGTGGCGGATGCCGGCGTGTTGCGCAAGGCGGTCAGCATCGGCGTGCCGCGGAAGTGCATCGACGAGGAACTGGAAAAGGAATATAGAGAGATCGTTGCCGAGGCGATCGTGCCGGGCTTTCGTCGCGGCCGAGCCCCGCGCCGCCTGATCGAGAAGCGCTTCGGCCAGGAAGTCGGATCACAGGTGCAGACGCGGCTGGTCTCCAATGCGTACCTGGCGGCGATCGAAAAGGTGGACATCAAGGTCCTCGGCGATCCGCTGGTCTGGGTTCGCCCGAGGAAAAAAGGCGACGGGGAAGGCGGGGCCGAAGAGCTGCTCGACATGTCGGTCGCGTTGCAGCACATGAAGCTGCCGGACGAAGGGGATTTTGAATTCAAGTGCGAAGTCGAGGTCAAGCCCGAATTCGAGCTGCCCGCGCTGGAAGGCGTCGAGATCGAGCGTCCGATCCTGAATATCGACGATGATGACGTATCGGTGCAGATCGATCGCATTCGCGCCCGGCGGGGAAACTGGGCCCCGGTCGCCGGCGGCAGCGTGCAGGCCGACGATCTGTTGATCGGCGACCTGGTGCTGACGGTCGGCGGCGAAGAGGTCAAGCGCATGGAGAACTTCGCGCTGTCCGCCCGGGCCCAGCGAATCGAAGGCATGACGTTGAGCGATCTGGGCGAGAAGTTCGAGGGAGCGAAGGTCGGCGATCGGCGCGAGTTCGAGGGCGAGCTGCCCGATGACTACGCCGTGGAAGTGCACCGCGGCAAAAGGGCGAAGCTCGCCTTCACGCTGAACGACATCAAGCGGATGAATCTGCCGCCGCTCGACGATTCGTTTCTCCAGACCCTGGGGTTTGATAGTGAAAAGGAGCTGCGCGAGGGCATCCGGACGCGGATGGAGGGCGAGCTGGAGCATCACGTCCGCCGGGGCATGCGCAACCTGGTGCGAAAATACCTGCTGGACCAGACACACCTCGATCTGCCGGAGGGCATTTCCACCAGGCAGACCGAGCGGGCGGTGCTCCGCAAGGCCATCGAGCTCCAGCAGGAGGGTGTGCCCCAGGCGGAGATCGACAAGCACATGGACGAGTTGCGGACCAGTGCCCGCGAGCAGTCGGCCGCCGAACTCAAGTTGCACTTCATCCTCGAGGCGATCGCGGAGAAGCTGGACGTCGGCGTGAAGGAGGAGGAGATCAACAGGGAGATTGCGTCGATGGCTGCGGCTAATAACCGGCGGTTCGACCGGGTCCGTGATGATCTGGCGCGCAACGACGGCATCTCGATGCTGTATTTGCAGATTCGCGACGATAAGTGCATAGATCGAATTCTTGAAAAGGCGAAAATCGTCGAGCTTGCTGAGCCGAAGAAGAATCCGGGCGCGGCGAAGAAAGCCCCCGAGGAAAAGCCGGGGTCCGGGAAAAGCGCCGCACCGGCGGCCAGGGCGAAGGCCAAGGCGCCGTTCGGGGCGAAGGGCGGCGAATCGAAGAAGTCGGCCGCCGGGAAGAAGGCCGGCAAGAAGGCCCCATAGTCCGCGCCGTGCAACCGATGGGATCGGGGCGCTAACAAGAGGATATCGTCATGGATGAGCGAATGAGGCCGCGCGCGGTCCTGGGTCATGCACCGATGATGAGCAGTCTCGCCCAGTCCGGCGCTCCGTATCAGCGGATCCGGGAGATGTCGATCGAGGACATGCTCCTGGAGAATCGGATCATTTTTCTGGCCGGTCCGATCACCGAGCGGACCGCCAGTCTTGTGGTCATGCGTCTGCTTTACTTGCAGAGCATCAAGAAGGACCAGGACATCCACCTGTACATCAATTGTCCGGGCGGCATGGTCGATCAAACGCTGGCCATTTATGACACGATGCGTTTCCTGTCCTGCGACATTGCGACCTATTCGATCGGGCAGGCGGCCAGCGGCGGCGCGATCATCCTGACCGCCGGCACTCGGGGCAAGCGATTCGCCCTTCCCAACAGCAAGATCATGCTTCATCAGCCCTGGGGCGGGATCACCGGGCAGGCCGAGGACATCCGTATCCAGGCGGAAGAGATTCTGCGGGACAAGGAAAAGCTCCTGGAGATCCTCGCGGAGCATACGACGATGCCTCGAGACAAGATCGCCGAGGAGACCGAGCGCGACCGCTATATTCGGCCCGACGAAGCCCTCAAGTGGGGCCTCGTCGATGAAATCCTCGAAGCGGCGCCGAAGTCGGAGAAAAAGGAAAAGAGCAAGTAATCCCCGCGCCGGACGCGCGGGCAGCCGCCGGGGCGGATCGACCATCGCGACCCGTCGCCTGATCGGACCGCGGCGCACAGGAGTGGCCCATGGCAAGAAATCAGACGCTGATCCCGTTCGTGATCGAGAAGACCGGGCGCGGCGAACGGTCGTACGACATTTACTCCCGGCTGCTGAAGGACCGCGTGGTGTTCCTCGGCGGCGGCATCGATGACGACGTGGCCAACGTGATCATCGCCCAGATGCTGTTCCTCTCGAACGAGGATTCGCACGCGGACATCCATTTCTACATCAACTCGCCCGGCGGCAGCGTCTCGGCGGGACTGGCGATCTACGACACGATGCAGTTTCTTCGCTGCGACGTGGCGACCTATTGCCTCGGCGTCTCCGCCAGCATGGGGGCCGTCCTGCTCTGCGGCGGGGCGCGGGGCAAGCGATTCGCCCTGCCGAATTCGCGCGTGCTGCTGCACCAGCCGCTGATCGGCGGGCTCCTGCAGGGCGCCGCGACCGATCTGTCGATCGAGGCCCAGGAAATCCTGCGGCTTCGCGAAGTCCTGTACGGGATCATCGGCAAGCACTCGGGACAGGAACTCAAGAAGATCGAAAAGGACTGTGACCGAAATCTCTGGCTCGCTCCCACCGAGGCGCAGGAGTACGGCCTGGTGGATCGTATCCTCGAACGGCAGCCGGACATCAAGCGTCACAATCAATCCGAAGACGAATAAATGCGGCGGCAATCGGCCATTCACATCGCGCTTTACGCCGCCTCGTGCGTCGGCATCGTCGCCGTGGCGCCGGGCGGGTGCGTCCCCACTGAGCGGGCGGACCCGCGGCTGACGCGGATTCAGGATTTGGAGGACGAGCTTCAGTCCGTCTCGCGAAGTCTGTCGGCCTGTCAGGATCAGTCGGCGATTCAATCCGAGACGATTCAAAATCTTCGCGGCCTGGAGGGGCCCAGGCGGCTGGAACGGCTCATACACGTCGGCCGGATCGAGATCGAGCGCCTCTCCGGCGGATACGACGAAGACGGGGACGGCGCCGACGACGGCGTCGTGGTGTATCTGCGGCTGTTCGATGTCGATTCCGACACCATCAAGTCCGCCGGCGACGTCCATGTGCGTATCTTCGATCCCGCCGCCGAGGACGATGCCCGACTCGTCGCCGAGACGCGCGTCGATCCCGATCAGCTTCGCGAGTGCTGGTACGGGCGGCTGATGAGTGCGCACTACACCATCCGCGCCCCGTGGAAGCGCGGCAGCGCTCCGTCGCACCGAACGTTGACGGCCTGGGTGCGGTTCGGCGAGTTGTTGACGGGTCAGGCATTTGAGGCCCAGCGCGAGGTCGAGATTCAGGGCGTGGCCGTCGCGGATGGCGGTTAGCGATCCATCGTTTTTCGAATGATGGTCTGTCCGGGCCCTTTGTCCGTCGCATCAAAGCGATACTTACCTCAGATTCTTGCTCAATCCATGATCGCGAGTGGAGACCCGGGGGCCGGCGTGGCGTCGAGTTCGGCGCCGCGGGATCAGCGGCGATCGTGGTCGGCGGCTCGGATGTGGAATGCGGCGGTTCTGTGCCGGACTTTGGCGCCGTTTCACGCCATATCACTACTGGTAACGACAAGGCCGATGGGCATCAGCCCCGTTGTCGCGCAAATCATGCCGATGGCGGCCCCGATTCACATAAGTAGCCGTGCGATCAGGGTTCTCGGGGGCGGAGGCGGGGCAGAACTGGGTCAGGCCGACGGCCCGTCCGGCCGATAAAGACGCATGGTTGTCCGATAAGCCATCCGATGTCGGCTTGCACGGCCGAAAGGGAGCGAGTTTCAGTCGTTTTTGCGCCATTGTCGGCCTGGCGACCGAGGCGGGGGCGCGGTCGGGTTCGGCCTGGTGCGGCGACCCGATCCGGGGCGGCGAGAATCGCGAATCGCGCGGCATGTGGAAACAGGCGTTTGATGAGGTGCCAGTCACGTGAATCAACAACCGGTGATCGAAGCGCTGCAAAAAGACGTCGTTCGGTTGATCGCCCTGCATCCCAACGCGCGGCAGGCGGAGCGGACGATCGACCGACCGCTTTCCGTTCTCGGATCGGGGCCGGCGAGCGATCTGATCCTCGCGTCGAGCCGGATTGAGGCGGCGCACGCCGTCCTGGTGCGCATCGGCGGAGGCGTCTTCCTTGGGGACCTCGGCGCGCCATCGGGCACGCGCCTGAACGGGCGCAGCGCGAATTGGCAGCGCGTCTATCACGGCGACGAGTTTGAACTGGGCCCGTTTTCGTATCGCATCGAGCTGGCCGGCTTTGAGGACGGCGTCGTCGGGCGCCTGGACTCGTATCGCCTTCGCGACGAGCGTCGAAACACGGTTGCCGAAAGCCGCGATCCAATCCTGTTGATCGGACGTGACCCGGCGTGCGAGGCCGTGATCAACGACAACAACGTGTCGAGTCGGCACGCCGTCATCGTTCAATGCACGGCCGGTCCGCTGCTTCGCGACCTGACGGGGCGCACCGGCCTGCGCTGCAACGGCCGGCCGGTGCGGGAAGCCATTCTCCGGGACGGCGACGCCATCGGGATCGCCGGGCACGAGTTCGTCTTTGAGTGCGCCTCCTGCGCCGCATCGGGAAACGGATCGGGCCGAGGGGCGTCGTCGTCCGTGTCTGCATGGGGCGGCGGTACCGCGCGTGACGCCGTCGCCGAGGCGGACGTGGAGGCGACGAGCGACACGGCCCCCGTCGATGAAGCCCTGGCCCTGGACATGATCACGGCGCCGGCCCCGCGCGAGCCGGATGAAATGGAGTGCGCATCTCGTGAAGACGCGGAGGTGCTCGAATTCGTGGAGGAACTGGAGGAGCTCAACGACGCCGGCCCGGAAAGCGACCGGTCGACGACTTCCCCGGAGCGACGATCCGTCGCGAAGCGGGGTGCGAGCGACGCGTTCGAGGGGTTAAGGGCCGAACCGTCCCTGCGCATCGAACGGCAGGAACTGGAGACTTGCGCCCCGGATCTGAAAGCGCGGGTCATCGCCGCCCAGCACGCCCTCGATGAGCGGGCCCGCAAGCTGCAATCGCAACTCGATGCCGAGCGCGAGCGCTTGAAGGACAGCCAGCGGCAATTGCAGGAACAGGCGAAGCGGCTGCTTGAAGCGAACCATCCAAAATCAACGGCCGCGTGGCGGAGCATTGCGGGCGAGGAATCGAAAGCCGCCGGCTCGGGCAACGGGATGAATCACGCTTCCGACAAGTCGACGGTGATCAAGCGCCGAACCGGACCGGAGCTACGCCCCGAGTTGTCACCGTTGGATGAGATCGACCGCCTTTTTGCGGGGACGATCGTTTCCGACACCGCGGCGCAGCATGCAGGTCGGACACGCGCCTTCGTTGACTCCGGCCCACCCGGGGGCGCATCCATCGGATCGAACGGTCAGGAGTTGCAGGAGCAGGTCGCCGGCCTGGCGGACGTGGTGCGATCGGAGCGCGAGCAGATGGACCACGCGGAGGGGCGTCTGGAATCGCTCCGATTCGAGATCGACCGATTGCGAACGCACGTCGTTCGGGCCCGTGAAAAGCAGGTCATCCAGGAGTCCGAGGCCGATGCCCGCATACAGGCGGCGGAACACGAGCAGAGTATCCTGCGTCAGGAGCGCGAATCGGCCGTGGCGCGGCTCCGCCGGTTGGATACGAAGTACGCCGCGATCACGACCCGCCTTGAGGACGCGCGGCGGATTCGCAAGGACCTCGAGGCGGAGGCGGAACGACTGGCGAGGGAGCAGGAACAGCACGATGACCGTCTGCGCGAACTTCGGATCACGCTCGAGGGTGAGCGCCACCGGCTACGCGTTCGACAGGCCGAATTGCAGCGCAAGGCGTCGGACCTGGCAAAGCTGGCCCGAAGCCGCCGCCGGGCGATCGAGCAGGTCGTGACCGAGCATTACGACGAGCTCAAGCAGCAGGAAACGGAGATCAAGGCCAAGCGCACGGCGATCGCCGAGGCGGGCCGGGCGGAACTCGAAAGAACCGCGACGGAATTGGAACAGTTGCTGAGCATGAGACTGGCCGACATCGAGTCGGAGCTTTCGGCCCGAAAGGAAAACCTCGACTCGTGGATGAAGACGATCCTGGAGACCGCGCAACCGTTCTCCGGTGAACCGCCGACATCGCCGCCGGGTGAATCCGGCGCGCCGGCGCGGTCCCCGCTGCAACCGAGTGAAGAATGGACGGCCCCGGCGGGCGAAACCGAAGGCGAGGGCCGGCACCTCGCGATGCTCGAAAAGGAACTCGAGGGCCTTCATCAAGCCGTGATGCGATTCGACGACGACCCGGAACGCCGCCGCGCGCCTGGCGATCAATCGATTCCGGGATCGTCGGAATCGCGTCTGGGCCGCCTGTCGAAGTTCCGCCTGAGCGGATCACGAACGGCGCGTCTCGGGGAGCGCGTCGCGTCGTTGCGAAAGGGCCTGCCCGGTGAGCCGGCGGCGGGCGAACCACAGGAGGGCGGCGAGGTTGCGCCGTCCGGCGCCTCGTCGAGTGCGAAATGGAGATAGTCGGCGCGACCGGACGGAGGGGCGGCGGTGAATCGGCTGTTTGGAGGCATCGTTCCGGACGATTGCGGCCGGCGCGGGGCGCGAGTCTATGAATCGGGATCAGCCGATATCGTCGGAGTCGTCTAACGGCGGCCGATCGGACCTGCCCCGAAAGACGGGACTCTTCAAGGATACGGTTGCGAAGCTTTTTTCAGGGTCCGGGTTTTCCCCGGACGGCCATGCGGTCCGCGAGGATGCGGCCGGACTTCAGGCGCACATGGCGCGCGACCGCGACCGGCTGCGTCGCGTCGCGTCGCATCTATCGTCGGCGCAGTCGTGGGCCGAGCAGTATCCCGATGAGGCCACGGCGCTGGCGGCGATGGCGGCGGGGGCGGCCACGGCGGAGTTCGCCGCCGGCCGGGAATCGAGCGCCGCGGCAGCGGTCCGACGAATCGGCTCGTCCAGTCTGATCCGAGTGCATGCCGGACAGTGGAAGAACGGCGTCGGCGCGCCTTCACTTGTGATGGAGCCACGCCCGGACCGGTTGCCGCTAAACTATACGGAAGAACGCAGGGGCCCCGCCATGGGCACTCCGTCGGTCCCCAATGAGATGATCCATCCCACCGTCGCCGCGAACGAACGACCGGACGGGGCCGCGCCGCCTCCGGGTGGGGGCGGTCCGCATCGGCCGTCGGCGGGCCATCCAGCGAATCAGGCCCGGGCGGCCCGACTGCGCGAGCGCGTCACGCGGGCTCAGCGGGCGCTGGATGAGCGCGCCCTGAAGCTCAAGCAGGCGTTGGCCCGCGAGCGCGACAAGCTGAAACAATTCCAGGCCGGGCTCGAGCAGCGTGAGCGTGATCTCGGCGCGTCGCTTGATCGGCGGCGCGAGGCGCTGGAGCGCGAGTTTGCCGCGCGCCGCGCGAAGCTGGACGCGGAGCAGGATGCCATCGCCCGGCGCAAGGCCGAAATCGAAGGCCGGCAAAAGGCGATGGAAGAGGCGAACCGGGCCCTGACGGCGCAGCAGCAGCGTGAATTGGAGGAAGCCGCCGACGCCCGTATCGAAGAGATCGAGACGGGGGTGCGCAATCTCAGCGAGCAGTTGGAGGAGAAGTCGCGCGAGATTTCGCAACAAGAGCGGCGCCTCAGCCAGGCGCTGCATGACCGCCGGGCGGAATTGGAGCGCGAGATCTCCGTCCGTCGCGCCGAGCTGGAGGGAAGACAGCAATCGCTGGCCCTGCGGGAATCGGAGATCGAGAAACTCCTGGCGAAGCGGATGGCCGACGTTCGCCGCCAGGAGGCGGAGCTGGCCGGGCGACAGGAACAACTGGACCGCGACGCCGAAGCGCTGCGCGATGAGGCCGAGGATCACGAGCGGGAGTGGTCGCACCGGGCGGAGGATGGCCGCCTGGACGGGTCGGAACGGGATTCGGGTGTCGCCACTGCGGCCGCGGGGAGTGACGAATTCGTGGAGCGGCAGCGCATCGCCCTGTTGCAGCGAGAGGCCGAACTGGATGAGCGCGAAGCGGCGCTGGCCTGCCGCGAGGAGCAGATCGAGCGCGGTTCGGCGGGCCGGCATGACGGTGATGTGAACGGGATCGGCGATGGACGCGCCGAATCGGATGCGCGGCTCCAGGAGATCGAGCGGCGTGAGGCCGAACTTCGCGACGAACGCGAACAGTTCGAGGCGCGGTGCGACGATCGGGCCGGTGAGCTTCGCGAGCATGCCGATGCGCTGCAAGAGCAGGCCCGCCTGGAGCGCGATCGCCTGGCCGAAGAATCACGCGAACTCCAAAGCCGGGCGACCGAAGCGACGGAGGCCCGGGAACGGGAACTGAGCGAGTTGCGTTCGGCGATCGAGGAGCGGGAAAAGGAGGTCGCGAGGCGCGAAGGCGAGCTGACGGCGCTGAAGTCCTCGGTGGAACGAGACGTTGCGGAGGCCCGGCAGCAACGGATGGCACTGGATGCGCGGAGCGCGGAGATCGAAACCCGATCGGCGCGACTGGAGGACGAAGAACAACGATACTGGGATTGGAGCGCCGAGGCCCGGCAAACTCAGGCGGAGCTGGACGAGGCCCGCCGGCAGCTCGAACAGCAGCAGCAGTTGACCGACGAAGCCAGGGACAGCGCGCGGCAACTGGCCGTCCGTCTCGACGAGCGGGCGCGGGACCTGAAGCAGAAGCAGGAAACGCTCGGGCGGGAGCGTGAGTCGCTGGACGCTCGCTCGGCCGAACTGGGGGAGCGGTTTTTGTCGCTCGATGGGCGCGAGGCCCGCCTTGAGGCGCTTCAGAAGGAGCTGGACCGGGGCGTCGATCGAATGAACGAGGACCGCGCCAAGCTCGCCGACGTGGACGAGCGGGCGCGCGAATACGAGGCCCGGCACCGAGACCTCACGGCGCGGTTCTCGGAGCTGGAAAAGGAACAGCAGGCCGTCAGGGCGATGCGTGCGGTTCTCGAATCGGATCGCGCCGGGTGCCGGGGCGAGCGGGAACAGCTCGACGAGTGGAACCGGCGATTGAATGAGCGGGAATCGGCGCTGGGCCAGCAGGAAGCCGAACTCGCCAAACGACTCGATGAAGCCGGTCGGCAGCAGGAACGGATCGGCGAGCAGGCCGCGGCGCAGGAGCGAATGCGCGCCACCCTCGACAAGCAGATGGAAGATCTGAATGACCGGGAAGATGCGCTGGAGCAGCGGCGCGTCGCAGTGGATTCGGAGCGAGCGCGGATCAACGAGGATCGTCAAGCGGTTTCCGCCGAGCGGGAGTCCGTCAGCCGGCAGGACGCCGAATTGAAGTCCGCTCGGGATGAGCTGGCAACGAAGCAGGAAGCGCTGGACGTCGAGATCGAGGATGGCCGGCGAGTGCGGGCGGAGTTGGACGCGCTGGCGGCGAGTCTGCAACAGCGCGAGGCCGCCATCACCTACCACCGCGAGAACGTCGACGCCGAACGGGAGACGATCCAGCGGCAAAAAGACGAGCTTCGCGCGCAATCGGAGGCGCTGGCGTCCGATCGCGAGAAGGTCTCAAGCCAGACGGATGAAGTCGCGCGGCGCGGCGAGGCCCTGGATGCCGCGTCGGCGAATCTCGTCCTTCAGGCGCAGGAACACGCCGAGGGGCAGCGACAACTGGAGGAAGACCGGGCGGCGCTTCGGGAGCAGCAGCAGCGCCTCGCGGAATTGGAACAGGCCGCCGGCGAAGAAAAGGCCCGCGCCGAGACCCTGCGAGTTGAGTCGGAGGACATCCATCTGGAATTGTCGCGGCGCATCACGGAAATCGAGGAGATTCGCCAGGCGCTCGTCGAGAAGGCCGAGCGCCATCGGGCGCGGAAGGCGCGCCTGGCCGTCGACGCCGTCAAGGTTGACTCGCGGCTGAAGGAGCTCAACGCCGAGCTCGAGGCGGCGCGAGGGGATCGCGAGCAGATGAACGCCGACCGTCTGCGTCTTGAAGACGAGCGGCGGGAATTCGAGGAGGCGCGCCGGCGATTTCAGGATCAGGAGGCGCACAGCGCGGCGGCGGCGGCGGCGGTTGAAGAGAAGACCGCGGAGGGGGCCCGGCAACTCGAGGAGCGCGAGGTCGGCCTTTGGCAGCGCGAGGCAGACGCCGCCGATCTCGAGCGGCGCCTGGAAGACGAGCGGAAGGAGTTGCGGGCGTCCCGCGAAACGCTCGAGGCACGCCATCGCGAAAGCGATGCATCCTCGCAGCGGCTCGCCGACATGATGGAGGAAGCCCGGGTGACGGCGGAGGGCCTTCGCCGGCGGCAGGAGGCGCTCGATCACCGCGAGCGCGATCTGGATCAACGCGACCAGCGCCACGCCGAGGCCGAGACGAATCTCGACGAAGAGGCCGAGGCGTTGCGGCGCCGAGGGGTCGAGCTCGAGAACGAGCGCACCGCGGCGGAACTGCGCGAGCAAGAGGTCCGTGCAACGCTTGAACGGCAGCGCGCGGAATTGCAGGCGGCCAAGGCCCGCCTGGATCAAGAGATAGAAGCCGGTCGGCGCGATCTCGAGAATGAGCGAGCCGACCTGACGCAAAGGATCCGCGAGGAGCTCGGCGCCGAGGTTCGGCGCGAAGGCGAGACGCGGCGCGAAGAACTCGACGAGGCGAAGCGCGAGTTCGAAGTGGACGTGGATGCCCGGCTGACGCAGTTGGAGAAGCGTGAAGCCGAGTTCGAGCAGCGCCGCGCCGCCGCAGAAGCGGCCGCCGGGGATCGCCGGGCACGGTTGGACGCCGACATCGATGATTTGCGCCGACGCCGAGCGGCGCTCGAAGAGGAAATGGACATCGTTCGGCGGGAGCGGGCCGAGTCGGATTCGGGTGCGACGGTCGTCGAGCGGTCGACAGAGTCGATCGGGGTGCGAGAGGCCGCTTCGACGCCGGGGCGTGACGTGGAAGGCGCCGTTGCAGGCGCCGACCTAAGCGCCGTTGCGGGCGAGAACGAGTCTCGTCGGGAGATCGCGATCGATGCCGATGAAGTTGACGCCATTGCCTGGGAAGCCGATTCGCCCGAAACGGACGATGTTCAATCGTCGGGTCGAGCCGTTGACGCGGACGACTCGCCCGAAGTCCCTCTGCCTTCGGCGATCGGGGCCACGATGCCGGCTCGGCCATCGGCCGCGCGGCGCATCGGCGTTCCGGTCATGGGATTGCTGTCCGGGGCGGCCGCGTTTCTTGCTTACGTCTGGATACCGAATCCGCAGGTCGAGGTGCGCGGGCGACTGGAGTTTCCGGCTGACGCCGGTCTCGACGGCGCCGCGGCCCGGCAGCAGATCGCCGATTTGACCTCGGCGAACAACCCAACGCTGGCGGACGCCTCCACAATCTGCGGGGAGGACCTCGCGGGTCTCTGTCGCGGTGGGACGATTCAGCTTCGGCCCGCCGCGTCCGGAAGGGCGGTGATCCTGGCGGCGACGGTACCGGCCGACCGGCAGCGCGACGCTGAACAATGGCTCGGAGCGATCGGGGAATCGATCAACAATCGAACCGACGAAGCCGAACCGGCTGACGGCGAGGCGATCCAGGAACGGATCGCGCAGCTTCGCGAGGAACGGGACGCGGCGCAGGCCGAATTGAAGGATCGCCGCGATCGACTCGTGCAGCTTGAGGACCGCTTGCAACTGGCAACCCGGGCGCAGGCCGATCCCGAGGCGATTCGCCATCGCAAGGAAGCGCTGCGGCGGGAAGTCGCCGCGGCGTGGACGGAGGTCGCGGAGGCGAAGCGCGCCCTGGCAGGTTTTGGGGCAACGCCCGTGTCGACGGAGCCGCCGATTCCCGGCGAGGCGGCGCTGGCCCGGTCGTATGTGCGCGACGTCGAGCTGTCCCGGGCGATGCAGGACCGCGCCGCCAAGGCCGCGGCGATGCACGGGCTGCTGGCCACGGTCATGTCCGGCTCAATGGATGGCCTGGACCAAATGCTTCAGCGGATCGATGACATGGTCGTCGAGGTGCGAGAGCAGTTGAAACAACAGTCGCATCCGGAGATTCGGCGGGAGCTGGAGTTGTTGGCGAGCGACCTGTCGGAATACGCCGCCCTGGCCGGGACATTCGCGACCGACTGGCGGCGGCTGGCGGGCCGCGTCGAGGGATGGCGCGCCGGCGACGGCAGCGAAATGGTGATCGAGTTCCAACATGAGGCGGAGAAGCTCGTTCGCGGGTTTCACGGCGAAGGCCGGCTTCCCTTCAGCGCCGCCGCGGAAAAGGCCGACGCCATCGGCCGCGAAGGCGCGGAGATGACGAAGCGCCGCGTCCTGCAAAGCACGCTGACGCGGCTGGCGCATCGGTGCCTGGATGGCGGGAACGATTGGATTCTCGCCGCGCGGCTCGTCGTGCCCCGTTACAACAAGCCGCTGAAGGCCGTTCGAGATTCGATCATCGATCTGTCTCCGCGCATCGAGGAGTGGAAGGCCGAACATCGGAGCGAGTTGATCAAGGAGCTCACCCTGGCCCGGCAGAATGAGCACCGTCGCCAGCTCGCTGAATTGCGAAGCGGCGTCGAAGCCGCCGAGCGGCGGCACGTAGACGTGACGAAGCAATTTCTCAACGCCGACGAGGCGGCGCAATTGACCGAAACGATCGGCGACGACATGACGGAGCTTCGAAGGCAGGCGGATGAGGAAAAAGCCGCGATCGCCAGACTGAGGGCGATGGTCGATACCACGAACGTCCGCATCAATCGGGCCCTGGAGACCGGCGTCATCCCGGAACCGTCGCCGGCCGTCTACCGCGCCGAACCAGCGATCCGAACGCCGATGTTAGACCTGCGAAAGAGAAACAGCGCCGCCGTGATCGGGCTCGCGGTGGCCGCCCTGTTCATTGTCGTCGGATGGTCGGCCTTTCCGGCGCGCCGTCG
>Ga0302046_10002069_pt1 | contig 18800 bp, 17 predicted proteins | sample RVTome_11_FD_200261 | JGI IMG/M metagenome (GOLD analysis project Ga0302046, IMG submission 200261) | Soil microbial communities from uranium-contaminated site in the Upper Colorado River Basin, Wyoming, United States - RVT147D111 (version 2) ...
CCGTTGCCCATCTCTTCAATCGCCCGGGAGGAGCCCGATGTCTCCCGGCTTGCCGAAATCGCCCTTTCCACGGCCGATTCACTGAAGGCCTCGTACGCCGACATCAGAATAGCCGACTACCGGAATCAGTCTCTTTCAACACGCGAACGGCGTGTTACGGGAATTTCCAATTCCGAAAGCTCCGGATTCGGAGTTCGTGTAATCCTCAACGGAACCTGGGGATTTGCCGCGAGCAATGTCCGTACAGAAGATGAGGTTCAACGCGTTACGCGCCAGGCAGTGGCCACCGCCCTTGCCAATTCTCGTCTCCAACAGGAACCTGTCCGGCTTGCTCCCGTGAAAACCATAATCGGTTCGTGGACAACACCCGATGTGAAGGACCCTTTCCTCGTTCCGATCAGTGACAAAACAGCCTTTCTTCTCCACCTGAATGAACAAGCCCTCAAAGTGCAGGGGGTCAGCTTTTGCACATCATTCATGGCATTTGTGAGAGAACATAAATATTTTGCATCATCTGACGGATCGTTCATCGAGCAAACACTGTACCGGTGCTACCCCTCGTTCTCGGTCACGTCCGTCGACAGGCAGCGCGGATCGTTTCAAAGCCGCAATTCGTACTCGGAGCCGCAAGGCATGGGATATGAGTATGTCGAACACTATCCCTGGGAAGACGATATTCGCCAGGCAGCGGCAGATGTTGTCGAGAAACATACGGCTCGATCGGTACAACCGGGCCCGCGTGACCTCATCCTCCATCCTTCAAATCTCTGGCTCACCATCCACGAATCTGTCGGTCATCCGACCGAGCTTGACCGTGCAATTGGCATGGAAGCCAACTACGCCGGGACGAGCTTCCTCACGCCGGATAAACGCGGGTCATTCAAGTTTGGAAGCGAAATTGTCAATCTTGTTGCTGATAAGACGCAGCGCAACGCCCTGGCCACCTGCGGATACGACGATGAGGGTGTCCCCACGAAGCAGTGGCATTTGATTAAGAATGGCGTTTTTGTTGATTATCAGACCACCCGCGAACAGGCACACATTCTCGGACACAAGGAATCGTACGGTTGCTCCTATGCCCAAAGCTGGGCAGACGTGCCGTTTCAACGAATGCCCAATGTTTCCCTTGAGCCGGGTAAACAATCCCTGAGTCTCTCACAACTTATCGCGGACACCGAAGATGCGATCCTGATTAAAGGCCGGGGAAGTTACAGCATCGATCACCAGCGCTACAATTTTCAATTCGGCGGACAAACATACTACGAGGTCAAGAACGGCAAAATAAACGTTATGCTGAAGGACGTCGCGTACCAAGCCCGGACACCCGACTTCTGGAATTCCTGCGACGCAATTTGCAGCAGGGAAGAGTACATGCTCGGCGGATCCTTCAACGATGGCAAGGGCGAACCTGGGCAGTCAAATGCTGTAAGCCACGGCTGTTCCCCCGCACGCTTTCGCAAAATAACCATCCTCAATACCGGAAAGTCCTGACACTCTTATGCTCACACAGGAAGAATCCCAGGCTATCATTGAAAGACTTTTGAAGTCCACGAAGGCCGATGAAACGGAGGTCTCGATTTCCTCCGGCACAACCTCTCACCTTCGGTTCGCCCGCAATACTCCATCCACAAGCGGACGTACCACAGATACCGTCGTCAGGGTGCAGTCCACGTTCGGAACACGTACCGGCTCCGCACGCACGAACCAACTCGATGAGGACTCCTTGCGATCCGCGCTCCGAACAGCCGAGGAACTCGCAGAACTGGCGCCTGAGGACGCGGAGTACATGCCTGCTCTTGGGCCGCAGCAATACCCCGACAGCAACGCCTGGGTCGAAGAAACGGCCGTATCCGGATCTTCCCTTCTCGCCTCCGGGGCAGAAGAATGCATCAAGAGCGCACGGGACCGTGGTCTTGTCGCCGCAGGATTCCTCCGCATCGAAGCAGAAAGTGAAGCCCTCGGGAATTCTGCAGGATTGTTTGCGTACCACCGTTCCACCATTGCGTCTATGTCGGAAACGGTTCGAACTCCCGACGGAAGGGGCTCCGGTTGGGTTTCGCGCGCAGCGAACAATATCAGGGACATTGACTTCAAGGAGGTCGCTGCCATCGCCGTTGAGAAAGCACTGACCTCTAAAAAACCAAGGCGAATGGAACCAGGGAAGTACACAACGATTTTGGAACCATCCTGTGTTGCAGATATGGTCCGATCCCTCTTGTTTGCCATGGACGCACGCAGTGCAGACGAAGGGCGAAGTTACTTTTCACGTAAGGGCGGCGGAACGAGACTCGGGGAAAAGATATTTCCTGAAAGTATCAGCATCGTCTCAGATCCATCAGACACAAGGGTCCCGGGCTCTCCGTGGGGGGAGGACGGCATTGCTCAAAAACGCGTCGAATGGATCAATCGGGGTGTTGTAAAAAATCTCAGAGCATCCCGTTATTGGGCCAAGAAACACGGCGGAGCACCGATAGCGTTTCCTCCCAATATACTGATGGCTGGAGGAAAAGGATCACTTCAGGATCTCATTCAATCCACGAAGAAGGGGCTGCTCGTAACCAGTTTCTGGTATGTACGTTCTGTAGATCCGCAAACGCTCATGCTGACTGGACTTACACGCGACGGAGTGTTTTGGATTGAAGACGGCGCGATTGCGTTTCCAGTGATGAATTTCCGTTGGAATGAAAGTCCCGCTGCAACGCTTCAAAATATCGAATTGATGTCGCAATCCCTGCGCGTTCCCCCCCGGGAGTCCGCAAATCCAACAATGATGATTCCGGCGATCAAAGTGCGTGAGTTCAATTTCAGCAGTCTTTCGGAAGCCGTGTAACACCTCCCGTTATTCCATCGTTGTTAGATTTCCAAAAACCGCTCTGAGGCCCATGAAGGTCCTTCGTGCTTCCATTGATTCAATTGACGTTCTCGTGCCCTTGTTCGACCAATACCGTCAGTTCTACAAACAGCGGTCGGACATCCAGGAAGCGCGCAAGTTTCTCATGACCCGGCTGAAGAACGGTGATTCAGTAGTCTACATCGCCTTCGGAGGCTCGGAAAATAGGGCTTTTGGGTTTGTCCAACTCTATCCCAGCTTTTCCTCCATTGCTTTGAAGCCGTTGTGGATCCTCAATGATCTCTTTGTAACACCAGCCGCACGGGGCCAGGGAGTCGCGGAGGCGCTTCTTCACCGGAGCGTGAAACACGCTGAAGAAACGAATGCGAGAGGAATAGTCCTTGAAACCGCGGTCGACAATACTCCGGCGCGGCGGTTGTACGAAAAACTTGGTTGGAAAAAGGACGCGGGTTTCCTTACCTATAGAATCGATTTTGAGGAGTGACCATGGACGAAGACCTGCGATATCCTATTGGCCGTTTTCGGCCTGTAAAGGATCTCTCACAAATCGAATATCCGCGCCTCATAAACGAAATCGGGGAGGCGCCCCAGCGCTTCCGTAAGGCTGTAAGTGGTCTCAACGATCAACAATTGGATACGCCGTACCGCCCCGGCGGGTGGACTGTTCGCCAGGTCATCCATCATGTCCCGGACAGCCATCTGAATGCTTACATACGTTTCAAACTCGCGATGACGGAAGACCATCCGACAATCAGACCCTACCTGGAAGCCCGCTGGGCCGAACTCCCCGAGGCGAAATCAGCCGCGATTGAAATATCTCTCGCATTTCTGGAGGCTTTGCACACACGCTGGGTTTTGTCCCTTCAGAAGATGCGTCCCGAAGACTTCCAGCGCACATTAAACCACCCGGAAAACGGAACAATGACGCTTGATACCGTTCTCCAGCTCTACGCGTGGCACGGGAAACATCATGAAGCGCACATTACCGGATTGAAAACGAGGATGGGATGGTGATATCAGCCGGGTTCGACCGCTGAGCCGCGACCGCGGAATAAAACATCCGAGAGCTCTGAGACCAGGAGACCCAGGACTATGATTCCCCCCCCAAGCACGCCTGAAAGCCCTATCGTTTCACCCAATGCGAAGTAGGCAATCACAGCCGCAAAAACAGGCTCAACGGAAAAAATAATGGCTGCCCGTGTTGGGGTCGTTTCCTTCTGGTATCTTGTCTGCACTGTCAGTGTATAAAGAGTCGCGAGCAACACTAAGTACGCAATTCCCCATACCAAATCCCCGGTCGGCCGCAGCAATGTCTCATCGAACATTATGGCACCGACAATACCCCCCCCCGCCGTCACCGCAAATTGCAAAAAAGCGATCTGCTTCACATCACCGTTGCGCGTGTAGATATCCAGAAATACGATATACAGTCCAAAGAATGCCGCGCACATCAGGGTGAGCAGATCCCCCCGATTAAATTCGGAGCCTTCAGGGGAAGTTAGAAAATAGAGGCCAACGGTCACAAGAATCACGCCTATCACATTCCCTGCTTTCGGAAGTTGCCTCGAGAACATGATTTGGAACATTGGGGTAAAGACCACAAGCAGCCCTGTTATGAATCCTGATTTTGAAGCCGACGTGTATTGGAGTCCAATCGTTTGAGTGACAAAACCGAAAAAGAGGAGCAGACCGATGAGGATTCCTCCCCGTGCAGTTAAACGCGTCATGCTTCGAATTCCACCTGCAACAAACGGTAGGAACAAAAGGGTTGCGATGCCAAAGCGGATGGCCACAAACAGCATCGGAGACACGTCTTCCAGTCCTGTTTTGGTCACTGCAAAGGTCCCGCCCCAGATCAGTGTGCAGGAGAGAAGGAGAAGTTCCGCTTTGGTACGGGATTTCATTGCGAAGAAGGAAAGGGGGGGTTACGGGGAAAACACTGAAGAACGCTATTGAGTACTTGCCGGAGGATAGGATGCAAAGAGATGTCCCCAGGGGGAGTTCCTTTTCCAGCGACGAAAGATCCGCTGATCCTTCAAAGGCCAACGGTAATAGTCATGATAGACTTCCGATCCCAGGATGAAGAAATTAACGAGAGGTGTTCTGAAAAAAATATTTTGAAGGCGTTTGAGAGGACTGAACCACAAGAGGTCCCCGATCAGACTTGCTCCGTTATCCCCCACCGAAAAATTCCAGTTGACGGAAGAAACATCTTCGCCAACAACCTTGATTTCCCGCGGATCAGCACATCCAAGCTCCCGCTGATGCGCCAGCGACAAATACTTGATGCTCAACGGGTCAAATCCCATCATCCTCGCCGCGACCGCATCGATTGCTGTCTGATCCGCGCTGGCGAGAATGACGTTCTTCTCTTCAGGGTACATGGTCCTCGGGCCAGGTCCGTTCCCGGCTGTCGTCCCGTCCATCACGGCAAAAATGCCGGCGTGAATTTCCCGCTGAATCGCAAGCAAATCCACGAGGGTCTCATGAATCCAGGAATGCGTATAGTGTCTGTGAGTGTTTAGAAGCCCGCCAAACGCGTTTTTCATCGCCCCGGTCGTGGTCGTGTAAATATGACATTTAACGGTTGGAAGATGAACGATGTTTTTTCCATGGAATAAATCAGGAATGCGGATTCCTTCCGGATAGATCTGATCGAGAACCAGCAGCGGGGTTTTTGGAGTGAAAATGTTCCAGGTCATGTCCTCCGGTTTGAAATTAAACCGAACCGGAATCGAATATTTTCTGAAAATCGGTACATACTTGTTCAGGTCCTCTCCCTTGAATGCGTCTGTAACCACGGTCTTATTTTGAACGCACACAAGGTCTTCGAATCCCGCCTCCCGCAGACCGAGGATGGTTGCTTCCAGCTGCCATGGCGTGGTGTTGGCGCCCGGAAACGGGAAATGCCATGAAATATTATCCTTTAGAATCGTAGGAGCCGTTGGATCCAGAGCTGTTCGAAAATTAGCGAGTTTCATTGCCCGCCGGATGTCCTCAAGAATGGTTGACGGTGTTGTCTTGACGACTGCCACGATAGAATCCGGGCGGCGGAGTCCTGTAACTGGCGTTGGAGATTTCGGTTCCGGGAGTTTCATCTTAGAAAAGGGATTTCAGTTCTGCCGAATAAATGATGACAATACATGAGACAAACCACGCGGCGATATTCATCATCATAACGGAATCACCAAGGAGAATCAGAGTCGGATTGTCATCCGTTTTTTTCTTCTTCACGAGGTAAAGATATCGAAAAATGCCGAATAACACAAAAACTGTCGTAAAAATCAGGTTCTCCGTTTTAAAGATCATCACGGTTCGTTCTGCCACTGTGTACAGGGCATACGAAATTGCCATTCCTGAGGCCGTGATGGTGATCATCTGATCAATAAACGCGACGTCATATTCGCGAAGCACTTCACGCCCGGCAGTTTCGTTCGACTGTTGGACTAGAAACAATTCTCCGCGTCGCTTTGAGACTGCCAGAAACAGCGAAACAAATAATGTGCACAACACAAGCCAGTGGGAAACCTCGACTTGAATAACAAAGGCCCCGGCAAGCACTCTGAGCATAAATCCTGCAGCAATCACAAACACGTCGACGAGGATGACATGTTTCAGGAGAACGGAATACAACACATTTAGAACGAGGTACAACAGGGCCGCGATCTGAAACGGGCCGTTTAGAAAAATTCCAATGGCGGCCGCCCAAGAAAAGAGCACGAGTGCAATGCCAAGTCCCCTACGCGGAGAAATGTGTCCCGAGGCTATTGGCCGGGATCTCTTCACCGGATGGAGCTTGTCGGCCTCGCGATCTGCAATATCATTGATCACGTAGACTGTGCTGGAGAGAAGGCAGAAAACGACGAATCCCAGCGCTTCCGTTGCGAGGAATCCTTCCTCGAACAGATGTTTCGAAAAAATTAGAGGGGCAAACAGAAAGAGGTTCTTAACCCACTGGCGGGGGCGGATGAGGGTAAGAATGGATTTCACAGGCGTCGTTCTACGTTTTGTTTACGTCGTTAGAACACTGCCGGCTCTTCATAGAGGCCGTAAATTTCCGCCAGCGCAGTACACATCTCGCCCAGGCTCACATAGGACCTTGTGCATTCCAGCAAGGCCGGCATCAGGTTCTTTCCGTTCGATGCGTCTGCAGAAAGCTTCGTCAGCGAGTCCTTTACTGCGCTGTGATTTCGGCTCTGTCGCACATCCGCCAACCGTTTGCGTTGTTTGCGTTCGACTTTCGGAGAAATTTCCAAAATAGGAATCTCAACCCGGTTGTCTTCCTCGACGAAATCGTTGACCCCAACAATGATTTTTTCCTTCCGATCCAATTCTTGTTGATATCGGTACGCTGCTTCGGCGATCTCCCGCTGAAAGAATCCTGTTTCGATTGCCGGAATAACTCCTCCCAGCGCATCGATTGTCTCAAAGTATTGTTCCGCCTCCCGTTCCATTTTGCTGGTCAGGGCCTCGATAAAATAACTTCCTGCAAGGGGGTCAACAGTGTTTGTGGCCCCGGTTTCAAAAGCAAGAATTTGTTGTGTGCGCAGGGCAATTTTTGCGGCTTTCTCGGAGGGGAGTGCCAGGGTTTCGTCCATGGAGTTGGTGTGCAGAGATTGGGTTCCACCGAGGACCCCCGCGAGCGCCTCATATGCCGTGCGAACAATGTTATTCTCCGGTTGTTGCGCTGTCAGAGAGCACCCTGCCGTTTGCGTATGGAATCGCAACATCCATGACTTCGGATTTTTTGCCCCATATTTATCCCGCAAGCGCTTTGCCCAGATCCTCCTGGCAGCCCGAAACTTTGCGATCTCTTCAAAGAAATCGATGTGAGAGTTAAAGAAAAAAGATATCCTCGGAACGAAATCGTCAATATCGAGACCCCTGGCAAGCCCTGCTTCGACATAGGCAAACCCGTCTGCGAGTGTAAATGCCAGCTCTTGCACCGAAGTCGAACCGGCCTCCCGGATATGATAGCCGCTCACGGACACCGGATTCCATTGCGGGACCTCCGTTCCGAGAAATTCAAACATGTCAATGATGAGTTTCATTGACGGTTCCGGAGGATAGATCCATTCCTTCTGTGCGATGTACTCTTTAAGAATATCCGCCTGGATAGTACCACGGAGTTTCCGGAAATCAACTCCTTGCTTTTCCGCCACTGCAAGGTAAAAGCACATCATCATCACCGCCGGGGCATTGATTGTCATTGAAGTTGATATCTTCCCCAGATCAATCCCTTTGAACAGCACTTCCATGTCGGCCAATGAACTTACCGAAACGCCGCAGATTCCGACCTCACCTTCAGCATGAGGGTCATCAGCATCACGGCCCATGAGTGTGGGAAGGTCAAACGCGACAGAGAGCCCGGTTTGTCCGTGGTCAAGCAGATAGTGATAGCGCTCGTTGGTATCCTCCGGTGTCCCAAACCCGGCAAACTGGCGCATGGTCCAGAGTTTCCCTCTGTACATGCTCGAGTGAATTCCCCGCGTGAAGGGAAATTCTCCGGGGAAACCGATATCCCGAACAAAATCGGCGTCCCGAAGATCCTCAGGGCCATATAGTAACTCGATAGGCGCTCCACTCACGGTCGTGAACTTAATTTCCCGCTGGCGTCCGGGGCTCTGAACACGTTCTTCCCAGCGCTTACGCTCTTCCCGAAGTTCGGACGGATCAATATGCATCATCAGCCTCGTTGAAAATAGTTAGGTTCTTCCAAACCGTTTGTCAAGTTCATCGATTGAAATCTTTATAACCACGGGTCTTCCGTGGGGACAGACATATGGCATTGTAGTCAAAAACAACTGATCGATCAAGCTGATCATCTCCTGTGCAGTGAGCCGGTCTCCAGCCTTGACGGCGGCTTTGCATGCAAAGGACTTTGCCAGATTATCTCTGGCGTCCATGGTGGCGTGATGTTCATTGTTTCTAAATTCGTCAAGCAACTCCTGAAGGATTTTTCTTTCACTGCCAATCCTTACATCGGCGGGGATTCCCTCGATCATCATTGTATTCTTGCCAAACGGCTTCAAAACAAAGCCCAGGGTCTCGAGGTGCGGCAATAGGTCCTTTGCCAGGGAGTAATCGCCCGGCGTCAATTCCGCGGTTTGCGGAAACAATAACTGTTGTGACGATGGGAGGTTATTCTCGAAACTCGCAAGGACACGCTCGTAGAGGATTCGTTCATGAGCGACGTGTTGATCCACAATCATGATGCCGGTTTTAATCTGGGAGAGGATGTATTTGTTGTGCACCTGCCAGATGGCGCGCCCTTCGTGGGGAGCATTGAGCGAGGTTTCCTGCGGAAAGACACGATCCGGCCGATCGCGTTGAAGCACCGGAGCAAATGAATCAACGGCCACGCCTTCGCCCGGAACCCTGTTGCGGCGAAACAACTGATCGAGATCGAACTGCCCTGGAATGCCCATCACATCCTGCGGGGCTACGGGTCCCGACCCGCCGAATCTTAGCCGGGCATCCGGCATTCCTGCTGATTCTCTGGAAACCATCTCCATATTGGGCACGAGGTCATTCGCTGCGAGGGTTCGTTTGACCACCGAAAGAACGAATCGATAAATATTAGATTCGTTCTCAAACTTCACTTCCATTTTCGACGGATGCACGTTGACATCGACATTATGCGGATCGACACTCAGGTTCAGGACAAAAAACGGAAATGCTCCTTTAACAAGGAGGTGCTCGTATGCCTGAAACACGGCATGATTAATGGCCCTATTAACAATGAACCGGCGATTGAGAAAAAGGAATTGTTCCGTTCGGTTTCTTCTGACAAAATCAGGCCTCCCGATAAACCCATCGATGCTCAGGTATTCAGTTGTTTCCTTCACACGGACCAATTGTTCGAATTGCTTCTTTCCCACAATATCCCGGACACGATCTTCGAAGGACGCTGGTGTGAGGGTTAGAAGAGTTTCGCCATCGCTGACATACTGCCACGATACTTCCGGAAACGAGAGCGCCATTCTTGTGACGACATCCGTGGTGTTTTTCCGCTCGGTCTGTTGCGACTTGAGAAAGTTTCTGCGTCCCGGCGTATTGTAAAAAAGATTCCTCACGGCAACAGAAGTCCCTTTCTCGCACGCAGCGCGGGTCACTTCTTTGACATCGTCGCCCTCAACACGGACCAGCGTTCCCACTTCTTCACCGTCCGTCCTTGTTTTGAGCTCCACCTGGGCAACAGCTCCGATCGACGCGAGGGCCTCACCCCTGAATCCCAGCGTTGTAATGTGCTCGAGATCCTCCGGCGTGCTGATCTTGCTCGTGGCGTGCCGCTTGAAGGCCTGAACAGCATCCTCGTGGGACATTCCTTCCCCATCATCCACAACCTGGAGAAGAACCTTGCCTGCATCTTGAATAATCACCGTGATCGAACGCGCGCTTGCGTCGAGGGAATTCTCCAGAAGCTCCTTGACTGCCGATGCAGGCCTCTGGACGACTTCGCCGGCGGCAATCTTGTTGGCGAGATCGCTCCGCAGGATATGAATCTTGGCGGCCATCAGCGAATGACCCCGGCAAGGTACAAATACGCATACGCAGCCAGAGCGATCACCACGAGCCACCAGAGAATGGGCCGTGATTTCCGCCGATGCACACTGCGTTCTCTCTTAAATTTTCTTCTGAAGTCCTTGGAAGCATCCTTATCCGGCTCATAGAAGCGGGGCAGGTATTCAAATCGATGGTATTTTGGGCGTCGAAAGAACATGACTCACATCTTTTTCACTGCACCGATGCCGGGTCTGTCCGGCAGGACAAGCTTTCCCCCGACGATCACAACGCCATCAAACGGATCGTTGATCGTGAGCGCTGCCCCGTCAAGGTCCGCGTAATCAATAAGCGGTGAAAATTGTGCTGCAGCGGAAATTGCCACCGAGCTTTCGATCATACATCCCGTCATGATCTTCATGTTACAAGCCCTCGCGGTCGCCGCCATTCTTAAGGCTTCCCGCAACCCCGTGCATTTCATGAGCTTGATGTTGATCCCGTCAAAAGCCCCCTGCAGTTTTGGAATATCATGCAGCCGCAGGGAATTTTCGTCTGCAATCAGAGGTAGTTTCACGCGTTCATGAACCCAGGCGGTACCTTCAAGATCATCTGCAGGCATCGGCTGCTCGACAAACTCGACTCCCTCCTGTTCAAGCCATTGGATCTTTTTGAGGGCAATTTCTCTGGTTTTCCATCCTTCGTTGGCATCGACACGAAGCGTTTTGTCGGTTGCCTTCCGGATGGTCTTCATAATTTCTTCGTCATTCGATCCGCCCAGCTTGATCTTCAGAATCGGATACTCCTTCGCTTCCTCCACTTTTTGGGCAATAATCTCCGGACTGTCAATACCGATCGTAAATGATGTAATGGGGGCTTTTTCCCTGTCCAGTCCCCAGTAACGAAACAATGGAACGTTGAGTTTCTTGCCGATCCAATCATGGAGCGCAATGTCGATGGCAGCTTTTGCGGATGTATTGCCTGGAGCGAGTCTTTCAACATATTCAAGAATAGTCTCAAGCTGAAAGGGGGACTCAAACGAAGAGAGATTCAAACCTTTCAGAAACCCCATCACCGTCTCGATCGTCTCGCCGTATCGTCTCGTCGGGGCTGCCTCTCCATATCCGACAATTCCTTCATGCTCCAATTCTACGATGACCACGGGTGATATATCGCGCGAGCTGCGCGCAATCGTAAAGGTATGCTTAAGTTTCAAATCGTATGATGAGCACGTAATCTTCATGGCTCGAGTTTCTCCGACATGGAAGGAGCGGAAAAAAGGGCATCAACGAACGCGGCCCCGCGGAATGGCTGAAGGTCGTCGATTCCCTCGCCAACTCCAATGTATCGCACCGGAACCTTGAATTCACCGCATGCGGCAAGGATGATTCCGCCCTTGGCAGTCCCATCCAGTTTTGTCAGAATCAACCCGGTGACACCGGCAGACTCGGTAAACTGGCGCACCTGCTGGAGCCCGTTCTGCCCCCCGCCCGCATCGAGAACAAGGAGAACCTCATGAGGGGCGCCCGGGAGTCTCTTCTCGATGACCCTGCGGACCTTTCCGAGTTCTTCCATAAGATTCAATTTCGTATGAAGGCGGCCCGCAGTGTCGACCAGGACTACGTCGGATTGTTGGGCCACTGCTGAACTGACTGCGTCAAACGCAACCGAGCCCGGGTCCGCCCCCTGTCGCTGCTGAACCATGGGAACCCCTGCCCTTTGGGCCCATACCCCTAACTGCTCGTTCGCCCCGGCCCGGAAGGTATCAGCGGCCCCGATGAGAACCTTGTGCCCCTGCTGTTGAAATTGGTATGCAAGCTTACCCACGGTTGTCGTCTTTCCTGCTCCATTGATGCCAACGATCAGAATGACATACGGGCGCGGTTGTGCAGGAATAGTCAGCTCGCCTTCCCCTGCTTCGCGTGCCCGAAGCACCAGCGCAATCTCATCCTTGATGAGCGCCAGTAGTTCGGAGGTTTCCAAATACTGGTCATTGCGCACCCTGCGCTTTATATTTTCAAGAAGGGTGTTCGTGGTTAACACACCGACATCTCCAGCCAGAAGCGTTTCCTCCACCTGCTCAAGAACATCCTCGTCAATGGTCCGCTTCGCAAGGACAAGCCGCTGAAGCCGGCCGACGAGAGATTCGCGGGTTCGCGCAAGTCCGCCGGTTAATTTTCTGATCGCTGAATTCATCGCCCTCTCACGCAGTCCGATCAACGGCACGTCCTATGAACAGACGTTGCCCGTAGATCCCCAATGATACAATCATGGTGAACACACTCAGCCATTGAACGAAGATGCGAACTCCTTCCAGGGACTCCGCCCTCACGACAGAGAGTAAGAGGAATAGAGCGATGAAACTTACTGCCAGTTTCCCCGGCATGTTTGACTGGGCGATAATGCTCTTCTTTTTTCGAATGTACAAACCGCCGGCGATAATCAGAACGTCGCGGACAAGTGCGAGAGCCAGATACCAGATCGGAATGTCTCCAAGAATCACCAGGAACATCATTATGGCTCCGACAGCGACTTTGTCAGCCAAGGGATCGATGATCTTGCCCACTTCGGAGACCTCGTGAAAATGTCTCGCAAAATAACCGTCCAGGAAATCCGTCAGAGCTCCCCCAAGAAGGATCGCTGCCGCCCAGAGCCGGTTGTGTTCAAACTCGGAGAAAAGGCAATACGCGAGCGGTGCAAGAAGTACAATCCGTGAGCTGCTCAGGATGTTGGAAACCGTCCAGACTCGCTCCGCCATCACGTTTCGTTCGCGTCCTTTGGCGTAGTACGGTCTATCGGAACAGGATAGGAGCCGCTGAAGCAGGCAGTGCAGTAGTGTTGTCCTTCATCCTTCGGGGCCGCTTCGAGAAGTTTCTCAAGAGAGAGGTATGCGATGCTGTCAACGCCGAGTTCTTTGCGGATTTCCTCGAGATCGCCGTGCAGCCGGTTGGCAATGAGTTCCTCTTTGCTTGGGAAATCCATGCCATAGTAGCACGGATGCTTAATCGGGGGAGACGTAATCCTGAAGTGAATTTCCTTCGGGCCAGCCTCGCGAACAAGTTTTACCAGCTGTTTCGAGGTGGTCCCCCTTACAATGGAATCATCGACAATAACGACCTTCTTGTCCTTTAACACACCCTTGACGGTGTTGAATTTCGTTTTCACTTTGATTTCCCGGCTGTTTTGATCCGGCTGGATGAACGTGCGACCGACATAGTGACTCCGGATCAACCCGATTTCCAGTCTTGCATTGATTCCCATCTGCTCACTTTCGTGGACAAACCCGAGTGTTGCCGTGTTGCTGGAATCCGGAACACTGATCACCACCACTTTTTCATCCGGCCCATCGCCGGACACCGGGGACTCTTCCGCCAGCAGTTTCCCGAGCTTTCTCCGAACCTTGTCGACATTCTCGCCGAAGATACGGCTGTCCGGACGCGAAAAGTAGACATATTCAAAGATGCAGTGGTGAGACTGGACAGATTTTCTTGAATTCCAGAGCGACCGCGTTCGGCCGGAGTCCACTGCTTTCTGATCAATGACGAGTATTTCGCCGGGTGCAACGTCCCGGATATATTCGGCTCCAAGGATGTCAAACGCGCAGGTTTCAGAGGCGACGACAAACGAATCTCCGAGTTTTCCAAAAGCCAAGGGGCGGAATCCATGCGGGTCACGCGCAGCGATAAGGGCATCATCGGTCAGGATCACGAGGGAGTATGCACCTTCAACAAGGTCCAGAGCATCTTTGACCTGAAGGACCTGATCGGTGTGACGGCTTCTTGCAGCCAGATGAAGGATAATTTCGCTGTCGGATGTCGACTGGAAAATCGTTCCGTCGGACTGAAGCTGATCGCGCAATGAATTGAAGTTTGTGAGATTCCCGTTGTGGCCCAGGGCGAGATTTCCGGCACGGTAGTTGACAATGAACGGCTGGATATTCGCTTTATTGTCCGCTGCACCGGTCGTCGAATATCGATTATGCCCGATAGCGGCGTTTCCGCGCAAAGCGGATTTCAGAAGTTTCTCATCCTTGAACACGTCCGTCACAAGGCCGGTACCGCGGTGGGAATTGAAACGGGTTTTCTTCTTCTCAGAAAGGAACTCACTTGTAACGATTCCCGAGGCCTCTTGACCTCGGTGCTGCAGAGCGTGGAGGCCATAATAAGCCATGACCGCTGCCTCAGGATGCCCGTAGATCCCAAATATTCCGCAATGAGAACGGGGTTTTCCTTCGATATGAGCTAGCTCTCGCACGATGCTAAGGTACAAAAAAATCGACGCCTAAACAAGGCGCCGCCGCGGTGTGCGTTCAAGGTTGTTTGCGGATTCAACCGTGAATGATGGACCGTGTCGCCGTGCTTCTCTTACGCACCGTCGAAAACCGATGCGAGTGTCGAGACAACGGCATCGCATTGTTCATCGGTTGCGATATACGGCGGCAGGAACCTGAGCACATTTGTATTCGTGCAGTTTACCAGCACGCCCCGTCTCATTAACTCGTCAGCCATGGGCTGGCCTTCTTTTGAAAGTTCGAGTCCCATCATGCATCCGTATCCACGAATGTCCCTGATACGTTCAGGGTAACGGGACTTCAACTCCGAGAAAGCCTTTCCAAGACGTAATCCGATTTCCCCTGCCCGCCGCATAAGTCCTTTTTCCACCACTTCCTCAAGGACCACCACACCGGCGGCGCAGGCCACAGGGTTACCCCCAAAGGTTGTCCCATGCACTCCGTACGTTATTGCGCCTGCGGTTTCATTTGTTCCCAGAAAGGCCCCCAGGGGGAGCCCGCCCCCGATTGCTTTCGCAACAACCACGATGTCCGGATCGAGTCCGACGTGCTGGTACCCGAAGAATTTTCCCGTGCGGCCAATCCCCGATTGAATCTCATCGGCAATGATCAGGAATCCGTGTCGGCGTCTGAGCGCTTTAAGCTCTTCGGCAAATTCCTGACTTACAATATTGACACCTCCTTCGCCCTGGATCGGTTCCAGAATTACTCCAAGGGTTTGAGCGTTGATTTGTGAACGCAGATCCTCCACATCGTTAAACCGAATGTGATCCGTGTTCGGAAGGAACGGCTCGTACCCATCCCGGTATTTTGCCCGCTCTGTGAGAGACAACGCTCCCATCGTGCGTCCGTGGAACGAGTTTGAAAGTCCGTAGAGAATGGATTTACCCTTGCTCTTTCCCCACTTCCTGGCCAGTTTGATCGCGCCCTCTACTGCTTCAGTGCCGCTATTCGTAAGAAATAGTTTCTTGAATCCCGACGCGGCGATGAGTTTTTCCGCCAATTGAATCTGCGGTTCCTGCACAAAAAAATTTGACAGGTGGATGTAGCGCTCAGACTGCACTCTTATGGCTTCGAGGATGCGGGGGTGTTTGTAACCAAGGGCATTCACGGCAAGCCCGCCAAAAAAATCAAGATACTGTTTGCCGTCCCGGTCTGTAAGGACGCACCCTTCTCCCTGAACGATGTCCAGCGGCAGGCGTTTGTAGGTTTGAAAAAAGAGATCGTGTTCCTTTTCCGTCAACGAAGGCATAGGCAAATCCTTTTAGGCGAGCTGGTCGATGATTATCCGCAGAAGTTGAACACGGCTTTGGAGCTCTTCCTTGCTTCCATTGTTGCCGATGACGAAATCGGCAAGCCGTACTTTCCGCTCCATTGGCCACTGAGCGGCCATGCGTTTTCTCACTTCATCGGCAGAAACGCCGTCACGGGCAATTACGCGTGCAATCCGGACGGTTTCACCGGCATCCACCACCACAATGTAATCAAGACTCTCATGCATGCCGGACTCAAAAATCAGGGCGGCTTCGATCACCGCCAGGTGTTCACCGGCATTTGAGAGCTCCATTATGCGACGGCGCAATTCCCGAAATACCGCAGGATGAACAACAGCCTCGATGGATTTCTGAAGGCGCTTACTGGAAAAGATACGATCCGCGGAATAGTGCCTGTTCAATGCCCCCTGGGCTGTGTATGCTTCGCTGCCCAGCAAAGCCTTGATCTTTCTCATGACAACGGGATCAGATTCTTCAATCTCAATGGCAAGCGGATCCGCGGAAAGGACGGGGTACCCCTGTTCTTCGAGGAGGCGGCACACGGTACTTTTTCCGCTACCGATGCCGCCCGTAACGCCGATCGTGTAAAGGCTTCCCGACGAGAATCGCCTGGTGCCGGACCTCTTACTTGGCATAGGAAACAGAACGGAACTCGCGAATCACCGTCACTTTAATTTGTCCGGGATATTCCATTTCCTGCTGGATCTTATTGGCAATATCATGGGACAGCTGATCCGCCTTTGCATCATCGAGCGCCTCGTGGCTGACTATCACCCTGACTTCCCGGCCGGCCTGAATCGCATAGCTTGTCAGCACACCGGGGAATGATTTTGCCACATGTTCGAGTTTTTCCAGCCGTTTGACATAGCCCTCGACGGATTCACGGCGGGCTCCAGGGCGTGCGCCGCTGATGGCATCAGCTGCCTGCACCAACGAGGCAATCGGATGCTCCATAGGGATATCCTCGTGGTGAGATCCCACGGCATTGCACACAATCGGGTGCTCGTTATATTTCTTACACAGTTCGTATCCGATCAATGCATGGGGACCTTCGACGCTCTTGTCAACCGTCTTGCCGATGTCATGCAATAGTCCCGCGCGTTTCGCCATCATGGAATCGAGGCGTAATTCCGAAGCCATGATCGCCATAAGATATGCCACCTCGATGCTATGTTGAAGCAGGTTCTGTCCATAACTTGAACGGTACTTCATTTTCCCGATGTGTTTGCACACTTCTGCATGCGCCCCATGCAATCCGACTTCCAGGAGGGTGTTCTCCCCAAGCAGCAGGACTTCTTCCTCGAGTTCCTTCTTGACCTTTTCGACGATCTCCTCGATACGTGCAGGGTGAATTCTGCCGTCGGCTATGAGACGTTCCAGGGAAACTCTTGCTACCTGGCGGCGAAACGGATCGAATCCAGAGAGGATAACCGCTTCCGGTGTATCATCAACGATAACATCCACGCCGGTCGCTGCTTCAAAAGCCCTGATATTCCGCCCCTCCCGTCCAATGATGCGCCCCTTCATTTCATCGCTTTCCAGCGTCAAGGCGCTCACCGTTGTTTCAACGGTATGGTCGGCCGACGTACGCTGGATCGCCTGAATAATGATCTTCTGTGCTTCCCTTCTTGCCTCTTCCCTGGTCCGATCTCTGATTTCCTTCAACGTGGTCGCCGATTCTGTTTTCACAGTTTCCAGGAGATTATCCATCAGTTGCTTCTTGGCATCGTCACGTGAAAGTCCCCCAATACGTTCAAGACGTTGGTTCTGTTCTTCGAGAACGTTACGGAGCTCTTGCTCTTTTTCCTCCAAACGCTTTTTTCTGTCCCCCAGATCCCGATCAAGCGCCTGGAGAGATGATTCCTTTTTATTCAGCAGATCCAGCTTACGATCAACATTTTCTTCTCTGCTCTCGAGTTGCTTCTCGAATGTCTGAAGCTTGTTTCGTTTTGACTGTGCCTCCGAATCGAACTCCTTCTTCTTCTTGTACCATTCGTCCTTCACTTCCAGAAGCTTTTCCCGCTTCAAGGCGCCTGCATCCCGTTCGGCATCCTGTACGATCCGTTTTGAACGCTCCTCCGCACTACTGATTTTGTTCCGCCCATTACGAACATTTACGTACCATCCGGCGAAAAAAGCCGCCCCGGCGACAAACACCGCCATCAGGATAATGAGGTACAGTTCCATAAAAATCACTCCTTCGTCAGACCGTCTTGCGCAAAAAAAACCGCACTCGCCAACCGAATCAATTGTATTCGAAGAACCTCTCTTCAAACACGGTGGGTGCCCGCCTAAGCACTTCACACTTCCACTCCCGCTCGCCCGACGGTGTCGGGGTCGTCGCTGGGATACACGTGGCATGCGCTCCGCGCTTATGAGTCAAGCTCCCTATTAAAGTTACTTGTAAGGTTCTTTAATAGTTTTGATTACGGCTGACGGTGCGGTAGACAATACTCATAGGTCTCCGCTCCTATGGAAAAGAACAAACCAATCCGCATCGGATTACGTTACAGTGTCTCCCACTGCATCAAGGCAATTATCGAGATAATTATTCAGTTTCACGATCTCAGTTTGCACATGCATTACTGCTTCCTGATGTTGTTCACGCTCTTTCATCAGATCTTCAGTAATATTGAGAGCGGATAACACTGCCACGGTAAGCGGCGGTTGTTCGGGGATTTTGTCGTGGATCCGCGTCAGCATGGCGTCGACATAGGCCGCAATGCGTTTCGTTAGATCCTCGTTTTCGCCCTTCAGAGGATACTCTGATCCGAAAATCTTAACCTTGATACTCTTACCGTTCATTACGTAATTAATTGTTCGTAACCTTTACCTGACTGGAATGTTCGTACGCCGAATCAAAACCAAGAACAGGAATTCATAA
>Ga0302046_10002070_pt1 | contig 18798 bp, 18 predicted proteins | sample RVTome_11_FD_200261 | JGI IMG/M metagenome (GOLD analysis project Ga0302046, IMG submission 200261) | Soil microbial communities from uranium-contaminated site in the Upper Colorado River Basin, Wyoming, United States - RVT147D111 (version 2) ...
TACGGTGTCGTAGGTGAGGGCCGGCAGGGGCTGCGGCAGGTCGAAGCCGTAGCGCTCCGGATCCTCCAGGATCTCGAGCACGGCGAGGAAGCGCGGAACGTAGCGCCGCGTCTCTCGCGGCAACAGCTCGTAGAGGTCCCAGAACTGGTCGAAGTACGAGATGCGCTGGCTGTTGATAGTGCGCATGACGCGTGCCTCACCGCAGTTGTAGGCGGCCAGCGCCGTCAACCAGTCCCCGAACATCTCGTGCAGCTCGGTGAGGTAGGCGATGGCACCGCGGGTCGACTTCTCCGGATCCATCCGCTCGTCGAACCAATCCGACCGCTCGAGACCGAAGCGATATCCGGTCGAGGGGATGAACTGCCACATCCCGAGGGCGCGTGCGCTCGACAGGGCGCGGACCTTGAACCAGCTCTCGACCATCGGCATCCAGGCGAGCTGCTCCGGCAACCCCGCCTCGCGCAGGGCCGCCTCGATCATCGGGAGGTAGGCCCCCGACCGGAGGTAGCCCTCGAGGAGCTCCTGCCGCTCACCGCCCTGGAAGCTGGCGATCTCCCGGCGCACGTGCTCGTTGTCGATCCTCGGGATCGAGGCGGAGAGGTCTCCGACGACCGTGCGCTGCGACGCGTAGACCTCGACGATCCGTCGGGCGATGAGGCGGCGCAGGTCCTCCTTCTCACGGCCGAGATCGGCATCGCCGTCGACCCCGACCCGGGCCATCAGCTCGTAGGCCCGATCGAGGTGGGCCAGGGCGCCCTCCAGATCGCCCGCCTGCCAGAGCGCGTGCGCCCGCTCGTAGGCGTCGAGCGACGCCGCCAGCAGGGTCGCAGCCTCGGGCGTGGGCTCCTCCGGCTCGGCCGTCGGCTCGGCGTCAGGGATGGAATCGAGGGGCTCGAGCGGAACCTCCTGGAGGTCCGCCACCGGCTCGGGCGCGGAGGGCTCGGGCTCGGGCCTCGCCTGCACAGGCTCGGCGGGCTGCTTCGGCGGGGTCTTGCCTCCTCCGGCGCAGCCGAGCGCGACGGAGAGCGAGAGCAGGGCGATCAGGGAGCGTGGGATCCGGCTCACCACGGCATTGTACGCACGAGTCACCGCGGAGTTGACCCCGGAGTCTCGAAGACCCGCGCCGCCCCGAGGCGGTCCGCCGCCCTGGTCAGGGCCTCGGCTTCCGCCGCCTCCCGCGTGGCCCCTCGGCCGCGGGCCAGGTTGGCGCCCGGATCGACGTTGTCCGCCGTGCAGAGATACTCCTCGCCGAGGCGGTAGGAGAGGAGCCGGACGGTCCACCGCCCGACCCGCACTGCTCGCTCGCCGCGCTCCTCCGGACGAGGCATGTCAGCGCTCGACGGGGGCGTTGACCAGATTGCCCCATTCGGTCCACGAGCCGTCGTAGTTGACCACCCGGTCGTAGCCGAGCAGGCGGTCGAGCACGAACCACGAGAGGCTCGATCGCTCGCCGATGCGGCAGTAGGTGATCACGCTCCTGTCCCGGGTCACGCCCGCTTCGTCGTAGAGAGCCTGCAGCTCCTCCCGCGTCTTGAAGGTCCCGTCCTCGGCGCAGTTCTTGCCCCAGGGGATGTTGCTGGCCCGCGGGATGTGGCCACCGCGCTGGCAGGTCTCCGGCAGTCCCGGCGGCGCCAGCACGACGCCGGTGAACTCGTCCGGCGAGCGCACGTCGACCAGCGTCCACGCCTCGTCGGCGTGCTGAGCCATCACGTCGGCGAGGAAGGCCCGGGAGCTCTGGTCCGGCTCGGAGAGGGCGATCACCGTGGGCTCGGGCACCGGCACCTCCGGGGTCAGCTCCCGCTCTTCGGCGATCCACTTCTTGCGGCCGCCGTTCAGGATCTGGAGGTTTCCCACCCCGAACATGGCGAGCTGCCAGTACGCCCAGCAGGCGAACCAGTTGTTGTTGTCGCCGTAGAGCACCACCGTGGTGTGGTGGTCGATCCCGGAACGGCGCAGGAGCGCCTCGAGCGAGGCGCGGGGCACGATGTCGCGGCGTACCGTGTCGCAAAGATCCTGCTGCCAGTTCCAGCCGACGGCTCCGGGGATGTGGCCTTCCTCGTAGGCCTTGGTGTCGACATCGACCTCCACGACCCGGACGTCGGGATCGTCCAGGTGCTCGGCCAGCCAGTCGGTCTCGACCAGCGTCTCCGGGTGGGCATAGCTGCTCATTCGATTCTCCTCCTTGTTCGCATCTTGGTGTCTTCGTCGCCGCAGTTTACATCCATGGTCCAGCCCGGGCGTCGGCGGTCCCGGTCAGCTCAGGCTGGGTAGCGCGAGCGCCCGACCAGGGCGGCCATGGCGAGGGCGGCCGCGATCAATGCCAGGGCCAGGACCAGCTCGCCCGGCCTCCGCGGACCGTAGCGCACCAGCTCGCGCATCACCTGCCACACGAGCAAGACGCCCCAGCCGGCCCAGAGTCCGGCACCCGCCAGGCGCGAGGACGGGTGGCGGCAGAGGAGCGCCACGAAGCAGACCGTATGCGCCAGCCACGGCAAGAAGATCGTCACCCAGAGCCAGGACGAGCACCGAGCACGCCACCAGCCCGAGCAGGGCCCACTGGCAGTGGAGCGCGCGCAGGAGCATGAGCGCTGGCGAGCCTAGCTCAGTCCCTCGAGGGCCGAGGCACCGTACGCAGGAGCCGAGGACCGGGGCCTGCGGGCGGTCGTCCACTGCTTCGCCGGTTAGCTTCTACCCGCCGGCCGCCATGAAGAGGGCGAAGATGCCCTTGCGCAGGGCCTGGGGGTTGGACCCCCGGAAGGAGACGCCGATGCTGTTGGAATCGGCCCCGTCCTCCTGCCGGCACCACTTCACCGTCCCTTCGACCTGCAGCTCCTCGGCACCCGCGCACAGGGTGGCGCGGAGGATCTGGCCCTCGTCGAACGAGCGCATCGCCACGAGCCTCATACCCTGCTCGGAGAGGTCCACCAGCTGTGCCGGATCGCCCTCGACCAACAGCTTGATGCCGTCGGCCGGGACGCGGGGCGCCCGGCGGGAAGGTGAGTACCGGTTGTCGCTGTTCACCATCGCTCCTCCGGGTCGGCGTCCGCGTCCCTCCTCTGCATCGGGCACGCGAACGGAAAGGCCTCGGCCTGGTCTCGTCGAGGCCGGCGGCCAGTCTATCCCTTCGGCGCCCGTTTTGACATTCCCGTTACAATCCGGGCCTCCCCGTCGGGGCTACACCCATGGACACCGCCATCGGCATCATCGGTCTGGGCGCCTACACTCCCGAGCGGGTCATGACCAACGAGGATTGGAGCCGCCTGGTCGACACCACCGACGAGTGGATCCTCGAGCGCACCGGCATCGCCCGTCGTCGCTTCGCCGCCGAGGGGGAGACCACCGCCGACATGGCCGAGTCGGCCGCGCGACGGGCTCTCGAGGACGCGGGGATGGAGGCCGGCGAGCTCGACGAGATCATCGTCGCGACCGACACGCCGGAGGTCTACACGCCGGACACCGCCGCCTTCCTACAGCATCGACTCGGCGCCCGCGAGATCCCCGCGTACGATCTGGCCGGGAGCGGCTGCGCCGGCTTCCTGCAGGCGCTCGACGTGGCGCGGAGCCGCTCGAGGGAGGGTGGTCGGCGCATCCTGGTCGTGGCGGTCGAGCTGATCTCGCGGCTGATGAACTGGGAGGACCGCAACACCTGCGTCCTCTTCGGGGATGCCGCCGGAGCGGCGGTCATCGGCCCGGGGGAGGACGTGATCGAGATGATCGCGGCGGTCTCCGGCACCGACGGGAGCCAGGCGGGGATCCTCACCCTGGAGGCCGGCGGCACGCGCGTCCCGTTCACCCTCGAGGCGGCGCAGAAGGGTCTGCACAAGAACGTGGTGATGGAGGGCCGGGCCGTCTTCAAGGAGGCCGTGGCCAGGATGAGCGGGGCCGCCCGGCAGGTGCTCGAGAAGGCCGGCGTCGACCTCTCCGAGGTAGCTCTGGTGATCCCGCATCAGGCCAACCAGAGGATCCTCCAGGCCGTGGCCAAGAACCTCGGCCTGCCGGAGGACAAGCTCTTCTCGAACCTCCGGGAGTACGGCAACACGGGCTCCGCCTCGGTCCCCTTGGCGCTCACGCAGGCGCGCGACCAGGGCCGCATCGGGGCCGGAGACCTGGTGCTCCTGGCGGCCTTCGGGGCGGGGTTCCACTGGGGCGCCATGCTGCTGCGCTTCTGAGCGCGAGGGCCGTCGGGTCGGGACCGGGCGAGCCGAGACCTTTCCTCTGTTGCCGGCAAACAAAGGGAAGGGCCGGATCGGCACGACCGGGCCGCGGCCAACCCGCGGACGTAGACTGCAAGGACGACCGTGCGCAGCAGACCGACAGGAACCGGGTCGCGAGGACATCGGCCGAGTGCCGTCGCGGCGTCGCTCGCTCTGGTCGCGGGGGGGATCGTGGTCCGTGGCGAGGAGCTGCGGCCCCCCGAGGAGGAGCGCTTCCAGCAGGACGTCGCCTGGTCGCCCGACGGCCGGTGGATCGCCTACTCCGAGTACGACGGCGGCGAGGACTACGACCCGACGCGCTGGGCGGTCTGGGTCGCCCGGGTCGACGGGACCGACGCCCGCCGCATCGCCACCGAGGCGGTCTGGGTGACCTGGTCGCCGGACGGCGACCACCTCGCCTACGGCACCGGCCCGCGTGGCTCCCGGGACATCCACCGTGCCGCGGCCGACGGTTCCGGGAAGGCGCCGCTCACCGACCATCCGGCCGACGACTTCATCCCGGCCTTCTCGCCGGACGGGCGCCATCTGGCCTTCTGCTCCGATCGCGACGGCAACGTCGAGCTCTACCGGCTCGACCTCGAGGACGGCTCCCTGCTGCGACTGACCGACGACCCGGCCGCCGACTACAACCCGGTCTGGTCGCCGGACGGACGCGAGATCGCCTTCTTCCGGGAGTCGGGCGACGCCCGCGATCAGATCTGGGTGGTCGCCGCCGACGGCTCGAGCGAACGACCGATCACGCGAGCGGGCCACAACGTCTTCCCCGCCTACCTGCGCGACGGGAGGATCGCTTTCGTCGCCTCGGCCGGAGGCGACGCGCCGGCCGCCGTCGTCCACGTAGCTCCGGACGGCAGCGACCGCGTCACCAGGGAAGATCTCCCCGGTTTCTTTGCGCGTTGGTCGCCCGACGGACGGCGCGTCGCCTTCATCGCCGGTCACTGGCCCCGTTCCGCGATCTACGTCCGCGACGCCGACGGGGCTACCGCCAAGCTCGTCAACTGATCCGCCGCGTCGGGCCCCGGTCTTGCGGGCGGGCGCTACTGGATGGCGCTCGGCCAGGCCCCCAGGTGGCCGGTCTCGAAGTCATCCGCGAAGAGCGTCACGGTGCGCGTGGTGTCCAAGGCGTAGAGGTAGCAGTGGTCGTCGTTGGGCGGGTTGAAGGTCGGGTTCACCGGCACGTAGGCGGAGGCGCCGGAGGGGTCGAAGAAGGCCGGTGCCGAGGCGGCGAGCCACGCGCCGCTGGGGTCGTCCGGCAGGACCTCCTCCCACAGCTCCTGGCCCTGGTCGTCGAAGCCCCGCAGGAACCCGAAGTCGCCCAGCTCGAAGCCGGTCGTCACGAGCTGGCTGCCGTCGGGCGAGGGGATCGGGCGGTCGATCCAGCCGTCCGTGGTGACCGTCCAGCGGGTCGATCCGTCCGGGTTGAGGGACCACAGCTGGTTGGTGTTGCGCACGGCGTAGATCCGGCCCTGGGGGCTGACGCCCGGGTCGCTCAGGACGTTGGTCGGGCTGTCGAAGGCGAGCCAGAGCAGGTCGCCGTCGGGGTCGTGGGCGCCGAGACGGATGCCGGCGCTGCTGACCCAGGTGCGCACGTAGATCGTGCCGTCCGGGCCGGTGACCGGCTGGGCGTTGTAGTCCGGCCGCGGCACCGCGAAGATCTGGTCGCCGTCGAAGCTGAAGCCGTAGAGCAGCGACGTCGGGTGCACCGCCCGCTCGTCGAAGCCGGCGTGGAAGCGATCCGCCCCGAAGGCGATCTCGAGGCCGAGCTGGCCGTGCTCGTTCATCACCGGATCGCCCTCGTTGCTCCAGCGCAGGCTGCCGTCCGCGGGGTCGAGCGAGAAGGCGCCGATTCCCGGCGTCTCCATGATGCCGTAGACGTTGCCGTCGGGGCCGACGCCGGGGCCGGCGAGCAGGCCCTGGGTGTTGGTCGTCGTGAACGTCCACCGAACCGCGCCGTCGGGGCTCACCGCCACGACCTGGGCGTCGGGCCCGAGTGGATTGACGCCGACGTAGATGGTGCCGTCCGGTCCGACGACGGTCGGCCCCTCGCTCCCCTCGTCGCCGAGGTCCACGAGCCACTGCAGGCCGCCGTCGGGCGCGAGCGCGTAGAGCGTCGCCCGGTTGTCCTGCGCGTAGATCGTGCCGTCGGGCCCGATGCCTACGCGGTGTCGGACGTAGCGGCCGTCAAAGGTGAACCTCCATCGGATCCGCCCTTGCTGCTGCCGGTCGACGACCCCGACGCTCGCCGGCGCGCTGGTGCCCGCCACGGTGGTGACGGTGACGGTGGCGCTGCCCGTGGCGGCCCCCTCGGGTACGTAGGCGTGGATGGCGAGGTCCGTCCACGAGGCGATCCAGGCCGGCTCGCCGCCGATCGTCACCGAACCGCCGTTGCGCGTGCCGCCGAGGTTCTGGCCGAGGATGCGCAGCCTGCCGCTCCTCGTCGTCTCGGTCTCCGAGAGCGCGGTGAGGATCGGAGGTGCCGTCAGCGTTCCGTAGAGCTCGAAGGCGATGTCGGTCAGCTGCTGTCCGTGCACGTCCTCGTAGATCTCCCACTCACCACTGCCGAGGTCGTCCTTCACCCAGATGTGCGAGTGCCGCGTGGCCCCGTCGTCGGCGCTGGGACGGAACCAGACGGACTCGAAGACCGCCTGGACCCCGACGAAGTGCTGTCCGGTCGCCTCGAAGGGGGGCGACAGCGTGATGTCGAAGCTGCCGGGGTTGCCGGCGGTGTAGATGATGTCGGGATCGTCAGGCGCGAAGAGGTACTCCGCCAGGACCGCCCCCGGTCTGCCATCCGGGGCGACGTCGTAGAAGCGCACCTCGAGGCCCTCCAGCGGCACTGGAGGCGGCGGCGGGAAGCCCTGCTTGCCGGAAGCGACCAGTCTCGTGATCGAGCCGTCGACGACGAAATCGTCGGCGATCTCCAGGTCGAACACGCTGTTGCGGACGCTGGGGCCGAAGCTGCTCTGTCCGTCCCAGGCCTGTCGCCAGAGCAGGTCCCCACCGGCGCCTTCGCCGGCCCGCAGGCCCGCCGGTCCGGGCGTCGTGGCGGCGGCCGGGGAGAGGGCTCCGGTACCGTCGTTGGTCAGCAGCCACTCGCCTCCGCCCGCCCCGCGCACCCGCAGGTCGACATCGCCGTCCCGGTGGAGATCCTCGAGGACGAGGCTCTCGGCGTCCGCCAGCTCGACGATCGGCAGCTCGGCGTCGAAGGTGCCGTCGCCGCGACCGAAGCGAGCGACGACGAGGGCGGCTCCCACGCGTTCCTCCAGGTAGACGAGGTCGCCGAGCCCGTCGCGGTCGAGGTCGCCGGCCGCCAGCGCGACGGGCGTCGTGCCCGCGGTCGCGACGCTCCAGGAGGGACCGGGCCTCCCCGCGCGCGTGAGGCGCACGGCGATGCTCCCTTGCTCGCCGGCGGCGCCGACGAGAACGGCGGCATCGAGGACGCCGTCCCCGTCGAAGTCGGCCAGCGCCGGCGAGCTGTCCCGCGCCACGCCGGGGGCGGCAGCGAGGAGGGCGAGGGCCGAGACGATCCACAGGCTGCGGTCGAGGCTCTTCATCATCGGGCTCCTGATCGGTCTTCGAGGCGTGTGTGGCACCAGGCCCACGACGCTAGCGAAGGCTCCATGACAGCCGGATGACGCCGCGGGCGGGGGCTCAGCCCGGCTCGGCCAGGGCGGCCCGGAGGTCCTCCAGGGCCATCTCGACCCGCTCCCGGTGGGTGCGGAAGGAGAGCACGCAGATCCGCAGGACGTAGCGGCCGTGGAAGCGGGTGCCGGTGACGTGGACCCGGTTGCGCCGGTTGATCGAGCGCTGCACGCGCCGGGTCAGCTCGTCACGCTCCTCCTCGGAGGCCCCCGGTCTGGCCACCCGCAGCGCCAGGAGGCTCAGCTCGGGCGCGGCCACGAGCTCGATCCCCTCTTCGCCCGCGAGCTCCCCGGCCAGCCATTGCGCCAGGTCGAGCTTCTCGTCGAGCTGCCGGCGGAAGGCGGCCATGCCGTAGGCCCTGAGCGGCAGCCAGACCCGCAGCCCGCGATAGGGCCGCGAAAGCTCCGGCGTGATCTCGGAGAAGTCGACGCGCCCCTCGTCCTCGTGCAGGGGGGGCATGTAGTCGGCGTCCTGGCCGTGGGCCCGGCGCAGGGCGGCGCGATCGCGTACTACCAGAGCTCCGCAGCCGTAGGGGACGAAGAGGCCCTTGTGGGGATCGAGGACCACCGAGTCGGCGCGCTCGATACCCGCCAGCCGCGCCCTTCCGCGCTCGGTGAGCTGGAAGAAGCCGCCGTAGGCGGCGTCGACGTGGAGCCAGAGACCCTCCCGCTCAGCCAGCTCGGCCAGCTCGGGCAGGGGATCGACCGCTCCCGTGTTCACCGTTCCGGCGCTGCCGACGACCAGGAAGGGACGCCGTCCCCGGCGCCGGTCCTCCTCGACCGCGCGGGCAACGCTCGCCGGGTCCAGGCGTCCGGAGGCGTCGCTCGCCAGGACCCGGATCGCGCGGGCCGGCAGCCCGGCCAGCCGGGCCGCCTTGGTGACGCAGTGATGGACCTGGTCGGAGACGTAGAGCACGCCGTCCAGGAGCTCCTCGCCGAGCTTCTCGTGGCGCGCCGCGACCACGGCCGACAGCGTCGCCGTCGAGCCGCCGCTGGCGAGGAAGCCCCCGGAGCCGCGGCCGAAGCCGACCAGCTCGCAGAGCCAGCGCACGACGTTGAGCTCGAGCTGCACCAGCCCCGGGGCGGCGGCGAAGACGCCGGTGTAGCGATTGACCGAGCTCGCCACCAGATCGGCCACGGCCGACAGGAACAGCCCGCCGCCGGGAATGTAGGCCAGGTACCCCGGGCCGGCCGCGTTGAAGCTGTGGCCGACGACCTCGTCGAAGAGCAGGTCGAGCAGGGTCTCGACGTCCGTGCCCCCCTCGGGCAGCGGCTCCTCGAGCCGTCGCGCCAGCGCCAGGCCCGCCTCCAGGTCCTCCTCCGCCGCGGGCTGCTCGCCAAGGCTCTCGAGGTGCGGCACGATCCGCCCCAGGGCGACCTCGATCAGGCGACGCATCTCGGCCGCGGACGGCTCGAGGGGGTGGAAGGCGTCGACGGGCCCGCTCACCCCCGAAGTCTAGCCCCGCGAGCCCGGGTGCCGGACGGCCGAGCCACGCCGGCCAGCAGGGCGCCGGCCAGGGGCAGCGCCACGAACGGCGAGAGGCCGAGCGCGTTGTTTGCGGCGATGCCGAGCAGGGAGAGCACACCGATGCCGCCACAGAGCAGCAGCGAACCCGTCACCAGGCGCCAACTCGCCGGCGCGGCGCCCGCTGCCGGGCGCTCGAAGCGGCCGAAGAGCGCCAGGAAGGGCCAGAGCAGGAGGGCCAGCAGCAGCACCCAGGGAACCCGGGACAACCACCACGTCGCCGTTCCCGGCTCGAGCCCCAGGCCGGGGCCGCCGAGGGCCACCAGGGCGCCGATGAGGAGCACCAGTACCGTCGAGTGCCAGAGGTAGAGCGTCATGATGCTGGCGTTGATCAGCACCGTGGCCGCCCAGGCTCTCTCGCCCTCCAGCCTCCGGCGCGCAGGCGCCTCGACGGCGAGCACCAGCCCGATCTGCAGCACGGCGAAGGCGAGCAGCGCCAGGGTGGGAGGCAGGGTGTTCGAGATCTCCTCACCGGGCACGCCGACCATGCTCACCGGATAAGGGCCCCAACCGACCAGCGCGCCGGCCGCGACCAGGCCGCCGCCGGCCCAGGCCAGCCCGCGGCGGGGTCCGGAAACGAGGCCGTCCTTCCAGGCGTAGCCCAGCTGGTGCACGGCGATCCAGACGCAGGCGTAGTTGAGCCACCGCATCCAGTCGTGCCCCTCGACCAGGCCCCACCAGTCCACGGCGGCGGCGGCCGCCGCCGGCACGGCGAAGGAGGCGAGGCCGAAGCGCCTCCACGCCGCGCGGGTCCAGGGGACCAGGAGCGCCACGCCCAGATAGACGGCCAGGAACCAGGTCGGCACGAGGGCGACCTGCGAGCCGATGCGCACCATCTCCAGGCTCACCCCGCCCAGGCGTGCCGCCACCGCCAGCAGGGACCAAATGACGAGCAGGGGCAGGATCGGCCCGATCAGCCGCACCGTCCGGCCGTGCAGCCACTCGCCGTAACCGCGCCCCTTGGCCCGGGCGCTCTCCCACGACGTCGCGTTGGCGAACCCGCCGACCAGGAAGAAGGTCGGCATGACCTGCAGGGCCCAGGTGAGCCAGCGCGTCCAGGGCGCCAGGTCGAGCATGTGCCCGAGGCTCGCTCCCTCCGCCGTGACCTGCGGCGCCGCCATCAGCCAGTGACCCAGGACGACGACCAGGATGGAGGCCGCGCGCAGGAAGTCGACGGAGCGGTTGCGCGTCGCGGGCGTCGCGCGGGCCAGCTCCAGGGCCCGCGCCCAGGCGCCTCCCGTCCTCTCCGCCTCCGGCATGGACGGACTCTACGACAGCCGGCGGGGCGACCTGTCGATCGGCGGCCTCTCCGATCGTCTAGCCTTCGAGGACGGCCGCACCGGCCGCCCGCAACCGGAGGACGACACCATGGCCCAGTTCATGCTGCTGCTGCACGACGACCCGGCCGACTTCGCCGACGTCTCGCCGGCCGAGATCCAGCGCATCATCGGCGAGTACACCGCCTGGCGCGAGCGCCTGGAGGCCGAGGGCCGCCTGGTCGGCGGTCGTAAGCTGAAGGACGAGGGCGGCCGGCACATGCGCCGGGTCGGCGGCGAGGTCCGCGTGGTCGACGGTCCCTACGCCGAAGCGAAGGAGGTCCTGGGCGGCTACTTCGAGATCGAGGCCGCGGACTACGACGAGGCAATCGCGATTTCCAGGGAATGCCCGCACCTGTGCTACGGCGGCCGCATCGAGCTGCGCCAGGTCGATCCCCTCCACGACTGACGACGGGAGACGACACGATGAGAAAGACGCTACTCGTTTTGGCCCTCTGCCTCGGCCGGGCTCTGACCCTGGCGGCCCTGGACGCCCCGACCGCCTTCGACCGCCTCCGCGGCCTCGAAGGCTCCTGGGTCGGCGAGACGGAGGAGGGATTGACCGCGCACAAGGACTACCGGCTGGTCGCCAACGGCACCGCGCTGCTCGAGGAGTACGATGTCGAGGGGCGTGACGACCGCCACATGCTGACGGTCTACCACCTCGACGGAGACCGGCTCCTGCTCACCCACTACTGCGTGGCGGGCAACCAGCCGCGCATGGAGGCCGACCTGTCCGGCTCGGCGAGCGACCGGCTCGACTTCGAGCTCGTCGACGCCACCGGCCTCGAGCACGCCGGCGAAGGGCACATGCACAGCGCCCACTTCCGCTTCCTGCCCGACGGCTCCATGGAGCAGGAGTGGGTCTTTCTCGAGGAGGGCCGCGACGCGTACCACGCTCGCGCGAGGTTCCGCCGGGACGATTGAAGGTGGAGGCGCGGGGGATCGAGACGGAGGTCGACGACCTGTTCCGGCGGCACGCCGGGCGGATCGTCGCGGCCCTGACCCACGTGGCGGGCCTGGGCCATCTCGACCTGGCGGAGGACGCCGTGCAGGACGCGATGATCCAGGCCCTGCGTCGCTGGCCCTTCCAGGGAGTGCCCGACAACCCCGAGGGCTGGCTCTTCCGCGTCGCCCGCAACCGCGCTTCGGACCGTCTGCGACGCCGCGCCCTCTGGCGCCGCAAGGCGGCGGAGCTGGCCGCCTCCGTCGCCTCTCTCCAGCCGCCGCCGCCGGCGCTCCACCCGCGCCTGGCCGGCGAGGTCGAGGACGACCGGCTGCGCATGATGTTCGCCTGCTGCCACCCGGTCCTCTCCCGGGACGCGCAGGTCGCGCTCACCCTCAAGGTGGTCTGCGCCTTCAGCGTCGACGAGACGGCCCGGGCCTTCCTCACCACCCGACCCGCGATGGCCCAGCGCCTGGTACGGGCGAAGCGCAGGCTGCGCGACGGCGGGGTCGCGCTCGAGCTCCCGGGTGCGGCGAGTCTGTCGCCGCGGCTCGACGCGGTCCTCGAGGCGATCTACCTCCTCTTCAACGAGGGCTACGCCGCCTCGGAGGGGGAGGACCTGATCCGCTGGGACCTCTGCCGCGAAGCGGTGCGGCTCGCCGAGCTCGTCTGCCGCCACCCCCTCACCGCCCAGCCGAAGGCCCACGCGCTGGCGGCCCTGCTCCTTCTCCAGGCGGCCCGGCTGCCCGGCAGGCTGGACGCCGAAGGGGAGCTCGTCCTGCTGGCCGAGCAGGATCGCTCACGCTGGGATCGCGTCGCCGGGAACCGGGGTCTGGCCCATCTCGAGGCCTCTGCCCGGGGCGACGAGCTCAGCACCTATCACCTGGAGGCGGAGATCGCCGCCTGCCACACGCTGGCGACGTCCTGGGAGGCCACCGACTGGCGTCGCATCGTCGGCGCCTACGACGTGCTGCTCGAGCACAACCCGTCGCCGGTCGTAGCCGTCAACCGGGCCGTGGCCCTGGCCCGCGTCGAGGGACCGAAAGCGGGCCTCGCCGCCCTCGGGCACTGGCGCACCGCCATCCCGGTCGACTACCTCCCGGCGCGGGTCGCCCACGGCGCCCTGGCGGCCGAGGCCGGCCGCGACGCGGAGGCCATCGCCAGCTTCGAGCGAGCGCTCGCGCTGGCGCCACGACCCGCCACTCGTCGCTACCTCGAACGGCGCCTCGCCGAGCTCGGCCGACCTAGGCCGACCGGTAGCGGCGACGAGGCCCGCGCCTGAGAATCCCGCGGACCCGCAGCGCTTCCTGAGCTCGTCAAGCGGCCTGAGCCTAGCGCTCGGTGTGGCGCGGTGCAGGCTCGCCCTCGCGATCTCCTCCACCGTGTCGCGGGAGATCCGGGCGATCCGGCCGGGGTAGACTGCCCCGCCGAGGCCGTCGGCCCCGAGGACCGGCGGCGGCGGCGTTCACGGATCCCCGACTCCATCGATGCGTCTTCTGACCGCGCCCGTCCTGCACTTCCTCGAGGAGCTGGGGCACTTCCTCACGCTGCTCTGGCGGATGCTGGCCTGGACGCCGCGGCGGCCCTGGGACGTCCATCAGCTGGTGCGCCAGATGCAGCGCGTCGGCGTCGCGTCGCTGCCGGTGATCCTGCTGACGGCGCTGTTCACCGGTGGGGTGCTGGCGCTGCAGACCTTCTCGGTGCTGGCTCGCTTCAACGCCGAGCGCTATGTCGGCTCCCTGGTGGCGCTGTCGATGGTGCGGGAGCTCGCCTGCGTGCTGGGTGGACTGGTGATCGCCGGTCGCTCCGGCTCGGCGATGGGCGCGGAGCTGGGGACGATGCGGGTCACCGAGCAGATCGACGCGCTGGAGGTGATGGGCGCCGACCCGGTCCACTACCTGATGGTGCCGCGGGTCTGGGCGACGGTCGTCATGCTGCCCTTGCTGATCGCGGTCAGCGACGCGGTGGGCATCTTCGGCGGCTACATGGTCTCCGTCGTGCTGATGGGCGCCAATCCGGTCTCCTACATGGAGACGACCTTCCAGTACATGGAGCTGCAGGACCTCCTTTCCGGGCTCGTCAAGGCGGCCGTCTTCGGCCTGCTCATCGCCATGATCGGTTGCTACCAGGGCTACACGACCAGCGGGGGCGCCGAGGGCGTCGGTCAGGCCACCACCCGCTCGGTGGTCCTCGCCTCGATCGCGATCTTCATCTCCAACTTCTTCCTCACCAAGGCGCTCTTCTAGTGGCGGTCGCGGAGCGACGGAAGGTCAAGATCCGGCTCCAGGACGTGCACAAGGCGTTCGGTCCGAAGGTGGTGCTGGACGGCATCGATCTCGAGATCGTCGAAGGCGAGTCGCTGGCGATCATCGGCGGCTCCGGCACCGGCAAGAGCGTCCTGCTCAAGCACATGATCGGCCTGCTGCGACCCGACAGCGGACGCGTGGAGGTCGACGGGATCGTGATCAACGAGCTCTCCTACCGCGAGATCGCAGCCTTCCGCCGGCGCTTCGGCATGGCCTTCCAGGAGGGCGCGCTCTTCGACTCGATGACGGTGCGCGAGAACATCGCCTTCCCGCTGACTCGCGAGCGCCGTCACTCCCGGACGGAGATCGGGCGCAGGGTCGCCGAGTGTCTCGAGGAGGTGGGCCTCACCGAGGCCGCCGACAAGATGCCGTCCGAGCTCTCCGGCGGCATGCGGCGCCGTGTCGGTTTCGCCCGCGCCGTCGCGGCCAAGCCCGACATTCTCCTCTTCGACGAGCCGACGACGGGGCTCGACCCGGTGACCAAGGAGACCATCGACACGCTCATCGTCGAGCTCTCCGAGCGACTCGGCTCGACCACGATCACCATCAGCCACGACATGGTCAGCGTCTTCCGGATCGCCGATCGGGTGGCGATGCTCTTCGATGGCAAGCTGATCGCCATGGCCCCGCCGGAGGAGTTCCGCCGTCTCGACGACCCCCGGGTCCGCCGGTTCCTGCGCGCCGACGCCCAGCCAGCCACCGTCTGATGCCCATCCGTCCCGGAAGGAGATCCCCATGTCCCAGGCGCTGAAAGTCGGTCTCTTCGCGACGATCGCGCTCGTCCTGCTCGGCTACTTCGTGATGCGGATCGAGGACCTCAATCCCTTCGCCGAGCCGGCGCAGGAGCTCGAGGCGGAGTTCGACTCCGTCGCCGGGCTCGACGACAAGGCCAGCGTCCGGGTGGCCGGCGTGCGCGTCGGGCGGGTCGACGGCATCCGCCTCGAGGACGGCAAGGCCGTGCTGCGTCTGGTGCTCGAAACGCCGGTGGAGCTGCGCAAGGGCGCGGGCGCCAGCATCGCCAACCTCGGGATGCTGGGGGACAAGTACGTCCAGCTCGAGCCGGGACCGCCGGGGGCCCCGCCACTGCCCGACGGAAGCGTCCTGCCCGGCACGGCGCCGATCAGCTTCGACGAAGCGCTGGCCAAGGTGTCGAATCTCGGAGACTCGCTGGAGAGTGCGCTCGGCGGCCTGACCGGCGAGGGCGGCGAGGAGACCCCGGTCTCGCGGCTGCTGGACAACCTCGACGCCACGACGCGAGAGATCCGCGCGCTGGTCGCCGACAACCGGGCGCAGATCGCCTCCTCGATCGACAACTTCGAGAGCCTCAGCCGCTCGCTCGCGGAGTCGCTCCCGCCGTTGACGGCGCAGATGGAGCGCCTCCTCACCCAGGTCGAAGCGGTGGTGGCCGAGAACCGAGAGAACCTCCGGGACGGCATGGAGAACGCGCGCGAGGTCACCGCCGAGCTCGAGACCTCGGTCGAGAACCTGAGTATGATCACGGAGAAGATCGCCCGCGGCGAGGGGACCATCGGCAAGCTGGTCAATTCCGACGAGACCCACGACCAGCTCGTCTCGACCCTCGACTCGATCGAGACCGGAGTGGCGAGCCTCTCCGACACTCTCGGTCGGGTCGGCAGGCTCGAGCTCGACATCGCCTACGACGGGTACTGGCTCGAGGATCTCGAGGAGACCCACAGCGCCCTCTCCTTCACCCTCGATCCACAATCCGATCGCTTCTACTACCTGCAGGTGGTCGACGACCCCCGGGGTCGCGAGCGCGTCCAGCTCCGCGAGACGACGGTGACCCTCCCCGACGGCTCGACGGAGACGACCACCGAGCGTACGGTGAAGACTGAGGACAAGGTCCTCTTCTCCGCCCAGTTCGGCTTCGAGATGGGCGACGTCGGGCGGTTCCGCGCCGGGCTGCTCGAGTCCTCGGCCGGCCTCGGCGCCGACTACTCCCTTTTCGACCGCCGGTTCTGGCTCACCCTCGACGCCTTCAACTTCGATCGTGAGGACGACCTGGCGCCGCAGCTGCGCCTCGCCACCCGCTTCCGCCTGAACGACCACCTCTACCTGCTCGCCGGCCTCGACGACTTCCTCGAGAGCGACCGCGAGTCGGTCTTCCTCGGCGCCGGCATCCGCTGGAGCGACGAGGATCTCAAGTACCTGATCGGCTCCGTCCCGTCCTTCTGAGAGAATGCCGGCGGTCCGTTGCCGGAAGCCGAGGCCTTCGCGGCCCTTCGCGTCCCCCTGGGTCTGTTGCTGGTCGTCTACACGATCGGCATGTATGCCCTTTCGCTCTGGGCGCGGCGTCGGATCCACACCGCCGAGGACTACGTCGTCGCCGGACGGCGCCTGCCCTTCTCCCTCGCCTGGGCGACCCTCCTCGCCACCTGGTTCGGCGCCGGGACGCTGCTCACCGCCGCCGACGAGGTCCGTAAGGGAGGTCTCCACCGGGCGGCGCTCGACCCCTTCGGCGCCGGGCTCTGCCTCATCCTGGCCGGGCTCCTGTTCGCCGGTCCGCTCTGGCGGATGGGCCTGCTGACCGTCTCGGACTTCTTCCGGCGGAGGTTCGGACCGCGTGCGGAGCTGGTCTCGGCGCTGGTCATGGTGCCCAGCTACTTCGGCTGGATCGCCGCCCAGTTCGTCGCCCTGGCCGGCGTCCTCGAGCTCCTCTTCGGGCTCGACCTGGCCGTCGGGATCGCCCTCGTGGCCGTGGTGGGAACCGGCTACACCCTCCTCGGCGGCATGTGGTCGGTGACGCTCACGGACGCGGTCCAGATGGCGCTCGTGGTGGTCGGCCTCGGCGTCCTCGCGATCGAGGCGCTGGCCGCGGTCGGCGACGGCGGAGTGGTCGCCGGCTGGCACCGGCTGCTGACCGAGACGCCTCCGGAGATGCTGGCGATCGTGCCCTCGCACGACCTGATCGGCTGGCTCGCGGTGCTCGCCGTGGGCGCCCTCGGCAATCTTCCGGGTCAGGACCTCATGCAGCGGGTCTTCGCGGCCCGGAGCCCGGGGGTGGCCCGCGCCGCCTGCCTGGCCGCCGGCGGCGGCTACCTCGTCATCGGCCTGGTGCCGCTCCTGCTCGCGCTGGTCTCCCGGCTCCTCTTCCCCGAGGACAGCGCTCGCGCGATCCTTCCGGCGCTCGCCCACCTCTTCCTCTCGCCGGCGGTCGCCGCCGTCTTTCTCCTCGCCATCGTCTCCGCGGTGCTCTCGACGATCGACAGCGCGCTGCTCTCGCCGGCCACGGTGCTGGCCCAGAACGTGGTGGCGCCAGCCCTCGGCCGGGACGGCCATCCCGGCCTCGGTCTGCATCGGGCCGCCGTCGTGGCCGTCGCCTTGGCGAGCCTGGTGCTGGCCTATCTCGGCGAGAGCGCCTACAGCCTGCTCGAAGCTTCCTACGAGCTGACCCTCGTCGGCCTCTTCGTGCCCCTGGCGCTGGGCCTCTGGCGCCCTCCCCACCGCGAGGCGCCGGCGCTCGCCGCGATGGCTGCGGGGGTGGGCGTCTGGCTGCTCCACTTCGTCCTCGGCTGGGACTCCTTCCTGCAACCCTGGATGGCCCCGGCCGGACGGACACTCCCCGTGAGCCTCGCCGCCACCGCCGCCAGCCTCCTCGGCTGGCTCAGCGTCTCGGGGCGGATCGGCGCCGGCCGCCCTTCCTGATCAACTTCGCACTGCAAAGTACTTGACAACCGAGGACGGCTTCTCCTATCCTGCGACGCGATGACCCAGCCGCTGCCCGATCCCGCCTCGCGTCCGGTGGCCCTCCACGAGCGCGCGGCCGACCACCTGCTCTACATCCGGCGCACCCTCGAGTCGTCGGCGGAGTTCACGTCGGTGCCCGGCCGCGGCGGCATGGCGATGGGCGCGACGGCGGTGGCGACGGCGTGGCTGGCGGCCGGAACACCGCCGCGCGACTGGCTCGCCCTGTGGATCGTCGACGCCCTGCTGGCGGGGATGATCGGTGCCTGGACGACGAGGCGGAAGGCGCGGGGGCAGGGAGTGCGCCTCTCCCGGGGCGTCGGCCGCCGCTTCCTGCTCGGCCTCGGCCCGCCACTGGCCGCGGCGGTCGTGCTGACCGTGGCGCTGGTCCGGCTCGAGGCCCTCTCGCTCGTCCCGGGCGCCTGGCTGCTCCTCTACGGCGCCGCGGTGATCGCGGGCGGCACGCAGTCGGTCCGCATCGTCCCCCAGATGGGCCTCTGCTTCATGGCCCTGGGCGGCGTCGCGCTCTTCGCTCCCTGGGGCTGGGCCAACGCGCTGATGGGAGCCGGGTTCGGCGGGCTCCATATCGTCTTCGGCTGGCTGATCGCGAGGCGCCACGGTGGCTAGCAGACCCGAGTGCAGCGAGCGCCCGGCCGACGAACGCCGCGAGCGCCGGCCAGCCTTCCGCCGCATCGCCGGCACCCTCGGCGACGCCGAGGCCGGGCAGCTCGACCGCCTGGTCTACGAACGGGTGCGGCTCGGCATCCTCTCGGCCCTGGCGGTCGAGAAGCGGATGGCCTTCAACGATCTGAAGGATCTCCTGCAGACGAGCGACGGCAATCTGAGCGTGCACGCCCGCAAGCTCGAGGAAGCGGGATACGTCCGGTGCAGCAAGCGCTTCGAGGGCCGCGTGCCGCGCACGGAGTACGAGCTGACCCGGGCCGGTCGGAGCGCCCTCGAGCGCTACCTCGACCACATGGAAGCTCTCATCGAGGCCACACGGGGGGCCTGAAGCCGGGCTCGCCTCTCGCGTCCCCGGCAGCCGCTCACGATTTCACTTTGTGATGCCAGGTACTTTCTCACAAGTGCCCTCGCATACCGCACTCATCCTCGACGGCAACGGCCGCTGGGCCGCGCGGCGCGGA
>Ga0302046_10002071_pt1 | contig 18796 bp, 17 predicted proteins | sample RVTome_11_FD_200261 | JGI IMG/M metagenome (GOLD analysis project Ga0302046, IMG submission 200261) | Soil microbial communities from uranium-contaminated site in the Upper Colorado River Basin, Wyoming, United States - RVT147D111 (version 2) ...
TGAGCGTCGAGCGGCCCGACGTCGTCGTCCCGGTCATCGAGCTCTTCCTGACCGACGCCGCCGTCGGACCCGCCTGACGGCCGCTCGCCATGACCCTCGACGGGGCGGGAACCTTCGGGGACATCGAATCGCCCTGGAACTTCCGGGCCAAGCGCTTCATCGAGGCGCCCGTCTATCGCCTGTGCGAGTCGCGGAAGCCGCATCCGAGCGCCACGCGATGGCGCCTCGAGATGGAGCAGGACGGGGTCCGCCACGTCGTCGAGAACGATCAGCCGATCCTCGACGCCGCGTCCATCTGGCCGACACTCCGCGTCGGCGCGTGGATCCAGTCAACGCTCTACGAGATCGACGGGGCCACCGGATGGTGCGTCCGGGTCCACTCCCTCGGTGCCCCAGTCCTGGGCAACGGCACGATGATCGGGCTGGTGAGCAAGGCGCCGGACTGGGAGGACCGGGACGACGCGCCCCTCGACTACCGGTCCAGCATCGCCGCGAACCTCGACTGGTTCGGTCGCCAGGCGCGCCTCATCGGGACGGAGGGTCACGATCCCTCGATGCCCGCCTGGTGGTGGTACGCGAGCGAGAGCGAGTATCCGGCCAAGCGGCCACCCAGGGACGGCGCCTTCCCGGCCCTCGCATCCGCGGCGATCGTCGGCAACCTCTCGGCCGCCGCAGCGCTTCCCGAACGGGCAGAGGGGTGCCGGGCGACGGCCCTGGCCATCGGCGACTGGTTCCTCGTCAACCGGACCCCGAACAGGGGCGCGACGCCGGCCATGCCCTATACGGCCATGCGCGGCGGCGGTTTCATCTTCTCCTCGGAGGCCCGGGCCCTCAACATCAGCCGGGCCTCATTTCCGGCCTCGGGCATGCTCCTGCTGTTCGGGGACACGGGCGACGAGCGCTACCTCGACTACGCCCGCCACGTTGCCGGCGTCCTGACCCGGTTCGTCGGGAAGGACGGCGCGATGCCCTATCGGATACGCCCGGACTCCGGCCGGGTGATGGAGTCCTACACGTGCGGCAACGTCCAGGTCGCCCTGTTTCTCGACGCGCTCGATCGCGTCGATCCGGATCCCCGGTGGCGCGACGCATCGCGCCGGATCCGTCGCTGGGTGTGCGAACATCCGATGCGGGACTTCAACTGGAAGGCCTGCTTCGAGGACGTCGGGCGCAAGCGTCGATTCGCGAACCTGACCGGAATGGACGCCCTCTGGGCGATCCGCCTCCTCGTCAGGCACGGCGACGAGGACGACGCCTACCTGCCGGCGGCCCGCAAGCTCTTCCGCTGGGTCGAGGACCAGTTCGTGAACTTCGGCGACGACGTCTCGCTCGGGCGCCTCCGCACGTACTACCCGGCCGTTCGTGAGCAGTACGACTGCGACTATCCGATGGAAGCCCATGCCGCCAATTACGCCTCGACCTGCCAGGCCCTCTTCGAGGCGACGAAGGAGCCGGTCTTCAGCCACAAGATGGTGGGCACCCTGAACGCGATCGTCCGCTCCCAGCGCAATGACGGCGCCTACAGCACCTGGGGGCGCGACCGCGAGACCGGCTTCGGCGGCTTCACGTCGGGTCACAACTGGTTCAACTGCAATCACTGGGCGATGGGCGAGTTGAGCTCCTACCTGATCCGACAGTCCGGCGGCACGCCGCTCACGATCTGACCATGGGGACCTCCGACTTGACCGACTCGCCGCGCGTTGCCGTCGTCACGGGAGCCGGAACGGGCATCGGTGCCGCCATCGCCAGGGCCCTCGCGAACGCCGGGATCGACCTTCTGCTCCATTACCGCGAGCACGGCCAGACCGTCGAGGCGTTCGCCGTGACATGCCGCGCGTCGGGCCGGCGGGTGGAGGTCGTCCAGGCCGACTTCGCGGTCGATCCCAGCCTCGCCGGCGAACTGGTGGACACCGCCGTCGCCCGCCTGGGACGGATCGATATCCTCGTCAACAACGCCGCGCTCACGTCGGGGATCGCGCCCCTGGAATCGCTCGGCCGGGAGCTCTTCGAGCAGACACTGGCGGTCAACCTCGTCGCCCCCTTCCTCGCCATCCAGGCGGCCGCCCGCCACATGATCGCGGCGGGGCGGGGCGGTCGGATCGTCAACATCGGCTCGGTCCACGGGCGGATGGTGGCACCCGGCTTCGCCGCCTACGAGGCGAGCAAGGCCGGGATCGCCTCGCTGACGGCGTCCGCGGCGATCGCCTTCGGTCCGCACGCGATCACCGTCAACTGCGTCGCCCCCGGCTCGATCGTGGTCGAACGCTACGACGAGGCTGACTGGGACAGGGCCTGGGTCGTAAGCCGCACGCCGATCGGCCGGACGGGGACGCCCGACGACATCGCCTCGATCGTCGCCTTCTGCGTCTCGGAGGCCGCCGGCTTCCTGACCGGCGAGACCATCTACGTCGACGGCGGGATGACCCGTCGCATGCCCCTCGTGCGCTGAGACGACGATGACGAACGGACGGCTGCAGGCGGGTGTCGGGCGGGCGCTGATCTCACCGCCCTTCGGCTTCCCAATGGGCGGCTGGAGCAACGCGCTCCATGAGCGATCGGCCGGGAACGACATGGACCTCACGGCGACGGTTCTCATCGCGACCGACGGCGCGACGGTCGTGGCGATCGCCGAGCTCGACCTCGGCCTCATCACCGATCAGCAGGCGGTGACGATGCGCGGGGCGATCGCCGAGGCCGTGGGCATGGCGCCGAGCGCCGTCCGGATCACCGCCACGCACAACCACTCGGCGCCGGTCACCTCCGAGGTCGTCGGCCTGGGCTGGATGTTCGAGGGCCTGGACGCCGTCGAGCCGTACGTGGCGATGGTCATCGAGCAGCTCGCCGGGGCGGCCCGCGAGGCGTGGTCGCGGCTGGAGCCGGTCGCCCTCGGGCACGGGACGGGCTCATCTCCGCTGGCGGTCAACCGGCGCGTCGACATGCCCGGCGGGGGGACGCGCGTGGGCCACAACTGGAACGGGCCCGTCGACCACGGGGTCAGGATCGGGCGTCTCGATGGAGCGAGCGGCGATCCGGTCGCCACGATCGTCCACTACTCGGCCCATCCGACGATCCTCGCCGGCGGCAACCGTTACATCAACCCCGAGTACCCCGGGCCGGCCCGGCAGGTCGTGGAGACCTCGCTCGGGGGTCGCTGCCTATTCCTCCAGGGCACACCTGGCGACATCGGTCCGGTCGAGACCTTCGTCGACGACATCGAGCCCTACCGGCGACTCGGGGCGATGCTCGGCCATGACGCTGCCGCGGCGGCCCATCGCTCCACCGCCCGGTCCACGCGCCAGCGCATGGCCGCGGGCCAGGATCCGTCGACCTGGCTGGCCTTCTACGAGTACGAGCCGAAGCCGGCAGGCGACGACAGCCTGCGCGTCGCCACGTCCACGGTGGCGATGCCGATCAGACCGGATCTGGGCGACCCGGGCGCCCTCCGACGCGAGGCGCTCGAGCTGCGCGAGCAGCTCCGCTCGGCGCTCGACCGCCGGGCGAGCCCCTTCGACATCCGGGAGCTCCGGGTCCGCACCAAGGGGGTCGCCATGCGCGCCGAGCGGGCCCAGGCGCTGGCCGGCCTGGACGCCTACCCGATGGAGATCCACGGGGTCCGGATCGGACCGCTCGCCTTCATCGGCGTGCCCCTCGAGCCGTTCATCGAGCTCGGGCAGGCCGTCGTCGCCGGGTCGCCCTTCGAGCAGACCTTCGTGTCCGGCTACACCAACGGCTATCGGAACTACCTGCCCACGGTGGGGGAGTGGGCGCGGGGCGGCTACGAGGTGGACATCTGCGCCTTCCGACCGGAGGCCGCGACCCTCTTCGTGGACTCGGCGATCGCCCTCCTCCGGGACCTCGCCCGATGATCGACCTGCGGTCGGCGGACCTCCACGTCTCGATTGACACCGCGCGCGGGGGCGAGATCGTGTTCCTCGGCCGCCCGGACGGGCCGAACGCGCTGTTCCACGAGGCCTGGGAGACGCCGGTGCCGGCGAGCCGCTCGATGTCCTACGGCGACGGCACGCTCGACTGGCTGTCCCACTACCGGGGTGGCTGGCAGGTCATGTTCCCGAACGCCGGCGACGAGTGCACCGTGGATGGCGTTCCGCATCCGGTCCACGGCGAGGTCTCGTCGGCCCCCGCGCTCGTGGTCGACGTGACCCCAACGCACGCTGCGCTGCGCTCGCCGACCCGCCTACCGGTCGTCCTCGAGCGGTCCATCTCGATCGCGCCGGGCCGGCCGGCCGTCCTCGTCGAGGAGCGCATCGTGAACCAGTCCGAGCGCTCGGTCCGCTACGCCTGGGGCCACCATCCGGCCTTTCGGGCGACGCCCGCGATGCGGATCGACCTGCCCGTGGGACCGGTGCATTTCGACGGCCTTGCCGTCGGCCCCGAGCCAGATCGGGCGACGGGGACCTGGCCGACGGTGGAGCGTCGGAAGGGCGTCCTCGAGGTGCTCGATCGCCTGCCGGACCCGCCGACGGAACGCGTCTTCATGCTCCCCGAACGCCCGGCCGGCTGGGCTGCACTGCGAGACCCCGAGACCCGGACTGGGGTCGGAGTCGGCTGGGACGTCGGCGCCTTCCCCCACCTGTGGCTGTGGCAGGAGCTCGGCGGGCCGGGATTCCCGTGGTTCGGCCGGGCGAGCATCGTCGCCCTCGAGCCGGTCTCGATCTGGCCCGGCGACGGCCTGGCGCGGGCCGTCGAACGAGGCCAGGCCAGGACGCTCGAGGCACGGGCCGGCGCGTCCGCCTGGATCACGGTCGCCCTGTTCGAGGCCACGGACCGGCCGGTCGTCGATGTCCGGCGCGACGGCCGGGTGGCGCTGGCCGACGGCGACGGGACGGACGGACCCCGTTGACCACGCTCGCGCGCGCGCCCGGGGCGACGATCTTCGCGGAGGGCCTGGATCATCCCGAGGGCGTTGCCGTCGCGCCCGACGGCGACCTCTGGGCAGGCGGAGAGGAGGGTCAGATTTACGTCGTGACGCCGACCGGCGAGGTTCGCGAGCACGCCCGGATCGGTGGCTTCTCGGGCGGCCTCGCGTTCGACCGGGCGGGGGCCTGCTTCGTCTGCAACGCTCCCGGCCGCGTCATCCGGGTCGCCCCCGACGGTCGCTGGGAGACGTTTGCGGACGCCGTCGGCGGGGTGCCCCTGAGGGCCCCGAACTTCCCCGTCTTCGGACCGGACGGCTCGCTGTACGTGTCCGACTCGGGCAGCTGGGAGGCGGCCGACGGAGTCATCGATCGCTTCGCCCCGGACGGGTCCGGCGAGACCTTCCATTTCGGTCCGTTCCACTATCCGAACGGACTGGCGATGGACCCGGCCGGCGAGTACCTGTACGTCGTGGAGAGCGGGCGCCATCGCGTGATCCGGCTCCGGATCGCCGACGGCGGGGCCGCGGTCGCCGAACCCCTCGGCCCGCCAGCGGCCCTCGAGTGGGTGCCCGACGGGCTGGCCCTCGATGCCCTGGGTCGGCTGTACGTCACGATGTACGCGTCGGACCGGATCTACCGGCTGGATTCGACGGCGAGACTCGAGGTCATCGCCGAGGACCCGTTGGGCATGACCCTGAATCGGCCGACGAACTGCGCCTTCGGCGGGCCCGCCCTCGACCGGCTGTTCGTCGCCAACCTCGGCGGTCGACACCTCGCCGTGATCGAGCTCGACACGCCCGGCCAGGCCCTCTTCGGCGGCCCGGGATCGGGCCGCGAGGCAGACCCGTCATGAGCCTCGCCCGGCACCTGATGGTGGACTTCAACCAGATGAAGGCGTTCGTGGACGATCCGCTCGTCCTCGAGCGCGGGTCGGGCATCCGGGTGACCGATACCCAGGGCCGCACGTACATCGATGGCCTCTCGGGAGTCTTCACGAGCAACCTCGGGCACGCCAACGAGGAGATCATCGCGGCTGTGACCGCCCAGCTCGGCCGGCTGGCCTTCGGCGCGCCGACCATGGCGACGACCTCGACCGCCCTGGCCCTCGTCGAACGGATCCTGGAGCTGGTCCCGCCGCCCTTCACGACGATGAAGTTCCTGTCGGGCGGGTCGGAGGCGACGGAGTCCGCGATCAAGCTCGCTCGGCAGTATCACCGGCAGCGCGGCGCCGTCGGGCGCTACAAGATCCTGTCTCACTACCGGGGCTACCACGGCGGAACCGGCCACGCCCTGGCGGCGAGCGGCTGGGCGGGCTGGAAGGTCCCCTTCGAACCGCTGGCGCCGGGCTTCGTCCACCTCCACACGCCTGATCCCGACGACCCGCCCTTCCCGGCGAGCGATCCCGAGGCGGCCGCTCGAACCTATCTCGAGCTGGTCCGCGAGACGATCGAGCTGGAGGGCCCCGAGACGATCGCGGCGATCATCAGCGAGCCGATCCTGATGTCGGCCGGGGTGGTCGTCCCGCCGGACACCTACCTGCGTGGCCTGCGGGACCTCTGCGACCGCCACGGGATCCTCCTGATCTTCGACGAGATCATCACCGGCTTCGGCCGGACGGGGACCTGGTTCGCGGCCCAGCATGTGGGCGCCTGGCCGGACATCGTGTGCTGCGGGAAGGGCGTGACCGGCGGTTACAGCCCGCTGTCCGTCGTCCTCATGACAGATCGGGTCGCCGAGGCCTTCTGGGGCGAACCGGAGGATCGTGTCCAGTTCTGGTCGGGCCACACGTACGGTGGCAACCCGGTCGCCTGTTCCGCCGCCCTTGCCGCGATCGATTACATCGTCAGGCACGGCGTCCTTGCCCACGTCGTCGAGTCCGGCAGCCGGCTGCGAACGCTCCTGGACGAGCTCCAGGCGCGCCACCCCGGCATCGCCGTCGTTCGCGGTCGAGGGTTGCTCCAGGGGATCGTTTTCGGCGACGCCGCGCAGGCCGGGATCGCGGATCATCGCGGCTTCGGCGGCGCCGTCGCGACCGCCGCCCGGGGGCGCGGGCTGCTCCTTCGGGCGTCGCCCTGGTTCGTGGCCCTGGGGCCACCGCTCGTGACGACCGGCGCGGAGCTCGACGAGATCGCCGGCATCCTCGACGCGGCGGTCGGCGTCGCCGAGGCCCAGGCAGGAGTGGCGCCGTGAAGATCCGGGGAGTTCGCGCCATCACGGTCGATATCCCTCTCGACCGCCCGATCGTGATGGGCCCCATCCGCTACGAATCGCGCGAGTACCTGATCGTCGAGGTCTCGACCGACGAGGGTCTCGCCGGCATCGGCTTCGGGATGACCCGGAACGCGCCCATCGGGGCCATCGTCGATCGGAACATCACGCCCCTGCTCCTCGGCGAGGACGCCCGCGACACGGAACGGCTATGGGAGCGGGTCCGCGACGCGAACCTCATCATCGCGCCCGGCGGCGTCTTCATGCGCGCGCTCTCGGCCGTCGACATCGCCCTGTGGGACCTGAAGGCCAAGGCCCTCGGCGTCCCGCTCTGGCGGCTCCTGGGCGGATACCGGACGCGGATGCCGGCCCAGGTCGCCGGTGGCTATCCGGCCGATGACGTCACTCTGGACGACCTCGCCGCGGAGGTCGCCGGCTACGCCGCGCGCGGCTTCCGGTACGTGAAGATCGCCGCCGGCCGGCTCGAGGAGGACACGGCACGCCTCCGGGCGGCCCGGGCGGCTGCCCCCACGACCGGCCTCATCCACGATGTCCACGGGGCCTGGCGGAGTGCGCTCGACGTCATCCCGGTCGTCCGGGGATGGGAGGAGCTCGAGCTCGATACGCTCGAGGACCCCTTCCCGTCCGAGCAGATGCCCCAGGTCGCGAGGCTGCGCGCCGCCACCCGGATCCCCATCGCCCTCGGCGAGGATCTCGTCGGCCGGTCGGCCTTCCGTGACCTGCTGGCGTCCCGGCTGGTCGACGTGTTGCGAGTGGACGCGACGACGATGGGGGGCATCAGCGAGGTCATCAAGGTCATCGCGATGGCGTCGGCCGAGGGGCTCGCGGTGGGTCCTCATGTCTTTCCCGAGATCCATGTCCACCTGGGCGCCGCGTTCGGCAACATTCGGACCGTGGAGATGACCGATCCGGCTCGCGGCTACGAAGCGCTCCATCGGTTGTTCTCGACGTGGGTCCGTGTCGAGGACGGCGAGTTCGTGGCGCCCGAGACGCCCGGGCTCGGCGTCGAGCTGGACTGGAGGACCGTCGATGCCTACCGGCGAGGGTGACGGGCGGGCCGCCGCCGGGGCGTCGCAAAGGAGCGGCGAGACATGGGTCCGGGGGGCCGGCGAGGAGTGGCCCCGGGCGGCCAAGGTGGCCGGGTCCACCGTCGCCATGTTCCTCGACAGCTCGGTGCCGGGAGCCGATCTCTACGGCGGGATCAACGTCCTGGCGCCCGGGGCCGCGATCCCCGTCCACTGGCATTCGATGGGGGAGCTCCAGTTCATCCTGGCCGGAACCGGCGACGCGGTGAATGCGCGGGGCGGCCGAGCGCCCGTGGGGCCCCACAGCGTGGTGTTCAGCCCCGCGGGCCGAGCGGGCGGGCATGGCTTCGTGAACACGGGGCTCGTACCCCTGGCCATCCTCTTCGTCTATCCGTCACCGGGCGGCCTGGCCCCGGACTTCAACGTGCTCGATGCCACAAGGGACTGACGCGCGGCGCGGGGGTTCGCCACCGGCTCGGCGTGGATGAGATCGGCAGGGCCGCGGTGCGACCCCAGCCCGGCCTGACCCGGGTCCGCCTGCGGATCCGGGACGCCGATGGATGGCCGACGGGGCTCCGCCTGCGGGTCAGCGATGACCGCGGCACCTACTGGCCGCCGCTCGGCCATCTGCCGGTCCCTGACGAAGCCGCTAGATCGGCCGGCGACCTGGTCCTGGGCGACGGCGGCGCCGTCCCCTTCGAGCTCCACGCGCTCGTCCATGACGGAGAGGAGATCGATCTCGCACCCGGGCGGTACCGCTTCAGCGGTCGTCGGGGGTTCGAGTCCGAGCTCCTTCGACTCCAGGTCGACATCACCGATGCGGAGGGGCAGGTCGTGGAGCTGTTGCTCCGTCGGTTCGCCGACCTTGGGGCGGAGGGGTGGTACAGCGGGGACACCCACGTCCATCACCCGGATCCGGCGGGCATCCGCTACGAGATGGAGTGCGAGGATCTTCGCGTCTGCAGCCTCCTGGTCATGAAGGGCGGCCTGCCCGACCCGCCCCGGCCGGGCGAGGGCGTCTTCTGGAACGTCGAGCACTTCACCGGTGGATTGGCCTCTGCCTCGGACGAGCGGTATCTCATCCAGGTCGGCGAGGAATTCCGCCACCGCCGGCTCGCCCACTTGGTGATGCAGGACCTTCGCTCGATCGTCTGGCCGGTGTCGACGGGCGGCCCGCCCGAATCGGGCGTGGGCGGCTTCGATTGGCCGCTCATGTGGCACGCGGCCGGCGAGGCGCACGGGCAGGGTGCCCTCGTCTCGTGGGCCCATTGGCCGTACCCCTCGATGGAAGCCCCGCTCGATATCGCGCTCGGGCGGATCGACTCGATCGATCTCCTGACCGTCGGCAACCCCTTCGAGCCCCACCCGGAGCTCACCGAGATCTACGGGATGGCCGGTCCGGAGGTCTACTCCCTGCCGCCCATCGAGGTCTACTACCACTACCTTGCCTGCGGCTTCCGGCTGGCCGTCACCGCCGGCTCCGACAAGATGGGACCGTACCCGCCGCTCGGTGGCGCTCGGACCTACGTCCGGACCCGCGGCGGCCTGTCCTACGTCTCCTGGGTCGACGGGATCCGCGAGGGCCGAACGTTCGTGAGCACCTACCCCCTCCTGGAGGTGTCGGTCGACGAGCAGGGACCCGGCGCCACGGTCGCCCTCGACGGCCAGGCGCGCCTCCCGGTCATCGCGACCGCCGTCTCCCTGGAGCCGTACGACGTCCTGGAGGTGGTCCACGACGGCTTGGTCGTGGCCAGCGCCCAACCGATCGGAGCCCGACATGAGGCCCGCATCGACACGGTCCTCGACGTCGATCGAAGCGGCTGGATCGCGGCGCGTGCCCACGGACGAACCATGCTCGAGTACGGACGGACGTGGCGCCGGATCCCCGTGTTCGCCCACAGCTCGCCCATCTACCTGGCCCGGCCCGGGCGACCCGCGGCAGCCGCGACGTCGGCCCGCCTCTTTCTCGAGCAGCTCGGCGACCTGGAGCGGTGGCTCGATCGGGAGGCGCACCTTCCGACACCCGCCGACCGCGTCGAGGCGCAGGCCCTGATCGATCGAGCCGTCGCGGTGTATCGAAGGCTCGCCCACGGGGGAGAGTAGGGGTCGGGCCGATCCAGCCCCCGGTGCTAGCCGACCACCTCGGGGCCCTCGACCAGGTGCCGTGAGAGCAGCTCGGAGCCGTCGTCGGTGACGAGGACGACGTCCTCGAGCCTGACGCCGCCGATGCCCGGGATGTAGACCCCCGGTTCCAGGGTGATGACCATGCCCGGCGCGAGCCGACCGGTGTCGTAGGGAACGATCCGGGGCGGGTCGTGGTAGGTCGTGCCGATGCCGTGCCCCGAGTGGTGCGGGTAGCTCGCCGAACCGCCGAACGTCGCCGTCTCGGACCGCAGGAGCACGTCCAGCGCGCGGACCTCGAGGCCGGGTCGGACCGTGGCGACCGCCCGTCGCAGGGCAGTTCGGGCCGTGTCGTAGGCACGGCGGAGCTCGGCGACGGGTTCGCCCGCGAACCAGGTTGCCGCCGTGTCACCCCAGTAGCCGTCCCGCCGCAGGACCACGTCGAGGATCACTGCGTCGCCGCGTCCGATCGGGCGGTCGGTCGGCGGTCCACCGATCTCGGCCGCGCGCGAGCCGGCGACGACATCGACGAGGGCCGGGATCCGGCCGCCCGCCGCCCGCTCGACGGCGGCCCGCACGTGGTTCCACAGGTCGATCTCCGTGATGCCGGCGCGGAGCCCGCTCCGGGCCGCGCCATGGGCGATGTCGCAAAGCTCGAGGGCCGCGCGAATGCGGGCGATCTCTGCGGGCGACTTCACCGCCCGCAGGGCCGGCAGGTCATCGTCGATCGCGATCAGCCGCGAGCCACCGAGCGCGCGCTCGGCGACCCGGAGGAGCGACCCCGGCAGGGTGTCGAGCTCGATGGCCGCGTCGCGCCCGCTTCCACGGGCTCCCGCGATGACCGATGCGAGGACGTCGCCGGCGTGGCGGAAGGCGTCGATCGGCGCGTCGAGCGTGTAGCCGGCGTATTCCTCGACGTGGCCTTCGAACACGTCGGCGGCGGCTCGTTCCGCGTCGGACACGATCAGGGTGACCCGGCCACCCTGAACCCAGGCGAGCGCCGGACCGCCGTCGAAAGGGCTTGGACCCGACTCGATCGGCGCCGAGTAGCCGGTCAGCCAGGTGATCGTGCCCGGGTTCGACAGGAGCGCGGCCCCCAACGACCGGGATTCGAGGAACGCCTCGAGGCGGGCCGGAGCACCCTCGGGATGGGGCTCGCGTCGCGCTGGGGTCGTCGCCACGCGCGTGGCCTCAGTCGTCGTCCTGGAGGTACGCGATCGGTTCGCCGACCGGGACCTCGGCGCCGTCACCGTGCACGATCTCGACGAGGGTCCCGGAGGCGGTCGCCTCCATCTCAACGGTGGTCTTGTCGGTCTCGACCTCGGCAATGACATCGCCCCGGGCCACGACGTCACCGACTCGCTTCAGCCACGTCCCGATCTTGCCCGTCTCCATGTCGTAGCCGAGCTTCGGCATCTCGATCGGAATGCGTGCCACGCGTCCCTCCAGGATGGCCGGACGGGCCCGTCGGGGCCCTGCTGAAAGCGTTTCCAGCCGGATGATAGCGGTTCAGGCCTGGGCCGGAGCCGCGCAGCTTGCCCTGGGCACGAAGGTCGTGGGCAGGGTGACGGGATCACTGGCAGGGGCACCGGCCAGGTGCTCGAGCAGAAGCTCTCCGGCGATCCTCCCGAGGGCCGGGATGTCGCGCTGGATGCAGGCGATTGGCGGTTCGAAGAGCTCGCTGAGGTCCGTGTCGTCGCAGGTGACCATCGAGAGATCGCCGGGGATCCGGAGGCCGGCCTCGCGGACCGCTCGGAGGCAGCCGGCCAGGATCTGGTTGCCTCCCGCGATGATCGCCGTCGGACGGGGATGCCTGCCGAGCAGGTCCCGGGTCGCCGCGGCCCCGTGGTCCGCGGACAGGGAGCCCGCCAGCGTCTGCGTCTCGTCGGCGACGCCACGGGCCTCGATGGCTTCGCGCATGCCGGCCACTCGTTCCCGAACGGGCCACAGGTCGAGCGAGCCGGTCACGAGCGCAATCCGCCGGTGACCGAGGTCGAAGAGGTGGTCGACCGCCGCGCGGATGCCGGGACGATGATCGTTCCGGACGCTACTCGCATGGAGGTGCTGGGGCAGCTCGCGATCGACGACCACGAACGGGACGTCGATGTTGGCCAGCGCTTTGAGGGTGTCGGGGTGCCTCTCGCTCGCGAGCGACAGGATCATGCCGTCCACGCGTCGTTTCTGGAAGAGCCGGACGTGGGCCGCGTCGAGCGCCGGGCCGTTCTCCGAATCCACGAGGAGCATCGAGTAGCCGGCCGCACGGAGGACTGATTCGGCGGCCGAGATGATCGTCGCGTGGAGCGGATTCGAGATGTCCCCGACGACGTATCCCACCGACAAAGTCGCCCCGCGACGAAGGCTCTGGGCGACGACATCCGGTTCGTAGTCGAGCTGCTCTACGGCCGCCAGAACGCGATCGCGCATCTCGACGCTGACATCGGGGTGCCCGGACAGGACCCGCGAGACTGAGGAGATCGCGACCTCGGCCAGGCCGGCCACCTCGCGCATCCCGGCACGTCGGCGGGCCTCAGGCCGACCAGGCGAATCGCCCACCTGCACCTCTTGCTTGCGGATCGGATCTTCCGAGCGTAGCACCGGATCCTGCCGCTCGGCGCTCGCCCGGCCGACCCGCGCGATCCCGGTCACGGTTGACTCCCGCTGTCTCGGCTGTCACGCTGCGAGCGGCGACTGGAAACGATACCGCCCGGCCCGCGTCACGCCTTTGACCTGCCCTCTGGAGCCTGCCCCGATGACGGATCCGACCCCGACGCCGATCGACCGGATCGCCTGGTTTCGCACCATGGTCACAATCCGGATCTTCGAAGACAAGGTCCAGGAGCTCTTCATGCAGGGCCTGATCGAAGGGACGACCCATCTGTGCCAGGGCCAGGAGGCCGTCTCCGTCGGTGCCATCGCGGCGATGCGCCAGGGTGATGTCCAGACAAACACGTACCGCGGCCATGGCGAAGCCCTCGCCCTCGGGATGGCGCCGGAGACTGCCTTCGCCGAGATGATGGGCCGGGCCACCGGCGGTTCCGGCGGCGTCGGCGGGTCGATGCACCTGATCGACTTCAGCAGGGGCAACATCGGGGCCAACGCGATCGTCGGGGCCGGCCTCCCGATCGCGGTCGGCGCCGCCGTCGCCTTCCAGATGCGTCGCGAACCCCGGGTCGCCCTGTCCTTCTTCGGCGACGGTGCGACGAACATCGGGACGTTCCACGAGGCCCTCAACATGGCCGCGGTCTGGCGCGCTCCGGTCGTGTTCATCGTTGCCAACAACCTGTACGGGGAGTACAGCCCCGTTCGGGCGACGACGCCCATCGACGACCTGGCCCGGCGGGCGGATCCCTACGGATTCCCCGGCCTCGTCGTGGACGGCCAGGACATCGACGCCGTCCACGCCGCGACGCTCGACGCGGTCGAACGGGCCCGCGCCGGCGACGGGCCATCCCTCCTCGAGATGAAGACGTATCGCTATCGCGGCCACTCTCGCTCGGACCCGGCCAAGTACCGTCCCGACGGCGAGCTGGACGAGTGGCGGGCGCGGGATCCCATCGACCTCCTGGGCGGGTCGCTCGCGGCCGAGGGCCACCTCTCGGAGGACGAGCAGGTGGTGATCAAGGCCGAGACGCAGGTCGCGATCGACGCCGCCGCCGAGCGGGCGGCTTCCGCCCCGCACGCCACCCTCGAGGAGGCCCGGCCATATGTCTACGCAGACTGACCTCGCTCCCGCGACCGAGGGCGCCGAGATCGGCGCCGAGGTCGAGCTGACCTATCGCGAGGCGATCAACGCCGCCATCGACGACGCCATGGCGGCCGACGACGCCGTGTTGCTGATGGGCGAGGATGTCGCTTCCGACGGTGGCGTCTTCAAGACGAATGGGGGCCTCGTCGAGAAATACGGGCCCGAACGCGTTCGGACGACCCCCATCTGCGAGAACGGGTTCGTCGGTGTCGCGCTCGGGATGAGCCTGGTCGGCATGCGCCCGATCGTCGAGATCATGTTCGCCGACTTCCTGCCCTCGGCCGGCGACGCGATCGTCAACCAGCTCCCCAAGTACCGCTTCATGAGCGGCGGCCAGACGGCCGTGCCCGTGACGCTCCGCGTGATCTGCGGGGGGACCGGCCGGTTCGGGTCGCAGCACTCGGCGACGGCCGAGAGCTGGTTCATGCACCTGCCGGGCCTTCGGGTGGTGACCGCGTCGTCGCCCGTTTCCGCCTACCAGCTCCTTCGCGCGGCGATCGCCGACAATAACCCCGTCCTGTTCTATGAGCACAAGGCCCTCTACGCTCGCAAGGGGCCCGTGCGCCGAGGCGCGAGAGCCGAGATCGGCCGAGCAGCGACTCTACGGCAGGGCACGGACGTCACGATCGTCGCGACATTGCTCATGGTCGAGCGGGCACTCAAGGCGGCCGACGAGCTGGCCGCGGACGGCATCAGCGCCGAGGTCGTCGACCTCCGCTGGCTGCGACCCCTCGACCTCCCGACGGTCCGGGCGTCGGTCGATCGGACAAAGCGCCTCGTGGTCGTCGAGGAGCAGGTCCACGCCGCCGGCTGGGGGGCGACGGTCATCTCCGAGCTGGTGATCGGCGGGGCGACCTTTGCCAGCCCGCCGCGGCGGGTCAGCCTGCCCGACGACCTGCCGATCCCGTATGCCCCGCCGCTCGAGGATGCCGCGATCCCGAGCGTGGCATCGATCGTCGAGGCCGTCCGGAGGACGCTCGGCCGATGACGCTGCCCCAGTCGGGGACGTCCGGAGGCAGCCACGGGTTCGATCGGCGAGCGTTGACCATCGAGCGGATCGAGACGATCGCGCTCCGCGCACCGCTCGAGCGACGCTACGCCGGCAGCGCCTACAGCATGGACTCCCGCTGCACAATCATCACCCGCCTCTTTACGTCTGACGGGGTCGTCGGTGAGGTCTACAGCGGCGACACGGACGTGGAGCAGGCCCTGATCGTCGGGATCATCCACGACGAGCTCGCACCCCGGATCCTGGGTCGGAGCGCGACCGATCCGGAAGGTGCTTGGCGCGCGATGGAGCCGGCGACGAACGACATCCTTCGGGACCGCGGCCTCGCCCTCCAGGCGATCGCGTGCGTCGACGAGGCCATCTGGGACGCCTTCGGTCGGGCGCTCGGCATGCCCCTCCATAGGGCGTGGGGCAGTGTCGCGGATGCGATCCCGATCAGCGTGATCGGCGGCTACTACCACCTGTCCCTCGACGAGGTGGGGGACGTTGTACGGGGCTATGCGGACGATGGATTCGCCGGCCTGAAGTTCAAGGTCGGCGGACGCCAGCCAGTCGAGGACGCTGCCCGCGTGCGGATCGCACGAGAAGCTGCCGGCCCGGCCACGGCCCTCATGGTCGACGCCAACCAGGGCTACGATCGCGCCTCCGCGGTCGAGTTCGGGCGGCTCGTCGCCGACCTTGATATCCGCTGGTTCGAGGAACCCTGCCGCTGGACCAACGATCGACGCTGGATGCGCGACGTCCGCTTTCAGACCGGCATCCCCGTCTGCGCCGGGCAGAGCGAAACGACGCTCCGAGGCATTCGCGACCTGATCGCCGACGGCGCGATCGACGTCTCCAACTTCGATGCATCGTGGGCCGGCGGACCCACGATCTGGCGCAAGGCGGCCGGCATGGCCGCCGCCTACGGCGTCCAGCTCGGGCATCACGAGGAGCCGCAGATCGCGGCGCACCTCCTGGCCAGCGTCCCCGACCACACCTTCGTGGAATGCTTCGACCGCGAGCGCGACCCGTTCTTCTGGCAGTTGACCGACATGTCGAGCGGGATCGCCGACGGACGCCTGTGGCTGTCCGAGCGCCCCGGCTTCGGGATCGAATTCGACTGGGCGTATGTGGACCGGGTGGCCGTCCACCGGCGCTCATCTCCAGGGGGTTCCGCTCGCTGATTGCGCCGCTCTGCGCAACGGCACTTATCGCTCAATAACAAGGAAGATCAGGGCACGGCTTCCGTCGACGCGCGGTCCGCGAATGCCGGTTCAGGCGGCGGGCGTGTGCGCCCGACAGGAGTCGAGCGAGCCAGCCGATCGCGAGACGGCTGCGCCTAGCCCGGCGAGAAGCGGTTCCTCAACTGCATCGCGCGCCTGATACGTAGTAAGACGACCGACAGTAGAGCTGGGAGGGACGATCGGAGAGGGGATCGCGACGGCTGGCCGCCGCGGGTTCCCTGACTGCTACGAAGGCGACGAACCTTCGGGATCCTTCTCCAGAGTCAGGTGCCTTACCGCTTGGCCACTCGCCAGTGCCTGAACGGAGCCCGAACCTCGTCCGGCCTACGTTCCGGGATGAATCAGATGCCCATCCCAAACTGAGTCAGATGCCCATCCGAAAAACCGGAAGAGGAGTGTCCCCCCGAGTGGTGTGATTTGAGCCCGGTCTCCGACCTGCGCTGACGCCGCGCAGCGAGGAGGCCACCGATGTGATTCTCAGCGTGTCTCTTGCCGGAGCACGTGAGGTCCACCGATGGCCCTGTCACAGTCTGCCGTGTCCGAGCTGCTCGACGCGATCCGCGCGGGTGGCAGTGAGGACGACCGCAATGGCGCAAGCGACAGCGTGAGCGTCAAAGGACGTCCTGGGGCTCCTCGGCTGACAGGTCAGTCGGACAGTGCGACAATCTGAATTCCGAGCGGGTTACTCGGGATTATGGCCAACTCCGAATGCGTCCCCTGGCACTGGCACCCTCCAAACGATTGACGCTCGACCACGCGACCGGCCGGCAACCAGTCGAACGCGGTGGGATCGCACCGGTCGATCGCAGCGCTCCGGCGCTTCCGGAGCCGACTGAGAGCGACATGATCGAGGACGCCGGCCGTGGGCCGCCCGACTCCGCCCCGGCCCTGGCAGGCCTCCTCAACGACTCACTCGGTGCGTATCTCGAAGTGATCGGCAGGCTGAGCCTCCTCACGGCCGAGGAGGAGATCGTCCTGGCCAAGGCGATCGTGCTAGGTCGACAGATCGTGGCCGAATCCGAGCGGGCAATCTTCTCGCTCTGGGAGTGGACGACGAGGGAGACCGAGCGAGACACGCGCGCCTCGAACCCCGCATACCGCTTGCCGTTCGGGACCGAGAGCGAGCGCCTCGTCCATTCCGCCGTTGAGGCGGCCGCGGCCGAGGGCTCGCTTCCGGCGCCGCCTGACATCCCGCCCGTCGGCGCCGACGAGCCGCTGGGCCAGGATCGACGCGTCCGCCGGGCGCGCTCGCTCCTCGCCGCCTATGGCCGGCTTGCCGATCCCGGCCAGCGGGAGACTGGTCGGGCCCCATCGGCGCGGCGTGCGGCCGAGTGGGCCAAGTGCGCGCGCTCGATCCTAGCCCTCGGCGGCCGCGCTACGCACGCCGCCAACGACGCCGCCGGAGGCGGCGCCGTCATGCGTGTCGCCGAGACGTGGGCCCGCGAGGACCTCGCCGTACCCGCCATCCGGCGTTGGATCGAGGCCGGTCATGACGCCGCGCTCTTGCGACAGATGGGCCACTCGAGAGCGCCTCCCGACGCGGCAAGCGTGCAATCCGCAGGCGACCTCGTCGAGTCCGCGGAGACGGCCCGCGAGCGGCTCATCACCGCCAACCTGCGCCTTGTCGTCACGATTGCCAAGGCGTACGCATCGCGTGGCGCTCCGGCGCTCGGCTTGCTTGACCTCATCCAGGAGGGAAACATCGGGCTGATGCGTGCGGTCGAGAAGTTCGACTACACGCGCGGGCACAAGTTCTCGACGTACGCGCACTGGTGGATCCGCCAGTCGGTCAGGCGGGCGATCTCCGACAAGTCTCGCGCGATCAGGCTCCCGGTCGGCACCGGCGATCAGTTCTTCCAGATCCGGAGGGTCTCTCGCGACCTGGCGTCCGAGCTCCGCCGAGAACCGACGATCGACGAGGTCGCCGCGGCGTTGTCGAGCGAGTCCGGCCCCCGGATCTCCCCGGAACGGCTCTGCGACATCCTCCGGGCCGCGCAGGAGCCGATCTCGCTTGAGCAGCCGGCGGGCGAGGACGGCGACAACGTGCTCGGCGACCTCATCGAGGACCCGGGGGCCCTCGCCCCCCTCGACGCCGCCTGCGATCGGCTCCTCAAGGAGCAGCTCGAAGCCGTCCTCGACTCGCTCACCCGGCGCGAACGGCGGGTTGTTCGACTCCGCTTCGGTCTCGATGACGATCGGGTCAGGACGCGGTCGGAGGTGGGCACCGAACTCAAACTCAGCCGCGAGACGATTCGGAATATCGAGGATCAGGCACTTGCGAAGCTCCGCCACCCGAGTCGCTCGCGAAAGCTCCGAGGGTTCCTCGATTAGATCGGATGGGAGGCGGAGGCGTTCTCATGGTCCTGGGTCTGAGCGGTCCGGCACGTGATCGCATGGACGTCCAGGCCATGACCGTCTGGCTGACGGCCTTTGGAGATGCGTGGGAGCGGGGCGATGCTGACGCCGCTGCAGCTCTGTTCGCACCCGCTGCAACTTTCCAACCCTCCCCGTTTGCGGAGCTCGTCCGGGGCCGAAGCGCAATCGCGGCCCACTGGGCCGAAGTG
>Ga0302046_10002073_pt1 | contig 18793 bp, 16 predicted proteins | sample RVTome_11_FD_200261 | JGI IMG/M metagenome (GOLD analysis project Ga0302046, IMG submission 200261) | Soil microbial communities from uranium-contaminated site in the Upper Colorado River Basin, Wyoming, United States - RVT147D111 (version 2) ...
GCCTCGAACGGATACTGGAACGTGAACACGCTGCTCTCCGGATCCTCGGGAAGGAGCGTCCCCCCGTACAGGTACTTCACGTCCCCGTCGACGCGCACCGTCAGCGCGTACTTCGTGCTCACCTCCGGGCAGGCGTCGGCGTGGACCACGACCGTCCGGTATTTGCCGTCGGGCGTGCGGATCCCGAGCGAGTCGGGGAACTCGCCTCCCCAGCACAGGCTCTCGAAGAGGAGGCCCTGCGCTTGGCAGGCGCCGCCGCCGCTCTCCTGCGAACGCGCGACCTGCACGCCGAACTCCTCGTTCTTCCCGTCCACGGAGACGGCGGTCACGCTGCTCCCCTGGCGCCCCACGCGCGGGTCCTCGACGACGAGATCGAGGTCGCTGGGCGAGCTCCAGGTCAGCGTGATCTGGAAGTCCCCCTTGCAGGTGCGTCGCACGACGAACTCGTCCGAGTCCGACACGCCGACGTCGAGCTGCCCGTTCGTCAGCATCCCTGCCGTGTAGTTGACCCGGAACCTCGAGACCTTGACCGTCTCGGGCAAGGTGATGAAGAGGTCGAGCTCGTTCACCGGATCGAGGACGTCCGGCGTCGACGGGTCCGCGTCGAGCTTGAGCACGAACACGCCGTCAGGATGCTCGGGGTCGGCCGGGTCGCCAGCAGTGACGGCGACGAAGTTGAACTCGTTCGCCGCGCGGCCGCCCGCGCGCGGCGTCGCGGAGTTCAGCGTGATGATGACGGTTCCGCCCTCGACCGTCTCCGTCGGCCCCGATGCCAGGATCGAGGGACCGCCTCCGCCCTGGCCGATCACGTCCGGATCGTTCTGCGAGAGCTCGTCTACCCCGCCGCCGAGGACCGTGGCGAGGATGGGGGGGACGGCGTCCGAGCTGAAGGATCCGCGGATCTGTGCGATCAGGTCGAGGATCTCCTTGGGCGGCACGCCGGCTTCCAGGAGGGTCTCCTCGGTGATCGTCCCACCGGGGCAGCCGGCGAGCAGGACCGTCGCCGCGAGGCACGCGAGCCGGGACGCGAGGCGCGGGGCGGGTTCCGTGCGGGCGGCGCGACTCTCCGCGGGAACGACGACGCAGCGTGTGGACGGCACTCTCATCAGATTCTCCCCTCCAGAGGATACCCCTGGTCTCGAAGCTTGCTGGTTCCGCTCCGTGGACTGCCTTTGTACCACGCTCCCGCGGGAGCCGTCCCGCCCTCCGTGCGCGGCCGTCCTGTACCGACCTGACCCGTGCCTGCTATGCTCTCCGCCGCGTGGTCGGCTCCATGAGTCGCGGTCCGTCCAGAGCGAGGGAGGTAGTGCCGGATGAAGTTGGTCGTCGCATCCTGTGGGTTGTGGCTGGTTGCCTGCGTCGGCGTCCCGCAGAGCGAGGACGTCCTCTACGGCCCCCAGAAGGGCGAGTCCCTGCTGTCCCTGGGCGGCTCGTTCAGCTCCTCGCGGCTCGACGTGGACGGAGTGCCGACGATCGAGAGCGCGATCTTCACCGGCCGCGCCGCCGTGGGTTACTTCTTCACCCTGGAGCACGAGGCGGGAGTCCAGCTCACCTACGACCGTTTCGAGACGAACCTCGCGGGCGGGGACCAGACGCGCGGAGACGTCCTGCTGGTCTACAACTACAACCTGCGGCAGTCCTCGCGGACCTGGTACTACTTCGGGGCCGATCTGGGCTACCGCTGGCTCCGGGACGAGGACGCGACGAACTTCAACTCGCCGACCTACGGCATCCACGTCGGCCTGCGCCAGTGGCTGACTCCCAACGTCTCCGTCTTCGCCCAGCCGTTCTGGAAGCGGTCGGAGTACGAGACCACGATCGACGACGACGCCACCGACACCCAGCTCGGCGTACTGTACGGGCTCGAGTTCGCGTTCTGACAACGACGGAGGATCCCATGGGCGAGAAGGTCTCGAAGGAAGTCGACCAGTGGCTCTCGCAGATGACTGCGCTGCTCAAGGAGCGCGAGGTCAAGGAGGAGCCCATCCTGATGCTGCGCCGGGTGGTCGAGACCGTGCTCGACGGCATCGGCAAGGAGAAGCTCCAGGGCATGGAGACGACCGACATCCTGGTGGCGGTCCGCGATGGGATCCCGAAGGTCCCCACGAACATGCTGCGCGCGGACTACGTCGCGAAGAACTCGGAGCTCGTCACCAAGGCGATCGAGCAGTACTTCACGAAGAACAAGATCACCTCCGGGGGAGAGCTCAAGACCTTCGGTGACGGTGTCGTCAACGAGCTCGAGGTCCGGATCGCCAAGTACATCAGCGAGCTCCCGAAGGACCTCACGATCAAGCGGGACGGCCTGACGCTGGTCGTCTCGAAGAAGGGCGCGGCCGCCAAGATCTCGGGAGACGGCTTCGACCTGAGCGCCGACGTGCAGGGCAAGCAGAACAAGCTCAAGCTCGAGACCAAGGACCTCGTCCTCGACCTGACGCAGAAGGGCGCGGCCCTCAGCGCCGACGCTCAGCTCAAAGTGGTCAAGGGGTCGCTGGACCTCCTGGTCGAGCTGCACGCGCGCGAAGGGAAGCTCGACCCGAACGACAAGTCCGAGGAGGCGCGCGCCCTGCGGGCCAAGATCGATGCGACCTACAAGGACCTGAAGGTGCAGGTCGACGCGTCGCTCGAGAAGCTGGAGGCCAAGATCGAGTACCTGAAGAAGGACCCGGGGTTGAAGCAGGTCTTGCTCCAGGTCCAGTCCGACTACGAGAAGCTCGAGGCGAAGTTCAAGCTGGTCTACGCGAAGAAGGACACGAAGATCCTGGTCGACGCGATCGCCACCGCCGAGAAGCTCGAGGCCAAGGTGATCGCCGAGACGAAGACCGCCGGCGGCGTGGACGTCAAGGCGCAGCTCGACGCCACGCTCGAGCGGCTGCAGGCCAAGATCGAGGTCTTCAAGAGCGCGAAGGACCACAAGGTCAGCTTCGTCGCCGGGCTCGAGACGAACTACAAGGACCTGAAGGCGCAGGCCGCGCTGGTCTACAAGGCCTCCGACAAGAAGAAGCAGCTCGAGCTCATCGCCAAGTTCGAGGCGACGCTCGAGAAGGTGAAGGCGGAGATCGAGCTGAGCCTGAAGACGGGCTCCTGGAGCGTGAGTGTGTCCGGCGCCGTCGACTCGGAGGGAACGGCGAGCGGAAAGGTCGCGGCCATGGTCCAGCTCGGGAAGGGCATCAACGTGATGGGGGGCAACACCTACCTCAGCGCGCAGTTCGGCATGAACGACAAGGGCTGGACCGGCTTCGTCGGACTGAGCCTCACCTCTCCGCCGCGCGCGGCGGACGTCGCGCGCGTGTTCCGCAACGCGGAGTCGAACTTCAACAACGCCTACGGCGTCCTGAACGACCCGAAGTACTCCGGCGCGAGCGCGGACGCGATCATGGGCGAGGTGCAGACGAAGCTCCAGGCGCTCCCGCCCGCGATCAAGCTCGACGTCGGCTTCCAGGCCGGCGGGAGCTTCCCCAACGCTCCCCTGCCCACGATCCCGACCTTCGGCGGCCTGGGCTTGAAGGTGAGCTGGTTCTGACCGCTCGCCCTACGCGGGCGTCCAGTCCGCGAGCAGGGTCCCGGCCTCGAACTCGACCGTGGACGCCGTTCCGTAGCCCAGGCAGCGGATGGAGCCGAGCGAGAGCAGCCCGTTCGTGATGCGCAGGTAGATCCCGTCGTCGCGCTGCTCGTAGAGGTCGGGGTGCGCTCGCAGCGCGTCCAGGGCCTCCTTCCCGGGGAGATGCTCGAGACCGGCGAAGTGGCGATGACAGGAGAGCTCGAGCTGCGGCAGGCCGAGCGCAGCGATCGTCGCCAGGCCCTGCTGGAGGGACAGGACCGGAAGGCTGAGCTGATCCTCGGCGGACAGGAAGCTCCCGGGATGGAGCTCGCACAGGCCCAGGTTGAGGAGCGAGCGGAAGACGCCCTTGCAGCTGCGCACGGAGACGCCGCGGTAGCCCGCGGCGAGCGCGCGCGGGAACGCCTCCGGCGCGTCGTCCCCCGCGTCCAGCAGGAGGGCCTTCGGCAAGTCTCCGACGGCGCGCTGGAAGGAGCGCGTCCGATCGAACGGCTGCGCCACGTGCTCGATGCGTTCGGCCAGGGGCTCCGGGATGCGCACCAGGAGCTCGCGCAGGACGTCGAGATCGTCGTATCGCTCGTCGCCGTCCAGCATGAGGTCGAACCCCGCGCTGCAGGCCGCCGGCAAGAAGACCGCCAGCTGTTCGAGTCGCCCGACATCGGCCTCGAGGTCGCCGGTCAGGCGGACCTTGAAGCAGTTCAGCCCGTACCGCTCGATCTCCTGGTCCAGGCTCCCGAGCTGGCGGGACTCGCCGAAGCTCGCGGAGGCGGCCTCCCGGGAGCGAAGCGGGTCCTCAGGCCCGATCGTGTGGCGGACGCGCACGCGCTTGGCCGGCACGGACTCGACGCTGGCGCTCATGTTCCAGCCCGCCAGCTCGGGGTGGATGGTCCCCGGATCGAAGCCGAAGACGTTCCACTTGAGCGCGTTCAGGAAGGGGAGTTCGGTCGAGCGGCAGACCGCGTCCATCGCGGCTCGCTCGACCAGCGCCAGGCCGAAACCGAGTACGAGGGCAGCGCCTTCCCTCGCCGCGTGCTCCCCGCGCGCGCGCTGCCACACCTCGAACAGCGTGCCCGAGCCCGATCCCTCGAAGGCCCAGCCGGCGTCGCGTGCGCTGCGCGCCAGGGCCTCGACTTTCTCGCCCGCGGTCTTCGCGGGAGAGCGGTCCAGCCAGCCGGGCATCAGGACGTCGGCCGAGAATCCATCGACCGGGACGCCGTCCACGAGAGCGGAGACGCGCGCGGTCAACAACGCCACGTGGTCGATCACCTCGTCGTCACGACGGAGTGGGAAGCGCGGGCGGCAATCGTTCACGCGAAGCTCGACCCGTCGCACGCGGACCTGGGGAGCATGCATCGGAGCCCATCATGCCAAAGCGCCCCGGAGGACCGTACGGGAGTCGGTGGATTGCGTCCCGAGCACGGTCGACTCGCGCGCACTTGTCGACCTCCGCGGACCGGTGCTACCCTTGGTGTGGCGTTCGCACAGGAGTTCCGAGGAGGACACCGGCCGTGAAACTGATCGACACGTTGGAGCAGCTCGAGTCCTGGGAGGAGTACAAGGAGTACCTGAAGGAGCAGCTCAAGCTGCTCGACGGCCAGGGCCCCTTCTTCGTCAGCAAGATGAAGCAGGACTTCAAGATCGAGGGGAAGCCGTGGGTCGGCCACGCCGTGCTGGCCGGTCCGAAGGCGATCCAGTCGGTCAACAAGCTCAAGAAGCAGGGGGTCATGTTCCGGGAGGGTCTCGTCACACGGAGCGGCAAGGATCTCGCCGTCGCCGAGTTGGAGGCCAAGCTCCTCAAGGAGGCGCGGAAGACGTTCCTGAAGCTGCGCCTGGGCTACAAGCTCTCCTTCCCCGGGGACGACGAGGGGTCCGACGCCGAGGGCGACGAGCAAAGCGGCGCGAAGCAGCAGGAGCCCGAGTGGAAGAAGCTCAAGGCCTCCGTGGGGCCGCGCATCAAGCCGGTCCTCGATGGAACCGGACCGGCCAAGGCGAAGGTCGCGGACCTGCTCCGGAACGCGACCGCAGCGGAGAAGTCCGGCGACTTCGGCGCTGCAATCGCCAGCTTCCGCGAGATCGAAGGCCTGCTCGACGCGGCCGGAAACGAGCTCGAGAAGCGCGCCGGCAAGATCGAGCAGGCCGTCAAGGTCTGGAACAAGACCGAGGAGGTCGCCACGAAGGAGCTGCGTAAGCTGCAGAAGGCGATCCACGCGCTCGACGACCCGCGCGCGAACGGCGTGATCAAGGGCCTCGAGGGGATCCTGACGCGCCTGGGCAAGGTGGACGACGAGGCGCGGGAGGCCGCGGAGGCCGCCAAGCGGGGGGACCAGCGAGGATTCGACCTGGCGCGCGACGACTTCATGCGCAAGGTCGACGGGATCCTGGCCTACGTCGAGCAGGACGAGCTGATCCGCAACGCGGACGAGAATCCCGCCGTGAAGGTCAAGATCCGAGAGACGCTCTCCAAGTCTCTCACGCAACTGAAGAAACTCGTCTGAAGGCAGGCCACGGAGGATCACCGGTGAAACTGCTCGAGACCAAGGATCAGCTCCTCGAATGGGAGGAGTACCGCGCGTACCTCAAGCTCAACCTCAAGCGCATCACGCGCGAGCAGGGTTTCTTCGTCAGCAAGGATCCACTCGAGTTCCAGATCAACGGAAAGCCCTGGCGCGGGTACGCCGTCCTGGCGGGCCCCAAGTCGGATCAATGCGTGCGGAAGCTCAAGCAGGACGGCATCCGCTTCCAGACCGGAACCTGCTCGCGCCAGGGACGCGAGATCAAGATCGGCGCGGGTGACCTGAAGGACAAGCACCTGCGCGAGGCGGAGAAGACCTTCCTCAAGTTGCGGCTCGGCTACAAGCTGCTGCGCGAGGGCGAGGAGCCGACGGCTCCTGCGGAGTAGCCGGCGCCGGATCGGGCCGCGACGTGCCGGCTCCGCGCGGCTACAGGCCGAGCCCGACGGTTCCGGTGCCCTTGCCCACTCCGCCGATCCCCCCCAGGCCCAGCACGCCACCCACGACTTCGTTCTCGCGCGTGATGGAGAGGACCTGTCCCACCAGGCTCCAGTCGAAGAGGCTCTCCATGCCGGCGTAGACCTGGAGGGTTCCAGCGCGGTCGTAGTACTCGAGCTTGATCGGCTGGTCCTCCCACGCCTCGCTCGGCTTCGGAAGCGCTTCCTTGGTCACACCGAGGGTGAGGAACGGATCTCCCGAGGGCGCGGCGCTCCCCTCGAGGGAGACGATCCGCCACGAGTAGAGCTTCGGAAGGGCGGCGGTCTCGGCCTGTTCGCCGAGAGCCCGGTCGAAGTGGACCCGAGCCGGTCCTTCGAACTCGAGCTCGCTCGCGATGGCGGCGCCGAAGACCTCGAGGCTCGCCCCGATCGTCATCCGGGCCGACGGCGCGAACAGGAGGCCGAAGAACTCGCCGGTCGCGAGGACCGCCGCGTCGGCGGCGCCGTCGTACTGGAGCGAGAGCCTGGTCGGGTCCTGCTCGGGGAAGGAGAGGACGGAGCTCGGGGCGACCTGCAGGACCTGGTGCACGTACACGTGGATCGGTCCGTCGGAGGTGTCGAACACCAGTTCCGCGGCCTGGTCGAGGGTGAGCTCGTCCAGGACGATCGTCGAGGGACCGGTCACGGTGACGGTCGCGTTGGCCGACACCACCAGACGGTCGTAGGCGCCCTGGACCGCCGGGAGCACGAGGGGCGTCGCGGAGGACCAGACGATCCCGGGGGCGGCCTCGAAGACCGGCGCCGAGACGGGCGGGAGCCCGACGGGGCTGAGGAGCTCGTCCGTCGTCCCGGCGATGGCTGGACTGCCGTTCTGGGTCAGCGTCTGCCCTCGGCCCGGACGCAGGTCACCGATGACGCGCGTCTCGTCGCCCAGGTCCTCGTAGATGGTCACGTCGCCGTTCGCCGAGACGCGCGCTCCGTTCAGGGATCCGATCGACTCGTACACCCGCAGGGGCCCGTCGAGCTCGGTCACGAGGACGACGTCGTCCTCGAGCGTCGCGTCGATCAGTCCCCCGAGCAGCTTGCCGGTCTTGCCGGTGGGTTCCGTGGGCGGCGGGGGAACGTAGGGACCCTTGCGCGAGTCGTAGGCGTCGAGCAGGGAGTCCGTGGGGATCTCGAGGTCGCCGCCGGAGAACACGCCCAGGGCGGCAACGCTGCTCGAGCCTTCCTCGACCACGAGGTCGAGCACGGTCGAGGCCGTGCCGCTCCAGCCGTGGCTCTCGAGCGCGATCAAGCCGTTCTCGAGGTCGGTCGCCTCGACCCAGAAGAGGCCGCTGCCGAAGCGCGCCGGTTCGGCGGCCGAGCCGATGTTCCCGTTCCGGCCGATGCGCAGCGCAGCGTAGCTCTCGGCCAGGCCGGCCTCCGAGAGGTAGAAGGAACGCTTCTGATCCGTGGCCTGCGCCTGGCGATTCGTGATCGCCGCGGACATCTGCAGGAACGTGCCCGAGAAGAGCACGACGGTCAGCACGACGAGCAAGGAGAGCACGAGCGCCGAGCCCGTTTGCGCGCCCTGCGTCGGCGCGCGGCGAAGAGTAGGCATGGTTGGCACCAGGGCCGAAGAGAAGACGAGAGCATCCCTCTCATCGGTCCGCGACCTACGCGATCCGAAGCGAGACTGAGCTCCAGCGCCTCTGAATCTTGACGTGCCGTCAAGATCCAGAGGCGGCGGACTCTCCGCGTTGGGATCCTCCCGACCGAGCCGTTGCTCGCGCCCGGAACTTGCTTCACCCTCGCCCGCTCTGGTATCCCCGGGGGGATGCGAGCCGAGAAACCGCCCGACTTCGAGAGGCTGTGCGCGCTGGAGCCCGGTCTCGGGGTTCTCGAGGAACGCGCGCGTGCGGCGAACGACGACGGATCGCGAAGCTTCTACTGCTCGAACTTCGTCTGGCTGCCGCTGTACACGGAGCTGCGCTCGATCCTCGGCGCCTATCGGCGTCCGGCCGGCGGCGAGGAACCCGTCGGGCCGCTCTTCGACAGCCTGAACTTCGAGCGAGCCTTCGACTACTTGTCCGGCCTCCTACCGCCTTGCCGGGACTGCGGTTGCCGCACCTTCGAACCCGTGCGCGGCTCGCAGCTCCGGGAGGTTCGGTAGGAGCGCGCCTATCCGCGGAACCCGCGTGTGCGACGCGGGCCGGAAGGCGGCGCGCCCCTTCCTCGCCCCGCGCCCCAGGCGGCGTTGAAGAGGCCCGGGACCTCCGAGCGCTCGCCGCGCCAGCCGGTGCGCGGGAGCTTCGGGAGCGCGTCCTCGGGCGAGGGCTCGCTGCCCTCGGCGTGTCGCCAGGTGTCCAAGAGGAGCGTGCGCGCCATCGGCAGCCACAGAGGAGCGGACACGATCACGACCAGCACCTGGAGGATCTGGCTGTTCTGCACGCGGGTGGTTTCGACCGGTGCCGTGCCGAGGCTTGACCGTCAGCGCAGCGCCGCGCGTGCGCCCAGGATGCCCGCGCCTCCCAGGTACGGTCCGCCCGGATGGCTCCCCGCGCCGCCCAGGTGGAGCCCCGCGAAAGGAGTCCCGTAGCGCGAGAGGGCGAGCGCCGGGCGTTGGATCCAGAGCTGGTCGAGGGCCTGCTCGCCGAGGTGCAGGTGGCCGCCGGGATGCCCGAAGCGACGCTCGAGGTCGACCGGCGTCAGGAGCTCGTCCGCCGTGATCGCTTCGCGCGCGCCGGGGACGGCCTGTTCGAGCGCCGCCAGCGTCCGTTCGCGCAACGAGCGGCGCGCTCCGTCGTCCCAGCCGTTCCCCAGCGCGTGGGGGACGCCGTGGACGTGCGCGCAGAGCGTGAGACCGCCCTGCGGCGCCTGCGCGCCGGCGCGCCAGACGCGCACGTCGAGCCAGGGCTCCTCCGGCAGGACGCCGTACTTCAACGCGTCGGCGGCGCGCTCGAGCGTGGTGGGCGAGGTGGCGGTGACGAAGCGTTCGATCCGCTCGTCCGAGAGGGCGTGGGGCGTCCCTCCGAGCGCGAGGAGGTGCAGCGCGGAGCTCCCGCGCCGGCGCCAGCCGAGCAGCTCCGCCTCGACGTGACCCGGGACGAGTCCCGGCTCGACCAGGTCGAGCAGCGTGTGGGCGGGATCGAGCGCCGACAGGACCTGCTCGCACTCGACGAGCGCGCCGTCCGTGCACCGGACGCCGGTCACGGCGCCCTCGTCGATCAGGATCTCCTGCGCCCCCGTGCCGAGCTGTAGGTCTACGCCGAGCTCCTCGCAGCGACGCACGAGCGCCGCCGCCAGCGCGCCGGTGCCCCCCTCGGGCTCGACGCCGCGCGCGGCCTCGAACATGAGGATCATCGCCGTCGTGCCGGCCGCCCGCGGGCCGAGCACGGTGCCCGCGAGCACCGGTGCGATCAGAGCCGCGCGCAGGGCCTCCGAGCGGAAGTTCTCCCCGGTCCAGTCCCAGGCCGGCATCGTGACGATGCGCAGGAGTTCGCGCATGTCCGCGTTCCCGAGCGCCCGCAGGCGGAAGCCCGTGCGAGCGAGCCCGAGGAGGTCGCCGAGTCCCGGATCGACGGCCTCGGGAGGAGCGTCGTCCAGCACGTCGGCGATCAGCCCGCCGACGCGGTCGAGCAGGCCGCGCCAGGACGCGTAGGCCTCGGACTCGACGTTCGCCGCGCCGCGTTCGACGACCAGTGGCTCCTCCGCGCCGGAGAGGACGTGCAGCGCACCCTCGCTCGCGCGCCAGCGCAGGCCGGCTCCCTCGAGCGCGAGACCCGCCAGGAGGGAGCGCCTGACCAACGCGCACTCGTTGAAGAGGCCGGGCACCACGTGTCCCGGCGCGAGCTCGACGACCGCCGCCAGGCCTCCGGCGTGCTCGCGCGCGTCGAGCACGCGTACGCTGCGTCCCGCTTGTGCCAGCGTGGCGGCCGCCGCGAGGCCCTCGACGTCGGCGCCGAGCACGACGCTCGTGTGGTGGGCCGAGGCCTTCACAGCGCGCGCTCCTCGAGCATCGTCTTCGCGCACAGAGCTCCCGGCGAGCCCATGATGCCGCCGCCCGGATGCGCTCCCGAGCTCGCCAGCCACAGGCCACGTACCGGCGTGCGGTAGCGCGCCCAACCGGCGGCCGGCCGCTGGAAGGCGAGCTGATCGAGGGTCAGCTCGCCGTGGAAGATGTTTCCCTCGCTGAGGCCGAACTCCTGCTCCAGGTCCCAGGGGGTCAGCACCTGCTTGTGCAGGATCAGGTCGCGGATGTTCGGAACGTACTCCTCGATCGTGTCGATCACCGTCTCGCCGAAGGCTTCCCGGTGCTGCGGCCAGCTCTCTGGGCCGGTCGAGAGCTCGTAGGGCGCGTACTGCACGAAGCAGGACATGACGTGCTTGCCCGTCGGCGCCACGGTCGGATCGACCGTGGAGGGGAGCACGATGTTGATGTATGGACGGCGAGAGTAGGTGCCGTACTTGGCCTGGTCGTAGGCGCGCTCGAGGTAGTCGATGCTGGGAGCGACGGCGATGTCCCCGCGCAGGTGCTCGGCTCCCGGACGGCAGACGAACTCGGGCAGGGCGTCGAGCGCCAGGTTGACCTTGCCGGAGCTGCCGCGGAAACGGTAGCGCGAGAGAGCGGCGACGAAGTCGGCGGGCAGGTGCTTCTCGCCGACCAGACCGAGGAACGTCAGTCGCGGGTCGCAGCCGGAGATCACCTGCTTCGCGCGGATCTCCTCGCCGCTCCGGAGCACGACGCCGCGCGCGCGCTCTCCGTCGACGACGATGTGGTCGATCGGTGCCTCGGTGCGGATCTCGGCGCCGAAGTGGCGCGCGGAGGCCGCGATCGCGTTGCTCACGCCGCCGGTCCCGCCGCGCGAGAAGCCCCAGGAGCGGAAGGCGCCGTCGATCTCGCCCATGTAGTGGTGCAGCAGGACGTAGGCGGTGCCGGGCGAGCGCACGCCGAGGAACGTCCCGATGATGCCGCTGACGGACATCGGCGCCTTCAACTCGGGCGACTCGAACCACTCGTCGAGGAAGTCGACGGCGCTCATCGTCAGCAGCTTGAGCCGCAACGCCATCTGGTCCACGGGAGCGTCCTGGAAGTGACGACCGAGCTTGAGCAGCTCGATCACGTCCTTGGGGTTCCAGCTCGCCGGCTCGGGCGCCGGCGCGTCGATGATCGGCCGCACGAAACGCCCGATCTTGCTCATGGCCTGGCTGAACTCCGCCATTCTCTCGGCGTCGTGTGGGCTGAAGGCCGAGACCTCGGCGCGCGTGCGGGCGGCGTCGGACCAGCGGCACATGGACCGTCCGTCCGGCAGCGGCAGGAACGAGGACTCGAGCGGGATCATCTCGAGTCCGAAGCGGGCGAGTTCCAGCTCGCGGATGATCCACGGGCGCAGGAGGCTGACGACGTAGGAGCAGACGGAGTAGGTGAAGCCGGGGAAGACCTGCTCGCTGACCGCGGCGCCGCCGACGACGTGCCGGCGTTCGAGGACGAGCACCTTCCGGCCCGCCTTGGCGAGGTAGGCGGCGCAGGTGAGACCGTTGTGGCCGCCACCCACGACGATCGCGTCGTAGCGCGGGGTTCGTGCTGCCATCAGGCCTTCTTTCGTTCCGGGTCGAAGAACGGAGTGGGGGTGACCGTCGCCTTGGCCATGTGCCGCTCGTACTCGCAGGTCACCTCGATCGAGAGCGCGGTGCCCGGCCTGGCTAGACCCGCCTCGACCGTGGCGAGGGCGAGGTATTTCTTCAGGAGCGGCGACCACGTGCGGCTCGTCGCGTATCCGACCTGTCGCCCCTCGCGATAGAGGGGAACGCCTTCGCGACAGGTGCCCGTAGCGAGGTGAGGGACCAGCTTGAACCGCTCGTGGATGGCCTCGAACTCGTCCCAGTCGATCTCCAGGCCGACGAACCGGCGCATCGGACCGGTCTCCTTCGCGCGCCGCAGGGCGGATCGACCGACGAATGGCCTGCGGTCGAGCTGGACCATCCAGTCGAAGGCGAGCTCGTAGGGAGTCGAGAGGTGCCGGTCGATGAAGGCGTACCGGGCGGAGGTGTAGTCGACGCCCGAGAGCAGGAACCCGGCTTCGACGCGCGAGACGTCCAGCGCGTCCAGACCCATGGGCAGGAGCCCGAGGGGCGCGCCGCTCTCCAGCAGCGCGTCGTACACGGCGAGCGCCGCCGGGTTGTCCATCCAGAGCTCGTAACCGAGGTCGCCCGTGTAGCCGGTGCGCGTCACGACTCCTTCGACGCGGCTGCCGCCCACTGCGAGCTCGACCTGGATCGCGCGGAAGAACTTGAGCTGGTCGATGCCGCCGCCAACGAGCGGCCGCAGGACGTCGCGCGACAACGGGCCCTGCACGGCGAGTGCCGCGATCGAACGGCTGACGTCGACCACGCGGACGTCGAGCTTGCGCTTGTTGCGGTCCAGCCACTCCAGGGCCGGTTCGGCGGAGGTCACTCGGAACCAGTCCTCGGCCAGCCTCGTCACGGTGCCGTCGTCGAGCACCTTCCCGTGCTCGTCGGTCCAGCACACGTAGCTCACCCGACCTACCGCATGCTTCTCGAAGCCGCGCACCATCACGCGCGAGAGCAGGTCCGCCGCGTTGGGCCCGGTCACGTCGTACTTGTACAGCGGCGTGGCGTCCATCACGGTCGCCTGGTTCCGCAGCGCGTAGTACTCGCGGTCGACGTAGACGTCGTAGCGACACACCGCGTAGCAACCGGCCCATTCCTTGTAGAGCAGGCTCGTGCACAGCTCCGACGTGCGCGGGTGGAACGGGGTCGGGACGGGCATGGCGCGAGAACCTACTCTTTGCTCCCGCCGCCCGACAAGACCGGCGATGTCCCTAGAATCCGCGCGCGCGCGGTGTGCGCGAGCCCCTGTTCACATCGTGAGCGGAGCGAGCGCTACGCTCCACGCTACCGGACGACCTCGCGCTCGCCTGCCGGCGGCGGTGCGACGCGAGCGGGATGTTGAGGAACGGGTCGTCGCCGATCGGGCGGCGCGCGATGGGGCGCGGAGTCTTGTTCGCGTAGAGCCCGCCCTCGGGAGCGAGGACCTCGGTGACCTCCCGCCACATCGACTTGATCACCGGGAACCAGACCGGGGAGAAGGCGAGCAGGAAGAGGACCTTGAACCAGCTCTCGGGGCTCCACAGGCTCTCGGTCAGGCTGTCCCAGTACTTGTCGTACACGCGTCCATTCTCCCCGAGGATGACCCGCGTGGGAAGCGGAGCTCTCCTGGAGGTTGGGCAAGGAGCGTAGACTCGTGCGCGTGTCGCATCGCCTCCCGGCAGCGCTTTCCGTCGTGGCCCTGCTGTTCCTTCCTGGCCGGCTCGCGGACCGGGGCGAGGGACACGAGCTCGTCCGCGGGATGACGATCTCGTGTCAGGGGTGGGGAGCCGAGTGGGGCACGCCCGGGTTCGACGCGGAGCTCGAGGATCTGCGCGCCATGGGCGGGAACTGGGTCGCCATCCATCCCTACGCCTCGATCCAGGCCGACGGAACCGTTCGCGACCGGGGCGACCTCGACGCGGAGGCTCCGCCGGATTGGCTGGCGCGGCCGCTGTCGGCGGCGCGCGAGCGCGGCCTCGCGCTCCTCGTGAAGCCACACCTCGCCTACTGGCGCAGTCCCTTCGCGTGGCGCGGCGACATCACCTTCGCCGAGCCCGAGGCGCGCGCTCGGTTCTGGCGCACGTACTCCGCCTGGATCGTCGCTCTCGCGAGGAGCACGCGTGGCGCAGACGCCTTCTGCGTCGGCACGGAGCTCGACCGCATGCTCGCCGACGAAGCGGAGTGGCGCGCGCTCGTGGCGCGCGTGCGTGCGGTGACGGACGCACGCCTGACCTATGCGGCGAACTGGGATCGCTACGGCGAGGTGCGCTTCTGGGACGCTCTCGACGCGATCGGCGTGCAGGCGTACTTCCCGTTGGTCGAGGGCGTGGTCGAGGGCGAGGAGACCGGCGAAGCAGCGCTGCGGGCAGGCTGGAGCCGCGTGCTCTCGCCGTTGCGCGAGCTCTCGGAGCGGACCGGGAAACCGGTCGTGTTCACGGAGCTCGGCTACTCCGATTCACCGGCGGCCGCGCTTCGCCCCTGGGAGGACCCGCCGCGCGGCGGCCCACGGGCTCCGGAGCTCCAGGCACGCTGTCTCGCGACCGCCCTGCGCGTTCTGGCGGAGGAGCGTGAGTGGCTGCGCGGCGCATTCCTCTGGAAGTGGTTCGTGGGCGAGAGTCGCCACCGGGCGGAGGGCTTCTACCTCGACCGGCCCGTGCTGCGCGACGTGCTGCGCACGGGCTGGACGTCGGACCTCTGAAGAGAGACGGGGCCCGTCAGGCCGGCTCCTTCTGGGTCCTCTTCTCCACCGTCAACTCGTCGTTCGTCGGTCGGTCCGCGTCGAGCCGGCGCGCCGACACGTCGCGGCGCTCGCCGCAGCGCTTGCAGACCTCGTAGTGGCGGATCTCGGGCTCGCCGAAGCTCGACGCGAGCGTCTGCATGCCTTTGGTCGTGTTCCAGCGCACCTCGGGGGCGTCGACCTCGGGCCACCAGGTGTGTCCGAAGAGGCGGCAGAAGAAGTTCATGGGGAGAGGTTCTAGTCGGGGTGCGCGCGTGGGGCAAGCGCGTCCCCGCGTGGCGTCCGCGCCGGAGCGCCCGTACCCTCTCGTCCATGACGGCGTCCCTCGTTTCCCGGCCCGAAGTGGGCCCGTTCGGCGAGCTGGCGCTGCCGCTGGTCACGATCGCGGCGGTCCTGGTCGCGCTGTTCACGGCTCGCAGGCTCTTCGAGCGTCACGAGCGGTCGGTCGCGGGGCACCGGTTCCGCGACCAGTCGTGGATGGTTGCGCTGACGCTGCTCGGCGCCCTGGTCGTGATCCTCGAGTTGCCGATCCAGGAAGAGACGCGCACCGACCTGCTCCGAGTCGTGGGCCTGCTCCTGTCCGCTTCGATCGCCTTGGCCTCGACCACGCCGCTGGGGAACGTGCTGGCGGGGCTGATGCTGAGGTCGGGGCACAGCTTCCGTTCGGGCGACTTCCTGCGCGTCGAGGGACACTTCGGCCGCGTCACGGAGCGCGGCCTGTTCTTCGTGGAGATCCAGACGGAGGACCGCGACCTGACCACGCTCCCCAACCTCTACCTCGCGACGCATCCCATGACGGTCGTGCGCGCGCCGGGGACGATCGTCTCTGCGCTGGTCGACATCGGCTACGACGTGTCCCACGCGCGCGTGCGCCCGATGCTCGAGGAGGCGGCGCGGCGAGCCGGTCTCGAGGAGGCCTTCGTGCGCGTCGCCGAGCTGGGCGACTTCACGGTGCAGTACAGGGTCGGCGGCCTCCTGGTGGAGGTGGAGGAGCTCCTCACGCGGCGCAGCTCGCTGCACGAGGAGATCCTCGACGCGCTGCACGCGGCGGGCGTCGAGATCGCCGCGACCTCGGTCGCGGGCCTGCGCGAGGAGCTGGGGGCGCTCACGAGCGAGCGCGCGGACCTCGAACGCCGCCGCAAGGAGCAGGTCGACGAGCGTGTGCGGCAGGCGCTGGCCGACGAGCTGGAACGGCTCTCGCTCCGCGAGCAGCGCCTGCGCGCCGCCCTGCGAGGCCGCGAGTTGGAGGGCTGTTAGTTACTAGCCCTTCTTCTTGAGCGCCTTGGCGAAGAGGGAGCCGAGGTTCGTCCCGATCGGCTCGCTCGCGCGGAGCACGCTGTCGATCTCCTCGCCGCCGGCCGCCTCCTCGGAGCCGAGCAGCGCGCCGCGCGGGTCGAGGCGCGAGAGCGAGATCCGACCCTGGTGCACGTCGATGCTGAGGATGCGCACGGAGAGCACCTCGCCGATCCTCAGCACCTCCGAGGCGCGCTGCACGCGACCCGCGCCGAGCTGGGAGACGTGCAGCAGGCCGTCCACGCCGGGCAGGAGCTCGATGAAGGCGCCGAAGTCGACCAGGCGACGGACCGTGCCCTCGACCACGGCGTCCTCGCGCAGCCGTTCGCGGGCGGCTTCCCAGGGGTCCTGCTCGAGCTGCTTCATGCCGAGCCCGATGCGGCGGCCGCCCTCCTCGATCTTGATCACCTGGACCTCGACCTCCTGGCCGACTCTGAGCTTCTCCGACGGATGCTCGACGCGCGCGTGGGAGATGTTCGAGACGTGCAGCAGTCCCTCGACCCCGCCGATGTCGACGAAGGCGCCGTAGGACTCGAGCCGCGACACCTTCCCGCGCAGGACGGCGCCCTCGACCAGGGCTCCGGTGACGCTCTCGCGCTTCTGCCGCGCCTCGCTCTCCAGCACCGCGCGACGGGAGACGACGATGCGGGCCTTGTCGCGGTCGATCTCGAGCACTTCGCACAGGAGCGTCAGCCCCCCGAAGCTCGTGAGGTCCTCGACGTGCCCCAGCGCGACCTGCGAGGCGGGCAGGAACGCGTTGACGCCGGAGACCTTAAGCTCGAGCCCTCCCTTGTTGAGGCCGATCACCTTGCCCTTCACGAGGGAGCCGACTTCCATCTCGTCCCACCCGGCGATCTGGCGCGCCGCCTGGACGGAGAAGATCCACAGCCCGTCCTCGCGTCCCACCAGGCTGACCTTCAGCTCGGAGCCGACCTTCGGCGGCTCCTGGAACTCTTCGATGGGAACGACTCCCTGCGTGCGGGGGCCGAGCTCGAGGACGACGTCCTTGGCGTTGGCTTCGACGACCAGGGCGCGGAACAGGCTGGAACCGTCCGCGGGGGAGGCGTCGGTTCCGCGGAGCTCGTCTTCGAGCTCCGCGCGGAGGGCGGAGGCGCGGGAATCGGAATGCATGGCCGAGACGAGGGGCGTGGGTCCAGCGAGCGGGCCCCGTCGGGGCCGTGCGAAGAACAAGGATACGCGATCGGGTTCAGGCCGCCAGCAGCCCGCTGAGCCGGCGGCCGAGGGCGTCGAGCGGGCGGCCGGTCGAACCGTCGGGGTCGATCTCGACGCGGAGTCATTCCAGCTCGACGCGGAGCTGGTTGACTCCGTCCGGCTCGAGGGCGATCGGATGCCGAACGTCTTCGCCTCCCGGTTTCTTCAGGAGCAGCGTGCGCGCGTCTTCGCTGACCGCGAGGACCGTGGTACGACCGTCGGCGCCGACCGCTCGGCTCGAGCTCGAACTCCAGCCGTTGGCCTGGAACGCATAGATCGGGAGCTGCGTGTCGGAGTCGTCGAGGAGTTCGAACCGCACCAGCTCCTCCGCCGGCGGACGCACGACCTCCACGCGGAAGTGGCAGCCTTGCGCCACCTCGACCCGAAGGCTCCGCGGACCGCCCATGTCCGCGAGCGATGCCCCGTCGAGCTCGATCGTGCGCGGCACGACGTGGTCGCCGGACAGGCTGAGCAGGACGCCCTCGCGCGGCACCCGTTCGAGCCGGAAGCGGCCTTCGCCGTCCGTGGTCGCGGAGACCTGCCCGCCGACCGAGGACCAGCCGAACTCGGTGCGGTGGGTGACGAGCGACAGACCGACGCCGACGCCGGCCAGGGGGCGGCCGCGGCGCGAGGTGACGATCCCGGCGAGCGTCCCGAGCTCCTCGCCGAGCGCGACCAGCCGCAGGTCGCGCGTCCCGGCCGGTACCGGCTCGCTGCTCTCGGCCGTCTGCAGCGTGCGCGGGTCGTAGGCCCACGGGCGGTACTCGCGCGCGGCCAGCCCGACCAGCGTGAAGCGTCCGTCGGGATCGGTCTCCACGTCGGCGTAGCCGGCCAGCGTCTCGGCCGTCTCGGGTGGGATCATCCCTTTGCCGAGGTTGACGCCGTCGCGCACGGCCACGCGCCAGCCGGGAAGCCCGTTGCCGTCCGGGTCCTCGACGCGTCCGGCGAGGTCGAGCGCCTGGCCGAGGACGAGCTCGACCGGCGCGGGGAGCGCGGGCGCGGCCTGGGCGACGACCTCTCCGAAACGCTCGATCCAGGCCGGCCGCGTGCCCGCGAGGCCGGCCGCGAGGATCGCCTCTGGCGCGAGCTTCCGCGGGAGCGTGAGCGCGAAGGCGCCAGCCTCGTCCGCGGTCGCCTCGGCGTCCTCGAGCCGCACGCGCGCTCCCGCCGCCGGCATCCGATCGAAGAGGAGCACGTGCCCGAAGAGCGGTCGATCCTCCGTTTCGCCTCGCTCGAGCACGACCACGAGGTCCACGCGGTCGAGTGGAGGAACGGCGACCCTGCCAGGGACGAAGCCCGGATGCAGGACGGAGACGGCGTGACCGGCGACGACCGGCACGGGTTCGAGCCGGAAGGAGCCGTCGGCGGCGGTCCGGGTCTCGACGAGCGGCGCGCTCGACCGGTCGAGGGCGTGGGGGAACTCGGTCAGGAGCTCGGCGTCGAGACGCGAGCGGAC